>Ga0272441_10006146_pt1 | contig 20337 bp, 10 predicted proteins | sample SSMProp6N_FD_193582 | JGI IMG/M metagenome (GOLD analysis project Ga0272441, IMG submission 193582) | Marine sediment archaeal communities from Little Sippewissett salt marsh, Falmouth, MA, United States - SSM-Prop-6N | ecosystem: Environmental > Aquatic > Marine > Wetlands > Sediment ...
GAGGCCAAACAGGCCGGCGACGGCGTCCTGGCCACGCGCGCCCAGCAGGCGCTGTACCGCGCGTACGTGTCCCTGGCCGACAAAGCGGGCGCCGGCGGCGACGCCGACGCGATGCTCAGCCTGTACACCCAGGCGATGGGCTGCGCCTACAGCGATCGCAGCAAGGGGGAAATGACCGTCCGCCTGACCAAGTACCACCGCGCCAACGCCCACTACGACCGGGCCGCCGAACTGGCGCAAGCCCTGACGGTGGACTACGCGGCCACCGAACTGGCGGACGTGGAGATCGGCGCCGCGGCCGACCCGTTCGTGCGGACGGATCGCGACGAGCCCCTGTACAAAGGCTACGACCTCGGACATCGGTTCGTGGCCGAGACGCTCGAGGCGGAGTTCAAGGACCGCGGGACGCGGACCTGCTACCGTTCGTTCGACGCCAAGGCCAAGGCTGATTTGGCCGCGGCCCTGACGGCGGACGATCCGGAGGCGATGGTCGCCGTGATGTGGACGTACCGCCACAGCGTCCAGGCGCCGACGGCGTTGCTGCGGGCGGGCGAACACCACTACCGCAAGGCGTTGAAGTCCGAACAGACCGCCCGCTTGGCCTCGCTGCGGCAGGCCGGTCGGCGGCTCAAGCAGATCGTCCGCGACTACCCAGCCAGCGCCGAGATGGCCTCGGCCGGGGTCGGTCTGGCCATGGTGCGCCAACGGAAGCAGTCGCGCCGCCTGGCGCAGGCGGTGCGGGACCTGGCGGCTCTGCCGGCGACGACGCCGGTGGCGTTCTGCGATGTGACCGGGCCCCTGGGCGAGGTGATCAAGCGGTTCAAGGTTTCGACGACCTCCCCGGCCGCGGGCGCCCGCCTCCTGGCCGAGGCGCTGGCGCTGCCCCTGGCCAAACTCTATGCCGGCACCGAAGCCGCCGTCATCCTCCGCGACGGGCAAGGCCAGCCGATCATCGTCGGCGGGCGGATCTTCCTGCTGCACGGCAACCGTCTGACGATGTTCAACCCCGCCGCGCGCCGGTTCGACGACGGCATCGAATGGCAGGCGCTGCTGCCGCTGGAGACCAGCCGCCTGTACCAGGGCTACCACGCGGCGTGGGCGTGCCTGGCCGCCGGGTTGGGGCGCGACGGCAAACACCTGGCCGTCGCCACGCGGGCGGGGCTGGCGGGCGTGGACATCGCTACCGGCAAGATCAAGTGGCGCAAGACGCCGGCGCAGATCCAGGCCCTGTCGAGCGTGTACTCGATGGCGGCCGGGGACGGATTCATCGCGCTGGTGGGCTCGTCGGGGCAGATATCGGTCGTGGACGCGGCCACAGGGGCCCAGACGTACCGGCCCAACCTTAGCCGGACGCAACTGCCATTCCTCGGGCCGCCGAGGATCGCCGACGGGATGATGATGATCTGTCACGGCAACACCAAGCGCGAGGCCTCGGTGTTTGATCTGACGAGCAAGCGGTACCTCGGCGCGATCGGGCTCGGCAGCGGGCGGGTATCCGCCGCCGCCATGCGGCGCAAAGTGATGCTGCAAGGGCGAGCCATCGGCGTACCCGGCAACGTGCGGACCGGGCAGGGGTTCCTCACCGCCGACGGGCTGGCGGTCGCTTACGACGGGCAGAAACTGAGACTCCTGGAGCCGGACGTGGACATCGCCGAGACCGACTGGTCCGTGCCGCTGGCCAAGAATACGGTGGGGCTGGTGCTGGCGGTGACGGACGAGTACGCGCTGGTGGCGCCGGACCTGACGCGCGGGGTGGTGCAGGTGCATAGCCTCGACGACGGGTCGGTGATCCAGACGCTTCAAATGGCGTCGGCGGGGTCGGCGTCCCTGCCGGTGTGGGCGGCGGTGTCCGAGGACCGGGCCTTCGTCGTCTGCCGGGGCAACATCAACAACCAGCAAGCCGACCCGCTGGCGGTCCAGTGCAACAACCCCACCCTGCACGCGTTCGACCTGGACACGGGCAAACGCCTGTGGCAGGTGCCGCTGGGCGCGCGGAACCGGTACCAGTACGTCACGGCGATCCAGCCCGGCAAGACCCACCTGACGGTCCTGGCCAAGGACAGCAGTTACACCAACCCGTCGACGGCGCTGGTGATCGACGTGGCGACCGGGACGGTGGCCAAGGAGATCGCCGTGGACGGCGCCAAGGCGGTGGCGGACAACGCGCAGCGCCTCCGGACGTACTTCCAGCACCGGGCGATGGGTAGCCCGGCGATGGTCGGCGGGCGGGTGATCGCCGAGACGTTCAAGGGCATCGAGGTGTACGGCAAGACAGCAAAGGGCCAATAAGATGCGACGGACAAGCAAGAGCATTGTGGTCTGGGCGTCGGTAACAGCGCTGGCGATGGGACCTTGGGCCCCCGGGCGCGTCGGCGGGCCCGGGGCGGCCCCGGCCGAAGCAGCGCCCCCGAGCCGAATCCTCCCCGACATGGTCAGCCCCCAGACCGTCAAGGCCATCAAGAAAGGCTTGGACTTCCTGGCGCGGACCCAGCGGGCCGACGGGGGCTGGTTCGCCAGCGGGGCCTACGGGTCGTACAACTACCCCGCCGTCATGACCAGCCTGTCGGGGCTGGCGCTGATGGCGTCGGGTTCCACGCCGGAGTCGGGCCCGTATGCCAAGAATGTCAAGAAGGCGATGTTCCACGTCCTGCACCTGGCCGAGGCCGGCGAAGACGGGCTGATCTGCGGACTGACCAGCGAGTTCCGCAGCATGTACGGTCACGGGTTCAGCATGCTGTTCCTGGCCCAGTGCTACGGCGTGGAGACGGACAAGAAGGTCGCCAAGCGCCTCAAGACCGCCCTGGACAAGGCGGTGACCATCACCGCCAAGGCCCAGTCCACCCTCTCGACGAAGTTCCCCAAGCCGTTCGACAAGGCCGGGGGGTGGATCTACACGCCGACAGGCCGGTCCGACGAAGGCTCGGTGACGGTGACGCAACTCCAGGCGCTGCGGGCGTGCCGGAACGTGGGAATCAAGGTCCCCAAGGTGGTGATCAACAAGGCCGTGGCGTACCTGAAACACTGCCAGCAGGCCGACGGGGGCATCTGCTATTCCTCCCGCAGCCGGGGCTCGTCCCGCCCGCCGATCTCGGCCGCTGCCATCGCCTGCTTCTACGCCGCGGGCGTCTACGACCGCCAGGCCGGGGGCAAGGGCCCCGAGGCCGAAATGGTCGAGAAACTCGTCAAGTACTGCAAGAGCAAGATCAACACCACCGGCGGCGGGCATTACTTCTACATGCACTTCTACCTCGCCCAGGCCTACTACCAGCGCGGGGGGAAAGACTGGAAGGACTACTACCCGAAGATACGCGACCGCATGCTGGCGACTCAGAACAAACTGGACGGCTCGTGGAACGGCGACAGCGTCGGCACGACGTACGGCACGGCGCTGGCCTCCATCATCCTGCAACTGCCTTACGGGTACCTGCCGATCTGCCAGCGCTAGCGGCGGGGCCCGAGAACCATCCCGGCACACGGAACCATCCGACAGCAAGGAGATTGACGTGGCACAGGACAACAACGACAAGCCCGCCGGCGCCGAGATGACTCCGGACGACCTGGCGGCGGTGGAGCGGCTGACGAAGGCGTACCAGAGGCTCCGCGAGGAGATGGCCCGAGCCATCGTCGGGCAAGAGCAGGTCCTGGAGGAACTGCTGATGTGCATCTTCGCCCGCGGACACGCCATCCTGGAGGGCGTGCCGGGGTTGGCCAAGACCCTGATGGTCTCGTCCCTGGCGCGATGCCTGGAACTGGACTTCGCCCGCATCCAGTTCACGCCCGACCTGATGCCCTCCGACATCACCGGCACCGAGGTCATCCAGGAAGACCGCGCCAGCGGGGCGCGCGAGTTCACGTTCCTCGCCGGGCCCATCTTCAGCAACGTCATCCTCGCCGACGAGATCAACCGGACGCCCCCCAAGACCCAGGCGGCGCTGCTGGAGAGCATGCAGGAACGGCAGGTCTCCGTCGGCGGCAAGCGGATGCCCATGAAGGATCCGTTCTTCGTCCTGGCCACCCAGAACCCCATCGAGCAGGAAGGCACCTACCCGTTGCCGGAGGCCCAGCAGGACCGGTTCATGTTCAAGATCTTCGTGGACTACCCGGCCTGGGACGAGGAGTTCGACATCGTCCGCCTGACCACGGCGATCGAGGAGGTGCAGTTGAGCCCGGTCCTGGACGGCGCGGCGATCATCGAGTTGCAGCACACGATCCGCCGCGTGCCGGTCGCCGACCACGTGATCCGCTACGCGATGCGCCTGGTCCGCGCGACGCGGGTCCACGAGTCCGACGTGCCGGACATCGTCAACTCGTACGTCTCGTGGGGCGCCGGCCCGCGGGCGTGCCAGTACCTGATCCTCGGCGGGAAGGTCCGCGCGGTGCTGCACGGACGGTTCCACGTGTCCACCGAGGACATCCAGGCGGTCGCCAAGCCGGTGCTGAGGCACCGGATCATCACGAACTTCAACGCCGACGCCGAGGGCTTCAACACCGACAAGATCATCGAGGGCCTGATCCACATTATCCCGGCCAAGGAGGGCGCCATCGCCGGCAGCCCCGACACCGCCGGGGTGCTGAAGGAATAGCCGCCACGCGCCGCCGCGCCCCGGGCCAGGCCCGAACCGGACGCGACGCGGGCGGACAGGGCGCCCCATGCCGAAGGCTGGACGCGACATTCCGCTGGCCGCCAACGCCGACGCCGGTCCGCGCGCGGCCTTCGCCGTGCTTCTGGCGGCGGTGCTGTCGCTGTCGGCGTCGGCGCCGGCGGCGGAAAAGCCCCTTTGGCTCGTCGTGACGCGCCCGTCGCTGGCCGATGCGGTCAAGCCCCTGGCCCGCCACCGTGCAGGCGAGGGCTTCGCCACACGCGTCTCGACGCAGCCGGTCGCCAAGGCCCTCCAGGCCGCCAAGCGGGCCCCGGCGTTCCTGCTGCTGGTCGGCGACGACCAGCCGGGACAGGAGAACCAGCCGTGGTATCTGCCCGCCAAGCGGCGGGACCTCTACCGCTGGCGGTCAGAGCAAGCTCGGCCGTTCGCCTCCGACACGCTCTTCGGCGATCTCGACGGCGACCTGATCCCGGACATCGCCGTCGGGCGCCTGCCGGCGCGGAGCGCACCGCAGGTGCGGCAGATGGTCGAGAAGATTATCGCCTACGAGCGGCGCCCCGCCCGCCTGGACGATCTGGCCCTGCCGGTCTGGGCGGGCAGCCCGTGCTTCGGCGAGGCCTTCGACCGCATGGCAACGGGGCTGATGGTCGGCAACGTCAGGCAGTTGGCGCCGGCGTGGGGGCAACTGTGGTTCATGACCGCCGACCTGAGCCATCCGTTGTGCGGCTGGCCGACCGACCAGCCGGCGGTCTTCACCCGGCGGCTCCAGGCCGGCGGGCTCATGGCGGTGTTCATGTGCCACGCCGACGCCGAAAACGCCTTCGCCTTGCGATTCGAAGGCCGGAACGTCCACTACAGCCTCGACGGCGCGCGGGCCATGGCCAAGGGCGCCCCGGCCCCGCCGCTGCTGTTCCTGTCGTGCTATTCGGGCCACTTCACGCGCCGGCGCCCGTGCCTGGCCGAGTCCCTGCTGATGCTCCCCGGCGGACCCGTCGCGACGATCGGCGCCACGACCGAGTCGCACCCTCTGACCAACTTCTTCTCGGGCGTCTGCCTCCTGAAGGCCCTCCGGGCCGACCACCGCCGGCTCGGGTCGCTGTGGCACGCCGCCCAACGGGCGGCCTTGACGCAGCGCCACTTCCTCGCCGAGCGCCTGCTGCGAAACGCCGAGGGGTCGCTGGAAGACCAGATCGACGTCGCCAAACTGCGGCGCGACCAGATTCTCATGTACGCCCTGCTGGGCGACCCGGCGACGCGATTGAAGACCCCGCGCCCGCTGGCGGTCAAGGTGACGCCGAAAGACGGCGGCTGGACCTGGCGGGCCGACAAGCCCAAGGGGGTCGAGCAACTGCACGTCGGGCTGCGCCCACCGGCCGCGGCGATGACGGCGGTGGCGGGCGAGCGCAACGCGGCCGAGGCCCGCAGGCGGTTCGGCAAGGCCAATGTTGCCTTCGCCTTCACGCCGGTGGCGACCGTCAAGGCCGACGCGCCGTGGCGAGGCGTCATCGCCAAGCCCGGGCGGGTCCGCTTCGTGGCCTCGGGCGCCGACGGGCTGTACGTCGCCGCGGCGACACTGAAGCCCCCGACCACGGCCCCGGCGACCATGCCCGCCGAGGTCGCCCGCCGGATCGCGGCGGTGGATTCGACTGCCACGGACGCCCAGGCGGTGGTGGTCCTGATCGGCGCGCTGTCGGCGGCGGACCCGCGCGTCCGGGCATTCGCCGCCCGCTCGCTGGGGCGGATCGGTGACCCGCGGGCTCAGGCCGCGCTGACCCAGGCGCTGAAAGACCCCGACGCCGGCGTCCGAAAGGCGGCGGCCGTGGCGCTGAAGAAGATCCAGGATAAGAAACTCCACACCGCGCAGGCGCCGCCCGACGGCGCCGGCGGGAAAACCTCGACGAAATAAGCAGGACGACATGGCCAAGACCGAATTGCAGAAATACCTGGACCCGAAGGTGCTCAACAAGATCCGCCGCCTGGACCTTCAGGCGCGCCTGGTCGTGGAGGGGTTCGTCTCGGGCATGCACCGCAGCCCGTTCCACGGGTTCAGCGTCGAGTTCGCCTCGCACCGCGAGTATTCCCCCGGGGATGACATCAAGCACATCGACTGGAAGGTCCACGCCCGGACCGACCGGTTCTACATCAAGCAGTACGAGGTGGAGACGAACCTGCGATCGACGTTCCTGATGGACATCAGCGAATCGATGCGCTACGGCGGCGGGTCGGGTCGGATGAGCAAGTACCACTACGCCGCCTGCGTCGGGGCGTCGCTGGCATTCCTGCTTCTGCAGCAGCAGGATGCTGTCGGGCTGGCGACGTTCGACGAGGACCTGCGGTCGTACACCAACCCGTCGGCCAACCCCAACCAGATCAAGACGTTCGTGCACGAACTGGACGGCGCGTCGCTGAAGGCCAAGACGAGTATGGAGCACATCTGCCACAACCTCGCTGAGAAGATCGCCCGGCGGGGGATGATCTGCCTGATCAGCGATCTGTTCGTGGACCTGGACGGGCTGATTCGCGGTCTGCGGCACTTCCGCCACCGCAACCACGAGGTGGTGGTGCTGCACGTGATGGACGCGGACGAATTGAGTTTTCCCTTCCAGGGCAACACGATGTTCCGCGGGCTGGAGAACACCGGGCGGATCACGGTCGAGCCGCGGGCGCTGCGGAGCGGCTACCTGGAGGCGGTGGAGCGTTTCTGTGCCGAGGCCAAGCGGCGCTGTATCGCCAACCAGATCGACTACAAGTTGATATCGACGGCCGACTATATGGACGCGGCATTGCTGGCGTTTCTGGCCGCCCGCGCCGCCGCCGTGCGGAAGGCCGGAAGCAAACGATAGCCGAACCGACCGCGGACCGCCACGGCGGGGCCGCGAGACGATAGGAAGAGGTAATGCCAACATGATGCTAGCGGCCTTCTTGCATCCGGCGCTGTTCTGGAGCGGGCTTGGCGCGGCGTCCGTGCCCGTCATCATCCACCTGCTGAACCGCCGGCGGTTCAAGATCCTCGACTGGGCGGCGATGCGGTTCCTGCTCGAGTCGGTCCGCAAGAACCGACGGCGCGTCCGCCTGGAGGAACTGATCCTCCTGCTGCTGCGGTGCCTGGCGGTGTTCTTGCTGGCGGTGGCGGTGGCGCGGTTCCTGGGCTGCGCGCCGGCGACGGTCTTGCCGGTCGGCACGCCGGCCCAGAAGGCGCACGTGTTCGTCCTCGACGACAGCGTCTCCATGGGCCAGAAGGTCAAGAACACCACCGCCTTCGCCAAGGCGACGTCGGACCTGATCGAGATCCTGAAGATCATCCCGCCTTCCGACCGGGTGGGCATCCTGCTGACCAGCGAGCCGGACCCCGCCAAGGCCTTGCTGGAACTGCGGACGCTGGGCCAAGCCGACCCGGAATCGGTGGCCGGGCGCCTGCAATCGCTGACCCCCTCGGACACGGCCGGGCAATTGGCCCAGACGCTCCAGGCGGCCGGCAAGATGTTCCAGAACGTCCCCATCGACAAGCGTCTGTACGTCCTCAGCGACTTCCGCGCCGCCGACTACGCCGGCGGGACAGGCGTCGAGGAACTGCGGCGAGAACTGGCCGCTCTCAGCGCCGGCAAGGTCGATCTGGTGATGATGGCCTACGGCCTGGAGCCGGGCGGCAACCTGACGGCCGAGGGCGTCAAGGTCCTGGATAAACTCACCATCGCCAACAAGCCCGTCGGCGTCCAACTGCGGGTCCGCAACAACGGCCCGACGCGGCAGGAGAACGTCTCGATCCGATTCGTTGTCCGCACCCCCGGCGGCGAGGAGGTCACGCCCCCGGCGAAAGTCATTGCCGCCATCGACCCCGGCGAGATGCAGACCGTCAAGTTCGATTACGAATTCGACGCCGGCGGCCCGGCGGCCATCGAGGCCCAACTCCCCGCCGACACGCTGGCGGGAGACAACACCGCCTACCTGGCGCTGAACGTGCGCCCGGCGAGGAAAGTCCTGGTGCTCAACGGCGAGCCGGACGTGATGAATCCCCAGGCCGATGAGGCCTATTACCTCCTCGTCGCGATCGACCCGACGGCGGACTACCGCTACGGCACGGCGGTGGACGTCGTCTCGGCCGACCGCGCCGAACAGGTGGACTTCGAGGCCTACGACGCCGTCATCATGGCTAACGTCGCCGAACTGCTGCCGGCGGAACTGAAGGCGCTGACCGAGTACGTCAGCGCCGGCGGGGGGCTGGCGATCTTCCTCGGCGACCAGATCAAACTGAACTTCTACAGCGGCGAGTTCTACAAGCGCGGCACGGGCCTGTGCCCGCTGCCGGTGGGCGTGCCCCGGGGCGACGCGAACCGCCGGATGTCCTTCGCCCGCCTGGCGCGCGACCGGATCGCCAACGACGCCGTCATGCGGGCCTTCCACGAGAAGCGCAGCCAGTTCACCCAGTTGGTGCGGTTCTACGCTTACGTCGGCATCGACGCCAAGGCGACGGTCTCGGCAGTCTCGTCGGCCGTCGGGCGCGTCAACGTGCTGGCGCGGTTCAACGACCCCGAGTCGACGCCGGCGATCGCCTCGCGGACCTTCGGCGACGGCACGGTGGCGATGATCGGCTCGTCGGCGGACATCGAGTGGACCGACTGGCCGAAGGACCCGACGTACATCATTTTCGTGAATGACCTGCTCGACCACATCTGCCGCCGCGGGGCCGAGCGCCTCAACGGGCGGGTCGGCGGGACCGTCGCCCACGCCGTCGGGGCCGACTGGGCGCCGGCGCGGGCGAGCGTTCGGACGCCGGCGTTCCCCGCCGAGGACGACGTCGTCCTCGAGGGCGAGAAGATCGCCGCAAGACGCCTCATCCGCTACCACGATACCCGCCACGCCGGCATCTACCAACTGACCCTCGACCTGGCGGGCGATCAGCGAATCGTCACGTTCGCCAGGAACATCGACCCCGTCGAGGGGCGTCTGGAATGCCATGCCGAACGGCACCTCCGCGAGACGCTGACCGTGCCGTTCGAGTATCAGAACAAACTGGCCCCCCAGACGTCGGCGGAAGCGGCGGTGACCGCGGGGGCCCGGCAGGAATACTGGAAGGCCGCCCTGGCGGCGCTGCTGATGGTCCTGGCGGCGGAAGTCTTCCTCGGGCAGCGATTCGGACACTACCAGACATAGGACGACGATGACCAAACTGATCGAAATCCTTCTCGGACTGGAGCCGGGCAAGTTGGGCGGGGCGGACAACCTGCTGCCCCACCTGGCGGCCGACTACAACAACTGGATCATCCTGGGCCTGTCGGTGGTGTTCATGGCGCTGGTGGCGCTGACGGTGGCGTGCTACCTGCGCGAGGGCGACACGCCTCGGCGCGCGAAGCTCGCCATCGCGGCCGTCCGCATCGCCGTGATCGTGCTGATCTTCCTGATGCTTCTCCAGCCCGGGTTGATCCTGCGGTACAAGCGGGACCTCTACTCGTCCGTGGCGGTTCTGCTGGACGACAGCCTGTCGATGGCGATCCAGGATCGCTACGCCGACCCCGACGCCCGCCGGTTTCTCGCGGGCAAACTGGGTGTGGACGAGGCGCACCTGGCGACCCTGCCCCGGAACGAGATCGTCCGGCGGATCGTCGGACGCCAGGGGGGGCCGCTGGCGCAACTGTGCCGCGACCACCCGCTGCTGCTGATGCGGTTCCCCACCGCCCACCCCGACCGCGAGCGCTACACGCAGCGCCTGGGCGAGGTGGACCACGTGACGCCCTCGCCGGAGGAGCCCTTGCCGGCGGAGGTGGACCAGAAGATCGCCGCGGCGATGGCGGACCTGCGGTCGGCGGGGTTCGAGACGAACCTGGCCGCCGCCCTGCGCAGCGCGGTCAACGAATTCCGGGGCCGGCGCGTCGCCGCCATCGTGCTGGTCTCCGACGGCCAGACCACCGGCGCCGGTGAGGACGCCGGGGATCGCCTGGCGTCGGCGATGGCGTACGTTCGCCAGCGCGGCATCCCCGTGTACGCCATCGGCGTCGGCGACCCGACCCGCCCCAAGAACGTCGCGGTCCTTCAGGTCCAGGGGCCCGCGGAGGTCCGGAAGGGCTCGGACATCGAACTGACGGCCTACCTGTCGCACCGCAACTGCGGCGGGCGGAAGGTCGCCCTGTCGGTCTGGCGCAAGAAACCCGGGGACGAGCAGTGGACTCAGGCGACGGCCAGCGGCAACCTCGATCCGGAACTGAAGGTCCCGGCCGAGGGCCAACAAGCCGACGTCCAGGAAGTGGTGCTGCGAACCCCGGCAGGCGAACTCGGCGAGTTCGTCTATCAAGTTCGCGCCCAGCCGGTGGACGGTGAATTCAGCACCGACGACAACGCCGCCGACACCAAAATCCGCATCTCCGACGAGAAGATTAAGATCCTCCTGATCAGCGCCGACGCCGGGTGGGAATTCCTCTACCTGCGCAACGTCTTGCTGCGCAGCGAGCACCGCTATGCCGTCAGCATCTGGCAGCAGAACGCCGAGGTCAAGTTCAACCAGGAGTCGTCCTCGCCGGAGATGCGCCTGAGCCGCCTGCCGAAGACCCGCGAGGAACTGTACAAGTACGAGGTCGTGATCCTGTACGACCCGGCCCACACGGAGAACGGCTTCGACGCCAATTTCGTGAAGATCCTCGAGGAGTTCGTGGCGGACCACCACGGCGGGTTGTGCTACATCGCGGGCAACAAGTACAGCGAAGAGAACCTCACGACGCGCGACGAGCGGTTCCGCCCGCTGGCGGACCTGTTGCCGGTGGAACTGGACCGCCAGTCGCTGGACATCGTCCGGCGGATCGCCAGCGGGGAGCCGGTGGCGTGGGCGGTCCTGCCGACGGGGGTGGGGCTGGACCACCCGGTCCTGCGCCTCGGGCCCGGGCGGACCGAGACGCTGAACGTCTGGAAAGTCATGCCTGGGGTGTACTGGTCGCACCCGATCAACCGGCTCAAACCGGTCGCCTCGGAACTGGCCGTCAGCGCCGACGCGGTCCGCACCACCTCCGGCGACCGCAGCGCCGTGCCCATCGTCGCGGTGCAGTACTACGGCAAGGGCCGTTCGCTCTACGTGGGCACCGACGAGACGTGGCGCTGGCGGTTCCTGTCCGACGGGGGCTACTATCGGAGGTTCTGGTCTAACGTGGTGGACTTCCTGGCCTCCGGGCGCCTCCGGAAGAAACGCGTCATCATCACCGCCGGCGGCAGCCGGTTCTCCATCGGCGAGGAACTGCGCATCCGCGTCGAGGCCTACGACCGCCAGTACCGCCCCCTCGAAGACAAGACCTTCCAGGTGGACATGATCAACGCCGCGACCAAGGAAGTCGTCCGGACCATCGTCTGCGAGCCCGAGACCCGCCGGAAGCCCAAGACCAACGGCGGCGAGGCGGGCACCGAACAGGTCAAGGGGCGCTACCAGGTGAACCTGCCGCTGAAGACCGTCGGCACCTTCGAACTGACGGCCAAGCGCGACGACCCGACCTACAAGGGCGAGGTGTCGGAAAAGACCATCACCGTGGCGCTGCCCCAGGAAGAGTTCCGCCACCCCGAGGCCAGCCCGGAGACACTGCGGGGCATCGCCCCGGAAGGGCGGTTCATGGACATCGCCGACAGTGACCGCCTGGCGAAACTGGTCCCGCCCGGGAAGATGACGGTGTACCACGACGTCCCGCACGACTTGTGGGACGTCCCGCTGGCGATCATCCTGATCGTGACGCTTCTGGCGATCGAGTGGATTCTACGAAAGCGCTATAACATGGCCTGATCCGCCCATGGCGGGACCGGCGTGGAGACATCGATGCCGTTTGAGGATTTGATCGGACGCGGGATTCGCGGCAAGTTGTCGGCCTTGAAGCGGGCCCTACGGGCGCACCTGCTGGGGCGCGGCCTGTCGCTGGCGATCGTCGCGATCGTGGTGGGGGTGTTCTTCTCCTACCTCATCGACCGCATGCTGGACATGGAGCGCGCCCAGCGGGCACTGATCCTGGCGGTGGCGCTGGGCGGGATCGGCTACGTCCTGTGGCGGTTCCTGATCCGCCCCCTGCGCGTCCCCATGGACGCCGAGGAACTGGCCCTGGTCCTGGAGGACCACTACGGGCAGCTCGACGACCGCCTGATCAGCACGCTGCAGTTCGCGCGCGTGGACGCCGAGGCGATGGGCGTCTCGGAAGCGCTGATCGCCCGCGTCGCCGATCAGGCCAACCGCTTGGCCGACGGGCTCGACGCCACGGCGCCGCTGAAACGCGCCGGCACCTGGAAGCGCCTGGGGATCGCCGCGGCGGCGGCGGCGGTCCTGGCGGCCTTCAGCGTCGCCCAGGCCCAGAACATGCACCTGTGGTTCCAGCGCAACATCCTGTTCATGAACGTCGAGTACCCGCGCGATACCTATCTGACCGTCGTCGGCGGGCCCGACTTCCACGTGATCCGCGGGCGGAACCTTGAAGTCACCGTCACCGCCGACCCGGCCCACGTCGTGCCGGACCACGTGACCTTCCACATGAAGTTCTCCGTGGGCGACACGCACGAGGCCGTCAAGCCCGCCGAGCCCGACGGGCCCGTGTTCGTGAAGACCTTCGAATCCGTCACCGAGACTTTCACCTTCACCGTCACCGGGCACGACGACGAAACCGACGAATGCCGCGTGACCGTCGTGGACCCGCCCGAACTGATCGAAGCCCGGTTCACGATCGACTATCCCGACTACATCGGCACCAAGAACATACCGGTCAAAGCCGAGCACGGGGTCCTCGTGGCGCCGCCGGGCAGCGCCATCGCCTTGACGGGTCGGGCGAACAAGGACTTGGCGGCGGGGGCGCGCCCGGACGGGACGGCCTGCGCCCGCCTGCTGCTGGACGGCAAGGCGGTCGGGTCGTTACGGGTGGTGCGCATCCCCGACGCCGCCGACGGGCGGCCCGTGGGAGTCCGCGGGGCGTTCCGCCTGCCCGAGCGCGTCAAGAGACGCTCGATGGCGCTGCACGTGGAACTGACCGACACGTCGGGCATCGTCAACGACCGCGGCGCGGTGTATGCCGTCCGCGCCGACCCGGACCGCGCGCCGACGATCAGCCTGACCCGCATCGGCGTCCGCTCGGATATCACGGCCCAGGCGATCGTGCCGGTGCTGCTGCAGGCCACGGACGACCGGGGGGTGGACTCGCTGGCGGTGGGGATCAAACCGATCGTGGTCGCCCCGCCCTCGCTGACGACGCGTCCGGCCAGCGCCCCGGCCGCGGCGACCACCCAGCCGGTCGAGCACGTCGCCCCCGTTCCCGGCGTCCCCGCCAAACAGACCGATCTCCGCATGGAGTTCCGCATGGACCTGCGGACGCTCCAGGCCGAAAAGAAAATCACCCGCCTGTCGGTGGGGCATCTGCTGCGGGTCCAGGCCATCGCCCGCGACGCGCTGCCGGAATCGTTCGGCGGGCCCAACGTCACCCGCGGGCTGGTCCACACCTACCGGATCGTCTCGGAAGAGATGCTGATGGAGGAGTTGCTCCGCCGCCGGCGCGAACTGCGCCAGGAGTTCCACCAGTCGGTGGTCCTCCAGGCCGAGGTCCGCGACAAGGTCGCTTCCGTCCGCGATCGCCTGTCGGCCGCCAACGCCCGGATCGACGCCGAAATCGTCCGGCGGATGCTGACGGCCGGGGAGGACCAGCGCCGCATCGCCGGCCAGTGCGACACCGTGGCGCGCCAACTCCGCGAGATCCTCGACGAAATGGAATTCAACCGCGTCGGCGAGGAACAGGGCAAGCAGGCCTTGGCCAAGACCATCGGCGACCTCGAAAAAATCTGCGGAAAACCAATGAAAGACGTCGCCGACGCCCTCGTCCGGGCGTCTAAGGATAAAGACGTCGCGGCCCTGCGGGATTCGGCCGGGGATTTCGCCGATGTCCTCGACGGGTTCTACAAGCAACTCAACGAGATCCTTGAAGGGATGATTCGCGACCTGAACCGCGAGGAGTTCTCGAACCTCCTGCGGCGGATCATCGAGTGGAGCCGGAAGTTGCAGCAGCAGATCGATGAAGAGCAGAAGGTCAAGACCAAGGAACTGTTCGATCGGCCCGCGAGCGCCCCGGCCGGTCGGACGAACCCCGCCGGGGGAGGATGAAACGATGAACGCAACCGGAAAAACGATCACGGGAGTCCTCATAGGCCTGCTGTGCGGCGGCACCTGGCTGATGGCGCCGGCGGCCGGACAGGTGACGACCAAGCCCGCCGACACCATGCTCCTGCTGAAGCAGGAATTCATCCAGAAGCAGTTTAAGCAACTGACCCGCCAGATGCTGGAAGTCGCCGAGCGCATCAAGCAGACCGAGCCGGACAGCGCCCGGGCGATCATCCAGGCCGTCACCCATGCCCAGAAGGCCGACATCGAAGGCAACATGGCGCGCGTGGTCGAGCACCTGACCCGGGGCCTGGCCGCCATGGCGGGTATGGTCGAGAACGACATCATCAAGGACCTCAAGGACGTCCTGCAACTGCTGGAACTCGGCGCCGACGACCCCTCCGACACCGCTGCCATGAAGCGGTTCCTCGAGAAAGTCACCGACCTGATCGAGCGCCAGGACAAGCAGCACAGGCAATCGTTGCTGGCGGAGAAGGGCGATCAGTTGAGCCGGGACATGGCCGCGCACGCCAAGAAGTTGCAGGACCTGATCGCCAAGCAGGAGAAGTTGAAGAAGGACACGGAGTCGCTGCCTTCGGCCGATGAGACGATCTCCAAGCTCGCCGCCGCTCGGGGGAAGATTCGCGAACTGATCGCCGCCCAGGAGGCCCTGAAGGACAAGACCGCCGAGGCCACGCCAGGCCAACTGATGCTGCAGGCCGCCGGGCAGAAGTCCCTCGAAGGGCGGGCGGGCAAGGTCGCCGACGGCTTGGCGGGCATGGGCAAGGACGCCAAGGTCGCCGCCGCGTTAAGCAAGGCGGGCGCGTCGCCGCAGGCCGCCGCTGCCGCCGCCGCGAGCACCAAGGCCGCCGCCGGCGCCATGGGCCAGGCGGGCAAGAGCCTCGAAGGCGCCGAGGGCGCCGCCGCCGAGCGGCATCAGGCCCAGGCCGTCGCCGACCTGAAAAAGGCCGAGGCCGCGCTGACCAAGGCGATCGCCGAGATGAACGCCCCGTCCAAGGCCTCGGGCCTGGCGGGCAAGCAGGGCGAATTGGGCCAGGAGACGCGCCAGTTGGCTTCGGCCGTGGCGAAGACCAAGGCGGCCGCCAGTGCCGCCGGCGTCGGCTCTAAAGGCCAATCGGGCAAGTCAGGCCAGTCGGGCAAGTCGGGCCAGTCGGGCCAGTCGGGCAAGTCAGGTCAGTCGGGCCAGTCGGGTAAATCGGGCCAGTCGGGCCAGTCGGGCCAGTCGGGTCAGTCTGGCCAGAAAGGCCAGCAGGGCCAGAAGAGCCAGGGCAACCTCCAGCGGGCGGCCGGTCACATGGACAAGGCGTCCGGCAAACTGGGCGAGCAGAACAAGGGGGCAGCCGGCAAGAGCCAGCAGGACGCCCTGAACGAGATGAAGAAAGAGGCGACGGAGTTGGCGAAGTTGGCCCGCCGCGTCGCCGAAGAGGCCAAGAAGGCCCAGGCGGAGTTGGCGCGTCGGAAGCAGCAGCAGGACGCCACGGCCGCGCGGACCGAGCAACTGGCCAAGCAGATGAAGGACGCCGCCAAGGAAGGCAAGTCCACGCCGGGCCAGAAGCAGGTGTCCTCGGCCGCCGGCGCCATGAAGCAGGCCTCCAAGAAGATGGGACAGGGCTCGTCCGGGCAGGGCGCCGCCTCCTCGCAGGGCCAGGCCGGCGAGAAACTCCGCGAGGCCTCCAAGGAACTCACCCGCGCCATCGACGAGGCCGAGCGGCGGGCCCAGGAAAAGGCCCTGGCCAAGATCGACCAGATGCTCCGTCAGGTCCTCGACGCCCAGCGGAAGGTTACCGAGGGCACCGGGGCCACCTACGCCCGCCGCGCTACCGACGGGACGTACAAACGCCCGGAGGTCATCAAACTCGGGACCCTCTCGGACGGGGAAGGTAAACTGTCCGAGAAGATCGCGAAGATCCTGGCCATGGTCCGCAAGGAAGGCACGACGGCGGTGTTCCCGATGGTTCTCGACGCGACGCAGAAGGACCTGACCAACGTTCAGGGGCGCTTGGCCAAGAAGCAGGCCGGCCCGCTGACCCAGTCGGTCCAGAAGGACATCGAGAAGAACCTCGAGGACATGATCGCCGCCCTCCAGAAGGAAATGCGCCGCCGCAAGGGCGGGGGCGGCGGCGGCGGCGGGGGCGGCGGCGGAGGGAAGAAACCGCCCCTCGTGCCTCCGGTGGCCGAGTTGAAAATGCTCCGGACCCTCCAGAAGCAGGTCAACGACCGCACACTGGTCATTCAGCGCGAGAAACTCGCCAAGCGGTCGTCCGACGTGGAGATCAGGCTTCAGCACAAAATAGTTTCCGACCGCCAGGCGGCAGTGGGTAAAATGACCAATGCCCTGGCGGAAAAGGAAAAGGAAAAGGCCCGCCGGCGGCGAGCCGCGATGCCCGGCGCCCGGTGAGCGGCGGGCCCAGGGGATAACGAGGTGCGATGATGAAAACCAAGGTGCTGATCGCAGTGGCGTGGATGGCGTTTCTGGCGCTTCCGGCGTTCGGGCAGGCGCCCGGCGGGGGGGCGGCGGACGACGCCGCGGCCGACGACGCGGGTCTCTCCGACCCGCTCGGCGAACTGCTGACGCCCGAGGAACTGGCCCAATTCCTCAAAGAGGCGCGCATCCGCCGCCTGGCGATGGAACGCGAGCACGTCATCAAGGAACTCGACGACGGTTTCCTGTTTGACCCGGCCAAGGTCAAGACCGCCATCGCCAACATCCGCGCCAAGCCGCTGAACACCTGGACCGACAACGCCGACCGGATCACCAAGGCGTTCGCCTTGGTGGAAGGGCGGTTCGCCCGGGCGTGCGCGCTGTCCGATAAGCGCGACTTCGCTAACGCCGCCGCGGCGCTGAAGCCGCTGATCAGTGAGCGGGACACCACGTACCTCGCCGCGGCCAAACGGTTCCGCTACGCCGAAGCCCTGGCGGCGGCGGGACGCGACGAGGAGGCGGTCGAGGCCTTCACCGACCTGGTCAAGGCCATGCCCGACCGGTTCAGTTTCTCGTCCCTGGCGCTGCTGCGGGCGGCGGAAGTGTACGAGAAGATGCACCGGCGCATGTACGCCATGACGCTGTACAAACTCTGGGTGGACAGTTTCGGGCTGCTGGACCCGGAGATGGCCGAGACGCTCGGGAAGCGCGTCGATCGGATCGCCGCCGACTACAAGGACCCGCTCGGCACGCTGTCGAAAAAGATGGGCGAGGTCGAGCAGCGTCTGGCCAAGGTGGACAGCGGGCGCCAGACGCAGAAGAAAGAGAAAGAGATCATCGCTATGCTGGACGACCTGATCGCCACGGCCGAGGAACAGTCCGGCGGCGGGCAGGGACAGGGCAAGGGCAAAGACCAGAAGAAGGGCGGCAAGAAGGGCGGCGGGCAAGGCCAGGGCCAAGGCCAGGGCAAGGGCAAGGGTCCGCCCAGCGGCATTGCTGAGCCGTCGTCGCCGGCGATGGTCAGCCGGCTGGTCGGCGGGGCGACCCTCCGGCCGCACGGACTCAGCCAGGAACGGCCTGCCGACGGGGACGACGACTGGGGCAAACTGCCCCCCTACGAGCGGCAGAAACTCCTGGAAGGCTTCAAGGAAAGCATGCCCGAGCGCTACCGGGACCTGATGCGCGACTACTACCGGCGGTGCGCCCGCGATCGATAGGCGGCGTGTGCGGATGAAGGCGGCGGCAATCTGCGTGGCGCTAGGCGTTTTCTCAGTCGGCGCGGTCGGTCAGACCACCGCGCCGGCTTCGTCGAAGGCATTCGGCACCCGCGTCACGGGCCTCGACGGCAGCGGCTTCGTTGCGCGCCTTCTGAGCATCGACAAGTCCAAAGCCGTCTTCTCCACCCCCGCCGGCCGGCGCAGCGTGCCCTGCCGGGACCTGTTGCGCATCAAGTTCGCCGACCCCGCCGACGCCATGGACACCCCCGGCCAGGGGCTGCTGTTCCTCGCTGAAGGGCGGGGACTGCTGGCGATCGAGACCCTCTCGGTCCGCGACGGGCGGGTGACCGTCACCAGCCGACTGCTCGGCGCCGCCTCGCTGCCTCTGGCCGCCGTGGCGACCATCTACCTGCCCCGGAAGGATCAACTGCCCGCCGCCTTGAAGAAGATCCACCAGGCGATCGAACTGCCCCGGGCGAACAAGGACTTTCTGTTCGCCGAGGACAAGAAGCGCAACCTCATCCCGATGCCGGGAATCCTGAAGTCCATCGCCGCCGGGAAGGTGACGTTCCAGGTCGGCGCCAAGGACGAGGCGGCGCCCCTGACGTCGGTGCGGGTGCTGCAGTTGGCGCGGGTGGCGTCCCAGGCCGGCGCGCCGGGGGGGTATCTGATCGGGCGCGACGGCTCGACCGTGCCGTTCGGGTCGGCGAGTTTGTCGGCGGGTAAGAAGACGATCGCCATCGGCGGCGGGGCGATCCGCGCCGACGCCGCGCCCTTGTCGGCCTTGGCCGAAGTCCGCTTCGCCTCCGACCGATGCGTGTGGCTGTCGGACCTGAAGCCCGACAAGGTCAACCAGGCCGGGCTGTTCGACCTGTACTTCCCGTACCGGCGCGACCGCAGCACCGCCGGCCGGCCGATCCGCCTGGGCGGGGCGACCTATCCCAAGGGGCTCGGGTTGCACAGCCGATGCGAGTTGACTTACACCGTCGGCGCCGCGTACGAAAGCCTGTCGGCGCTGGCGGGCATCGCCCCGGCCGGGGGCAAACGCGGCAACGCGCTGCTGAAGGTCCTCGGCGACGGCAAGGACCTCATCGAGCCGATCAAACTCCTCGGCGGCGCCGCCCCGATCCCCGTTCGCTGCAAACTCGCCGGCGTCAAGACGCTGACCGTCCTGGTCGATTTCGGCGACGACGGCACGGACGTCGGCGACCACGTCAACCTGGCCGAGGCCCGCCTGATCAAGCCGTGACCGCCCCGCGGGCGTTTCGAGCCCTCCGCCGCGAGGATACAATGCCCCCCATGCCCGAAGACGCCACGACCATCAAGGCACACGCGCTTCGCTTGGCAAGCCAACGGGGCTTCGCGCGGGCGGGCGTCGCGCCGCCGGTCGCGGCCCGTGCGGAACGGTTCGCCGAGTTTCTCGCCCGGGGCCTGCACGCCGACATGCACTACCTGACGCGGGATCCCGCCGCCCGCGCGGACGCCCGCCGTCTCCTGCCGGAGGCCCGCAGCGTCATCTGCCTGGCCGTTTCCTACGCGCCGGCGGCGGACGACGAATCGGCCGGCCTGATCGCCCGCTACGCGCGCGGGCGCGACTACCACCGCATCCTTCGCGCCCGCTGCCGGAAACTTCTCGCCGCGCTGGCGCAGATCGCCCCGGACCTGAAGGCGCGGATCTGCGTCGACACCGCGCCGCTGCTGGAGCGCGACTTGGCCGCCCAGGCCGGGCTGGGATGGATCGGGCGCAACGGGTGCCTGATCGACGCCGAACTCGGCAGTTACCTGCTGCTGGCCGAGATCGTCACGAACCTTCCGCTGCCGCCCGACGCGCCCGTGCCGAACCGCTGCGGGGACTGCCGAAAATGCGTTGACGCCTGTCCGGCCGGGGCCATCGGGGCCGACGGGCTGGTCGACTGCCGGCGGTGCGCCAGTTACCTGACCATCGAGCATCGCACGCCCATCGGCGAGCCGCGCCGCAAGACTTTG
>Ga0272441_10006147_pt1 | contig 20326 bp, 23 predicted proteins | sample SSMProp6N_FD_193582 | JGI IMG/M metagenome (GOLD analysis project Ga0272441, IMG submission 193582) | Marine sediment archaeal communities from Little Sippewissett salt marsh, Falmouth, MA, United States - SSM-Prop-6N | ecosystem: Environmental > Aquatic > Marine > Wetlands > Sediment ...
ATGCGAACCCTTCCCCGAGCCCATAGAAACATCCTTTAACTCGTCTGTAAGCCAAGCCTCAACATCATCTCCACGATCTAACTTAGATATAACATCACGGAAACCACCAATGGCATCATAGAACTTCTTCGATTCAGAGTCGTTACAAATCATCGTTCGGATAAAAATCCCGAAAACCTTCTCCTCGTCCTCAAGCTCATCAGTCCAACCCCCATCCTGAAGCCTAAAATGAACCCAATCATTCCGGTACAGATACTCTGCAAGCTCCAAGAACTTCAGAGCGCTCTCATTCAACGCCATAACCAACAATAATACTAACTTTTATGTAAGATTATACATTCAGATAATCGCCAAGGAGAAACCACGATGGGCAAAGGAAGAGGCGGAAGAACCCCAAACGACGACAGATCAGACTCTATGAACCCTAACAACCCAGCATACGATGCATCAATAGCAAACAGAGCGGACCAGCTAAACCCCGACCACGAAGAATACAAAGGCGACAAAGACGAACCGGAAAAAGAGGAGTAATCATCTCCTCCTATTCTTTCTAGTCATGAAACTTCTCTGAATAAAATCATATAAATCCACACAGTCACGGACCTCTTTCTCAGTCCGATCCTCGATAGTCGAGAAAGCCTCCTGGTCATAATAATCCCACACACTTTTACCTGACTCTTTGCGGCGATTAAACCTGAACCGTCCGGATATCTGATTCCAGTTAGAAGGATACATCACATCACCGTAAATGAGTGGAATAGCCACATTACTAAGATCTACCTGCTTAGTCTTGCAGAAAGTATAGAAGACCTCCTCAGGTTTATCCACCTTATAATCCATCGAGCGAATATACAAAACCGGCACATCAAGTCGAGAGATCCCCTGGCCACATAGAATCAGATCAGCTTGACGATCAGACGTATCATCAAAATTCCTCCACTCAGTTTTAACATAATCATAGATCTTCTTCACCACTGTCTCCTCGTCTTCCTCCTTCCAAAGCCAGAAATGATCATACTTGATGTCTCCTTTCCTCTGTTTCAACGGGCGAAACTTACCGAAAACACCGCCCAGTAAAAACTGGCCCGGTTTATTAGGATTCATCGCAAGAGACGCCCCCTTCAACTTCCTCTGATCTGGAGGAACATACCATTCAATATCAAAGAAAATAATCTCAGTGATATCAGGATCAAAATCAACCATACACTAATATCACCATCAAGTTTTATTTGTAAGTATTGATTGAAAGAAATTACATATACCGTGTGATGAATACTGTAAATTATTAAGGTATTATCCTATATATTATAATATAGGATAGCCTTAAATGAGGCGCAATCCTATACGGATAGAGGTGCGAGGCACGTCAACCATAAACCCGAGGATACACGGCAGAATAGTAGCCAAGAAGAACAGAGTAGACAGGCACAGGCCCCTCCACCCAGACCTGGCCAGACGCCTCGAAGAACAAGCCATCATAGAGTACACCCACTCAAGCAACGCCATAGAAGGAAACACCCTCACCCTAGGCGAGACAGAGACAGTCATCCGAGGCATGACCGTCGGCGGCAAAACCATACGCGAGATACAGGAAGCAAGAAACCACCCCGACGCCATAAAGTACCTCAAAGAGACGGTCCAGAGCAAAGCCACGATGACCCCCGAGACCATACTGCAGGTACACAGGCTCCTCCTAGACAAGATACTGGAACGCCCCGGCGAGTACCGCACAGGCATGATAAAGGTCCCTGGCGCACACTTCACCCCACCAAGAAGCACAGAGATACCCGGACACATCCAACGGCTCACGGACTGGCTCCATACGAACCCCGAGGAATACACCCCCGTGGAGCTGGCTGCACGGTTCACCCACAGGCTCCTCACCATACACCCCTTCCACGACGGAAACGGCAGAACCAGCCGCATACTCCTCAACATCATCCTCATGCAGCACGGCTACCCCGTCATCACCAACATAAGCTACCGCGACAGGAAACGCTACCTGGACGCCCTCCGAGAGGCAGACCTCGGCAACCACAAGCCCCTCGTGAACTTCATCGCAAGAAGCGTCGAGGAATCCCTCACCAGACACCTCGTCGCCATAGAGGAACTCGAGACCTACACCCTACGCGAGGCGGCCCAGCGCAGCCCATACACCGCCGCCTACCTCGGGCTAAGGGCGTACGACGGGGCCCTCGGGGCCTACAAGGACGGCCGCAACTGGAGGGTTACCAGAGAAGACCTTGAGCAATACATTGAAAATAACAAAGGCTGAAGATCCGATCCCTAGCTTGACGTCCGAGCCCCTGGGGCGTCCCTTCACTTGAAGTTCACAACACATGAAAAATATTTAAATCATCGCTAATTTAGCTAACTGTGTGTAGGCATTCTTAACATAAAACCCTAAATAAACAAAGACCACCCACACCACACCCGGAAGGGGAAACGGGGAACCATCCTAAAATGGAAACATCGCCTACTTCCAAAGTGCTCCCACCCCTTCCGACCCCACCCAGAACCCCACCCCAGCCAACCAGAGGCGAACCCTACCCCGCCTTCACCGTCGCGTTGCTGGTGATGAACTCCGCCAACCCCGGCTTCTTCAACACAGGGTCCGGCACCGGCCCCCCAGGCGTCGGCTGCATAGCCGGCGCAGAAACCGAGAACTCCGCCGGGAACGGCGTCCCCTTTATCAGCAGCGCCTTCTGGTTCTTCGTAGTCATCGTCTTGTTCAATGGCATCAGAGTCACCGAGACCGTGCCCACCCCGGGCGTCACGAACGGCGGCGAGGTATAAGGCATGGGCGCCCTCAACATGGGGGGCAGCTCGTCCCCCTCCAAGCACACGGGCATACCCATCACCGTCACATCCGTGCTCGACCCCACCAGCGGCACCGGCGCCAACAACATGGGCACCACCGTCGGCGGCGGGATAGTGAACTTGATGAAGTCCCCCGTCTTCACCACAAAGTCAGCCGGCAACACGACACCACGAAAAACAACCCCAAACACATACATAAGCCCCGCGCCTCCCCGGTGTAGCCCCCACCGACACACGCACAACTATATACCCTCAGGCGAAACCAACGCCCATGCAGTGCCCCAGATGCGGCACCGAGATGGCCAAAGACCACAAGAAATGGCTCGGAGCCGTCATCGGCCTCGACGAACGCCTCTTCACCCTCTACTACTGCCCCAACAAGGCGTGCACAGAGCACCAGCGCCTCGTCTGCCGAAACAAGGAGACAGACACACCCTTCAAAGGCCCCTGGACCCCGGACTGCGTCGAACTCATAGAAACCACATACGCCTAACACCAGGCCGCCCCAGAGTCGAGGGTCCATGATTCACTACATTTAAGCGCAGAAGCCGACGTATTCAGTAGGAGGGTAGCCCATGGGCGGCAGGCTAGAGCTACGCAGCGTATACAAAGACTTCGGAGGCTTCAAGCTAGACAACGTAAGCCTCACCCTGGACCCCGGCGAGTACTACGTACTCGTGGGCCCCACAGGCAGCGGCAAGACCCTCCTCCTCGAGACAGTCAACGGCTTCCACACCGTGGACTACGGCATGGTCCTCTTCGACGGCCACGACATAACCGACCTCCCACCCGCACAACGCAGCGTCGGCTACGTCCCCCAGACCCCCAACCTCAACGACAGACAGACCGTCCGAGAGAACATAGAGTTCACCGTCAGGCTCCGCGGCCTCCCCGGCGACTGGAGCAACGAGATCAACGGCGTCATGGAGATGATGAGCCTCGGCCCCCTCGCCGACAGCAAGGCCATGAGCCTCAGCGGCGGAGAACGCCGGAAAGTCGCCCTCGCCCGAGCCATAGTCCTCAAACCCGACCTCCTGCTCCTGGACGAGCCCCTCAGCAGCCTCGACGTCTCCAGCAAGCAGGCCCTCCGCGACGAGATAAGGCTCATACACAGGTACCTGGGCTGTACGGTGATCCACGTGACCCACAACCAGCAGGAGGCCCTGGAGCTGGCCACCCGCGTCGGCGTCATGCGCCGCGGTACCATAGTCAACACGGGCACCCTCCGCGAGGTCTTCGAAGACCCCGTGGACGAGTACGCCGCGAGGTTCCTCGGCTACACCAACATCTACCCCGCAAAGCCCGTCGAGAAGGGGCGAGTCACCAAGATGAGTCTCGGCGGCGTAACCGTCAGGGCCGCCAAGCCGCCGCGGCCGGGCCAGACCATGGTGGGCATACACGGCGACGACGTCACCTTCCACGGCGTGACCCCCGTGAACATACGGGACAACATATTCAAGGCCACCGTGGCCGGGGTAGCCGACACCGGGCCCAGCGTCACAGTCACCCTGGACCTGGGCGTAGAGCTTCACATCAGCCAGAGCAAACGCCGGTTCACGGAGACCGGCCTCGCAGTGGGCGACGCGGTGTGGGTGCAGTTCAGCCCCGAGTCCGTGAAGCAGCTCGCCCCCTAGCGTTAAGCATTTATCCCGTGTCCGCGTTCTCCAGAGCCATGAAGACGTGGAGATGCAGGAGCTGCGGCGCCGAGTACACGCCAGAGCCGCCCGACTACACGTGCCCGGAGTGCGGCAGCGGGAACACGGTGCCCGTGGGCTACCAGGCCCCACCGGACTATGAGAGGCCCGAGACGCGGGACGAGCCTGAGAGGCTGTGCCCGGGGTGCGGGGAGGCCATGCGGTGCGGCTACTTGGTGGAGACCAACGCGCCGTTGGCGCTGCTGACCCTGGGCGAGGGCATCTACTGGACGCCGGGGGAGGCGGGGCTGCTGGGGGAGCGGGTGGCGTTGAAGGCGTACATGTGCCCCGGCTGCGGGTACGTCGGGCTCTACGCGCGGTGGCTGGAGAAACACAGGGCCATAATAGAGAAGGCCTCGTACTCGTGCAGGTGACCGTCGTCACCCGGGGGATCTATTAAAAGCCGTGGAGCCCATCCCATACTGGATGAGCGAGCCGAGGACCAGCAAGCCCGAGTACGGGCCCTATATGCTGAGGGCGCTGGAGAGCTTAGGGCGGGTCTCGGTGGACGAGCTCATGGAGGAGACGCTCCGCCTCATGAGGCGCCGGCTGCACCCGGCCGACTTTGAGGCTCTCCCCGGCGGCGTCCCCCGGTGGAGGCGGCAGGCGGAGCACATGCTGGAGGGGCTCATAGATGAGGGCTATGTGGCTGATAGCCGCGGCTGCCTGTCGTTGACCCGGCGGGGCCTCGAGTATCTTTCCGGGCGCTAGGCGCTCTGCTGTCTCGCCCTCTGCATCCAGGCCTCGACGTCCCCCGGCCGGGGCAGCCTCTTGACTATTTCCTCGGTCTCGTTGGTCTCTGTGAGTCTCTCCAGGAGGGCTTTGGGGTCCTCGTCCGCCAGCGTGGCTATGCTCCTGACCCCCGCGGCCATCAGAAGCGCCCTGTATTTCTCTCCGACGCCGGTGAGGGACTCCAGGTCGTCTGTCACGGCCTCAGGCTTGGGCTCCTCGGGCGCCGCCTCGGCGGGCTCTGGGTGGGGCTCTTCGGCCTCCGCCTCGGATGGCCTAGGCTCAGCCTCAGGCTCTACCTCGGTCTCTGTGGGAGCCGGCTCAGCCGTCTCTGGCTGGGGCTCCTCCGGGAGGGTCTCGGTTTCCTCGGTCGGCTCCTCGACGGGCGCCTCGGCGGGTTTCTCGGCGGCGGGCTGGGCCTCGTAGCCCCGTACCTTGACGACGCTGGGCTCAACCGGTTCATCCGGTGCCGGCTCCGCCTTCTCCTTGTACATGTAGTAGAGCAGCAGCGCGAGTAGCACCACGAATCCCGCGACTATAATTATGGGGTTCATTTCGTCAAACCATACACGACGAGCCGTATAAACCTGAGGAGACCCGAGGGGGGTCTCACGCGTACCCCCTTGATACTTTTTTAAGTGGGTGGAGTAACTAGGTGCGGGACAACGTGTCCCGTGAACAGGCATGGAGTGTAATGGTCCATGGGGCAACCTCGGCCATACAGGGGCGATTGAGCCGTTTCCTTGAGACAGTCCCAGGTCAAACCTTACTAGCTCTGAGCTTCAACCTCGCCAGCCTCTTCGCGGGCGGCCTCATGGCGGTTTTCACGCCCCAGTTCTCGGTGAGCCCGTGGATACTGGCGCTGTTCCCGCCTGTGCTCACGGTCCGCGGCGGCATAGGCGGCATCTTCAGCGGCAACCTGGCCACCATGCTTCACCTGGGCCTCGTGGAGCCGCGGCTCAGGGACAACACGCCCAGCTACTATGGGCTGGTGAGGAGCGTCATGGCCATCACGGTGGTGGACGCCCTGGTCCTGGGCTCCGTGAGCTTCTTGTTCAACCTGGCGTCCGGCACCGCGACGCCCGGCATGTGGCACATATTCATATCCGTCCCCACCGTCGCCTGCACGTTGGCCGTGGGGTTCAGCGTCCCCGTCACCAGCTACATAGCCATTGAGACCTACCGGAGGGGCCTGGACCCCGACATCATAGTGTACCCCATCCTCGCGTCCATGAACGACATAATAGTGACGACTTTCTACGTGGCCGTCGTGAGCATGGTGCTCTTGGGCGGCCCGGCCTCCCTGGGCCTTGGCGCCGTCTTCGCACTGATCATCGCCGCCGTGGCCGTCTTGGCCTACCGTAGCAGGGGCGACGCGTTCTTCAGGCAGACCATCCGGGAGGGCACCACCGTGGTGGTGCTCAGCAGCCTCTTCGGGAGCGTCAACGGCGTCATGCTCAGCCGGATGAGCGGGACCATGGAGCGCATCCCCGGCCTCATGGCCATGTACCCGGCCCTCACCAACGCCTTGGGCAACATAGGCAGCATCATAGGGAGCCAGGCCACCACGAGCATGGCACTGGGCACCGCCCGCGGGTTCAGGGAGGAGCTGGGCGACGCCGGCCGGAAGATAGCCCAGGTGGAGGCGCCCGCCGCGTTGATGCACGTGGTCTTCGCGTTCACCGCGTGGCTCATCACCGGCCCAGGCGCGCCAGGCGTCAGCCTCGCCACGCTTCTGGCGGTGGCCCTGACGACGAACCTCCTCAGCTTCGGCGTCATAAGCGTGTTCGCAATGTACTCGGCGCACCAGGCCTTCAGGCGGGGCCTCAACCCGGACAACGTGGTCATCCCCGCCATAACCACGGCGAGCGACACGGCGGCGACCCTGGCGTTGTCCCCGGCCGTCGCCGCGGCGAGGCTGCTGGGCCTCTAGTGTTCCCTGGTCTCGGGGTCCCTGATGAAGAGGGCGACGATTAACAGCTGGACCACGCACGCCGCCAGCACCCCCAGCCACGGGTAGGACGGGTTCACCGAGTACAGGACGCCGCCTAGGACGGAGCCCGCCATCACGAAGAACGTGAAGAAGTACCCCATGCCGGGGCCGCCCGTGCCGCCGCCGGTGGAGCCCACCATCACGCTTCCCCTTCCCACGGCGGACATGACGCGGCCTCTCATCCTCCGGGGCACCAAGTCGGCCATCAACGCGGTGCTGGAGGGCATGTAGAGGGCGACGGCCAGAGCCGCGCCCATCCTCACCAGCAGCACGTGGGTGAAGCCTGTCGCCAGCACGATGGAGGGCAGGGACATCAGCGATACGAGCACCGCCGCGAAAAGGGTCCTCGTCCGGCCGTACCTGTCCGCCAGCATCCCTGCGGGGATGGTGAGCCCTATCTTGATGAGGGACTCTATGAAGAGTATGAGGCCCCAGTCCACGTTGGAGACCCCCACCACCTCGGTGGCGTATACGACCCAGAAGGGAGCCGTCAACGCGTTTGATATGAAGGCCAGGCCGGTGACGACGCTCAGGGCCTTCACCTCCCGGGGCATGCCCCTGAGGAGCTCGGGTATCCCGCCGTAGACCTCCCGAAGTATGGCGGTGACGCTGGGTAGCTCCCCCGGGTCGCCTTCGGGCTCGGCGCCGGTGAGGTACCTGAGTATCAAGGTGTTGATTATGAACGAAAACATGTAGATGGCGTAGAGCGTCCTGACGCCCAGCTCGTTCCCCAGAGACTCCGTTATCACTCCCGCAATGTATGGGCTCGCCACCGCGAACAGGGTGCCCAGCGTGCTCATGGTGGCGAAGCCTACCCCCCGGTACCTGGGCTCCAGGCTCTCCGCGAGTATGGCGCTGCTCGGGGGGAACTCCAGCACCGAGAAGCCCTGCAGCAGCGAAGCCACCGCTATCCACTCCCAGCTGGGGGCGAACACGAATATGAGCATGGTGAAAGCCGACAGGTACCCCGCCAACGCCATGAGCCTCACCCTGCCCCTCCTGTCGGTGAGGTAGCCGGCGACGGGGAACACCAGCAGCCCGGCCAGGGGCATCAGGCTGTTGACGACGCCCACCTGGGCGTTGCTGCCGCCCACCGCCAGTATGAGGAGGCTGGCGTACGGGAAAACCATGTTCCTGCATATCTGGCCCACGATCATCCTGAAGGAGAGTATCACGAAGTTGCCGTGCATGAAGGGCAGCCTCCTCCGCAGTCTCTCCAACCATATTCACCCAGGTTTCGTCGGTATAGGAGACCCGACGCTTATATTTTATCCACCCCGGCGGACGGCTCCGGTGCACGGGATGGGATACCTCTAAATCCATGCCTCCGCATATAGGTGCAGTGATCGAAGATACCTAGCTGCCCAGGCTGCGGGTCCGAGGTGGACCCCGAAGACGCTTACTGCAGATGCTGCGGGAAGAACCTGAGCGAGTGGGTGGAGAGCCAGACACTCGCCGCGGCCGCCCAGCAGCCGGTGGAGAGCCTCTACGTGGAGGCCTTCCGCAGCCTCTTCAGCCCGTCCCCCGTCAGGGCGCCCCCAGACGCCTCGGTGTTCGCAGACCGCCAGCAGTCGCCCCTGACCCCCTACATGGTCTGGGCGGTGATGCTCCTGCTCATGGGGCTGGGCGCCTCCTACGGCGGCGAGTGGATGAGCTACTTGGGCTTCACACTGGCGGGGTACGGGGCGCCCATCCTCTACGTCGTGTGGATGGTGAGGAGCGACAGGTACGAGAGGGAGCCCACGGCGCTGGTGGCGTACTGCTTCGGGTGGGGCGCCTTCATAGGCGTAGCCGCCGGGGTCCTCAACGCCGTGGTGACGGCGCCCCTGCTGGGGATGGGCGGCGCCGGGTTCATAGAGGAGCCGCTGAAGGCGCTGGGCGTCTACCTGGTGGCGCGGAGCAGGCTGGGGGGCGAGTTCAACGACCACCTGGACGGCATGGTGTACGGCGCAGCAGCAGGCGCCGGGTTCGCGGGGCTTGAGAACTTCTGGTACCTCTACGAGATGATAGTGAACAACAGCTACCCGGCGCTGCCGGCGGTGCTGGTGCGGTCCATGACGGCGTTCATGCACATAGCGTGGACGGCCATGGCGGGCCGGAGCCTGGGCATCGCCAAGGCGTTGAAAGGCGAGGTGAGCCTCGGCGACCTGGCGCCGGGGGTGCTGGTGGCCGCGCTCATCCACATGGCGTGGAACACGGTGCCCCCTTTCATAGCCTTCGGGTTCATACTGCCCTTCACGGTGGAGTCCCTCCGGCGGCAGATCAGGACCGCCCTCGACGACGAGAAGCGGTGGGGCTACGAGTGCTTCGCCCCCAACGAGAGAACCCGGGAAGTGGCTTAACGGATGGACCCCGCCGCGGCGTCCGGCTGGCTCGCTTTAGCCGCCGTCCTCGTCTCATCGTCGCTCTACGCCGTGAACAGGCTGGCGCCCACCCTCTCCCGTAGGTTCATGAGGGTCCACTGCCTGGCCGGTTTCGCGTCCGTGGCCTTCTCCTTGCTGCACGCCGCGTACAACCTAGAATCTCTGGCCAGGGACTGGAGCGGCTTGACTAACCTCGGCCTCGTGCTGGTGATAGCCGGCTCAGGAACCCTGCTCCGGTACGTCCCCGACGCCGGCACTTACAGGTTCCACAGCGCCACCCTGCACCCGGCGCTGACGCTGGCGCTGCTGGTGAGCCTACTCTTCCACGTCCTCGTATGAGCCTCACGTTTACTCAATCAAAGGCTGAGAAGACACTCAAAATTTACCGGTTAAGCAGACACGCCCTCAACCCAGGGGGTCGGATACCTACCCGTCTTCTTCCTGAGCCAGTCAACTATGAACCCTATCAACAGCAGCCCGGCTAACACGGCGGCCAACGTGACCATGTCCTCGACAGGGTAGTCCAGGAACGAGTAAGACATACAATAAAACAGCGGTAATCGTGCATATTTACGGTTTCGACAGGAAACCGTTTCATCAGTTAACCCTAAATCCCCGGTCTCCCACGCTATGCCCATGAGTTCAGGCATACCCGACGAACGGCTCCTCGACCTCTACAGGGTCATGGTAAGGATCAGGACCTTCGAGAACGGCGTCAAACAGCTCATGAAGGAGGGCCGGTGCGGCCGCGTAAGCCTCAGCGCCGGCGGCGAGGCAGTGGCAGCCGGCGTCAGCGCCCACCTCACGCCAGACGACCAGATCGGGTCCACCCACAGGCCCCTGGGCCACCTCGTCGCCAAAGGCGCCGACCTCAAAAGGATGATGGCCGAGATAATGGCTAAGGCCACGGGCACCAACAGAGGCAAGGGCGGGCCCTACCACATATTCGACAAGACAGTCGGGGCCCTGGGCGCCAACGGCGTCGTCGGCGGCAGCGTCCCCATGTGCGCCGGCTACGCCCTCGCAGACCAGCTCCGAGGCGACGGCAGCGTCGCCGTCAGCTACTACGGCGAAGGCGCAAGCAACCAGGGAGGCGTCCAGGAGACCCTCAACCTGGCCGCCTGCTGGGGGCTCCCCGTGGTATTCGTCTGCGAGAACAGCAGCCCCGAGGTGCAGCGGATGCTGGGCCACGAGATCGACTACCCCCAGCTCAGCATCGACGACGTGGGCAGCCGCGGAGCCGCCTACGGCATGCCCGGCTCCACCCACGTCGGCTGGGACGCGGAGATCGTGTACAGGGTCGCCGGGGAAGCCATTAAACGGGCCCGGGAGGGAGGTGGCCCGTCGCTTCTGGAGTTCAAGATATACAGGCTGGACGGCGACATGGACAGCGGGTACTGCCCCGTCAGGCTCCTCAGGGAGAGGCTCATGGGCGGAGGCGTGTTGACCGAGGAGCTGGACGCCGAGATATGGGACGCGGAGGCCGCCAGGGTCCGGGAGGCCATCAACTACGCGGCGGGCAGCCCCGAGCCCGAGCTAATCGACGCCCACACCGGCGTCTACGCAGAGGAATCCTAGATGACTCGAATGATCACCTACGCCGAGGCCGTCAACGAGGCGCTCAGAGCCGAGATGCGCCACGACCACCGAGTCATCCTCTTCGGCGAAAACGTCAGCAGCAGCTGGAGGCCCGCCACCAAGGGCCTCAAGGAGGAGTTCGGCAGGGAGCGCGTCAGGGACGCCCCCATAACCGAGACCGCGTTCATAGGCGCAGGCGTCGGCGCCGCCATAGCCGGATATAGGCCCGTGGTGGAGCTCATGCTCGTGGACTTTGGGCTCGTCGCCATGGACCAGATACTCAACCAGATGGCCAAGACCACGTACATGACCGGCGCCACGGTCAACGTCCCCATGGTGCTCCGCTGCGTATACGGCGCCGCAGGCGGCGCGGCCGCCACCCACAGCGAGACCCTCACCGCCCTATACGCCCACATGCCCGGCGTCAAGGTAGCCGTGCCAAGCAACCCATACGACGCCAAGGGCCTCCTCGTCACGGCGATACGGGACCCCAACCCCGTGGCGTATTTCGAGCACACCCTCCTATACTCGACCGAGGCCGAGGTCCCCGAGGAACAGTACACGGTGCCCTTCGGCGTCGCCAACCTGGTGCGGGAGGGCGTTGACGCAACCGTGGTGGCCACAGGCAGGACGGTGGGCATGGCAGCAGAGGCCGCGGACAGCCTCAGGGGAGACGTGAGCGTCGAGGTAATCGACCCCCGGACCCTGGTGCCCCTGGACGAGGAGGCCATCCTCCGCAGCCTGGCCAAGACCGGGCGGCTGGTCGTGGTGGACGAGGACTACGAGAGATGCGGCTTCACCGCCGAGGTCGCCGCCATCGCCGCCGAAAAAGGGTTCCACAGCCTAGAGGCCCCGGTGGCCCGGGTGGCCAACCCCAACGTCCCCATACCCTTCAACAGAAACCTGGAGCGCCACGTGCTGCCGGACAAAGAAAAGATACTCCGGGCGATAAAGAGCGTCGTCAAGTGACCCTAAAGCGCCGGGGCGGGCAAACACTGCCCATCTACGCGGCACAAGCCTGCATTGTTACATGGAATAACTGAATTTCAATATTCCATAATAGATTGTTTAAATTAGTCATATAATTATCAAATCGTTTGATTCACGAAAATAGGGTTCAAACCAACTCCCATATAGAATGTGCGGCGGATGCAAACTGAACCAGATGAATTATGGATAAAATTATGGCCCCACCCACACACTTGGTTCGCTCCGATGTGAGCACATGTGATTTACTCAAAGAGTTTCTCAATAGTCATAATACTGACTGCTGCGAGAGAGGGTAGAATTATAGTGGTCAGGAACGAATCAACCTGCATCACCAGACCAGCGGCTATGGCGCTGATCCAAAGGACAATATGGCCTATAATTACGCCGGTTTTTTTCTTCATATAAAGAGCCTGCTTATTATACGTTGAAGTCTTTAGTAGCAAACCATACGCGGCTTTTCCAACGGGTGAGAGAACATATCTTCCTTTTTGCTGGATTACGAAGGGTGAGAGTGTTTTTAGGTGATATGAAAGGGTGGGGCTATCAGAGATTTTAGCGGTGTTTAGGATATCGGTGAAGGTTGTTTCCTTAGCTTCGCCAATGTATCTGAGGACGTTTCTTCTTATCTGATGGTCTAGTGCCTTGAAAACTTCTTCTTCAAGGTTGTTTATCTCTTGTTCTTTTTTTTCGCCCATATCTTGCACTTGATAGAGTATTTCATTTACTGAAATTTAAATCGGCGAGTGAAAAGAGTTTTAGTGAAATATTTTTTACTTGTTTGTTTTCGCTCTCGTCACACAGAAATAAACGTTTTACTGTACAGAAATAACTGTGGGTTCAACCTGAACCCGAGGAATTGGATAAATTATGATCGTTTATATCAACTTGATCTGCTTTTTCGTTGATTATGTTTGTATTGATAGACTCCAAACGAACCCATCATTACAAAGAACGCAGCCACAAGCATCCTCCCATACGTCTCAGACACAATGTAACCATACCAGTTCAAACCTATACTACCCAGCATCAATAAAACAAGATAGATGATCAATTCCCTAGGCCATTTATCCGGGTGATGAACCGGCTTTTTCTCCGTCAAAACACGATACCAAAAATCATAACCTAGGAACACTAGCACCGGGATCAAGGTAATTGATTGTCTTATCTGATTCTGGGATACAAGATGGGCAAGGAACAGGAATGTAAAAGGAATTAATTGAGCACTGAACACATATTTTAACCATAGCTCTTGTTCCGATTTTTCATACGCACGGAAAATATACACAATCACTAAGAGTAAGTAGAAGATCAACCCGAATCCTAGTACTAACGTATCTAGGAGTGAAGTCATCGACGAATAGTAGATGTTCTCACATTAATAACATCGATTAAACATAGAGATTAATCGCAATAATGACTTAGTATCTGAAGCACTTGTTCTCTATTTCTCGTTGAAAAAACAAACGGTCTACCAGAATCAAAACGAAGTCTTACAGCCTCCCCTAAGGACGGCAAGAAAGCCAGAGACCCATCATCACCATACCGAACACCCATACCGGTGTAAACGGATAGAGTGGCATCGACTGATTCACAAGACTTTATGTCAACTAGTTTAATCCTCTTAGATATTACCCCAAACGAAGCAGCCAGATGGGTTGAATCTATTACTATTACTAGTTTCCTGAAATTCAGTAAAACCACGATAAAGAAACCGTCGAGAATCACGTAGAGCCATAAGAGCCATGGTTCACGGTAAACAGCCAGTATTTCGAGAATTATAGTAGGCGTCAGTACCGTGATGAATAACCCAATCATTATTGTTACCCATTGCGTTAATGGGACTTCTTCTCTGTAGATTATATAATCCAATGAGACACCGTTATCAAGGACCAATATAATTAAAACTATTAATCAGACTAAAAATTGTTCATCTCTAATAGCAATTTGCAGTAGTGTTTGAACCCCGCATATAGACGAGAATATATATTTTCATTAACCATAGTTATAATGAGAATTTCAATATCCTTGTTACATGGAACACTCTTAGGCTACCTGGGCCAGCTGGGCCAGCCTCTTGATCCTGGCCCTCAGCACCTTCTTGGTCTCCCCGTCGAGGTCGGCGTCCTTCACCGCGGCCATGCCGTCGCCCATATACGCCTCTATGGCTGAGACGTCCCCCGGGTCCACCTGCCCGGGCAGCGACTCTATGGCCCCGATGCACCGCCGGTTCCTGTCCACCCCCGCCTGGAGCCTCGCGATGTCCCAGTCCACGGCCCTCCTCTTGAGCTTGTAGGAGTCCTCCTGGATGTCGCCGATCTCCCTCCTCGCCTCCAGCAGCTCCTTCTCCTCCTGAACCATCCGGAGCCTCCTCCGGTACTCGCCTAGGTCCTCGTTGAAACGCTTCAGGTGCATGTCCTTGAGCTCCAGGGCGTTCATGAACCTGTTCTCGTAGCCGGAGTATACCGAGTCGTACTGCTCCACCGACACGGCGCCGCCTAGAAGCATGCCGGTTAGCTTGACGTCCATGGACACCAATCTCTTGAGCTCGTCTATGTTGGCTAGGGTGGCCCCACAGTAGGTCTCCTTCATGGGCTGGCGCTGCGGCACGGTCTCCAGCTGGGCTTCCATGGCTCATCCTCCGCGGATGGGTACTTATCCCTGTGTATGTATCTGTTTTCAACAATACTTCACGGACGGGTACCCAGAAAACTGTAAACGTATAATAAAGGCGGCTCCGGGGAAAACCACGGAATGATAGCCATGGAGAACACTTGGCCTAGGAGATTCATGGTCGCCGCTGTGATCCACGGCGTCGGCGTAGCCGCCTGGTCCGGGCTATTCCTCCTAGACGGTATAGGGATACCCCTGAACCTCTCCAGGATAATCGCCGGGGGAGGCGCCGGCACCTGGTTCACCGTCGGCTACCTCCTCTACATGGTCACCGGGTTCCTGGGGATGACGGCCCAGGGGGTCCTCTACCAGTACGCGGCGTCCCATAACGAAGGCGGGCTTCACAGCGACAGGCTGGCCCTCGTCCATTTCGCGTTGATGAACGTCGCCGTGGTGGGGGCGACCTGGCTGCTCGGGTACGCCGGCTACGTGGGCGGGAGCCTGACGCTGGCGGACAGGGTCTCCGAGGTCCACGAGGCCATAGTTGGGTACGTCAATCCCGTCGGCGTCTGTATACTGGTGGGCGTCGTAGCGGCGCTGGCTGGAGCCTACAACCTTTTGATGACCCTATGGAACGTCGAGTAAGCGTTCCATCCCCCTGTTTTTCCGCGGATTCACTGGATGCGAGATGCCTGATGGGTGGCTCATGATCTGTTTCATTATGGCGGATGGCTTAAATGGAGCTTTCATCGATCGTATACATCAAACATTCTCATGTTAGGGTCTATTTTTTCTCGTATGCGTATTAAACCACGAGGTAAGGGGCCCCCTACTATGTAGGGGTGTGGGTACTAGGAATTTTTACTGGGGACATCGTTTTGATCGGGCTATACCTTGGACGCCTTGCCCGCCTCGTAGGGCTTGACGTAGAGGCCCAGCAGGAGCACCACCACGCTGGCGCTGCTGAGCGCCAGCACCGTGGTCCTGAGACCGATCCCCAGGAGGTAGCCTATGAGTATGCTCGCCGGGATGTTTCCTATCCAGCTCCAGCTCATGTACATCTGGTAGACGGTGCTGCTCATGGCTAGGGGCGTCGCGTCCGCCATTATGGCGAACACGGTGCCCGTCCAGAACCTCTCCATGAAGCTGGACGCCATGACCACGGCCACCGTCCAGACGAGGGCTGCGCCGGGGGACAGTGTCACCCATAGGAGCCCCGAGCCCGCGAACACGGCTGTGGCAATCATGAAAGCCTTCTTGTGGCCGTACCTGTCGGCGAAGCCCCCGCCTATGAGGGAGCCGGCGAGCCCGGCCACCGTGGCGGCGAGGCCCAGGGTGCTCACCAGCGCCACGTCGGCGCTTATCGCCTCCCGCAGCGCTATGGCGAACATGTTGTTGAGGGGGGAGGTAATGCGGGTCATGGTGAACGACCTGAAGAACATGATGAGCACGGCGATGACAACGGTGAGCTCGGTGAACGTGAACGCCACAGCCTCCCTGCTGAACGCCCGCTCCTCCGCCGCCTCGGGCTCCTTCACCGTTAGGAACAGGAACGAGGAGAGCCCCGTGGCCCCGGCGAGCAAGAAAACCAGCTTGTAGCCGCCCACCTGCAGCAGCCACAGCGGCAGCACGGTGGCGAGGGCCGCGCCCACGCTCTGGCCCGCCGTGCTCACGCCGCCTATCACCCTGGCGTGGTACTCGGGGGGCGTGACGTCGATGACGTAGCTGTCCGCCGCCATGTCGTAGAACGCCCCCGCCGTTATTATGGAGACGCACGCCGGGAAGAGCACTGTCCACACGGAGGCCGACTCGATGTCGCTCAAGGCCATAATGGTTATGCCGGCGAGGTAGAGGACGCCCGTGACCACGAACCAGGGCTTACGCTTGTATGGCCGCCCCCTCCACCGGACCGGGAACATGTCGGCCACCAGCCCCGCGAACATCTTCCAGCTCCAAGACACGAAGAGGAGCCCCATGAAGGCGCTGGCCTCGATGGTGCCTATCCCCACCTCGTCCAACAGGAAAACGGGCACCCAGAGGTTGAACGCCGTGCGGACGAAGCCGTTGGTGAAGTAGCTCAGCCCGTAGAGCACCGTGATCTTCCTGGGCTCCCAGACCTCGGAGATGAGCTCCTCCATCCGCTGCTCCTTGGGCGCCCTCCAGTAGGCTATGCCCCTCGCCTCGAACCCGCGGCGCCACCTTCGCCCCAGGGCGAACAGCACCGCGTAGGCGCCCACGGTGAACGTGAAGACGGCTGCGCCCAGCTGGTACTTCAAGGGAAGCCCCAGGAACCACCCTATTATTGACACGCCTATTAGCACCGAGTCTCTCGGCTAAGAAGTTTCCTCAGTCTCTATGGCCTTGAGTAGCCGGGGGAGATCGCAGATGCTGTCGATGGTGTACCCGTTCCACGGCGGCTGACCCGGCGACCTTATCCAGACGCCGATCAGGCCGGTGTCCTGGGCGCCGTACATGTCTGCCTCGACGCTGTCCCCCACGTGCACCGCCTCCCCTGGCTCCACCTCCAGCTCAGAGAGGACGAGCCTGAATATCTCGGGGTTGGGCTTCCGTACGCCCGTGTCCCTGCTGCAGACGATGAAGTCGAAGTACCCGTCGAGGCCGCCTTCCTCCAGCAGCTCCCTGGGCTGGTCGCTCATGGTGTTGCTGAGAAGCGCCACCTTGTACCTCTCGGATAGCTCCCTGAGGACGTCCTCGACGCAGTGGAAGTACTCGGTCCTGTAATACGTCTTGAAGTTGTCGTGGAGAAGCTCTAGGAGCTCGGTGTCCACCGGTATCCCCAACCGTTCCAGGAAGTCGCCGTAGACCTCCTCAAATGTCCTCTCCTTGCCTCGGGTGCGTATCCTGTTGAGGCTCTGGAGGGCTCCCCTGAGGGCGCGTTTCATTTCCCCCGTCTCCACGCCGTAGCCGCGCCCCGTGAGGATGACCCGTATCGCCTCGTGGTATGGCTCCCACTCCAGGCCGCCGTCTGCGAGGGTGCCGCCGAAGTCGAGGATAACCGCCTTGAACGTCATCCTTAAACCATAGGCAGAGGGTATTACAAGTTTACCCCATCTAGACCCGGGAATCCTCTATGACTATGTCCCGCTTCTTGAGCTCGCTCAGCAGCTTCTGTGTGAACCCCTGGTCCATCCCCAGCCTCTCCGGCGGCACGACCCCCTTCTCGCCTATCTCTCCCTCGGCGAGCATCCCGGCGACTATGGCAGCCGTGTACCCCGTGGTCCGCGCCATGGCCGAGACCCCGCCCTCGTGGTCGTAGCGGTCGAGGACCCTGAACACGTACCCACTCTGCTCCCCCGCCGCCTTGCCCTGGATCGTGATCTGCATCGCCAGCAGGTCCCCCACCTCGGGCATCCAGAGGCTCCTCTCCAGTAGCCGCGCCGTGGCGAGCCTCGGCGACACGGATTGCCCCCTCACCTTGACGGGCTCGTCCGAGAAGAAGCCCAGGTCCCTGAGGAGCCTCACCTTCTCCACGTGGCCCGGGTACCGCAGGGTCTTCTCCCACATCTCCTCCACGTCTGGCAGAGAATCGGCCAGCGTGCGCAGCCCATCCGTGTAGAAAGCCTCCAGCGTGCCCACCCCCGAGAACTCGATCTCCTCCAGGCCGCTCAGCGCAGGCACCACCACGGTCTCGCCGCCCTCGATGATGCGGACGTCCCTAACGTACTCGTCCACGAGGCCCTCCGCCGACCACGTTATGGTGTAGCCCAGAGGAGGCACCGGCTCCTCGGGTATGCCGCCCACCATGACGTGGGCCTTCTCCACCGTATCCAGCCGCGACGCCCCGTAGCCCACCAGGATGTTGGAGAGCCCAGGCGCCACGCCGCAGTCAGGCACCACGGTGACGCCCTTCTCCTTGGCGGCCCCGTCCAGCCGTCTGGGGTCCTCCGGGGTGAACGACACGTCCAGCATGTCCACGCCGGCCTCCACCGCCGCCTTCAACGCCGCGTAGCCGTAGTCCCCCGGCAGGGCGCCCAGCGCCAGGTCGTGGCCCCCGATCTTTTTACGGAGGGACTCGTGGTCCGAGGTGTCTATGGTGGTCCAGTCGGCGCCGGGGATGCCGGCCGCCGCGTCCCTCGCCCTCGCCTCGTCTATGTCGGCCATGGTGACCTCGGCGCCGGGCACGCACCTCTTGAACTCCCCGCCCATCACCGACCCTATCTTACCGCAGCCCAGAACAATGACCTTCATGTGCAACCAATACTAGTGAATCGCCTCTCCTTTTCACGGTTTCTAGTAGCCGCCACCGTCGCGGCGTCTCAACGGGCTAGTTAGGCTACACCAGGGTCGGTGCATCCTGTACACTCAAGCCCCTGCGTGGTGTTCTAAACCCTAGTATTAATACCGGTCTCGGCATAGTGGATACGACGCGGCATGTATAGACGCTCGATCTTCATCGCCGCCACGTTCCTGGCGCTGGTGACCGTAGCCGGGGCCCTCGTCTACACCCTTGAACACCCCGGCGGCCACGAGGTGACGGCGAAGCTGAACGTCCCCGTCCTCGACGACAGCGCGGCCACCCCGGAGTCCCTCGAAGCCACCGTAGAAGCCAGCAACCTGTTCGCCTTCGACCTCTACGAGAGGTACAGCACCGGCGACGACAACCTGTTCTACTCCCCCTACAGCATATCCACGGCACTGTCCATGACCTACGAGGGCGCGCGGGGCAGGACCGCGGAGGAGATGCAAAAGGTGTTCCACTGGAGCATGGACCCCGACGCGAGGAGGCCCGGCGCCGCCAGCGTCTTCAACATACTCAACGGCAGGGACAGGCCCTACGCTCTCCACACCGCCAACGCCCTCTGGATGCAGGAAGGCTACCCGTTCAAGGAGGACTACGTCGCCGTCGTCGAGGACTACTACGGCGGCGAGGCCAACCCCATAGACTTCGGCGACGCTGCGAAGGCGGCCGACACCATCAACGGCTGGGTGGAGGAGCGGACCAGGGACAAGATCAAGGACCTGCTGTCCCCCGGGATGCTCGCGGAGGCGCGGCTGGTGCTGACCAACGCCATATACTTCAAGGGAGACTGGGCCACCATGTTCGACCCGGAGCACACGCGGCCAGCCGAGTTCCACGTGGCCCCCGGGGAGACCGTCACCGTGGACATGATGAACATGATGGACGAAAGCTTCGGGTACCTCGACACCGGGGACGCCCAGATGCTGGAGCTACCCTACAAGGGCGAAGACCTCTCCATGGTCATCATCCTCCCCAGGACCGGCGAGATACACGGGTTCGAGGAAGGCCTCACCCTCCAGGACTATGAGGAGTGGCTCACCATGCTTGAGCCCACGCGGCTGGAGGTCCACCTGCCCCGGTTCAAGTTCGAGACCAAGTATGACATGGGAAAGGACCTGGCGGAGATGGGGATGCCCACGGCCTTCACCGGCTCGGCCGACTTCAGCGGCATGTCCGAGGGGGGCCTCTATATCGGGCACGTGGTCCACCAGGCTTACGTGGACGTCAACGAGGAGGGAACCGAGGCGGCGGCGGCCACCGGCGTGCTGATGGTGGAGTCGGCGCCCAT
>Ga0272441_10006148_pt1 | contig 20323 bp, 22 predicted proteins | sample SSMProp6N_FD_193582 | JGI IMG/M metagenome (GOLD analysis project Ga0272441, IMG submission 193582) | Marine sediment archaeal communities from Little Sippewissett salt marsh, Falmouth, MA, United States - SSM-Prop-6N | ecosystem: Environmental > Aquatic > Marine > Wetlands > Sediment ...
GATCATCTCCTCCGAGGCGTACCCGCTGATGCGCTGTGTGGTCCGGTTGACCTGGGTGATGATGCCGGAAGGGTCGGTGGCAAACAGGATATCCAGCATGGCGTCCACCAGGGCCTGAATATAGCCGCTGTTACGCTCAAGTTCCTCGGTGGTAGCCTCCAACTCCTCGTTGGTGGCCTGTAACTCCTCGGTGGTAGACTGCAACTCCTCATTGGCGGCCTCCAACTCCTCATTGGAGGTCCGCATCTCCTCGTTGGTAGAGCGCAGATCTTCGCTCGCTCGCTGGAGTTCATCGCCACGCCGGCGAACCGACTCCAGCATGTCCCGGGCGCGCGCCAGCGCACTATAGAGACGGTTTGCGGTTTCGTAACGCTGCATTTCCCTCACGCGCATGGTCTCGGAAACCGTCTTCTCCCACGTTTCACTGCCGAGGCGGGGAATGTCGCGGATCCTCTTCACGAAGTGTCCGTGCCAAATGTTGTGAATTGTGCGCGGAGGCACCCGTCTGTTGATGGCCTCCGTGGTGGTTATGGGACGGGCCTTCAAATTCCGGCATCCCCTTGCGTCCAGCGGTGTCTTGACTTTTCCCATCGTTTTGGCTCCTTGTCAGCGTCACTATCTTCTCGGCAATCCTGCTCACGGGCAGCACATAATCGATCATACCGGCTGCAATAGCCGCGTCGGGCATCCCAAAGTATCGCGAAGTCTTCTCATCCTGGGCAATGGTCATCCCGCCCTTCGCCTTGATCATCCCGCAGCCTTGCGTCCCGTCATGGCCGGTACCCGACAGCACGACCCCGACTGCATTGCTCCCGAACGCCTCCGCTGCCGAGGCGAAGAGCACGTCCGCAGCAGGACGCACGTAGTTCTGAGGCGCTTCACTGTCCAGGAAGAGACCCCCGTTCCTGATCCGGCAGTGCTGCCCCGGCACGGCCAGGTAGATCACCCCCGCCTCCAGAAGCATCCCATCCCGGGCCAGGCATGCGGGCAGCGGGGAGAAACGTCCGAGGATCGCGGGGAGGCCGGTGAGCCTGTCCACCTTCAGGTGTTGAACGATAACGACCGCCGCCGGCAGGTCGCCCGGCAGCCTGGAGACCACCTTCGTCAGGGCATCGATGCCCCCCGCCGAGGCGCCGATCACAACGACCTTCTGAACGGCCTCTGCGCGTTGCCGCGCCATACCTGAACCGCGAACCGATACCTTCGCAGGATCCATCCCGCACGCTCCTTTCTCATATGCGCCCTTGCGCCCCTGCTCCTCTTCGCTCCCGCCGGCGCGCCTTTTCTGATACAGCTTTGCCTGCCTCACCACGGGCTGAAACAGATCCCCTGTTTCAGCTGCCGGCGTCTCCGCCCTACCCAACAGGAGGAAGCCCCCTTCATTCAGCCCCTCGTAGAAGCCCTTCAGCACTCGCGTCTGCAGCGCGGTGGTAAAGTAGATAAACACATTGCGGCAGACCACCAGGTCCAGGTCTCGCCAGGACGCGTCGCTGGCCAGGTTGTGCGCCTTGAACGCCACCAACTGCCTGAGGGCCGGCCGCACGCAGAAACCCCTGTCTTCAGCGATGAAAAACCTCTCCAGCCGCGTAAGCGGGATGGCTTCGACCTCCTTCGTGGAGAAGACACCCATCCGGGCGCGTTCCAGCATCCCGGCGTTCATGTCGGTGGCCAGAACAGTGGCATCCCGCTGGCCGATGTCCCCGCCTGAGAGTTCCAGCAAGAGCATGGCAATGGAATAGGGTTCCTCCCCGGTAGCGCAGCCCGCGCTCCAAATCCGTAGACGCCTCTGCATTTCCCTGCTCTTGTGGAGCAGCGCGGGCAGGGCGACTTCCTCCAACGCCCTGAAAGCGCCTTCATCCCGAAAGAAACCGGTAACGTGGATGGAGAGGTCACTGAAGAGCTTGTCGTACTCGCCGGGGCTCTCGTCCAGGACACAGGCGTAGTCGGCATAAGTTCGGGCGCCTCGGGCGTGCAGCCGCCGGCCCAGACGTCGCGTAAGGGTGGCCTCCCTGTACTCCCGGAAATCGACCCCCCGTTCGCGGTGGATCTTCTCCAGGATGCGCCGGAGTTCCTCTTGCATCGCTCAGATCCTCTTTCCACAGGCAAAAGCCTGGCCCCCAACCCATCCATCCCACACGGCTACTCTTGACATCAACGAAGTATGCTTCGAATCCCTCCCAACACAAGCAGCAGAGGCCACCTGTCAAGATACAGGTGGCCTCTATAGGCCATTGATACACAACTGTATCTTGGCGGCACGGCCCAAAGCAGAAACCCCTTCAGCGTTTGGAAATGTCACAGGACCAGATTGAGACATCCTCCCCAAATCGTCCATCCCAATCAACTGCCACCCGCGAAGCGGGTGGCCTGATGTTCCGGCCGAAGGCCGGGGCAGCAGGGAACGCGCTTTTGCGTTCGTGGTTGAACGTGAGCCTCAAACCCCGCGCTATGCGCGGGGTTTGAGGCGAACAATCTGCGCATCTGTTATCCTGCTGAGGCAAGCTGTTCCTCAACGGCTTCCAGACGTTTCTGGATGGTCGTCATGTCCTCTTCCTCAGCCTTCCTTCCGTTGGATCTCAGATTCGGGTCCGTCACCCACCAGTCCATTCCCATCTCTTTGGCTTTCTCCACCGAGCAGATGACCAGACGTATCTGGATGGTCAGGAGTTCGATATCGACCAGTTTGATCTTGATGTCTCCAGCAACCACGATCCCCTTATCCAGCACACGCTCCAGAATATCCGCCAGGGTCGAGCTTTCCACCGCATGGGTCATATTTTGCTGTGGCGTCATGATAGCGATCCTTTTTTTGCCTACAAAAGTCTGCCGAGGGGGCCAAGGTCGATATTGAGATCCGCTTCCTCCAGCCCAAATGCCACCCTGAGCCGTTCGATTTCCTGGGCCTGCCGCATCAGCGTAATTCCGAGCCGTTCGATCTCGGCGTCGGTCAGTGATCCGGCCTCCATGCGCCGGATCGCCTGCCGTTCCAGGAGTTCGTGAAGCAACTTCACGAGGGTGAGCACCAACTGCCCGAGGCCGTTCTTCACGTCGTCTTGGCCGAGGTTTATACGACCCGGCTGGGACGACGCCTCGGTCTGCATGATCCTGGCGAAATCGCCTGCCGTCTGAGACTCTACGGTTTGGTTTTGAATTGCGCGCATGGCTCACATCCTGCTTCCGATGGCTCCTCCGGCGGGTACCCTAACGCCCGCTTGCCGCGCCGTCTCAATCGAGGACAGCATCAGGCGCAGTCCCAGATAGATCAGGTCAACATCGGCGACCGAGATCGCAACATCGCCGAAAACCACAACGCCTTTGTTCAGCACGCGGTCCAAAACCTCGCAAAGCGAGATATGTTCCTCGTCCCCGATGGCGCCGCTATGCATAGAGGACTCCTTTGACACCGCTTTCCGGGTGGTACAGATGCGCCCCCAGCCGGCTCAGTCCATTCAGCCCCCGTGGTTCCGCCTGTCGGTAGATCAGGACCTGCTGCTTATTGGGGAAGGCCTCCTTGAGCTTCCGCAGAAGGTCCGACTCCTGATGGTACAGCGCGCTACAGAGACGACAGCCGCCCATCGGCGTGGCAAGGTTGACAAACAGCACCGGCACGTGCACGCCCATCCGCTTGCAGGCATCCACGAGGTCTCTCGTTTCCTGGAAGGCCATCTCTGTGGGAGCGGTAACCGCATACAATGCGGTCCGGGCAGGATCGCACAAGAGGGCACGCAGCCGCTTAAGGTCTTTGGACATCTGCACAAGGCGCTGCGATAGCTTCGGCGAGCGGAAAACCTGCTTATACTTGAGGAATACCCCGAAAAAGACCTTGAGCCACCCGTCGATGATTTCCGGAAGCTCCAGCAGTCGAATGAGGTGCCCCGTAGGCGCCGAATCGAGGACAAAGAGGTCGTAATGGTCTTGCTCCAGAAACGCCATAGCCCGGTTGAACGCCATAACCTCGTCCAGGCCGGGAGGCGAGAGATCCATAAGCCTTTCCATAACCTCTCGGTCGAACGTCAGATCCAGATTGGGCAGAAACGACCCCCAGAATCGCCCCACCTCTTCCGCATACTGCGCTTTAAACGTCCTGAACTCCGCCTGAGCGTCGATCTCCATGGCCGTCAGCCCGTGAGCCAACCGTGTGGGTGTGGGCCCAACGGGCCTGTCCAGACAGACCGCCAGGGAATGCGCGGGATCTGTTGAGAAGAGAAAGACCTCTCTGCCACCGGGATGCTCTGCCAAGCACAGGGCTGTCGCGCAGGCCAGGGTCGTCTTTCCCACCCCTCCTTTGCCGGCAAAAAGCAGGAGCCTGGTCTCCGGGGAAGGCGGCTTTACAGGCCCCCTTACAGCGATCCTGGGCTCTCGAACTTCTGACGCTCGACGCTCGACGCTCGACTCCAGAGGCCGGACGCTCTCCCAGAACGCTTCGAGGGCCTGTCGTCCGCGCACCTCTTCCGGATACAGCGGCGCCCCCCACAGCGGATACCGCAAAAACTCCCGAAATGTCCGCCGGAGTTCTCTCTCCTGTCGGGCGCGCTCACCCGCACATGCCCGACAGGTGTTGTCCGGATACAGCCGGTTGGCCACGATACCGCCGACCGGGATCTCCTGGCGCTTCAGTTCGCCAAGCAGGTCGGCGGTTTCGCTGATGCTCATAGCCTCGGCCAGCATCACTGGCACAAAACAGCACCGATCAGGGTTCCGCAGCAGGTCTTTCATCTGCCTTACGGAACGGGCCAGTTCCTCAAGGAAACGGTCGAGATCGTCGCGGCGATAGACGCCGCTGTAGAGTTTTGTCATGTAGCGGCGTTTGGCAAGCATCACGTCCAATGCCGCCAACCATTCCCGAATGAGGTCCGGCATAGCCAGCAGCCGCAGCGTATGCCCGGTGGGGGCCGTGTCCACAACAACGCAACCGTAACGCCGCTCCTTTACCCACCTGGAAATCTCCAGAAAGGCCATCAATTCGTCCAGGCCCGGCAGAGAGAGATCCATAAACAGGTGGATATCCTCGTCATCCAGAAATGTCCCCCGCGACGCGATCTCCCGAAGTTTCTCGCTGTGTTTCTCCTTGAACGCCGCCAGGCATTGCCGGGCATCAAGCTCAAGGATCTTCAGATTGGGAGGGGGAAGAGAGCCGGCCAGGCTATCGGCCAGCGAGTGGGCAGGATCGGTTGAGACCATCAGGAAAGAGGTCCCCGGAGAACCTTCGGCAAGATGGATTGCGGCTGCCGCTGCGCAGGTTGTCTTGCCAACGCCCCCCTTACCCCCGAACAGGAGGAGACGCAGAGACCGTTTCTGCAAGAAGACCGGCGCGGTCGTGCTCACTGTTGTATATGTGCCATCTTCCATTGTCTCCATCCTTTTCCTCGTTTGCAGCAACGGTCCCATCCCCCTGTACCTCATCCAACCGATCCAGCAGTTCCCCTTCTTGGGCGTCGAACTCCGCTTCGGTAATCCGCCCGGTCTCCAGCATCATATAGAGCTCGCTCAGTTCGGTGGTGATGGATTCCGCCTGATCGACAAGTTCCTGCTGCGCAGCGTTGGCGATCTCGCGGGAAACCCAAACGATACCGCGGACCGGAGAAAGCAAGATATTGTCAACGAGGAACATAAGGCCTTCCACGCGTTACATTTTCAGTTCTCTGGTTTTCAGGTCTATATCGACGAAATTATGAGGCGGCCATGGGCCGTTGTAATCGAACACAAAGGTGTTGTCAAACATCTCCGCCGCTTCGAATATGCCCGCCTCGAACTCCGCCTGCCCTTCACGCCCCACAAGACAGGCCAGGTTCATCACCTCCCGTTCGTTTCGGCATCGGTTGCGTTTGATCTCAGAACAGTGCGGGGACAGAACGCCTTCCACTTTCTCGGCGTGAGCTTCGCGATCCTCGTCGAGGATACGATCAAACATCCTGCCCAATTCGATCTTCTCTTCCTGAGAGGGGTTGTGGTGGATGCCGAAAAACCGGTCGCGGGTAACCCGCAGTTCCGGATGGGTATCCACGAAATACTCAAAGATATTGGGCACGTCCCAGGCAATCCGCAGCCCCATCTCTACCTTGCCGGCCACGCGCTGAAGCTGTTCGACAAAGGCGTCCCGGTTGTGGGAAAGGATGCCCAGGGTCGCATCGGAACCGTCTGCGATAACGCCGAAGGCCATGGGCAGCGGCGTCGTTTCTTCCATAAGCCGCTTCAGGATCTCCTGGTGGGCCGCGAGATGGCGGCGCTGTGGGCGGACCTTCTCGTTGGGAACGTCACTGACCACGGCCGCCACCCGGCCGTCGGAGAGGGTGTACACGGTCCCTCCGTCAATGCCGATAGGGCCATAGTCCCGGCCTGCCTGTACGGCGCCTGGATCATCGGCGCAGGCCACGATAGCGTACAGGTATTTCCCGTTCTGCGCTGCTGCCTGCCCTGACATAAGGCTATCGACTCCTAGATGCGTTCAAGGACCTCTTCCGAGCGCGGCACTACAAGCTTGACCGATCTGAGGTTGCCCTCCTCGGTCCGGATCTCCAGCATTGCGCCGCAGGCGAAGCACTTGACATGGCCCTCATAGCTGTCATAGGCGCCGTCCAGATCCACGTTGTGTCCGCAGGAAAGACAGTTCACCTTCATAGCTGTTCTCCCATTCTCCTCAGGCGCTCCCTTTTTTAGTACTTGATCTTGAACCCGCCTGTGTCCCGATCAGGTTGAGACCCTTGGCAGAAGGCGCTGCTGGAATTGTCCTTTTTGCTTTCGCTCAAAGACTGCAAGATTCTGGCTTCCTCGGCATCGATCTCCTCGAAGCGCCCATCGATATTCTTGATCCGATGCGCCGCGCTCTTCCTCTCCTCCCCGCGCCGCCACCTCTCCATCTCAAGGCAGCTAAGCCTCATATACGCCTTGTGGGGATGAGAAGAAGCTTGATCGACCTTTCCGGAGAGCGTGCGGATGTCCTGCAAACCCCGTGGTGTTCCTGTGAGAATAGCCATTTTCTTACTCCTGCGCTTTCACCACACCTCGATCGCGAGCTTCGAATTGCGCCGTTTGGCGCCTGCACACCATGTGGATCACCTCCTCCACCTTCTGCGGCATCAGCGACTGCCCCTCGCGGGTGACCTTTGCAGAGTCGGTGTTGAGCACATCCTTACAGACCCACTGGAAAATGGGGTCGTTTATGTGGGCATGGGCCTCCCGGTCGGCGAGGATTCGGGAGATTGCGATACAGGCCCGGATGGTGGGCCGGTGGTTGTTCACACCGACGCCTCGCAGTTCCCTCACAATATCCACGACGATCTCCGCATCCGGCCTTGAGATGCCCGATCTGGCCGTCGTGATCCGAATCTCGCTCTCCCGGTCGTAGTGGCCCAGGTGGATGGTGATCAGCCTGTCCATCAGCGCATCCTGGGTTTTGTGCACCCCGGCGTACTCCTCCGGATTTGAGGTGCAGATCACCCGGAAATCCGGATGCGCCTCCAGGTAGCCCGCTCCCGACCTGCGAAGGTTCGGCAGATTGAGGATGCCCTCCGACAGGATGCTCAGGAGCGCGTTGTTCGCCTCCGGCCTGGAGCGGTTGAACTCGTCGTAGATCAGGGTTTCGCCGTTCTGGCAGGCGGTGGTGAGCCGGTTGTCCACCCAGAAGCTGTTCATCTGCTCTTCGGTCTTGAGGACGGAATGGATGAAGTTGTCGACCATCCTGGACTTCCGGTAGCCCGTGTCCCGGCCTACCAGGTCGGAACTCCCGAACTCATCGTCCCCGTGAATCAGGGTCGCCGGCCGGCCCAGCTTCGCGGCAACGTGAAACGCCAGCGTCGTCTTCCCCGTTCCGGCAGGGCCGGCAAAGTGAACCGGGTAACCCGCCTCAAGATAGGCGAGGGCGCGCTCCGCCACATTCTCAACATAGGGCGTAGAGACAAACGCCTCGCTGGGCTCCGGCACGATGGTGTCGTCCCTGGTCTGGACCCTTACCGTAGCTGCAGACACAACGCTCGATCTATTATTCATTTGCTGTCACTCCGGCTATTCTGCCAACCTGCGGGCCTGTATGATCCAGTTTTCCACTCTGGCACGTGGGGGGAGGCTCCCCAAGGCGCTGTGAAGGCCCTCGGGGGTGGTCCTGGCCAACTGGGCATAGGTATGAATCCCTGCATCGTTCAGGCGGCCCTGGGTCGTGAGCCCGATCCCCCGGATGGCCGTGAGGTCATCGGGGGCCGCCTCGCCGGGCGTCTCTTGTGCGGCCTGAGGCTCGGTCACCCTCTCTTCTGTCTCTGCCTGCTCGCATTCGGCCGCAACAGCTTTCCCTGGCGAAGGGCCAGACCAGGCTTCGCGGCCTCCCCCAATGTCAGCCAGAAAATTCTGCCTCAGATCGGCCACCGTGTCCTTCAGGCCGGATACGGATTCCTGCAGGCCAGACAGAAAACCCGACAGCTCGGCATCGGTCTCTCTGGCCATCTGGGCGCAAGCATCACGGAACCCTTCCTGCATCCCGGACACATCGGTTCTCAGACTCAACATATTGGCCTTCATGTCCGAGATGAACGCCCGCCGGTCCGCTCTCGTCCTTTCGGCCATCTCCGCGTGCGCATCGCGAAACCCGGCCTGCATCTCAGATACCGCCGTTTGCAGATCACACACAGTCGTCTGCAGATTGGATACGAATGCCTGATGATCTCCTTTCATCCGTTCACCCATCTCGGCACGCGCATCGCTGAATCCCTCCCGCAGCCCGGACACAGCGCCCTTCAGCGCTTCCGTTCCATGCCGCAGATCCTCAACAAATGCCTCACGCGTCCCCCGAATCGCATCTATCTCACCGCGCAACCGCGCCATGTCATCGGTTAACATAATCGTTCTCCTTGTCTTCGTTTGACTTCCCTGGTTTGGGGTCTCTGCAGGACGGGAATTGCCAGGACAACCGTATGGAAAAAGGGGAGGCAAACCGGGCTTGATCGCCCATACCCAAACGCTTACCCTCTGTGCAATCCCCGCCCCGCAAATAGAACGCCCTCTCCATTCAGCCTTTGACTGTAACAGCCGCCCCGGCCGTCAGGCCAGTGGCTCCGATCTTTCGGATCGCAGCCGATGGTTAGGCATGCCTTGTTTATCTAATTATTTGGTAGGAGGCCAAACCAGGGCCGGTAGACGTCAGCGACAGGAGGCGCGGCATCCTGCCGCAGGCCAGCCGCCGTGCTGTCCACGCTGAATAGCGCTTCCCGTAGAAGATCGACTTCTACCTTTCTCTTACGCCGGAGCAGCCGCACTGGCCGTCAGGCCGATAGCCTCGGCATACTTCAGGTAGGTCTCAACCGACGCGATCACTACTCGGGCTTCGATGGACAGCAGCTCGATTCCGACCAAAGACACCTTGGCCCATGCATCGATCACGATGCCCTTATCCAGGATTCGGTCCACCACTTCCGCCAAGCTCGAAGAATCTGTTGACTTCTGCACTTGTGCCATTTGCTCTCACCTCCTTCGGTTAGGCATACCTCTTAACCCATCAAGCAAGGGGCATGCCACCGCCAAGAAGACGCTCCTTTTCCGCTGGATATGGGCATTTAAAGGAGGATTCCAGGGATCGATGCCTATCGAGATCACAGAAAGAGGAAATCCCGCTACGGAACAGATTCCATAGTTTATGGTCCGCATTCCATACTTCATCAAATCGAACCATGCCCTTTCCCACTTTCCCGCGCGTCTACCTCGTGAACCATCTGTCGGATCTCATCGTGTAAGAAAGGCTTGCTGATAAAACCATAGATCGTTCCATCCGTTATCCATTTCTGCACCTTGCCGTCGTCTTCATAAAAGTAACCCGAAACCAGCACAACCGGGAGATCTGGCTGGGCCTGTCGAAGGCGCGTCGCCAGATTGATGCCCTCCATATCCGGCAGCTTGGCATCCACAAAGGCCAGCCAGAAGGCCTGCGCAGACGTCAACCTCAGCGCGTGCTCTCCCTTCTCTACGCTGGTCGTGCGGCAGCGCATCCGTTTGAGGATGTGCGTCAGGGTCCAGCACATGTCCGGCTCATCGTCTACGATCAGGATCATCTCGTCTTTGTCGGCCATGTAGCTTCCTCAAACCCGTCTACATAAGGGCAACCGGATGGTGAAGGTGCTGCCCACCTCTTCGATGCTCTCAACCTCAATAACGCCGGAATGCTGTTTTATAATGGAATAGCAAAGAGAAAGCCCCAACCCCATTCCCTCACCAACCGGCCTGGTCGTGTAGAAAGGGTCAAAGATGTTATCCAGCTCGTCCTGGGGGATGCCCCGGCCCGTGTCGCCAATCCGCAACAGAGCTTCACCCCCATTTTGTTCGAGGGCAACGTCCACCTTTCCTCTTGCCGGTATGGCTTTGTAAGCGTTCAAGATCAGATTCACCGCCACCTGTTGAAGCATGTCCGCATGCCCCATAATCATGACAGGCGTGTCGGGTACCCGTACGGTCACCTCAGTTTTCTGAAGCTTGGCCTCGTTGGCAAGAAGCGACAGGGACTCCATGATGATCGGGATAAGATCCACAGCCTCCAGGCCCTTGGGCGTGGACGGCCGCGCAAAGCGCAGAAGGGCTTCGATGATGACGGATGCCCTCCGAATGCCTCTCTGAATCTTGTCCGCGCACTCCTTTTGAAACGACGTGGCGTTGTTATCTTCTATGAGAAACTGAGCGGCTGACGAAGCGATCCCCAGCGGATTCCGGATCTCATGGGCAATACCCCCGGCCATAACGCCCAGCGCAGCAAGCTTTTGGGACTGAAGGATCTGCGCCTCCAGCTTGCGGCGTTCTGTCAGGTCCCTGCCCACGGCAACCGTTGCAGTAATCGTTCCCGATTGGTCCCGCATCGCAGAAAAAATCCAGGAAATGGCGACATTCTGACCGTCCAGGGTCATCAGATCCCATTCATTCTCATTGACATTCTTCAGGTTCTCAAGATTGTTGAATATATCCTTCACCTGATCCAAGTATTGTGGCGCGCAGAGCTCGGAGAGGAAGCGATCCTTGACTCCGTCCAGGCGTAAGCCCGAGATCTCTTCCGCCGCCTTGTTCCAGGTTAAGATCCGGCCCTGTGGGTCGGTGGATATGACGATATCGCTGGCGCTTTCAACCACGCTGGCCAGATGTCGCTCAATCTGACGGACCTCCTCGCTCAAACGGATCTGCTCGGTGACATCGTCCATCAAGAGCATCACGCTTTCCACGACCCCGTTCCATGTCATCGGAACAATGCTGTAGTAGTAAACCCTCAGAGGGATGCCCGGCGCCCGATAGGTCATCCGTTCTCCGCGTATCGCCTTGTCGGCATTGAAGACCTGCTGAATAAGACGCTTCAGGTCCATGTCCTTAACAATGACCGAAGGAAACACTTCATCGAGCCGACGCCCGATGGTGTGTTGTGCCAATCTTCTGGTCTTTTCCAGAAATCTATGATTGGCCGATAGCACACGGAAATATTGGTCGATGAACAGGACCGAGGAGGGGATGGCATCCAGAAGCATCTCATAGAACCTCTCGCAGCGTATCTCACAGGCAGACGTATCGAGCACGGCGTCTTCTGATGCGTCTTTCCGGTGGCTCGAATTCATTTTCATGGTAGCTGTTCTCCGGGTTGGTCGGACGGAACAAAATTATAGGGCGGCCACGGCCCGCTCAGCAGCATCCTTTCGGATTCTCCGCGGCTCAGCATCCGGAATGCCCGACGAAAAGCGTCCTCCCGCTCCCGCTTCACTAAGAAAAAAAGAGACAGGGTCGGAACGAGGAAGACGGCGTTTGGAGCGGAGCAGTATTCCGTTTTGCACCTGGCAAACAGCCCGTCAAACGCCGAGCAGCACCTCTGTGCCATCGCGGCTTCCCGCTGAAGAGGTCGGTCCACCTCCGCATAATGTCCCTTCCGAGCCGTTAGATACGCCCTGCCTCCAGAATGCGTGGACATGTCGGACGGCGACTCTTTTCGCGTTTCGCGTTTCTCAACCTGCGCAATAATGCGGACACCCATCTCCACGCATCCTTCCAGTTCCGTGAGGGCAGATTGGTATTCCTCCCTGTGCTTGTGGAGCAGTTCAACAACCTGAGCGCCATCTGCCATCACACATCCGTAGCGCATGGGCAACACCGCCCGGTCCCGGTGGAAGGTCTCCACAACCTTCTCGTAGGCCATCACACGGGGAACATCGGTCCACATTTCGCGTGTGCGGCCGGGAACCCGAGACACCGCAGCGCTCAGACCGTTGTCTTCAACCACATGGACCGGGAGTCCATCCACTCCGACAGGGGTTGCCGGGTGCGAATCACTTCTGGTCTCAAAGACGCAATAGACCAGGTAGGCCGCAGGTGGGAAGTCCGATATATCACATGGAGAATACACCCTATCTTTCTTCGTCTCCCTTCAGTATGCCGCGCCTATCCGTGAGGCATGGACAGAAGTTGTATGGTGGCCAGGGGCCGGTAAGATCCAGGGCCAGCCCCTGCGCGGAATGCGCACCGCTTATCTGCTCCACACAGGCGCGAAAGGCCTCCCTGGTCTCTTGCTGCAACAGGAAAGCCCAGTTGAAGGCCATGTCTTTGTCTCTTCCCGATACGTCTTGTGTCAGCGTCTTCAACGCGCAAAAGTCAAGCGCGTGGTCCTGAAGCTCCTCTGCTATGGCCTCCCCAACGGTTCTCGCCCAAGACCTCAGTTTCCTGCTCGCCTCGGCCCGGATGCGCTGCTCCTGAAGGTAGCGCCCGCCCGGAGATGCGGGAAGCGATGACTGCCGGGCGTCAGCGGCGCGAAGCTGTGCCTCCGCCTTCGCCTTGTCTATGAGTCCTTTGACCGCCCATTCCTCCTTGTCCGCCGTGCAGTCGAGAAATTCCGAAATCGTATCGTAATGATGTTCGAGCAAACGCCCCAAATTCTCCAGTGAGAAGAAAATGGTTGCAAACCGGGCCGGCAATACCGGAGAATGCCGCATCACCCGCTCGACCGTCTCTTCGTGCCGGCAGGCCCGGGGGCCCACCCAGGCCAGGTCCTGCAGGTTCGCCTCGGCCGCCGGTCCGGCCCACGTCTCAAGCGCCACCTTGCTGAACACCGCCACGACATCCTTAAATGCCCATTGTAAGATCGGGGGCTGCCCATCCAGACCCAGGTTGCCGATGGCCGGGAGCGAATTTCGATGGGCGAAACAGAACAGGTAGACGCCCTCAGCAGAACCGGAAGTCATATTACCAGGCCCTCCTGTCCTCGGCCCTCGACTGTTGCCCCTCGATGCCCGCCAGAGCTGTCTGGATGTCCGACGGTGTGATCTTCAGCACCGCCTCATCCGGCGGCCCTTCCCCTGCCGCCTCCACCCACCGACGAACCGCCTTCAGCGCGGCCCTGTGGCAGACCCCGGCGATGTCCGCGCCGCTGAAGCCCTCGGTCTGGGCCGCCAGATCCCCAGCATCGACCTCTGCCGCAACGGGTTTGTCGCTCAGGTGCACCTCAAAGATCTCCTTGCGTCCTTCCTCATCCGGCAGAGGGATCTCCACAACGGTATCAAACCGGCCGGGGCGAAGCACGGCCATGTCGAGCAGGTCCGAGCGGTTCGTCGCGCCCAGCACCAGGATGCCTTTCATCTCCTCTATCCCGTCCATCTCCGACAGGAACTGGCTGAGCACGCGCTCGGACACGTGCGAATCCGACAACCCGGCGCCTCGCGTAGGAATCAGGGCGTCGATTTCGTCAAAGAATAGGATGCAGGGGGCAGCCTGCCGCGCCTTGTGAAAGACCTCCCGCATCCCCCTCTCCGATTCCCCTACATACATGGACAGGAGTTCAGGTCCTTTCACCGAAATGAAGTTGACCTGGCTCTCGGTGGCAATGGCCTTGGCCAGCATGGTTTTCCCGCATCCGGGCAGACCTGACAGAAGAATGCCTTTGGGCGGCCGCACCCCCGCTTTCTCAAAGACATGGGGATAACTCAGCGGCCACTCGACCGCTTCCACAAGCTGCGCTTTGACCTGGCCCAGGCCGCCCACATCCTCCCAGCGTACATCCGGCACCTCCACAAAGACCTCCCGAATTGCTGAGGGCTCGACCTCCCGTAAAGCAGCCAGGAAGTTGTCCATCTCCACCTCGAGCGCAGCCAGTTTGTCGTAGGGGATGTGCGCCAGGGTAAAATCGATATCGGACATGATGTGGCGCAGGCAGATCATGGCCGCTTCGCGGCAGAGGGCCTCCAGGTCGGCCCCGACAAACCCGTGCGTGATCTCCGCCAGGCGGGCCATGTCCACGTCCTGGGCCAGCGGCATCCCTCGGCTGTGGATCTCCAGGATCTCCAGCCGGCCGGAACGGTCGGGGATGGGAATGGAGATCTCACGATCAAATCGGCCCGGGCGGCGCAGCGCCGGGTCGATGGCGTTTGGGATGTTGGTTGCCGCGATAACGATCACATCCTGACGCCTGGTAAGCCCGTCCATCAACGCGAGCAACTGGGCTACCACCCGCTTCTCCACGTCGCCGACCACCCGCTCCCGGCGTGGGGCAATGGCATCGATCTCGTCCAGAAAAATGATACTCGGACCCTTCCGGGAGGCATCCTCAAAGATCTTGCGGAGGTGCGCCTCGCTTTCTCCGTAAAACTTGTGAATGATTTCAGGTCCGCTTACGGAAAAGAAGTTGGCCTCGGTCTCGTGGGCGATTGCGCGGGCGATGAGTGTTTTGCCGCAGCCGGGGGGGCCGTAGAGAAACACCCCCTTGGGCGCGTCGATCCCCAACTGTTTGAAGACCTCCGGATACCGCAGGGGGAGCTCGACCATCTCCCGTATGCGGTGAAGCTGTGGCTTGAGTCCTCCGATATCCTCATACGAAAGCGTATGGGAGACTTCCGCTTCCTGCGCCTTTCCGACCACGAGTTGGGTTGTCGGGTTAATGAGCACCGGCCCTTTGGGGGTTGTGCTTTCCACCTTGAAATCGGTCCATCGGCTGCCAAACAGCATGGCCCTTATCCGGTCCCCTTCCAGAACGGGCAGGCCGTCCAAGAGGCTGCCGATGTAGTTCAGATCCCGCTTCGCAGGGGCGATATTTGTTGGCGCGATCACCATGCGCTCCGCAGGCCGATAGGCGATTTTGCGCACCGAAACGGACTCGTCCAGCCCTGCGCCTGCATTCTCTCGCGTGAGTCCATCCAACTGCACCCGGGACTGCCCGCGGAATTCTTTATAGGCCGGCATCGCCTTGCTCACGGTCCTGTGCTTCCCGGCAACCTCCACGACGTCGCCGATGGCCACCTGCAGTTTCTCCAGGTCTTCCGGCCCCATCCGGGCATAGGCCCTCCCCATGTCCTTGCTGAGGGCTTCCGTCACTCTAAGCTTAAGCGTCACACCTTCGGAGTTCTCCATTTTGCCTCCATGTACGGGCTACCTCATGCACCTGATCTCCAGAATGCCGTTGTTACACGAGACGCGCATCTTTTCCCTGGAAAAGCTCTCAGGCAAAAGGATCTCCTTCCGGTACTTCTTGTCTCCCTTTTCTGCGTGAAGGGTCAGCAAATCATCCTTGACTTCGAGCCGAACGTCCTCGGCGCCGATCCCCGGCATCTCGGCCACCACCAGGATATGATCTTTCTCCTCAAAGATATCCACCATAGGCTCTCGGACCTCCTCCACCACGGACTCGCCCGTGGTCTCATCCTTATGGATATTCCCGAAAGGCTCCACCTTAATCCCTTCGCCCCCCAGACCCACCTTGACAGAGAAGCCGCAGACTCCCTTGATCCCCTTTCCCATCTCCTCCACCTGAAACTCGCTCGTTTGAGAAAGCCCCTCTCCCTTTTCCGCCAGGTCGCCGAGCTTTCCCACAAGATCGGTAAGGCCCTTGAATATTCCCCCGAAACCGATCCCTTCCTGCCGATCCGCATCGTCACTGCGCTTGCTTGCCATTCTCGCCTCCTTTTGTTGGAATTTCGTATCTCTTTATTTTGGTATGAATCGTCTTATAGTCGATCTGAAGCATGCGGGCCGCCGCTGCCTTGTTTCCCCTGGTTTGCTCCAATGCCTGAAGGACGGCGTTTCTTTCCACGACCGATGTATTTCGAGCCACGATCTCCCTGAGGGAGGATTTGCCTATGCGCACGGGTTGGGCGGACGCCCTTGCACCCACCATCGCGTCTGCCTGACAGCCCAATGTGGTGAATGGACTCAAGTGTTTCGGTTCGACGGTCTCTTCAGCAAGAAGCACGCCCCTTCGGATAAGATTGCGCAGTTCCCGCACGTTGCCCGGCCAGTTGTAGGCCAGCATCAAATCCAGCGCGGATTCCGAGAACCCGCGCACACGCTTTCCCAGCTCCTCATTGGTGAGATGCAGGAACCGCTTGGCCAGGAATATGAGGTCTTCCTTACGTTCCCGCAGCGGCGGCACACGGATGGTGTACTCACTGAGGCGATGGAAAAGATCCCTGCGGAATGTGCGGGTGACAACGTTCTGATCCAGGTTCTGGTTGGTGGCGGTCAGCATGCGGACATTGGCCGCAATCGGCCGGGTTCCCCCTACCCGGTAAAACTGCTTCTCTTGCAGCACCCGAAGCAACTTGCCCTGCATGGCCAGGGTCAGATTCGAAATCTCGTCGAGGAACAGCGTGCCTCCCGAAGCGCTCTCGAATTTACCAGCCACAACCCGGTCTGCCCCGGTAAAAGCCCCCTTTTCGTGTCCGAAGAGCTCGCTCTCAATCAGCGTTTCCGGAATCGCCCCACAGTCCACAGCCACCCACTTGTCAGGAGGCCGACCACTTTGCTGATGGATAGCCCGGGTCACCACTTCCTTGCCCACACCGGTTTCCCCCGTAATGAGGACTGAAAAACGCGTAGGCGCCACACGCGCCACCTCGGAAACCAGTCGGCGGACCTTCTCGCTCCGCCCCATCATCTCCAGCATGGACAACTGGCCTTCCGTACCGTCTGTCAAGCACTGAAGTTTTCGCTTCAGGCGCCTTTCATTCAGCGCCCTGCGGATGGTCAGAACTATCTCATTATTCTCAAAAGGCTTCACCAGGTAGTCATAGGCTCCGCCCTTTACTGTTTGAACCGCATCCCGGACGCAGCCGAAACCGGTGATCATGACGACGGGCAGATCTCCATCCAGCGCCTTCGCTCGCTGCAACACTTCGTATCCGTCTATGCCGCGCATCCGCATATCCAGCAATACCACATCCGGAGACTGAAGCCGGATCTGGTCCAGAGCCGCCTCGCCGTCCGTCGCCTCCGCCGCTTCCATGCCATCCATCTCCACGATCCTGCGGAGCGACCAGCGGACATCCTCCTCGTCATCTACGATCAGAACCCGGTCGGAATCGTCCTTCATGGCTTTCCCCTTCTCAATGGCGCCCGGGCACCCACGCGCCGGGCCCGCAGGTGGAATGGGTAGGAGACCCGAACGTCCCGGGCAAGCAGGCCCTCCAGGGAATGAAGCATCCCCAGGAAAAGCATCCCCGTTTCTCCAGGGCATAGTGAAGCATCGATACGCTCAGCAATATACCGGTCACGCCTCTCAAGCAGTCGGCGGCTCAGCGCCTTCTGTTGCGTTTCCATCCTGGCCTCGCCTTTCGGGTCGTTCCTCCCCAGCACCTGCTGGATGAGCCCGTATTCTTCCAAAAGAAGCTCGGGGGACTCTGTGCCCATCAATATCGCGCCCTTTTCCATCAGATACAGGAGAAGCTGATGATTCCGGCTCCCCACACTGGCCAAATCGTTCACAATATCCACTTCGCGTCCACATACGGGCAGCCCATCCTGGTAGAGACGCACCCGGGCGTACGGCAGATCCCATCCCCTAATCTTCTGGGAAATGCGGTCCCAGAACCTGTCGATGGCTCGGATGTTGTGCGTCCATCCCTCCTCACCGAGCTTTTCCACAGTGGCCCGGCGGATCGGCTCCCGTAGCCCCCCCATATCTGCCTGCGTATGAACAATCGGAATGTAGATGAGTGTCCTCATAGCAGCACGGCTTCGCCCTGCCCCCCTCCGGAGATCCCCAGGTTGTTGCGCTGCCTCTGCCGCCAGCGTGCGGCGCTGCGCACCACCTCCCGCATCTCCCGCAGATTAACCGGTTTCAGTCCATAGAAAAAGATCAACCCGCTGTCCCGTACCCTCATCGACGTCTCCCGCGTGTCGTCGGCTGTCATTGTGATAACCGGGATATCCGGGTCTATCCGGTAGACTTCCGGGATGAGATCCCACGCCGGAATGTCCGCCAGATGCACCTCCGTAATGAGGATATCCACCCCCTTGGCAGCAAGGCGTCGAAGAGCATCTGCCCCCTGGCAGGCAACTTCGATCTGATAGTTATCCATCGATAACACCTGAGTCAGGAGATCCCGCGTTGTTCGATCCCTATCCACCATCAGTACCCGCCACATGTATTCTCCTCGCCAACGATGGGCTTGTTTCTGAGAGACGGTACCCCCCTGTTGTGGTATAGCGAGTAACGGAAGAATCGTGCCAGCGACGCGGCCTTACACAAAAAAAGACCGCCTCTCCAAAAAAGGCGGACCCTATCTTCATAACAATCAACAACTCAGGTACTGTCGCGAAAACCCGGATTCAGAAATGCCTATATGCTCGACTTGCATCTCCCATGTGAGATTTTTATCACATACCCTGACCTTTGAAAACCTGATCCATTGCCATATGTTGTCTGAAATCAGTAAGTTCCACTTGTGTGCGGTTTTCACCACACAGGTCAGCGAAAAACCACAGGTCAGCAGGGAACGGGTCTACTACCGAGAGAGATGATACTGCTTCATCTTCTCATAGAGGTGCCGCCGGTGAATGCCTGCGTGCCGGGCGGCCTCGACCACGCGATTTCCGGACTTTTTCAACACTTCCCGCAGGTAGCGCCGTTCGAATTGCGCACGCGCTTCCCGCAGCGGCAGACTGTAAAAGCCCTCACCGATATGGAAACTCACATCTCCCTGATCGGTAGTTGACATCACGACGGACTCCGGCAGATCCTCTATGGTGATCTCCTTCCCCTCGCAGAATGCCACCGCCTGAGCCATTGCGTTCTCCAGCTCCCGTACGTTCCCCGGCCACGAGTAGGCCTTAAGGAGCATCATCGCCTCTGGTGCGAGTTCTCGCACAGGGCATCCATCCTTCTCTGAAAGCGTCGTCAAGAAGTGGTCTGCCAGCAGCGGGATATCGCCTTTTCGAACCCGCAGCGGAGGCACGTCCACCACCACCCCATTTATCCGATAGAACAGATCCTCCCGAAACAGCCCTTCCTCCATGCGCTTGCGCAAATCGACGTTCGTCGCTGCGATCAGTCGGAAGTCCACTGGAATTGGCCGACCTCCTCCCACGCGCATTACTTCCCGCTCCTGAATGGCCCGCAGCAGCTTCACCTGCGGCCCCAGCCCCAACGTTTCGATTTCGTCCAGAAAGACCGTACCGTTTTCCGCTTGTTCGATAAGCCCATATTTCCGTTTTCCCGCCCCAGTGAAGGCCCCCTTCTCGTGCCCGAACAGCTCGCTCTCCATCAGGGCCTCCGGCATCGCCCCGCAATTGATCGGCACGAATCTCGCTCTTCGACGCTTGCCCAGGCTATGAATTGCCCGGACTACCAGTTCTTTGCCCGTGCCTGTTTCTCCCTGTACCAGCACGGTTACATTGCTGTTCGCCAGCTTCCGGATCATCTCGTAGAGATGCTGCATCTCGGGGCTCACACCCACCAGGCCCTGGAAAGAAGCCAACTGAACTACCTGACCTTCCAGAAAACGGAGTCTCTCGACCTGCCGCCGATTCTCCAGAATCCTGTTCAGCACGAGATCGAGGTGGTTCAAATCCACCGGCTTGGTAAAGTAATCCACAGCCCCTGCTTTCATCGCCTGCACGACCGACTCAATGGAGTCGTAAGCAGTTATCACGGCCGCCAGAGCATCCTTGTGCTGGGCCTTGAGCCTGCGTATAACCTCGATGCCATCTATATCCGGCATGTTGAGATCCACCAGAGACAGATCGAAGGGCCCTTCAGCAAAATAGCGTGCGATTCCCGTCCGACCGTCTCTGGCCCCATCTACCTCGAATCCCAGAACGGACAGCCCTCGGTGTAGACTATCCAGTACATCCGGATCATCGTCGATGACCAGTATTCTGGATCTCTCAGGAAACCGTGCATCTTGCCAATCGTCAACAGGTGGTTCCGCAAGTTTGTCGAGTAACATCAAAATCACTCCTATCCGTCCCCCGATTGCCCAGGTCGTAGAGGAGATGCCCCTCGGTCTCTTCGGGTGTGAGCTGGAAGCTCCTGTACATCGCGTTCGTTGATTTCATCGAGCAAAACCGAGATTGTTGTTTGTTTCGGGAAAATGGGTGCTTTTTCGTGACGACAAGAGCG
>Ga0272441_10006149_pt1 | contig 20322 bp, 20 predicted proteins | sample SSMProp6N_FD_193582 | JGI IMG/M metagenome (GOLD analysis project Ga0272441, IMG submission 193582) | Marine sediment archaeal communities from Little Sippewissett salt marsh, Falmouth, MA, United States - SSM-Prop-6N | ecosystem: Environmental > Aquatic > Marine > Wetlands > Sediment ...
CGAGGTTCACGTCGCGGCGAAGATGGTCGAGGCCGGCTGCGTCTTCGGCGGAGAGGGCAACGGCGGCGTGATGCATCCGAAGGTTGTCATGGTGCGCGACAGCCTGACGGCCATGGCGCTGATGCTGAACTACCTGGCCGAGTCCGGCCGGCGCGTCAGCGACCTGGTTGCGGACCTCCCGCGGTACGTGATGGTCAAAGACAAGTTCCCCTGCCCCGTCGCGGCGGCCGGTGAGATCCTGGCCGCCGCCCAAGCGGCGCTGGCCGGGCGGTCGGGTGCGGCGGTCGACACGCAGGACGGCCTGCGGGTGGACCTGCCCGACCGCTGGGTGCACGTGCGGGCGTCGAACACCGAGCCGATCATGCGGATCACGGCCGAGGCCGCCGACGCCGACGCCGCCGGCGCCATCGCGAGCGAGGTCCGAACAATCTCCGATAACATCCTTTCGCACAAGGGGTAAGCCAAGCCCCAAGCCGCCGCGAAACCGGTGCTTCGGCGGCGGGCCGCGGATCGTCAGCGGGTGTGGTCCTCGTGCCCGTGGGCGTGCCGGCCATGGTGGGAGTGGCCGTCGTCGCCGTGATCGTGGGCGTGGGCCTGATGGCCCTGCTCGCTGGCCAGGGCCAGGGCCTCGGCGACGAAGTCGATGGCCTTGGCGACGGCGGGGGTCATCGCCTCCCCGAAGTCGCCCGTGACCGGCTGGATGCCCAGGATCACGCGGCGGCAGGGGTGCATCATATTCAACAGGTCCAGGAACGCGATCGGCGCCGGGCCATGGGTGCTGGGGCCCTGGCCGGTGACGGCGTCCGAGGCCAGCAGTTCGACCGCCCCCGGCTCGGCGTCGAAGTCCAGCGCGTCGACGATCATCACCACGTCGGGCTTGGCGGCGACGACCTTCATCAGGAAACTCTCCGGGACCGTCTGGACGTCGAGGACCCGCCAGCGCACCTTGCCGGCGATCCGCCGGGCGACCGCGGGCCCGGCGCCGTCGTCGCCGCAGATGTCGTTGCCCACGCACAGGATGATGCTGTCGTCGGTGAGCACCTCGGCGACGTGCTGGGCGAGGTGGGCGACGGTCTCGATCCCGCGGCGGGTTGGGTGGTCTTCGGACATTCTCGCCTTGCGCCGGCCGCGGGGCCCGGCCAGCCCACGCGCCGCCGGCAGTGGGGGTTTATTCACCCCAGAGTTCCCGGATGACGACGGTCCGGCGGCAGTCCGGGCAGAGGACGCGCATCATCTTGTTGCGGGCGAGGGATTCGGCCGCGTCGGTGTCGAACGGCTCGGCGAGGCTCATCGCGCCATCGGCCGAGACGATCAGCGTCGGGTTCGCGTAGGCCTTCGCGCCCAGCCGCTCGGCCACCCAGCGGAGGTGCTTGGCCGTGCCGACGACCGCGCCGCAGCCCTGGCAGATGACCAGTTCGTGTTCGATCGCGTCGAACTCTTCGGAACGGTCCAGCGTGCTGAGGTCGAACTGCTTGGTCAGGACCACGCCCTCGCCGGTGGTGCAATTCAGTTCGCACTGCCCGCAGAAGATGCACTTGTCGTGGTGGATGACCAGGCGGCGCGTGGGCGGCGTGGCGGCGGGGTCGTCGATCACCTCGATGGCGATGGCGGGGCACACCTCCGCGCAGGCCTTGCAGCCGATGCAGCCGTCCTCGCGGAACTCGCTGCGGCCCCGGAACCCGTCCGGCGGGTCGTGGGGCTCGGCCGGAAACTTGGTCGTGTAAGGCCCGCGGAAGACCGCGAGGATGGCCTCTTTAAGTTCTCGGAGTTTCGGCTTCCTCACGCTGCACCTCACGCCGGTAGGCGGCACGGGCCCTCTCGGCCCGGATTTCATTGGAGCGATCCACGAAGGCGTCCTCGACGCTGCAATCGGCCAGCGGCACACCGGCGACGTGGGCGGCCCGGCAGACGGCGTGGGCTCCCACCGGCGAGGTCAACAGGATGAACGCCGTGCAGATCGTCGCCTTGACGAACATCGCCCAGTGCCCGTTGACGGCGCCGTGGATGCCGACGCCCATCAGCACCATGCACGTCCCGAAGGTCACGCACTTGGTCGCCGCCTGGGCGCGGTTGTACACGTCCGGCAGGCGGACCAGACCAATGCACCCCAGCAGGCCGAACGCCAGTCCGATCCCGATCAGCCAATACGCGACCAGATCAGGCATCGTAGCACCTGCCTTCCAGGTACTTCGCCAGCGCCAGCGTGCCGACGAAGCTCGTCAGCGCCCACGCAATGGCGATTGTCATGTAGAAGTCCTGCCCCGTCATCAGGGCCATGACGCAGCAGAACCCGACCATCAGCGTGCCGAGGATGTCGATGGCGACCGTGCGGTCCGGGGCGCTGGGCCCGCGCCCGATGCGATACAGGCACAGCAGCGACCCCAGCATCAGCACGGCCATGGCCACGAAGGCAAACGCGCTCATTCGAAGATTCTCCTGAGCATCGGCTCGAAACGTCCGACGATCTCGGCAAACCGCTTTTCGGGATCGTCGGTGTTGATGTTGATCCAATGCACGTACAGGTCTTGCCCGTCCAAGTCGATCGCCAGCGTTCCGGGCGTCAGGGTGATCGAGTTAGCCAGGAAGGTCTGGGCCATCGGGTTCTTGAGCGACGTGCTGACCTTGACGATCCCCGGACGGATGGGGACGTCAGGGTGCAGAACGCGTATTGCGACGTCCAGGTTGGCCTTCGCGCAATAGTAGAAGAAGTATGGCAGGTAGAGGCCCAGGTACAGCCACCGCCGCGGGTCGAGCCACTTGCCGGGATGGTCGGGGTAGATCCGGCCCATGCCCGCGCCGACGATCACCGAGAAGATCGCGTCGCTGGCGACGATGGGCACGGAGACTTCCCAGAACAGCAGCAGCCAGATCGCCAGAAGGACGACGGAGCAAATGGTGGACCTTGCGTTCAGTCTCACGGAGCACCTCCGGCCGCTCGGACGGCCCCGAGGGCGCCTCGCAGCAGCGCCTCGCCCGCGGGATCAAACAGAAACTGCTTCAGCGGCCAGACCGCGACCCCGGCCACAATGCACACGACGGCCAACGCGACCATCCCCAGCCCCATCGGCCAAGCGGACTCGCGGACCGATGCCGTCTGCGGACTCGTGTCGCCCTCCAGAGCGTACCGCTGGACCTTGATGAAACTCAGCAGGGTCATCAACGCCACCAGCACCGCCAGCGCCGCCAGGATCGGATACCCGGCCATGACGAGGGCGATGATGATGATGAGTTTGGAGACAAACCCGTTGAACGGAGGCACACCCGCGATGGACAGCGCCCCGACGCGGCAGCAAAAACTCGTGACCGGCATGCGTTTGGCCAGCCCGCCGAGGTCCTTCAGATGCCGCGTGCCGGTGGCGTGCTCAACCGACCCGCTGGTCAGGAACAGGAGGCTCTTGAAGGCGGCGTGGTTGAACATATGGAACAGGCCGCCCAGCAGGCAGAGCCCGGCGATGGCGTCGCTGCCCCCGCGGGCGGCCACGGCGGCCCCGGCGCCAATAGCAAGCACCACGTAGCCCATCTGCGAGATGGAGTGGTAGGCCAAGAGGCGTTTGAAGTCCCACTGCCCGACGGCCAGGAACACGCCGATCAGCATCGACAGCGTCCCCATGACGATCAGGACGTTGGCGTAGGAGGGGCTGGCGCCGAGGACGTTGAAGACGATCCGTGCCAGGGCATAGGCTCCGGCGGCCTTGATGAGGACGCCGGACAGCATGGCGGAGATCGGCGCCGGGGCCGAGGGGTGCGCGTCCGGCAGCCAGGAGTGGAACGGAACCATCGCGGCTTTCAGCGCCAGGCCGCCCAGCAGGCACGCCGCCGCCAGCAGGACCGCGGGCCTGGCGGACCAGCCCGCCGGTCCGGCCAAGCCGGCGATCCCCGACGCCACTTTCGCCATGTTCAGTTGCCCGGTCAGTGCGTACAGAATCGTCACGCCCACCAGGATGAAGGTCGAGGCAATCACGCCCAGAACCAGGTAGCGGAACGCCGCCTCCAGTTCGGCCTTCTCGCAACCGAACGCCACCAGCCCGTAACTGGAAATGGCTGCGACCTCGATGAAGACGTACATGTTAAACAGGTCTCCGGCGAGGACCACGCCGTTCATCGCACCCGTCATCAGCAGGAACAACGCGTGGAACAGCCAACGCGACGTGAAGCGCTTCATGTAGGCGACGGCAAAGCAGATGGCGGCGAGCGCCACCATGTTGATCACGATGATCATCATGCCGGACAGGCCGTCGTAGACCATCGCGACGCCGATGGGCCCGTTCGTCCCGTCCCACCCGCCGGCGAAGATGGTGTGGGTCTGGTGGGGGTCGCCGCACGCGCCGGCCATGAGGACGATGCCGATCGCCAGGCACGCCGCCACCGCCAGCACCGACAAGACCCGGGGTAGGCCCGACAGGCCTTTCACGTGCGCCAGGATGACCACCAGGAACGCCGCGCCCAGCGGAATTCCCACCAGCAATGGCACCATTACGTTCATCACCTAGCCTCGCAGGTCGCGAATGTCGTTCATGTCGAACGTGCCATACTTTTCATACAGCCGAGTCGCCATCGCCACCGCCAGCGCCGTCACGCCCAACCCGATCACGATGCTGGTCAGGACCATCGCCTGCGGCAGCGGGTCCACCGCCCGGGCGACCAGATCGGCGGGCGGATGCTCGCGGGTCACGATCGGCGCGATCCCTCCCTGGCGGTACCCCACCAGCACCAGCAGGAGGTTGACCGCGTACTCCACGATGGCGATGCCCAGGATGATGCGGACCACGTTCTTCTTGGCCACCAGGGCATAGATGCCCAGCAGCAGGAAGGCAAAGGCGAGGACGTATATGGCAACTCCCATTCGCCTACTCCTTGGGCATCGCCGCCCGGATCGCCAGGACCAGGGCAAGGAAGATACCGGTCAGGCCCGCGGCCACCTTCAGGCCGATGGCGAGGTTCGAGATCAGGATCGTCCCGCCACTGAGCAGTTCCATCGGCCGGCCCGTTCCCAGCCAGTTGGCGAAGAACGCGCCGCCGAACAGTCCGATCACTGCCACCAGAAGAAACGCCATCGCCCCAAGGCCTTCGAGGACGTGGCACTCGCCCTCGGCGGTCACTTCGCGGATCGGGTCGCCCCCGTACGACAACACGAGCAGGACGACGCCCGCCATGATGATCACGCCGCCGGCGAATCCCCCGCCGGGGGTGATGTGCCCGGTCACGGTCACGTAGATGCCGTACATCATCACGAACGCGGTCACCACGCTCGCGGTGTTCTTCACGATGGGGCTCATTCCCTTCATGACGCGTCCGCCTCGCCTTCGCGCTTGCGTCCGATGCTTCGTAGGACCACGTACCCCCCGAGAATGGACACGAAGATCACCGTCGCCTCACCCAAGGTGTCGTAGGCCCGGTAGTCCAGAAGGATGCCGGCGACGGTGTTGGCGGCGCCAGTGTCCTGGGTGCATCGCGCCAGGTACTCGGCGCTGACTCCCGGCGGGGTTCCGGGCCCCGCCGGCGCGTTCGCCACCACGGGATGTCCGAAGGCCGGCATCGCGCCGGTACCGTCGAGCCCGCCGACGGCGACGAACACCACCACCAGGATCACCCCGCCGGCCAGCAAGACCGCGCCGGTCCGCAGGGTGTCCCGCGGCGTCTGACGCGAGGTGTCCGTGCGCGTCACGATCATGCGGATCAACAGCACCAGCGTTATGATCTCAACCACCACCTGCGGAAACGCCAGGTCGGGCGCGCCCAGGAGAAGGTCGATCACGCACAGCGCAAACCCCGCGGCGCCCACGGCGATGACCGCACTGAGTAGGTCCCTGGCCTCCACGGCGATCAGGCCCGCCACCAGCATGAAGCCCACCAGCAGCAGTATGAACAAGTCGATTGTCATGGCGCCATTCTTCCCGCGATCAGCAGATAGACAAGCATCGTGACCAGTCCGATCACGCACCAAGCGACGTAAAGGCTGATCAGCCCGGTGTGTTGACTCCGCAGCCACTGCACGACGTTGCCCCCATACCGCCCGAACCAGCCGTACAGGTCCATCGCGCCGCGTTGCCCGTGCTCGAGCAGCGGATCCAGCCCCGGCGACCGCTTGATGGTTTCATAGAAGCCGGTCCCCGGCACGCGGACCCGGTCGTCGGTGATAACCTCTCCGGAGATGAACGGCCGGACCACGCGGATGTTCTTGAACGCGAAGATGCCCAGTAGCACCAGCCCCCCAGCCAGCCCGATCACGATCAGGACCAAGGCGACGCCCGGGGTCCACCCGTCGCCCGCCGACGCGATGGCTTCGGCGGCGTTGGGGATCGCGCCGCTGACGGCCGGCGCCAAGACCTTACCGGTGATCAGCTCCGGCCACAAGCCCAGTACGACGCATCCGCCCGCCAGCACGATCATGGGCACGGCCGAGAAGATTGTCTCGCCCCCGCCCGCCGGCTCTTGCTGCCCGGCCGGGCGACGCGACAGGAACGCCGCGTACAACACCTTCACGAAACTGGCCAGCGTCAACGCGCTGCCGAAGACCGCCACCACCAGCATCGCCAGGCCCAGCCCGCTGCCAAGTTCTAGCGCGCCCTGGTAGATCATCCACTTGCTGGCGAAGCCGTTGAGGGGCGGAACGCCGGAAATCGCCATCGCGGCGATGACGCCGCACACGAAGGTGATGGGCAGGCGCCGCGCCAGCCCACCCATGTCCTCGATTTCGTCGGACCCGGCCGTCCGCCCCACCACGCCGCTCATCAGGAAGAGGTTCGACTTGTAGATCGCGTTGTTGAGCATGTGGAACAGCCCGCCGATCACGCCGATCGCCGTACCCGTGCCGATACCCAGAACCATGTAGCCAACCTGACTGACGGCGTGAAACGCCAGCAGACGCTTGAGGTTGTGCTGCATCATCGCCATGAACACCGCGGCGATGATCGTCACGCCCCCGGTGATCATCAGGATAGCCTGGAACGTCCCGTCCGGCCGGAACACGTCCAGCACGACCCGCGTCAGGAGGTAGATGCCCAGGAGTTTGTCCACGGCGGCCGGCAGGAAGGCGAACACGGGCGTCGGCGCCTTGGCCGCTGCCGAGGGGATCCACGTGTGCAGCGGGATCGCCCCGGCCTTGGCCAGCGCCGCCACCAGCAGCAGCGCGTAGATCGCATAGCCGATCCACCCGAAGTTGCCGACCGGCACGGCCTGCCCATCGACCGGCAAGGCCAGGTTGTGCATCGGCTCGCCGGGCTGGAGTTGGTCGCCCATCCCCGGCGACAGCATCAGCGCCACCGCCAGCAGCAGGCAGGCGTCCGCGAAGCCCAGGATTGCATAGGTCTTGGCCGCGCCCTTCTCGCTGCCGGAGCGCCCCTGATTCAGCATCAGGAACAGCATCAGCGTGACCAGTTCCCACCCGATCAGGAGGGTGAAGAAGTCGCCCGCCCACCCGACCAGGCACGCGCCGCCGAACGCCCAGATCAGATACGCGTAGAACTTGCCTTCCCAATACGCCCCGGCCATGGCGCGGAACGAATAGATCGCGATCAGGACGGTAAACGCCGCCGCGCCGAGGACCACCAGGTTGCCCAACAACGCGCTGGCGAAGGAGACGTTCAGGACCACCGGGCCCAGCGCCAGGGACATCACCGGGGCGTAGGCCTTGGGGGCCTCCTGGGCGACGCCCGTACCGGCGATGAGGACCCAAGCGCCCGCCACCAGGGCCAGCCATCTCCCCGCCAGCGGCCACACGCGCGACAGGAGGTACGCCGCCGCGCCCAGCGCCAGCACGCCGGCGATGGCCTGGGACATCGGATTGCCTAAGATCTGCTCCATGAGGCCTGTCCAGTTCCTCTATACCTGCTTGCGGATGCGTTCGGTCTTGGCCTGCGACAGCCGGACCAGTTCGGCGAAGTCGTACATGGGCTTGCCACTGTCGGCGTCCACGGCGGTGCACATCCGCTCGGTGCACGAGTAGCAGGGATCGACGCTCGCCAGCGTGATGGCGACGTCGGCAATTTCCGAGCCGATGCACGAGGCCTTGAACGTCGGCACGTTCACGTAACTGGGCGCCCGGACCTTGTGGCGGACGGGATAGTTCGACCCGTCCGATCGAACGTAGTGGAACGTTTCGCCCCGAGGTGCCTCAACGTGCCCAATGGCCTCGCCCGGTGGGATGTGCTCGACCTTCGCGTCGATCTCGCCGCCGGGGATGTCCTTAACACACTGGCGGATGATCTTGATCGCCTCGAGCGTTTCCAGCAGACGGACGGCCGCCTTGGCGAACACGTCGCCGCTGTCCTGGACCATCATCTCCCAGTCGATGCGATCGTAGGCGGCGTACGGATCGTCGCGGCGGACATCGATTGCCAAACCGGAGCCGCGCCCGGTGGGTCCGTTGGCGCCGTAGGCCCGCGCGTCGGCCTTTGTCAGCACGCCCACGCCTTTAAGGCGAGCGTGCAGAACCGGGTCGTCGATCACCGCATGGGTGAGCATCTCGATCGGCCCGAACGCCTCGGCGCAAATGCGGTCGATGTCGGCCAGTTGCTCGTCGGTCATGTCGCGGCGGACGCCGCCGATCTTGCAGTTGGCGTAGTTGACCCGGCTGCCGGTGGACACCTCCAGGGCATCGAGGATCGGCTCGCGATACTTCCACGCCCACATGAACACCGTGTTGTAGCCCAGGAAGTGCCCGCCCAGGCCGACCCACAGGAGGTGCGAGTGGATCCGCTCCAGTTCGTTGACGATCGTCCGCAGGTACAGCGCCCGCTCGGGCACCTGGACATGGGCGATGTCCTCGACCGCCTGGATGTACGCCAGCGGGTGGCTTGCCGAGCAGATACCGCAGACCCGCTCAACCACGAACGGCACCTGGTCGAAGGTCTTCGACTCGTCGAGTTTCTCGATCCCGCGGTGGTTGTAACTGATCCGCACGTCCATGTCGACGACGCGCTCGCCCTCGACGTACAGTTGGAAGAATTCGGCCTCTTCCTGAAGCGGGTGGAACGGGCCGATGTTGATGAGCGTCTTGTGACTCATACCTGGCCCTCCTGCTCCGGCGCCGGCGGAACCGGCGGCAGGGGCGGGCGGTCGCGGACCTGGTCGAAGTCCTTCCGTAGGGGGTGGACTCCCTCCGGCCAGGAGTCGTCCAGGATCAGGCGGCGCATGTCCGGGTGGTTTCGGAAGTTCGCCCCCAGCAGATCGTGCATCTCGCGCTCGATCCAGTTGGCCGCCGGCAGGACGTTGGCGATGGAGTCCAGCGTCAGGTCCGGGCCCGCCGCCAGGGCCTTCAGCGTGATGACCACGCCTGGCGGCTCGATGGCCCAGTGGTACAGCACGTCGATGCCATCGCGGACGTCCAGCCCCGTGCAGGTCGCCAGGCGCGACCCGTCCAGGGCGAACATTCTCTCCGCCACCTCGACGACCCGCTCCGGGTCGATCCTCGCCATCCCGCGGCGCTCGTCGCACTGCTCCACGGCCGTCACGGCGTCAGACAGGCCCGCCAGGACTTCACCGACGAAGCCCTTCAGCGGCACCTGCGTTCCGGTGGTTGTCACTGCATCCGTCATGGAACACCTCAGAGCGTCTTGATCAACTCCCACGCCTTGGCGACGGCCGCAATCATCGCCTCGGGCTTGGGCGGGCAGCCGGGGACGTACATGATGATCGCGTTCGGATCGACCGCACGGATCGTCTCGTCCACAGGCGTACCCATGTGGTAGGCGGGCGCGAAGATGCCCTGCCCGTTCGCGCAGGAGCCGATCGCCAGCACGATGCACGGCTTGGCCATCTGGCGGTAGCATTCCTGCAGCCTCGGCTGCGCCTGCCGCGTGCACACGCCGGTCACCGCCAGGACGTCCGCATGGCGGGGCGAGCCCACCAGCAGCATCCCGAACCGCTCCACGTCGAAACGCGGCGTCAGCAGGTCCAGCACCTCGATGTCGCAGTTGTTGCACGCGCCCGTGTTGGCGTGGTACACCCAAAGCGACTTCCGCAATGCCCAGTTCTTCAAACCCATCTCGACATCCAGGTCTTACCAGCCCGCCGCCGCCAGCACCACCGCCAGGACGCCCAGCGGGGCCAGGCCCCACCAGAAGAACTTCACGGTCTGGTCGATCCGCAGGCGCGGGTTGGTGTTGCGAATCAGGGTCACGAGGGTTAACAGAAGGACGAACTTGCCCACGAACGCTAGCCAGCCCAGGCCGGTCGGCTCCAGGCCGCCCCAGAGGGTCACGATCAGCAGCAGCGGCAAGGTCGCCATCAACACCGCCCGCCCCATCAGGATCAGCGCCAGCGGCGGGCCGGAATACTCGACGTACACGCCGGACATGATTTCGCACTCGGCCTCGGCCTGGTCGAAGGGGACCTGGCCGAGTTTGGCCTGCATCGCCAGTATCGCCACGATCATCGCCAAGATGCCCGAGAGGCTGTACAACGCCGTCCCGGCCGCCTGCTGGGCCGTCGCCATATCGCCCAGTCCCAACTTCCATCCCCCGTGAATGACGCCCACCAGCAGCGCCAGGAACAGCGGCAGTTCATAAGAGAGGATGAGTTTCATTTCCCGGCTGGCGCCGAGCGAGGCGTGCGGGTTGCCCGACGCGCTGGCGCCGAGGATCGTCATCAACGGTGGAATCACCAAGAGGTACACCACCACGATCAGGTCGCCGACGAACGACACGCCGGGATTCAGCAGCGCCGCCCAGAGCATCGCGGCGGCCAAAACCGCTGCCGCCAACCCCACGGCCGGGGCGATCAGGAAACCCGTCCCTCGAGCCGTCGAGGGCATCAGCGTTTCCTTGTAGAACAGTTTCAGCACGTCCGCGACCGGCTGGTACCACGGCGGGCCCTTGCGGTACTGGACCATGGCGGTCACTTTGCGGTCGTACCACTTCGCCGCCATGCCGATCGCGAGGCTCCCGACGCCCGCGGCAACGTACGTCCCGATGATGGCCAGGAACTTCATGCCTCTACCTTCGCTTGAAGGGATGCTGCCCGGTGGTCCTGCCGCCGACCTCAAGGAGTTTGTCTTCGATCGCCTTGTGCTCGTCGGCGAACTGCAGTGCCCCTGAGGGGCAGGCGGCCACGCACCGCGGCACGGCCGATCCGTCAGCGGTGCGATCAGCGCACAGGTCACACTTGGCAATCTGGCGTCGCGTCACGTCGTTCGGCAGCACACCGAAGGGGCACGCCCGCGCGCAACTGCCGCACCCGATGCACAGGCTCAGCGCCCGTTGCACCACGCCGTTGTCGTCCCGCCGCATGGCCTGCACGGGGCAGGCGTCCACACATGACGCCGCCTTGCATTGCCGGCAAATCAGCGGCAGCAGGGCCGGGCCCTGACGGGCGGACTGGATGATCGGCATGCGGCTGTGGCTGCCGTAGCACGCCGCCGCACACGAGCCACACTCCACGCAACGGTCCAGATCGATCAGAACGCGTTGGACGATCTCTTTGCTCATCTATTCTTCGCCTGAAGCGCGCGGGCGCGTCACCGCGCCGCTCGCCGAACGGCGACCACGCCGGGCCGGGAAACCAGCACGTCGCGGTCCGCGTCAATCACGTAACTCAGCAGCCGGCGAGCCCGAGGATCTCCCTCGGAAATCGCCAGCGTCCCCGGCGAAATATACTCGACCACCCGAACTCTTGCCGCGGTCCGGTACGATTCGGTCTCGACCTCGACGTCGGCCAGATCGCCCACGCCCAGGGCCTCGGCGTCCCGCGGCGAGACGCGCAGTTCCGGCACCGGTTGGAGTTGGCTCTGCCAGCCGGCCTGGGCCGTCAAGGCCCCGTCGGCGTGGTGCAGGGCCTCGCGTGCGGCAACGAGAGCGCTCTGATCGATCGCGGGTGCCGCGACCTCGGGCGGCTCGGGTGCGGCCAGCCGCTCGGGGACGGCCGGCTTCGTGTCGGACTGGGGTACCCGGACGCCGGCGGCGGCCGCCAGCAGCCCAAGCAGTTCGGCCGGCGTCGGCACGCCCGCCGGGGGGGCCAAGAGGGCCGCGGACGTCACCGGCTTGGTGCCGGCCTGTATGAACGTGCCGCCCATCTCGCACGGCAGCGCCGTCGGGAGAATCAACTCGGCCGTGGCCGTGGTCTGGTTCGGCGCCGCCGCAGCGGCGATCGCCACGGGCGGGCCCGCCCAGCCCAGCAGCCCCAATACATCCACCCCGATCGCCACCCGCACCTCGTCGCCGGCGGCGGGCGTCATCGCTTCAGCCAACGATACCATTCCCAGAGAAACCCGCAGGCGCAACGCCGCCAGGGCGTTGGCGCCCGCCGTCTGAACGGCGACGCCGCCACCTTGGGCGTTGGCCAGTCGTCCAGCCAGGAAGCCCACCCGGGCCCAGCGCCCGCCGCGCCCCGCCTCGGCAGCGATGATCACGCCCAGTTTTCGGCAGCCCTCAACGGCCGAAGCAACCTGCTCGCTCTGAAGCGCATCCAGCTCCCCGCCCGCCGGACACGGGACCCGCAGCGAGGCGAACGATTCCGGCACGCCCCCGCCGCTGTCGATCACGACCGTCGGAACCCTCGGATTGCCCTTGCGAGCGTCCAAGACGCCGCGGGCACACCGCGGGTTCCCGGCAAAGGCGTTGCCGATGATGAGGAACCCGTCGCAGCCGGCGAGATCCTCGTCGGCCAGGTACGTCGCCCCTGACGCCTCCACGCCCATCAGGACCTGCTCGTCCTCCGGCGCGAGGACGGCGCACAGGCGCACGCCCTCCCACACGGCGACGATATCGGCGGCGGCAACGATCTGCTCGATCGGCAAGCTCGCGGCATCGATCAGGACCGTCGCGCCGCCCGCCATGCGCTCGGCGGCAGCGGCTATCGCGCCGTCCAGTTTCACGTCGATCGCCCCGCCGTCTCGCCGCTGGCGAGGCCAGCGGATTCGGCTCGGCGCCGCCAGCAGGTCGCCCAGCGCCGAGCCGCGAGGGCACAAGCCCGTGCCCGCCTGGGCGGGATACGCCACGCGTGGGCGGTCCGGCCCGTCCCAGTCCAGCCCGAGCCCACATAACGCCGGACACAGCGTGCAACGCGCCAGTCTGTTCTCGCTCGTTCCGGTCACCGCTCGCTCAGAATACGTTGGGGTAGTCCTTGATCAGGGAGTACTTCATGTCCGGCCCGTCCTTGCACAAGTAGTACGGGCCGATGTTGCAGCGCCCGCACTTGCCCATGCCGCAACTCATCCGCCGGTTCATCGACAGGTAGATCTGCTCGGGCGTGTAGCCTTCTTCGAGCAGGGCGTAGACAGTGAACTTCAGCATGATGCTTGGCCCGCAGACGAACACCTTGCTGTTGGGCCGGTCGAGGTCCATGTCCTTCAGGATCGTGGTGACGACGCCGACGTGTCCGTCCCACCCGGGCTCGCCGCGGTCGATCGTGCAGGTGAAGTCCACCTTCTCGTGCTTGGCCCACTCGGCGTACTGGGCGGCGTAAAGCAACTCGGTCTGGCCTCGCGCGCCGTACTTGATGGACACCCGCTTGAGTCTGTCCAGGCGCGCCAGGCAGGCGTGAATCAGCGCCCGCAGGGGCGCCAGCCCCACGCCGCCGCCCACGATCAACACCTCCATCCCGTCCAGGTCGTCGACGGGGTAGCCCTTGCCGAACGGCCCGCGGAGTCCGACGGTCTGCCCGGCCCGGCATTCGTGCAACCGGTCGGTCAGCATGCCCGTCTTGAGGATGGTGATGGCGATTTCCTCAGGCTTCAGCGGACTGGAGGAAGGCGTGAACGGGCCTTCGCCGACGCCCGGCAGGGTCAGTTGGACGAATTGCCCGGCCTTGAAGGCCATGGGGTTTTCCGGCCGGCAGAGGAGCGTCTTGATCGTGGGGGTTTCCTCGATCACCTCCGCCAGTTCGGCCGGGATCGGCGTATACGGGTTGTCCGAGATCACCGTTTCAGGTCCTCAACCACGTCGCGAATGTCGATGGCTCCGAGGCACGCGTCCACGCACCGCCCGCACCCGACGCACCCCAGCATCCCCCACTGCTGCGGGGAGTACACGAACTTGTGGAGGATTCGGTTGGCCAGCCGGCTGCGGAGTTCCGGGCGCGGAGACAGTTTCATCTGCGGCCCGCCGGCCATGCGGTGGTACGTGCTCAGCAGGCAACTGTCCCACGTGCGGACCCGTTCGGCGCCCTTGTCGGCCAACGCGTGGTCGAACAGATAGAAGCAGTGGCACGTCGGGCAGATGTTCGTGCACGCGCCGCACTCGACGCAGTCGGCCGCGTGACGCTGCCAGGCGTCGTCGTCGCCTTCCGGCAGGTCGGGGGCGGCGCCGTCCGTTGCCGAGAACGTAAACCGGGCGTTCTGGGCTTCGATCTTCTCGACCATGTCTTGGCGAAGGCCGTCTCGCTGGGCGAGTTGCCCGTCCGAGGCCTCGGCCCATCCGGGCCCGATCAGTTTGGCGCCCGCGTCGGTCATCGGTTCGAGGAGATATCCGCCGTCCAAGGCGGTGATGTTTACATCCGCGCCGTCGCCGGGCTCGACATAAGGCCGCCCGCCGACCAGGGTGCAGCAGCATGTCTCGGCACAGGCCACACAATCGCAGGAGATCATCGCGGCGGACTCCCGGCGGGCCTTGTACGGAGGGTCCACGAACTCGCCTTCCAGCATGACCTTGTCGAGGTACTTCCACGCCCGAAGTTCACACGCCCGAACACCGACCAGGGCCAGGGGTTGTTCGGCAACGGCAACGGGTCGGCTGCTTCCCCCGTAGCGCGCCACGGTTTCGGCCGGGGGCATGAGGAAGCTCTTCGTGCTCTGGGCAGCCCGGGCCTTGTCCAACGCCGGGGCGCCCTTGTCAGGGTCGAACCCGCTGACCCAGGCCCCCGTCCCCGTGGCTTGGGGCGCATAAACGGATCGGTCCGGCAAACCCGCCAGCCACTTCACGAGGTCCGATTCCGCTACGTAGTAAACGCTCACCGCCGTCTCCACCTAGCCGAACACTATGCTCGGCACCCCAAGGGCCATTGCTCGCACGGTTTGGCGGAGCAGTATACCAACTCGCCAGGGAAAGTCGAGCATACCGGCAAAAGGCGAGGCAAACTTTTCGCCCAACGTGCCTGTCAGCCGAGGGCCTTCTTGTCCTGACCACTATAGAAAGGTGCCGCCGATTCGTGTAAGGCAATTTGGGAAATTTTTCACAAAATCCGCCCCTTGCCCCGCCGGATGCAGGGATGCCGAGGGGCCACCCGGAGGTCGGCGCGTCGTGGGAATTGTGCGCCCCTCCCCCTCGACCAAGCCGTCGGCCACCCGCGCGCGTGACTGCGCCGCGCGGGATTTCATCCTTGACAGGTCCGCGGCGCTGACCAAAATGCCTCTGATCTGATCCGGGCCTGGTCGGTGTTGCTGCCCCGTACCCCCGAACCACCCCAGAGCCCCGTGGGTTCGATCCAGTCATTGATCCAGGATGTCGCAGCGCCCCCGCTGGGCGGACGCTCAGACCGAACGCGTAACGAATTGGCGCCCGGCACCGCATCAAGGAGGCCGCAATGGACGTTCAAGAAATCGCCCTGGAAGACCTAGACGTAAACGCCTTCATCGACCAGCAGGTCAAGGCCATCAACGAGGCCGTCGCTGACGGGGTCGCCGTCAACGCCCTCTCCGGTGGGGTGGACTCCGCCGTTGTGACGCTGCTGGGGCACAAGGCGCTCGGGGAGCGGCTCAAGACGATCTTCGTCGAGAATGGTCTGATGCGCGCCGGCGAGCCGGAGTACATCGTCGGCCTGTTCAACGGCATGGGCGTGCCCGTGGTACTCGTGGACGCCAAGGACGAATTCTTCGGCGCCTTGGCGGGCCTGACCGACCCGGAGGAAAAACGCGAGGCCATCACGCAGACCTTCTACAAGGATGTCTTTGCCCGCCTGGTGAAAGACTCCGGCGCCACCAACTTGCTTCAGGGCACGAACTTTACCGACGTCGAGGAGACCGTCGCGGGGATCAAGCGGCAGCACAACATCCTGGCGCAACTCGGAATCGACACCGAAGCCAGTTACGGATATAAGGTCATCGAGCCGATCCTGGCGCTGCGCAAGCCGGGGATCCGCCTGGTGGGCAAGGCGTTGGGGCTGCCGGAAGAGATCTACGCGCGCCCGCCGTTCCCGGGTCCGGCCCTGGCGGCCAGGGTGATCGGCGAGGTCACACCCGCTCGGGTCGCTTTGGTCCGCCAAGCCACCGCCATCGTTGAGGAGATCTTGGTCGACTCCGGGGCGTTCCAGTATATGGCCATCCTGCACGAAGACCGTGTCACGGGCATTCGGGACGGACGGAGGGACTTCGGGCTTCAGATCGAGGTGCGTTGCTGGGAGACCCAGGACGCCGTCACCGCCGACCCGACCGCCCTGCCGTTCAAGACGCTTCAGGCGCTGGCGTCGCGGATCACCGGCGAAGTGCCCGGCGTGGTGTCGGTCACCTACGGCATCGCCACCAAGCCGCCGTCCACGATGGAGGTCGTCTGACGTCCCCGCGGGCAAACGGCCAAGCCATTCAAGGATCATCACATGACTGCCATGCTGCTGCTGGAGAACGGGACCTGCTTTGAGGGCGTCTCGATCGGCGTCGACGGCGATCGCGTCGGTCCGGTGGTGCTGTACACCGGCGTCGTCGGGTACCAGGAGGTCCTGACGGACCCCGCCAACGCGGGCAAGATCGTGGTCTTCACGTATCCGTTGATCGGCAACTATGGCATAGCCGGGAAGTTTGCCGAGTCCGACCGTCTCTGGCCGGCCGCGGCGATCCTCAAGGCAGACAGCCGCATCGCATCCAACTTCCAGGCTGAGGATTCGTTCCAGAACTTCCTGGCCGCCGGAAAACTCGTCACGCTGGCCGGCGTGGACACCCGCACGCTGGCGGTGACGGTCCGCGACGGCGGGGAGATGCTCGGAGCGGTCTCGGCCGACGGGCAGTCCAAGGACCAGCTCGCCGCCCGCATCGCCCAGTACGCCAAGGCCCCCCTGCGCGACCACATCCAGGCCGCCTCCGTCAAGAACGTGTCCGAGGTCGCCGGCGGCGACGGCCCAGCCATCGCCGTCCTGGACCTGGGCATGCCCAACGGCTTCCTGGCCCAACTGGCGGCCTTGTCCTGCCGCGTGACCCGCCTGCCATACGACACGCCGGCCAAGGACATCCTGGCGATGAAGCCCGACGGGCTGGTCGTCTCCAGCGGCCCGGAGGACGACCAGGCCATCCCCGACGTCGTCGAAACCATCAAGGGCATCCTCGGCAAGGTCCCCGTTCTCGGTGTCGCGGCAGGACACCAGGTCGTCGCCGCGGCCGTCGGCGGGACCGTCTCGCGAATGAAACTCGGACACCACGGCGTCAACTACCCCGTCGTCCCGCCCGAGTCGTTCAAGGGACACATCACCGTCCAGAACCATTCCTTCGTCGTGGACGAGGCGTCCCTGTCCAGCGCCGAGCAGGTGCGCGTGACGGAGCGAAACCTCAACGACAAGACCGTCGAAGCGATGCGATCCGACGCGCTGCACCTTATGTCCACGCAGTACTGCCCCGTCGGGGACGGATTCGGCAACCCCCACGAGGTCGTCCGAGACTTCGTCAGCATAGCCGCTACGGAAAAGGGTGACCAGCATGCCTAAGCGTGACGACATCCGTAAGATCCTGATGATCGGCTCCGGCCCGATTGTCATCGGGCAGGCCTGCGAGTTCGATTACTCCGGCTCGCAGGCGTGCAAGGCCCTGCGGGAAGAGGGCTACTTCACCATCTTGGTCAACAGCAACCCGGCCACGATCATGACCGATCCGGGCATGGCGGACCTGACGTACATCGAGCCGCTGACCATCGAGACCGTCACCGAGATCATCAAGGCCGAACGCCCCGACGCGATCCTGCCAACCCTCGGGGGGCAGACCGGGCTGAACTTGGCGTTCTTCCTGATGAAATCCGGCGTCCTGGCCGAGTACGGGGTCGAAAGCATTGGGGCCGACGTCGAGGCGATCGCGCGAGCAGAAGACCGCGATCTGTTCAAGCAGGCGATGACGGAAATCGGCGTGGGCATGCCGGCCGGAGGGGTCGCCACCAGCGTGGACGAAGGCATGCGCATCGGCCTGGAAATCGGCTTTCCGCTGATCCTGCGCCCGGCCTACTGCCTGGGCGGCAGCGGGGGCGCCACCGCCTACAACAACGAGGAACTCCAGCAGTGCCTCGCCTCGGCCATCGAGACCAGCCCCGTCGGGCAGGTCCTCGTCGAGCAGAGCGTCCTGGGGTGGAAGGAAATCGAGTTCGAGGTCATGCGCGACCGCGTGGACAACGTGATCATGATCACCTCCATGGAGAACGTCGATCCCATGGGCGTCCACACCGGCGACAGCATCGTCGTCGCCCCGTCGCAGAGCCTGACCGCGCCGGAGTACACCCAGTTCGTCACCCTCAGCAAGCGCATCATCCGCAAAGTCGGCATCACCGGGGGCGGGGCGAACATCCAATATGCCCAAAATCCCGGCACCGGCGAGATCGTCATCATCGAGGTCAACCCGCGTCTCAGCCGCAGCAGCGCCCTGGCCAGCAAGGCCACCGGCTTCCCCATCGCCCGCGTGGCGACCAAACTCGCCGTGGGGCTGACCCTGCCGGAAGTCCTCAACCAGATCACCGGCAAGACCGCCTCATACTTCGAGCCGACGGTGGACTACTGCGTCTTCAAGATCTGCCGGTTCACCTTCGAGAAATTCCCCGCCGCCTCGGACGTCCTGAATACTTCGATGAAGGCCGTCGGCGAGGCGATGAGCATCGGGCGGAACTTCAAGGAGGCGTTCCAGAAGGGCATCCGCTCCATCGAGACGGGCCGCTTCGGGTTTGGCGCCGACGGGAAGGACAAGGTCTCCGACGATACCCTCGCCGACCCGTCGGCCGAACTGGTCGCTCAGGTCAAGGACAAGGTCCGCGTCCCCAACGACGATCGCCTGTTCTGGATCCGCTACGCGATCCGACTCGGCCTGAACGCCGACGAGATTCACGACCTATCCGGCATCGATCAGTGGTTCATTGACAACATGATCCAACTGGTCGAACTGGAAGACGCTCTCCGCGCGCACGCCGGCACCGACGGCGACGGCAACCTGAAGATCCCGCCCGACCTCCTCCGGCGCGCCAAGGCCGACGGCTTCTCCGACCGGCAACTGGCGTTCCTGCTCGGCGCCGACGAGGCCGACGTCCGCCGGACGCGCAAGGCCCACGGCATCGTGCCCGTGTACAAACTCGTGGACACCTGCGCCGGCGAATACACCGCCGACCAGCCCTACTACTACTCCACTTACGAAACCGCCAACGAGTCCGTCCCATCGACCAAGAAGAAAGTCGTCATCTTCGGCGGCGGGCCCAACCGCATCGGGCAGGGCATCGAGTTCGACTACTGCTGCTGCCACGCCTCCTACGCCCTCCGCGAGGAAGGCCTGGAGAGCATCATGGTCAACTGCAACCCCGAGACGGTCTCCACCGACTACGACACGTCCGACAAACTGTACTTCGAGCCGCTGACCGTCGAGGACGTCCTCAACGTCATCGACCTGGAGCAGCCCGTCGGCGTGATCGTGCAGTTCGGCGGGCAGACGCCGCTGAACATCGCCGTGCCCCTGGAGCGGGCGGGCGTGAAGATCCTCGGCACCAGCCCGGACTCCATCGACCGGGCCGAGGACCGCAAGCGGTTCCAGGAAATGCTCAAGAAACTGGACATCCTCCAGCCGGACAACGGCACCGCCACGTCGGTGGCCGAGGCCCGCCGGGTCGCCGACGGAATCGGCTATCCGGTCGTCGTCCGCCCGTCTTACGTCCTCGGCGGGCGGGCGATGGAAATCGTCTACAACCAGCGCGACCTCGACGACTTTATGGGCCGGGCCGTCGAGGCCAGCCCCGAGCATCCCATCCTCATCGACAAGTTCCTCGAGGACGCCATCGAGGTGGACGTCGACGCCATCGCCGACGGGACCCGCTGCGTCATCGGCGGTATCATGGAGCACATCGAGGAAGCGGGTATCCACTCCGGCGATTCGGCCATGGTCCTGCCGCCCCACACCCTCGACCACGAGACGCTCGAAACCATCCGCCAGAACACCTACGCCCTGGCCCTGGAACTTCAGGTCAAGGGGCTGCTGAACATCCAGTACGCCGTGCGGAACAACGTGGTGTACGTCCTGGAGGTCAACCCCCGCGCCAGCCGGACCGTCCCGTTCATCTCCAAGGCCGTCGGCGTGCCGCTGGTCAACTACGCCACCAAGATCATGCTCGGGGCCACCCTGGAGCAACTGGGGTTCACCGAGGAGGTCATCCCGTCCCACGTGGCCGTCAAAGAGTCGGTCTTCCCGTTCGTCCGGTTCCCCGGCGCCGACGCGATCCTGGGCCCGGAGAT
>Ga0272441_10006151_pt1 | contig 20320 bp, 13 predicted proteins | sample SSMProp6N_FD_193582 | JGI IMG/M metagenome (GOLD analysis project Ga0272441, IMG submission 193582) | Marine sediment archaeal communities from Little Sippewissett salt marsh, Falmouth, MA, United States - SSM-Prop-6N | ecosystem: Environmental > Aquatic > Marine > Wetlands > Sediment ...
GTCGGCGCGCTCTGCTCCGAACCCTATGCGCGCCGGTACGAACTGGACATGCTGCGCGAGCTCAAAGCAAAAGGCCAGGGCGCCGGCACCTTACTGATCTGTGATCGGGCGTTCGATGAACTGCGACGGATCACGAACTACATCGTCGAACTCTATCCGGACAGCGAACCGGTGGCGGACGCGTACCGCATCATGACCGATGTCGTGGCGGGCCAGATCCTGGCCACCTTCAAATCGCTCGACATCGGGCTCAAGCCCGACAATCCCAGCACCAGCGGCACGATCAACCGCGTTGTGCAAGGCGTAAGAATCTACCCGTATCCACCCTCCCCCGAGACCGCGTCGTAAGACCGTCGTAAACCTTGTCGATCAGGTGCACACGTTGAAGGTTGTACTTTGCCTTCCGTTGATGTTACGGTCTTGCCATGAATGAGGCGTCAAAGCCAAAGAAGAACCCGCTCCTTGCGATGGTCGCGGACCAGGAGCGCGGTGAACCGGTCGGGTTCTACTCGATCTGTTCGGCCAACCCGTTCGTACTCGAAGCCGCGATGCAGCAGGCCCGTGCGGACGGCACGGAACTGCTGATCGAATGCACGTCGAACCAGGTCGACCAATTCGGCGGCTACACGGGCATGACGCCGAAGCAGTTTGTGGGCTATGTCAAAGAAATCGCGGGCCAGATGCGCCTGCCGTTCTCACGCGTCATCCTTGGCGGCGACCATCTCGGCCCCAACGCATGGCAGAACGAGGACGTCGAGGCCGCAATGCACAAGGCGCGCGACCTGATCGCCGCCTATGTCGAGGCCGGCTACAGCAAGATTCACATCGATACCAGTATGTGTTGCGCGGGTGACCCCACCGACGCGGACGACGCGCTCCCCCCCGAGCTCTCCGCCGATCGCGCGGCACGGCTCTGTCAAGCCGCCGAAGATGCGCACGCCCGGGCCGGCCGCTCGGATGCGCTCTACTACGTGATCGGCACCGAAGTGCCGCCGCCCGGCGGCGCTGTGGCGAGTCTCGCCCGCGGCGTGCGCCCGACCCGCGTGAAGGACGCGCTTCGCACCATGGAACTGACCCGCAAGGCGTTCCTGCGCCGCGAACTGGGCGACGCCTGGAACCGCATCATCGCCGTCGTCGTGCAGCCCGGCGTTGAATACGGCGACGCCGAGGTCGTGCCCTACAATCGCGCCAAGGCCCGGCACCTCTCTCGCCTGTTCGGCCGCTATCCCGGCGTCGTCTACGAGGCACACTCGACAGACTATCAGACCGAGACGTCTTTGCGACGTATGGTCGAAGACCACTTCGCCGTACTGAAAGTCGGGCCATGGCTCACGTTCGCCTTGCGCGAAGCACTCTTCGCACTCGCCCAGATGGAGCGGGAACTCGTCCCCCCGCGCAGGCGCGCACGCCTTGCGGAAACACTCGAGGCCGTCATGGCCCGCCACCCCAGGCACTGGCAGAAATACTATCACGGCAGCCCGGCCGAGCAGCAGTATGCGCGAAAGTACAGCTTCAGCGACCGCAGCCGCTACTATTGGCCAGAGCCACGCCTGCAACGCGCCGTGCAGCGCCTGCTCCGGAATCTCCGAGACCGACCGACCCCTCTCACTCTGCTCAGCCAGTTCATGCCGGGCCAGTACGCCGCGGTCAGAGACCGACGGCTGGGCACGGATCCCGCCGAGCTGCTCCGCCACAAGGTCCGCGAGGTCACGGCCGCCTATGCGCGCGCATGCGGCATGGCCCGACACTAGGCCGAGCACAGCGAGACCCTCGCCCTCGCGTCTTCCGATTCCAGACTTCCCAATCCCGACTTCCGTCTTCCGAGCTATCCCCCGCCTCCCAGGAAAGCGCCAATCAGCCTGCGCGCGCGGAGCGTGATGCCTACGGTTCCGGGCGCCTCCCGTGCATCGGAACCCGGCATGAATTCCGGCAGGGCCTGGTCGTCGTCGAGTCGTATTGTGACGGATGTGACACTGGCCGCAGGCCGGACCGCGACGATTGTGCCCGCGACGGTTCGGCCGGACGGAAGAGCGATCCGGGCCGAATCCCCGACGCGGACCGACAGGAACGAGCGATTCGCGAGTTCGCCCACAACCAACGCCCGAGCCGTACGACTCGATGCCGACTCAACCCGTACGGGAATCCTGTAGGTTTGCAGGATGCGCACGCGCCAGAAAACGTTCGCGAAGGCCACCGCGAACAGCAGCACCCACAACACCGCGCAGACCCAAAGCCGAGCCGGCCGCAACACGAGCCCGTTCAGGAAGCGCTGAAGCCGCGACGAATTCATGATCCGGCCTCCGATCCGCGGATCTGCTCCTCAAAGATTCGGCTGTAGAGCCCGCCGCTGTGCACCAGGTCCGCATGCGTGCCCTGTTCCGAGACCCGCCCGTCCTCCAGCACCAGGATCCGGCCGGCATTGCGCAATGCCGACAGGCGGTGCGAGGCAACGATCAAGGTGCTATCCGGCAAATCGGCGCGCAGGTTTTGCACGATGCGCCGCTCGGAATCGAACCCGACCGAGGACGTCGCCTCGTCCAGCAGCAGCACACGCGGGCGGCCGACCAGTGCACGCGCAATGCTGAGCCGCTGCCGTTGGCCCTCGGACAGGCTCCCGCCCTTCTCGCCGACGTTCGTCTGAAGGCCGCGCTCCATCGACCGAACCGTTTCGGCCAGGTCCGCGCATGCCAGCGCCTCCCACAGCCGCACCTCGCTCGCGTCCGGCGCACCGAACCGCAGGTTCGCCTCGATCGTACCGTTCGTCACCAGCCCCTCTTGCAGTGCCACGCCCAGAAACGGCTGCAGCGAACGCCAACGGATCGCGTTCAAGTCCAGACCATCCAGAAGAATGCGCCCTTCCCAAGGGCGCATCAGCCGGAGCAACAGGAGCAGAAGCGTGGTCTTGCCCGACCCGCTGGGCCCGACCAACCCCATGAACGCGCCGGGCTCAAGCTCGAAAGAGACCTCGTCCAGAACCGGCCGGTCCGGCGCGTAGCCGAACCTGACACGCTCGCAGCAGATCCGGCCCTGCACAGCGCGTACGGACCGCGCAGCCGCCCCCTCCTCCGGCACATTCAGGCCCAGCGTCTCCTGCACGCGTTCCCAGGAAACAAACCGGGTCAGCACAGAGCGGTACAATCGGCCCAGCGCCCGGATCGAACCGAACAACTGCCCGAGATAGATCATCAACGCCACGAGCGTCCCGAGCGAGACACGGCCCCGAATCACGTTCAACCCCACATAGTAGGTAAACGCCGTCATCGTCGACGTCGCCAGGAACCCGGCCGTCAGGTTGCCCGTGATCAGCACACGCGTGTGCGTGAGCACCAGCCGGATGATTTCTACCCGGTTGCGAAGATAGCGGCGCACCGCCCACGGTTCTTTGCCGAACGCCTTGACCAGCTTGACATTCGAGATCGCATCCTGCAGCTCGGCCATCGTCTCTTGCGCTTTCTCCTTGATCCCGCGCGTCAGCCGCTTCTGGCGAACACCGAAATAGCGGGCCTGCACATAGAACAGCGGCGCGACCAGCAACGTGGCCACAGTCAGCCGCCAGCTCAGACACGAGCAAATCACGACCAGAAACGCCAACCGGAACAGTGCGGTCACAAGACCCGGGATCGAATCGGTAGCCAGCGTGGAAACCGAGTCGATGTCCGGCCCGATCCGATAGATGTGCTCGCCGGTCGAGCGCCTGTACAAATCGGAAAACGAGAGACGGAAGAAATGGCGGGTGTACTCCCGGCGAATATCGAATGTGAGCATGTTGCCGATGTACGCCGAAAGGTACTGCTGAACCACGCCCAACGAGCCGAGCAGAAGATAGACGAGCGCCCCAACCCCGAGCAACACGTGGAACACGTGCAGATCGCGCGTGCCGAACGCGTAGTCGATCATCACGCGGACCAGCATCGGATTGACCAAGCCCACCATCGAGATCAACAGGATGATCAACAGGACCAACGCCTGCAGCGGCCAATACGGCACGAGATACCGGTTCAGCTGCCACAGCCCTTTGAGGTAGGCTTTTCGGTCGGTGGCTGTGAGGGCGGCGTCCGTCACGTAGGTGTCCCCGGCGGCCGCAAGCCGCGCGGCGGCTTCTTCGCCTGCAGCGGCGCGACCAGCCGGTCGGCGAGCGCTGTGATTTCGAATGTCCGTTCCTTCAGCCGGCACTCGAATGGCGCAGGCTCATGGATGCAGCCCGTTGCCTGATAGTTGGTCGCGTAGCAGCCGCCCATGCAGCCATCCACAAACCGGCACGCTTCGCACTTCTCGCGCTTGAGCGGGATCAAGCCGCACAGGAACAGCCGGTTATAGATCTCGGTAATCCCCTCTTCCAGATTGCCCAGCGGATAGATCCCCGCCAGATCGTCCACGCCCAGCATCTTGGAGCAAGCAAAGATCTCGCCTTTGCTCGTCACGCAAACGCTATGCCGACCCGCCCTGCATCCGAACACATGCCTGCGCCCGTGCAGCGTCTCCAGCGTCTCCTCCAAAGCCGCCACACGATACGGCTCGCCCGCCTCGAGCCGCGCCTTCAGCCATCGTACGATACGGAGCATCTGCTCCTTGTACGTGTCAAGCGCTTCGTCCGTCCAGTCCAAACCGGTCGCGGGCCCGATCAAGAAGTGCCGGAACCCGAGCCCGGCAAGATGCAGTACGTTCTCGTACAAACGGGGCACCGTGTCCGGATGTACGGTCACACGCGCGCCCAGCCACGGCTGTGCGCTGCGCATCGCCGGCAGATTCCGCACAATCGCATCGTAAGAACTGGCCCCGCCCACCATGCGGCGGTGCCGGTCGTGCGTCTGTTTGTCCCCGTCCATGCTGATCAAGAACTTTACGTTGTGTTCGCCCAGAAACGCGGCACGCTCCGGCGTCATGAGCGTTGCGTTCGTGGTCATGTTGAAATCCACGCGCTTGCCCGAGCCCGTCGCCCGCTCTTCGGCGTAGCCCGCGATCCGTGCGATCAGATCGAACTCGAGCAGCGGTTCCCCGCCAAAGAACAGCACTTTCACCGCCTCCGCATCCCGGCTGTACTCAAACAGGAAGTCCACCGCCCGCTTTGCCACGGCCCACGGCATACGGTGCTGCGCGTTCTTGCCTTCCACAAAACAATAGTCGCACCGCTGGTTGCACTGCTCGGTCAGCATCAGTTCCATCTCGGAGATCGCAGGGAACCGCTCTTCCAGAAGCCGTCGGCAGATCGCGTCCGTCAGCGCGGCCGCGTCCTGAACGGCGAGCCCCTGCTGCTCGGCCAGATATTGCCGGATCGAGGCCTTGTTTGCACCGGGCTCCGACGCTTTCGCCGCGACCGCCGCGGTCAACTCCGAGATCGGCTGCATACCATCTTTCGCGGCCTCTTTCGTCATGTATCCACCTCGAGTAATGCACGGCAACGCGCGGCGAGTCGGTCCAGTTCCTCTGTCGGCGGCCGTACCCACGCGGCCCGCGCGCGTTTGAACACGTCGGCCAGCACTTCGGGCCGCTCCGAAGCCGGCCCCAGCGTCACGGAGAAGCAGGGCGTCGTCTTGAGCAGGCCGACAACCGTTTCAAGCGCCAGGCGTTTGGACTCGGCGTCTAAGTAGCTGGGATTCGTAGCGTTATCAAGCACAAACTTGAGCGCATATGGCGGGGTCGTCGGCCGCACCTTCGTCGGCCCCTCGGAGAACCCGTCCAGCACGTACAAGGCGGCCGGCTCCGCGGCGTGCCGCGCAATGTTCACGCCCGGCAATCGCGCGGGCGGCACGATCGTGCGGCGCGGCGGCGCTTCTTGCGCACGCGCGTCCTGATGGTCGTCGAACGCGGGACACGCGTCCAGCACCGCGTCAGGCACCGGCACCGGCACGCGCTCGGTCCGCCGCAAGAACAGCGAGCGTGGGAACGGATGGATCAGGCCCGTGTCCACCGAGATCGGAGCAAACTCGTCAGAATAGAAGGCATGCCCGTGCGCGAGCAGCTTGAACGCCAGTGTCGTCTTGCCCGCCTGCGAGGCGCCGAAGAAGATCCACACCCCGCCTTCAGGCCCGGCCAGAACCGAGCCGTGCACAAAGAGAAAGCGCTGCCGGAACAGGTGATTGCCCATGAGCTGGGCACCCCAACATGCGACGGCTTGTGAGACATCGTCCGAGACAAACGCATCGAAGCCGGGATCGACCATCTCGTAGCGGCGCCCCTCGTTCGATTCCGTCTCGATCACGTACATCGAGGCCACGTCCGCCGAACTGGCACTCTCGCTCAAGAACTCCTCGTAGCTCGCCTCCAACAGAGAGAGAGCCGTCTGCCCGTTCGAATAGAGACGCACAGGCAGTCCAAGAAACTCGAACGGTCGGCAGGCCAGTGTCTCCCGCGCGTACGTGCGCTCAACGTCCGGCCACAAATCTCCAACACTGCTCAGCACTCTCCACTCTCCACTATTCACTATCCACTATTCACTATTCACTATCCACCACCCGCCCCACCCGTTGCCAACGTGCACGCCCGCGTTTCGCGTCCCAGGACCAGTACACCCTGACAACGCGCTGCCGCACGCTCGATTCGGGGACCGGCCCGAAATAGCGGCTGTCCGGCATTCTCTTCATGTTGTCGCTCAACACATAGACGTGCCCCGGCGGCACGTCAACCGTCCGTCCGCGCGGCCCGTTGCCTTCGCCGCCCGCTCGAATCACAACCCCGTCGACCGTGACGTGGTGCCCCTTCACCTCCACGCGCTGGCCGCCAACAGCCACGGCCCGCTTCACCAGGAGCCTGCCGGCATGCAACGGATTCGCCAACACGACAATCTCGCCGGGATTCGCCGTGCGGAAACGGTAACACACCCCGTCGGTCAACACCATATCCCCATGCTCCAGGGTCGGGAGCATGCTGTCGCCCACGACCACCACCGGCTGCACGGCGAGCCGTTGCAGGGCCTGCAGAACCAGTGTTGCGCCAACGCCCAATGCGAGCAGCGCGTACCAGCGCTGGTACAGCCGAACGCCGCGGCCGCGCCGCGCCAGACGCACCGCGCCCACACAAACCAGAACGCGCAAGGTCACAAACCCGGCAGCAGTGGCGAACAGAGAAAGACGCGAGAGCAGCAACGCCCCGGCACACGCACAATACGCCAAGGCGACCAGCAACGCACGCACCGGATACCCCGCGTACAACCGGCCGAGCCCCGGCACCACACACGCGAGAACGGCCCCGAGCCACGGGCTGCGCGGGCAGCGCGAGGCCGAGCGCCGTCCGCCGCCCACAAGACGGCACCATAGATAGTCCATCACGTTCCAGCCGAACCTCAACATCCCGCGCACGGTATGGATCGGCAACACAGCGACAGAGACCAGCAGGTTGCGCGATCCGTAGCGCCGCCGCAAGTACGAGACCGGCGGCACAAGGTAGCGCACGAGTTCCAGGCAACGGACCGGCCGAAAAACCGCCGCATGCTGCAGGCCGAGCAACCATCGGGCCAACGCGCCGCGCCGTCCGACACCCGTCTGCGCGTTTGCCTGCAGGCGACACGTCCACCTTGCGAGCGGGCCGGGCCCCTTTCGCGCATGCGCCGAGACCTGCGCCTGACAGGCGGCCGGCAGCTCCGAGCCATACAGCCGCGACATAACGGCCAGCGCGTCGGCCAACGCATCAACGATCCCCCAACGCAACGCGGTCGAAAACAGCGCCGGCCAGTCCGCCTCCGCTCCGTTGTTCCGAACCCATTCGTGAATGTCAGCCAGCCAGACCAGCAGCCTCGCGCCAAGCACCGAGGATACGGCGTCCGGCGCCTCCCGCAACGCCGCCAGGAACGGACAATGCTTCGCCAGATGCAGCGATAACGCCAGAATCCGATCGTCCGAGCCGAGCACCGGCACCGTCAAACCCGAGAATGACGCCTGCGTCGCGCGCCGGAATACGCCGGAATACGCGATTGTGTGCAATGTGTATCGGTGGTCCAACGCCCAGTGCAACTCCACCGCCGTTTCCCGCATGCCGTGCCGTAACGGCACGTGCAGATGATGACGCAAAAAGTAGCGATCGGGACACGAGTCCGGCAGCGATTCGTAGCCGCGCGCCCGCAGCCTGGCCAGTGCAGCCGACACGGCGCCTGCCGGAACAAGCAGGTCGAGATCCGAAAACGGGCGCAGATACGGTTTCGGATAGACCGTGATCCCCACCGCAAGCCCGCGCAAAAGCACGCAATCGATCCCCGCACCCGCAAGATCGGCCGCTAGCCCCGCCGCTTCGTCAAGATAGACACGGGTGTTGATGACTGTCTGCTCGTATATCTTCTCCAGTCCGAGCCGAATCCTCTCCGGGACCGACCCAAGCGCTGCCAGCCCGTCCAAGGCGCAGAATACCAGCGGCGCGACCCGATTGCCGGACGCCGCTCGAAACAGCCGCTCCCAGTCCGGGCCCGCCGCGATCAGCCCCCGCAGCCGAGCCCGGTCCCGCTCCGCAAGTTCGGTCCGCGCCAGGCCGACAAGCAGCTCATCAGATAGAGGAATCCCGCTCATGTCACGTAACTCCTATCCGACTCCCGGCCGCCTGTCACGCCCGGATTTTAGCCGATTTTGCCGTTGACACTGCCCGGCGTCTGCCCTACCCTCCGCCAATCCGTGATATGAGCCGCAAAGACCGGCGAAATGGCCGGACAAACCCGAGCAAGGGAGGCACGCATGCAACCGAAGGACATCGAGCAGATCGCGAACGGCATTATCAATTCCTTTTCCCGTCCCGCACCGGCGTCCGCCGGGTGCGGCTCGATCAGCAACGGACAAAGCTACCTCTGTGACCCCGTCTACAACTGCACGCCCTCCTACGAGTGCGGAGGCGCGGCTGCCTTTACCTGTGTGGACTTTACGTGCGAAATCGGGGCCGCCTTCAGCTGCCTGCAGTCGTTCGGCTTCGCCTAGAAAGTCTTGTCCAACAATTAGCTTGCGCACGACCGCGCGTCTTGCTCGGTGTCCACAAGGCGTTGGCTGCGATGCTGTTGGCCGGAACGATTCGCTCGGATCGTTCCGGCCAAACGCTTCTTATCCCGGCTTGACGATCTGCCAATGACGCACAGCATAATTGCCAACAGCCTTCTGTTCCTATGCCTGACGGGCTCGGTCCTGTACGTGTACCTGATCCTCGGCCTCCGCACGGAACGGGCCCTGTCCGGCTTGATCGTGAACACGGCGCTGCTCGCCCTCGCGCACTTCATCGGGGTCCCGCTCGTCCTGAGCTGGCTCCATATCGCGACCCCTGCATGGACCTTTGCTTGCGGGACCCTCGTGCTCGGCGCCGTCATGCTCGGGGCACGCCTGCGCCTGGATGAAATCCGGAATGGTACGCGCACAATCTGTCGGCTCGGCACGGCAAGTCTCGGCCGCCTCAAGCGATTCCGACTCGTGCACATCCCGTTCTACATCTTTGTCGGCGTGATGCTCTACAAGACCGGGGTCGCATGCCTGATCCGGCCCTACACCTGCGACGCACACGCCTACCACCTGCCGACCGCACTGAACGTACTCGACAACGGCTACTATGCCGAGATCCAGGGGAGCCGGCTCGCCGTCGTCGCCTGGCACCCCTTCATGAACGGGTTCGGGAAAAACATGTCGTTCATCTTCTTCTGGATCCTGGCCATCTCGCGAAACGAGTTCTTCCTGCTGTTCCCCTCCCTCCTCTCCGGTCCGGTCGGAGTCGCTGCCGTCTACAGGGTCTGCCGCCGGTTCAATGTCTCGCGCGACGCCGCGCTGTTCGCGGCCCCGCTCGCGCTGTTCAGCTATTTCGGGATCATCCAGATGACCACCTGTATGGTGGACCAGATGATGGCGGCACTGAGCGCAATAGCCTGCCTCTGGTGCCTGCGCCCGCTACGCTTTTACTCAACCTTCGGACTGAGCCTCGCCTGCGGGCTGCTGGCCGGAAGCTCGCGATTCACGGTCTTGGTGGTCTGCGGCGCGACGCTCGTATTCTATTTCGGACGGTTTCTCACGGAACGCGACCAGGCGCCGCCCGGCGCCCCGACCCCGATCCAGCGGCTCATCCGACACGGCGCGCTGGCCATCGTGATCCTGCTCCTGTTCGGAAGTCACCAGTTCCTGCATAATCTGAGCATGCACGCAAACCCGCTCTACCCGTACGGCTTCAAGATGGCCCGGCTCAAGGCCGCCGGCCTTACGTCCTGGCAATCACACATCCGAAGCTCCTACGGACAAATGGCGGGCAGAAGCGAACTCGCCGGCTTCTTCCCCTCCATCCTCCGCGTCTGGGCGCGCGGTTTCACGCACTCCACTCGGGTCGGCGGCTGGGGCCTGTTGTTCCCCCTCGTTATGCTGCCCGCCCACCTGATCGCGCTCGCGTCGCGACGTCGCGACCGGCGATACATTGCCTATGTCCTCCTGCTCTGGTTGACCTTCTTCGGAACACCACAGTACTACTGGCTGCGCTACACCCTGCACTTCTTCATGCTCAGCGCGTTGCCGGTCGCCGTCTGCATCGATCGCCCGACCAAAGCACGACCCGTCGCATGCGCCCTCATCGGTATCCTCGCTTTCGTCACTGCCGGGCACGCCAGTCTGCAACTCGGATACCGCGGCACGACCGTCCGGAGTTGGCTGCAATACCTGCGCACCGAGTCGCCCTGCCGCAGAAACTTGTTCCTCAACAAGAATCCGTCAATCGAGACCGCCTGCGCCATCCACGAACGCGGCATCGCACGCGATGTCGTATACACGACACACGCATACAAGTACGCGTTCCGCGACAAATCGTTTCGGAACCGCGTCGTGCCGTACTGGTACGAGACCGACAAGGACCTGCTCGGGTTCCTCCAACGCGAAGACCTCGAACAGGCCGCCGTCGTCACAACCCGCGGTTGGCCCCAAGAACGTGCGCTGCGCGACAGCCCGCTGTTCCGTCAGGCCCACGGCAATGGGCGCGAGTCCGTTTTTGTGCTCAACACGCGCAACAAGGAGCCTTGATCCCCCATGAAAAAAAAGGAACAGGCCGTGCTCCTGCTCTCGGGCGGTATGGATTCCGTGACACTGCTGCACTATGCCGGCAAGCGGCTCGGGCTCTCGCTCTGCGCGCTCACATTCGACTACGGCCAAAAACACCGGCGCGAGCTCCAGGCCGCAGCCTGGCAGGCTGCCGCCGTACAACTCCCTCTGCATCGTGTCGTCGATCTCAGCTTCTTCGCAACCCTCACAAGCGGCGCATCCGCACTCACGGACCCCGCCTTGACCGTACCCGATCTCGCCCAACTCGATGCCGAGACGCTCACCCAGCCGCCCACCTATGTGCCGAACCGCAACATGATCCTGCTCAGTATCGCCGCCGCGTTCGCCGAAAGCCTCGGCGTCGACCGCGTCCTGTACGGTGCGCAATGCCAGGACGACTACGGCTACTGGGACTGCACGCGCCCGTTCCTCGATCGACTCAACGCTGTGCTGGCCCTGAATCGGCGCCGTGCCGTCACCGTGCAGGCCCCGTTCATCGGCAAACGAAAAGCCGACGAACTCAGACTCGGACTCGAGCTCGGGGTCGACTACGCCCACACATGGACATGCTATCGCGGCGAAACCAAAGCCTGCGGCACCTGCCCCGCCTGTATCGAGCGCCTGCGAGCCTTCACAGAACTCGGTACACCGGACCCGCTCGCCTACTGCTGATTTTGGCTTTACGGAAACGGCCCCTATTCGGTATGCTCAGGTGGTTTAGTGTCTCTCGAGCAAGGCCCAGAGAATGGCAGCAAAGGCACGCATACTGGTGGTCGACGATCAGGAGAGCATCCTGACTCTGCTCAAAACCATCCTCAATTCCGAGGGCTATGAGGTGATCACCGCACATGGCGGCGACATCGCGCTGGAGCTGCTCCAGGCGGAATCGTTTGACCTGATGATCACGGACATCGAAATGGAGCCGGTCAGCGGCATGGACCTGCTCAAGGAATGCGCGAAGAAGTATTCGCATATGGGCGTGATCCTGATGACCGGCTACGGCTCCGTCAACACGGCAATCAATGGGTTGAAGCTCGGCGCGTTTGACTACGTGCACAAGCCGTTCAAGGTCGAAGATCTCATGCTGACGGTCCAACGCTCGCTGGGCCATATCTCGGCGCAGGCCACGGCGGAAGAGACGCCGCAGCCGGAAATCAAACAGTATCGGTTTCCGGATGTCGTGGAAGAGAGCAGTGCGATGCACACGGTCTGCGACGTGATCCAGCGTGTGGCTCCGACGGACACGGCCGTGCTGATTGTAGGGGAGAGCGGCACACCGAGAGAAACGATTGCCCGCACCATCCACGCGCAGAGCCAGCGCAAGAAGAAGAATTTTGCCGCGGTCAACTGCGCGGAGTATTCCGAAGCGCTGCTGGAAGCCGCTCTGTTCGGCCACACGAAAGACGCGCTGCCCGGCGTGACGTCGGACAAGCAGGGCCTGCTCGAACAGACGCCGGGCGGCACCGTATTCCTCGACGAAGTCAACGCCATGCCGTTGAACATCCAAGAGAAGGTGCTGCAGGTCTTCCAGACCCGGGCCGTACGGCCGATGGGCGGCGGCAAGAGCGTGCCGGTCGACGTCCGGATCCTGGCGGCATCCAGCAGCAATCTCAGAGAGTTGACGGAGCAGGGCCAGTTCCGGATGGACCTGTACCGGCGCCTCAGCATTATCCCGGTTGTCATCAAGCCTTTGCGCGAGCGCAAAGAGGATATTATGCAGACCGTGTTCCGCGCCTTGCGCGCTGTACAGGAAAAGGACAAGCCGCTGCCCGCCATTGAGCCCGAAGCCCTGAAGGTGCTCAAGAACTATACATGGCCCGGCAATGAGGCGGAGCTGCACAACACGCTCAAGCACGCCCTGTCGTTCGTCACTGATAACCGACTCTCTTCGGACATGCTCCCCCTGAAAATGGTCACGGCCGTAAAAACACACACGGCCGTCGGAACCAGCCCGGAAGAATTTCGCGGCCAGCAGCTCCGGATCTACCTGAAAGAGCAGGAGGCGAAGAAAGCCGAGGAGATGAAGAAGCGCGCGGCCCGCGTATTGCAGGAAGGGCTTGGCAGCCTGCCGAAGCCCCCGAACCCGGAGTAGCAGGCTCCTAGCCCTTCTTGAGCCTGCGCACGAGCCGGAAGGTTCGCTTTTTCGGCGCGGCGGCCTCCGGCGGCGGTTCGTCGATGCGTCGCACGCCCTCCATCAGCAAGGAAGCGGTCTTGGCCCGCACTTCGGCGCCCTCCTCCGCTCGGAACGTGCCCTTTGAAAAGACGAACATACCGGTTTTCTCCCGCAACACGGCAAAGACCGCCTCGTCACCCTTCACACCGCGGCAATTGGCCGATACGATCTCGCCCTGCTTCAGGGTAAGCGTTGCGACAGGATCGTTCTCGTCGCCAACCATCAGCAAGCCCGACTGGCCGCTGAGGTTCAGGAACTGGATCAGGTCGACGATCGTCAGCGTGGCCAGCGCACCGAGCATCTTGTCGGACGCGATCTTCTCCAGCAGCTCGGACTCCGCGCCTTGCTTGACCGGCTCCATCCGGTCCGTGGGCTCTGCGGCCAACCGATGCGCCTTGCGCGCGCGCAGGACGCGGACGACCACGACGACGAACAGCACGACCACGATCACGGCCAGCACGCCGCACGCGACCCAGATCAGAATCCGTTTCAGCTCGGGCGTCCATTTGATATTGATCTTGGGCAGCCGGAACCGCGGTTTCTCCGGATCCGGCGCCGGCTCTTCCGGCTGTTCCACGACCGACGTCGGCTGTGCTGAGGAGCCGCGCCGGACGGGAACCGCATAGGGCGTGTCGCCCCTGCCCGTCCGGCGGCCGGTCGTCTGGCCGCCCGTCTCGGGGCCTGTACCGGGGTCGCCGGCCCCGCTCGAAGGCAAACCGGCCGCCTCTGTTGAACGACGTACCCGATCCGGTTTCCGCCGGCCTGTCCGGCGTTGCGCCTTCTTCCGATATTCGTCCAACAACGTTCTCTCGTACAGCACCAGGCCCGTCGGCAGCTCGTTCAGCTCCAGCTTTGCAGAGTGCTTCTTGTCCGGACCGATCAGCACGACGAACCCGAGCGCACGCTTTTCGAGCACGGGCCATTCAGTCCCTTCCCGAACCGGCAGCACGGCCTCCTCGCCCGCCACAGCCACCGCAAAGAACACAATACCGGCCTCCCCCACCCATGCCGTGGCCTCCCCCTTCTTGTCCTGTTTCGGGATGGCGCAGGCGTTGCCCCAGTTATCGGGCACAAAATAGTGCGTGCTCGTCTCGCCGACCAGCGGGTGACGGGTATAGGCGCGGAACCGGGAACCGCGGTCGCGAACGGTGACCTGCACGTTCGCGCGTGTCGCACGAAGATAGCCGAGATCCGACTCTCGGACCGGCGCGCTGGGCTCGACCGTAGAACTGTAATCCACAACGGTCTGCGCGAGCGCGGCCAGAGACAAGCCGCTCAGACACGCCGCTACCGCGATGACTGGCCCGGATTTGCGCATGACATCCTGACTCTACGACAAAAGACGAACAAAGTAAAGCCGCTCGGCCGCAACCCCAAGGCACGGCGATTCGCGCCGCCCCCCACAGCGCACCGGTCAGGCCTCCAGGATCCGCACCTCGCCCGCGGTCCCGTCGATCTCGAGCGATGCTTCGGCACGGATACGACGGGTCGCATCCGTAATGCCGGCAACGGCCGGAATCCCGAATTCGCGCGCAACAATGGCGCTGTGCGAGAGCACGCCCCCTCGTTCCAGCACGAGCCCCGCCGCCCGGGCGAGCAGCGGAGTCCAGCCGGGATCCGCGGCTGGACAGACGAGCACAAAACCGGCAGCATCGTCCGGCGCCTGCGCCGGGTCCGCCAGGACCAGGGCCGGGCCCGCAGCGCGACCGGCGGAGACGCCGACCCCGGTCAGGGCGTCGGAGGCGGAAGCCTGCCGCGCGGGCGCAGTCCCGATCGCATCCAGCTCGTCACTGAAAAGCACTGGCGGCGGCGCGATCGCCAACAGCGCGGCGCGCCGGCGCTTGCGTTCCGCGATCGAACCGCCAAAATCACGGCCCGCAAGCAATTCGGGCAACTCGGATTCCTTCAGGAAGAAGATGTCGTCGTGCAGCCCGGTCCGCCGCGCAATCTCGAGCACGGCCCCACGCACCAGTTCATAGCCGCGCATCAGTTGGAACTTGCCCTGCTCACGAAAGGGCAGATAGCGCAGCAGCGTGTCGAGATCCCGTTCGACGGCCGGCCGTGCGCGCGGCGGCAAGGTCGTCAGCAGCGCTTGCCGGTGCCGCGCATGCGCTTCGCGCAAAACCGCGATCGCGGGCGGCGGACGCGCCGCCACCTGCGCCGCCTGCCGGCGTACGGATTCCGGCGCCTCGCGCCACCGAGGACGAGCAAGCTCGAACTCACCCGCCGTTCTATGGCCGAAGCGCTCGAGGAATTCCGCCAGACCCCGCTCGCCGCGCCCGACATCGGCCAGCCACCGCAGCGCAGCAGCGTTCGGGTCGTGTTCAGGACAAACCAACAGTTGCGACGGCACCTCGTGCAGGTCCGCATTGGCCCGTTGCAGCCGGGCCCGCAGCACCGCCAGCGCTTTACCGGCCAGCAGACCGCCGGCCAGAGCGCAGCACCCGAACGCAACGAGCGTTCGATGGATCCGCGCCGCCAGAACAGCGAGCAACTCCGGCTCCGGCAGTGCGCGCAACGCTCGCGCGCGCTCCGTGCGGACCCACGCGTCAAACGCCGGCACGTATTGCTCGCGCAGCTTCGCGTCGTACCCGCCCAACAATCGTGCCTGGCGCCGTTCGGCCCGGACCATCCGCCAGCAAGACGCGGGGAACCGCAACAGAAACGAGGGGCCCGCCCTCTGCAGGTTCACCGTCGGCGTCGGATACAACGCCTTGCCCGGGTCCGCACGCAACCCGTCAACCGCATGCTCGAAAGGAAACCCGGCGAAGTACAAACGCGGTTCCCGACTCAAGTTATAGTACGGCCGCCCGAAGACCAGGTCGATGATCCCGACCTCATCCAACGCCCGGTCCGGGCGGTAGCCCAACATCCGGTACGCCTGCCCCATCGCGCCGCTGCCCGAAAGGAAATGCCGGCTCAGCACCGACCACGTCAACGGAGTCGGGGCGGGTAGCGTCTCCGCCAGGTTGAACGAACTCCATACGGTAACCTCTTTCTCGACCAGTCCGGCGAGCCGCTCCAGTTCCGTGCTCCGCACATCACGCGCATACGCCTGGCTGTCGGCCGCCAATGTCGTGATCGGTCGAGCCTGCAGCAACCAGCACTGCGCAGCGGACCTCGCCCACTCTATGTCCTGCGGGCCTTCGAACAGTTCTTCGATCCGCTTGCCCAGCCCGGCAAGCTCACGGACCGCAACCTCCGGAAGGGCGCCCGCGTTGCCGGCCGCATCCGCGGCCGTCACGGCGCCCGTCCGCGTATCGACCACGTATCGAGCCGGGGTCACCGTACCGTCCACCAACCCCGAGCCGGGCCCCGCGACAGTCTCGATGACAACCTGTTCCCGCACACCGGTGACCGGATTCGCGGTGAACATGACGCCCGCGCGTTCGGGCGCAAGCATGCGCTGCACCAGCACACCCGTGCCCGTCTGGCCCGGCTGCGCGCCGCGCCGCGCCCGATACGCAAGCGCCGCCTCGGTCCCCAACGAAGCCGCACATCGCGCGATCGCGCCCAGCAACGCGACTGCACCGGTCACGTTCAACTCTGTCAAGTGCTGCCCCGCGAAGCTGCTCGCCGCCGTGTCTTCCGCCAATGCCGAAGAACGCACGGCCACCGCGCCGGCGCCAAGCCGCTCGTACGCAGCCACAATCGCCGCGCGCGCCTGTTCGTGCAAGCGCGGGCGCGCCGCGCCGTGCCCGGCAAACGCATCGGTCGTCACGCAAAATGCAGACGGGACCGAAAAGCCCTGCCGCCGAAGAAGCGCGAGGTTGTAGGCCTTCGAACCGATCCGCTCGCGATCGCCCTCTCGTACCTCGTCGAGAAACAAGATGTATTGCGTGTCCGTCATTGGTCATTGGCCGCGCCGCGTGAAGCCACGCAGGGCGAAGCCGGGCCCTTGGAAGCTTGTGTCACGCCCCGGGATTGCCAACCCCCCAGTGACGGGTGCCTGGTGACCGGTGACTACTGACTGGTAGCCGTGGCGCGCCCCTCGCCGATACACAGGACCTGGTTCCTCGATGTCCCGACGTACAGGCGGCCGCCGGCCAATGCGGGCGAGGCGAGAATTCGGGTATCGCCCGATTCGTCCACGTCAAGCGCCCAGACCGTCTTGCCGCTCGCGCGGTCAAGACAAACAATGCGCCCGGCCATCGTGACCTGAAACACGCATTCATCGTCCAATGCGGGTGCCCCGTAGAGTTTCGCGTCCAGCCCGGTCTTCCATAGCAACTCGCCATCCGTCTCCGCAAGGCAATACAGGTGGCGGTCCCAACACGCCACGAAAACCTGGCCGGAATCCACGGCGATGGCCGCGCTGATCCCATCGGGCAAGGACACACGCCAGCGTTCCTGCCCGGAGTCGGCATCGACACGGAAAACCACGCCGGACGGCGTTGCGTTGCGTTGGTTCAGCGAGACGTTCGATACCGCGAAATACACGGCGTTCGAATGGACGGCCGGATGTCCCCAAGCCGAGGCCGGAATCGTCCTTTTCCACGCGATACGACCGTCACGGGCATCGACCGCCAGGAACGATTTGGTCCCGTAGCCGGACCCGACAAAGACCAGTCCGCGCGCGACAACCGGTCCCGCATCCACGTGATAGCCGTCCACATTCCACACTTTCTCACCGGTCTTGGCATCCGCACAATAGAGCCCGTCGTCGCCGGCCCCGAAGTAGACCCGGCCGTCCCGGACCGCGGGCGAACTTTCGACGTGGCTTGCCGTCGGGAACACCCAGAGCACCGCGCCCGTCCGCGCATCCAGACATCGCAGCGCAGAGCCCGCATCCTGATGCAGCCCCTCGCCCACGTACACACGGCCCGCCGCGACACAGGGCGACGAGAACACCTGCTGTTCGGTCGGCACATGCCAAAGCCGTGCGCCCGTGGTGATGTCCAGACACCGCACGGCGCCGTCACGTCGAAACACGTTCGCACTCGCCGAGCCGACGAAAAGACGCCCGCCCGACACGGCGGGGGAGGAGGAGAAATCCGTCAGCGCGTTGTCCTCGTCGGTGTAGGACCAGAGAATCCGAGCCCGGCGTGGCCCGCGCAAGCCATCGGCGTTGCCCGTTCGGCCTGAGTTGCCGCGAAAGACGTCCCAGACGCCGCACTGCGGCGTCACGGTACGCTGTGCGGCCGCCGGCGCTGCCGTGGTGGCCCGGCCCGGCCCTGCGCGGCGCCGGCTCACGACAATCATCGCAACCGCCCCGGCCGCGATGCACAGCGCGGCCAGCACGGCGAACCGGCGCCTGCCCCGGGCGAGCCCGAGCCCCTTGATCCTGTGCCGCCAGACCCCCAACCCAAGCGCGCCGGCCACGAGCCCGGCGATGTACGGGACGAGTTGTGCGACCGCGGCCCACAAGGCCTGAAGCGGGCCGATCAGTTGAGGGATTATCGCCAGATGCATTACTGCCGCCCACTGAACTCCACAACGACGGGCTGATCCGCCACGGACACCGGCCGGCGCAGCAACGTCCCGTCGCCGCGCAGCACCGTCGCCTTGTATGTGCCCGCACGCACGGAGAAAACCGCCCGAGCCGGTCCCTGCGAGCTGAAATTGGTGGGCAACCCCAATTGCCGCACGCCGCACAGGGCGTCGCCCGAATCGTAAAGCCGCACGATCGCACCCGGCACCTCCGCGGCCGGCAGTCGCACCGTCAACGGGACAGACTTTCGCGCGGCCGCAGGATAGCCGTTCACCAGCAACGCCGCACAGGTCCGTTCCCCCGTCAACAGCAGATCCTCGTCGCCGTCCTGATCCCAGTCGGTCACGACCATCCCCGTCGTGCACCATGTGCAACGATAGCTCGAGAGCCCCGACACATCGGTCACGTCTTCAAACACGCCGCCGCCCTTGTTGCGGAACAAGCGCGTCTGCGTATCGGCAAAGCCGACCAGAAGGTCGGGCAACCCGTCCGTATCCACATCCAGCCACGCAGCCGTCCACGCCTTGCCGCGCAGCCGCGCGAGCGCACCCGCCTTCTCCGTAATGTCTTCAAACGACACACCGTCATCGTTGCGGTACAGCTTGCTCCGGGCCCGCTGCGGAACGAACAAGTCCAGGTCGCCGTCGTTGTCGAAATCGCCGAACGCGACACCCATCTTCACGCTGTTGCCCGTCTCGAACGCGAGCCCGGAGTCCGTCACCGCCGCGAACCTGCCGCCATCCTCGTTGCGTGCAAGCAGACCGTGCCCCACGTTGTACAAAAAATCGACATAGCCGTCCCCGTCGAAATCGGCAAGCGACACGAAGTCGCCGTTCTCGACGCCAATCCCCTTGGGGCCCAAGCCCCAGTCGGTGCTGACGTCGCGGAACCATTTCGGAGGCTTGCCGGTATTCTCGAACAGGTAGATACCGTGTTCGCCGCTCGTCAGCAACAGGTCGGGCCGGCCGTCGCCGTTCGCGTCGAGCCAGCCCGCCCCCTCCGTATTGTATCCCGCCTGTTTCGGCAGCAACTCGGAACGGTCCACGAACTTGCCGTCGCGGTTCTCCCAAAGGCCCGGCGCCGGGCCGAGCGACGAGACAAACAAATCGAGATCGCCGTCGCCGTCATAGTCCGCCCACCCCGCGCAGCGACTGCCGCCCCTCAAACCGAGCTCGCTGGTGACATCCTTGAAATCGCCAGCGTCGTTCCTGTAGAGCCGGTTTCCCTGCCCCGAGCAGATCAGCGCGTCCGGGTCGCCGTCGCCGTCGTAGTCCGCGCAGGCAATGCCCCGCGCTTCCCGGCCCGCGTGAGCCAGCGGACAAGAGCGTACGAAAAACGCTCCGTCTTCCAACCGGACCCGGTCGATCCGGCACTCGCCGCCGCCCCCCCCTCCGTAGACCAGAAAGGTCAGACGCCTGACATCATCGCGGGCGCCAAGCGCCGCCTTGTGATCCCAATCCGTGGCCGCGCTCTTGTAGTCGGCCCCGCCAAGATCGATCTGCAGATCGTAGGTCCAGCGGTCGCGGGCCAAGGGGACCGGCACGCTCTCGAAGAATTCCAGGTCCTTGCCCGTCCAAAACCCGACCGCCAGTGCGGCGGCATTGCTTCCCTCATAACGCGCTTCGAAAAGCAAGCGATCGTGATCGGCAAACGATTCCGTCATCGCACGCGAGACGGCGACCTTGCCGTGTTCGCCGCCCAGGCAACGGACTCGCAACACTTTGCCCCGGCCCGCAACGGACGCCACGG
>Ga0272441_10006152_pt1 | contig 20315 bp, 18 predicted proteins | sample SSMProp6N_FD_193582 | JGI IMG/M metagenome (GOLD analysis project Ga0272441, IMG submission 193582) | Marine sediment archaeal communities from Little Sippewissett salt marsh, Falmouth, MA, United States - SSM-Prop-6N | ecosystem: Environmental > Aquatic > Marine > Wetlands > Sediment ...
TCCGGTCCAGTCCTCTTCGGCCATGCCGTCCTCTATGGACACCAGAGGAAAACCATCGCAGAGTTCCCTGTAGTAGGCCACAAGATCGTCCACTGAAAGATCCCTTGCTTCTCCCGCGAACCTGTACGCGCCGTCTTTGAGGAGCTCACTGGCGGCCACGTCCAGCGCCAGACTGATGTCGACGCCGGGCCTGTATCCGGCCGCCTCTATAGCCTCCACCAGTATCTCCATGGCCTGGCTGTTGGACTGCAGGTTCGGGGCAAAACCACCCTCGTCACCGATCGAAACCGCGTAGCCCCTCTTTTTGAGTATTCCCTTCAGGGTGTGGTAAGTCTCAACGCCCATCCTCAAAGCCTCGGGATAGGAATCGGCGCCGTGGGGGATGATCATGAATTCCTGTATGTCGAGGTTGTTGTCGGCATGCACCCCTCCGTTGATGACGTTCATCATGGGGGTAGGCATTATTTTGCGGCCCGAACCGCCCAGCCATGTCCACAGGGGGATCCCCAGGTCCAGCGCGGCCGCCCTTGCGCAGGCCATGGAAACGGATAGCATCGCGTTGGCGCCCAGGTTCTCCTTGGTATCCGTTCCATCCAGTTCGCAGAGCATCTCGTCGATCTCCGTCTGGTCTTCAGCGGAGACACCGACAAGTTCCGGGCCTATACGCGTATTTACGGCTTCGACCGCCTTCAGGACTCCTTTGCCCAGGTAGCGGTCTTCTCCGTCCCTGAGTTCCAGCGCCTCGAAAGCACCCGTAGACGCGCCTGACGGCACAGCCGCCTTGCCGACCGTTCCCGACTCCAGCCATACTTCCGCCTCGACCGTCGGATTACCGCGAGAATCGAGAATTTCCCTTGCGTGCACGCCGATTATCTCATTCATACCAGAACTCACTCCCTGCCTGTGTTTATCCGGTGTTGCGACCTTCTTCCGGTGCGCCCTTACCAGGGACGCACGTCTCCCCTGACCCTTTCCTCGCTCAGCACTTCGAAGGTTGTTTCTCCCCTTTTCAGTTCCCTTTCCGAAAAGGGGCCGATCCTCACCTTCAGCACACGGGACGGAAACGCTATCTCGATCAAGTCTCCTTCGCGCACTTCCCGCGACGGCCTGGCCGACGAGCCGTTTATACGGACGGCGCCCGCTGTTATCATTTCCTGCGCCACGGTTCTTCGCCTGACTATGCGCGAAAGCTTGAGGTAGCGGTCCAGTCTCATGTTTGTGCCTCCATGAACAAATTCTGTTATCATTATAACAAACGATCTGCATCATTGCTCATTTTCGAGATCAGGAGAGCAATAAACCCGGAGCAAAGGTACGACTACATCAGGCTAGTCGAGGAAATCCTTCAGTTTCTTGCTCCTGCTGGGATGCCGCAGCTTGCGCAGCGCCTTTGCTTCTATCTGCCGTATGCGCTCCCGGGTGACACCGAAACGCCTGCCTACTTCCTCGAGCGTGTAGGGGTGGCCGTCCTCGAGACCGAAACGCAGACGCAGCACCTCTTTTTCCCTTTCGGTAAGATCCTCCAGCATACCTTCGAGCTGTTCTCTCAAAAGCTGACCCGCCGCGGCTTCTTCCGGACTGGGCAGTTCCTTGTCTTCCAGAAAATCTCCGAGCTGGCTGTCTTCCTCTTCTCCTATGGGAGTTTCCAGCGAAACGGGTTCCTGGGCGATGCGCTGGATCTCCTCCACGCGGTCCGAGGCTATGCCCATTTCGGCCGCTATCTCCTCAGCGGCCGGCTCCCTGCCCAGGCGCTGCACCAGTTGCCGGGAAACGCGTATAAGCTTGTTTATGGTCTCCACCATGTGCACGGGTATGCGTATGGTCCGCGCCTGGTCGGCTATGGCCCTGGTTATGGCCTGCCGTATCCACCATGTGGCGTATGTACTGAACTTGAAGCCCTTGCGATAGTCGAACTTTTCCACGGCTCTTATAAGGCCCAGGTTTCCCTCCTGTATAAGGTCGAGAAAAAGCATGCCCCTGCCGATATACTTCTTGGCTATGCTCACTACCAGCCTCAGGTTGGCCTCCACCAGTTTGCTCTTGCCGACGGGATCGCCCGCCTCGACCAGTTTTGCCAGCTCTACCTCCTCTTCGGGCTTGAGCAGAGGTATCTTGCCTATCTCCCTCAGGTACATGCGGACGGGATCCGACAGCGGAAGGTCTTCCAGCACTCCCATTTCCTCGGTGTACTCCGCGGCAGGGGGAGAGCCTTCCTCTCCGTCTTCCTTTTCCTTTTCCTCCTCCACCAGGTCGATGTCCAGTTCCATCAGGTTGGAATAAAGCGTGTCGAGGGTCTCGGCGTTGATCATGTCTCCGGGCAGGTGTTTTTCGATATCGTCATAGGTCACGAATCCCTTTGTCCTGCCCACGTGAAGCAGTTCCTTGAAATTCTCGATGTACTTCATGACTTCGCTGCGGCCTGTGCTTTCTCCGTCACCGGCGGTTTCCTTAGGCGTCGCCGTTTTTCTGGTCTTTTTTTTCTTTTTGGGCTCTGTCATTTAACGTCGTTTCCTCCTTTCGCTTTCAGTTTCCTGGAAAGCTCCGTATACTCGCGCATTTGCGCGGGGGAAGCCTCTCCCTTCGCGTATTTCTCCTTCAACTCCAGAAAGCGGCCGGTTATCTTGCGTTTGCGCAGCGCGCCCAGAACGGTAGACCAGGGGTCATCGCCGCCGGTTTCGCACTGGGCGCCTCCCGTCGCTATGACCGTCATCGGAAACGAATCACCCATCTCGGCCCAGCGTTCCCTGAGGTCCTCGGGGGATTCCCCACAGACAAGAGCCGCAGCCACAGCCTGTATCCGTTCATCGGTCAACAGGGGCAGAAGGTTCCCGGTAGCAGCAGAGTTTCTTCTCTTTTCGCTGCTCCAGAGAAGGTAGCACAGGGCCGACTCCCAGGGGTCGGGACGAGGCTCATCGGAACCGCTCGTATTTTCACCTCTACTATCTATTACGCGAAGATGATCCGTTTTCTCTTCTTTTTTCTTTTCGCCGGAGCGTAATTTCTTTCGCGACTCCGACAGAACACCCGAAAGCTCCGTGGGCAGCAGGCCCAAGGCGGCGGCGGCGGGAGGCAGGTATCTGCTCACGTCTATGGGGTCCAGCCGGGCCATGCCGTCTACTATCTCCCTGACGGCGGCGCTCTTCGTCGCGTCGCCCGAAAGCTGTTCCCTCCTTGCCGCTATATGGTAAAGGACCAGAGGCATCGCTCTGTCGAGAAGCGAGTCGAACGTACCCCGGCCCCCGGTTTCCGACAGCAGGTCGTCAGGGTCTTTCCCCGAAGGGAGAACGACTACCCTGATATCCAGTCCCGCTTCCTGCAGGACATACATCCCCCTGATAGCCGCGTCTCGCCCGGCGGTGTCCGGGTCGTAGCATATGAAGCAGCGGTCGCTGAATCGTTTCAGCAGGGCCGCCTGATCACCGGTAAGCGATGTCCCCAGAGAAGCAACGGCTTCCGTAAAGTCGTTCATATGGAGCCTCAGTGCGTCCATATAGCCCTCTACGAGTATCGTCCTTCCCCTCTCACGAATGGCGCCCTTGGCCTGGTTCAGGAGGTAAAGCCCCGATCGCTTGCTGTAAAGTTCGCTTTCCGGGCTGTTGATATATTTGGCGCCGTCGCCGTCTACCAGCCTTCCCCCGAAAGCCGTCAACCTGCCGCGAATGTCGCGGATGGGGAAAATGACCCTTCCGCGGAAACGGTCGTAGCAGCCTCTCTGTCCCTCTATGAGAAGTCCGGCGTCCACTGCGTCGCGGTCATTCACACCGTTCTCGCGAAGCCTTCTCCCCAGGGCGTCCCACTGCGAAGGAGCCCACCCCAGCTCGAAACGCCTGGCGTCCCCCGCCGTCAGTCCTCGCCTCTGCAGATATTTTCTGGCGACTTCGCCCTTCGGGCCCCTGAGGCTCTCGATGTAGAAAGCCAGGGCTTCTTCCATTATCCCGGCAAGACCACGATCCCGATCCGGTTCGTTCCTCTGTTCGAGAACGACGCCCGCCCTTTCCGCCAACATCCTCAAAGCCTCCGGAAAGCTGAGCCCTTCTTTTTCCATGACGAACGAAAAAACGTCTCCGCCCTTTCCGCATCCGAAGCAGTGATAGGTCTGCCTGTCGGGCGAAACGTAGAACGAAGGCGTTTTTTCCGAATGGAAGGGACACAGCCCCCTGAAATTCTTTCCCGTCTTCCTCAGGGGCAGATATTCACCTACGATGTCGACGATGTCGATCCTTTCCTTCACTTTCTCTACGTCGTCACGATTCAGGGCCGTCGCCTCCTTCGCGTTCAACCGACAGGACGGGGGAGAGCGGACATCGCCGCTCTCCCCCGTCCTCAGGTTCGATGCAGATCTCGTTCGTGAGTTATCAGATAAACAGCGGCGCCAGAACGAGGGAAACTACGGACATGAGCTTTATGAGGATATTCAGGCTCGGTCCTGCGGTATCCTTGAAGGGATCTCCCACGGTATCGCCTACGACCGCTGCGGCGTGAGGCTCGGAACCCTTGCCTCCGTGGTTGCCTTCTTCGATGAATTTCTTGGCGTTATCCCAGGCGCCGCCCGCGTTGGACATGAATATCGCCATCATGACGCCTGTAACGATGGAGCCGCCCAACAGACCGCCAAGGGCTTCGGGACCAAGTATCAGGCCTACAGCCACCGGTGTTACGACTGCCAGCATGCCGGGAAGCACCATTTCCTTGAGAGACGCAGCTGTGGAAATATCCACGCAGCGCTCGTACTCGGGACGCCCAGTGCCCTCCATGATACCGGGCACTTCACGGAACTGGCGACGAACTTCGTCTATCATTTTCGAAGCGGCCCTGCCAACGGCCTGTATTGAAAGCGCACTGAAAAGGAAGGGGAGCATGCCTCCCACGAACAGACCCACCATGACCTTGGGGTTGTTTATGTCGATCGACTCCACACCAACCGCCGTTGCGTAGGCGGCGAAAAGAGCCAGCGCGGTAAGCGCCGCGGACCCTATGGCCAACCCCTTCCCTATGGCCGCAGTCGTGTTGCCGACGGCGTCCAGTTTGTCGGTTATCTTGCGGACCTCCGACGGCAGGTGGGCCATTTCGGCTATGCCGCCGGCGTTGTCGGCTATTGGGCCGTATGCGTCCACACTCAGGGTCATCCCGGTGATGGAAAGCATTCCGACTGCCGCGCAGGCTATGCCGTAGAGCCCGCCGAATTTGACGCCCACCATTATGGCGGCGCAGATCAGAAGCACCGGTATGGCGGTGGATTTCATTCCCACTCCGAGACCCGCCAGGATATTTGTGGCCGTTCCCGTTTCGGAAGCCTGAGCTATCTGCTGCACCGGGCCGTACGCGGAGGAGGTGTACATTTCAGTGACCACCCCGATGATGATCCCGACAGACACACCGGCAATGACCGCCCAGAAGAGGGTGATGTCTCCAAAGAGAGAGTTTGTGATGAAATAGGAGCCCGCGATCATCAGAGCGCCCGTAGCCAGGTTGCCCATGCGCAGCGCGAGCTGGGGGTCGCCGCCTTCCTTGACTCGCACGAAAAAGGAGCCGATGATGGCCGAAACGATGCCGAGCGCCGCGAGCATGAGCGGATAGACGACTCCGGTGTCGCCGTACGCCACCAGACCTATGGCCATTGCCGCGACGATCGAGTTGACGTACGACTCGAAAAGGTCGGCGCCCATTCCCGCTATGTCGCCCACGTTGTCGCCTACGTTGTCGGCTATGACTGCCGGGTTCCTCGGGTCATCTTCCGGGATGCCGGCCTCCACCTTGCCCACAAGGTCGGCGCCCACGTCGGCCGCCTTGGTGTAAATGCCGCCACCCACACGAGCGAACAGCGCTATGGAGCTTGCGCCGAAGCCGAAGCTGGTGATGATGTTGGGATCCTTGAACAGGTAGTAGCAGACCACTAGGCCGACTACGCCGATCCCCACAACGGACATACCCATGACGGTGCCGCCCGTAAAGGCTATACGCAAGGCCGGATTGGCGCCCCCGGTGGCTGCGAAAGCCGTTTTACCGTTGGCTCCTGTAGCGACCTTCATCCCGATGTAGCCGGCAAGACCGCTGCAGGCTGCGCCCAGAACGAAAGAAACTGCGGAATAAAGACTGATCTTGTACCCGAGAAGCGCGGCCACTACGACCACGAACGGAACAAGCGCCCTGTACTCTCTGGAAAGAAACGCCATGGCGCCCTTCTGGATGATGCCGGAAAGCTCGACGACCTTTTCGTTGGTCACCTCGAAATTCCTGACACGGCCGGCCGAGAAAAGGGCGAACGCGAGCGCGAGGATTCCCGCACCGCCGGCTACCCAAATAACCTGAACAACCATTCAATGAACCTCCCTGTATAACTGAAATTCTTGCATCAAAAACACGGCCCGCCTCATGGGCGGGCGCCGGATACGCAAGCGAACAACATTATAGTCATCCCGCCCTGTTCGGGCAAGACTGGCTGGCCCGGAATGGCTGGCCCGGAACCTCGAATATGATTATCCTGCTGGTCGTTTCTGGTCCCTCCGCAGGTAGACCCTTACGTCGCCTGCAATACCGGTCACACCCTTGAGGGCCGACATCATGCCGCGGACAGCTCCTTCGATGAATTCCCCCACGAAGGCCTTTACGGGCACCCTTTTTTCGCCCGTATAGATTTCGACCGGGCCGGTCCACGCTTTTTTCCAGAGGTTCTCGAGAAAATCCGCGAGGGCAAGTTCGTCGCCCCCGCCGAAAAGCGTATCGCCGTTCCCCGCGATCGAACGGTCATACCTGGCGATTATCCCGGTAACCCCTTCCGGGTTTTCGCCGGCAGGCCCAACCCATATTCTGGGGACCGAAAGGTTTTTACCGCCCTCGAGGATAAGAACGTCCTTTCCGGGAAAGAACACCCCGGCAAGGGTGCGCAGATCGATATCGTCCGCCTTTGACTCCGTCCGCACACCATCGTTTCCCCACAGCGCCGTATCGCTTCCATCTGCAAGGAGGTTTCCCGTATCGGTCCCGGCGGGCGAACAGACGTTCTCATGCGTTCTCTTCAGATATCCGACCGTCAGTCCCCTGTTCCTCAGTTCCTCGGCCAGAAACCTGCACAGAGTTGTTTTTCCCGAGTTGTGAAAACCTGAAACCGCTATTACCCATGGCATGGCTCGGTCACCCCTCTCTGCTGAGGCTGGTCCAGATGCTCCTGTAGCTGTCGAGAAAAAATATGAACAGCGAAATGATGAGAGGTCCATAGAAAAGTCCTATGAACCCCCAGGCGGCCAGTCCGCCCACCACGCCTACGAAAACGATAAGGATATGGACCTTGCTGCCCTCGGAAATGAACAAGGGACGTATGAAATTGTCCACTGTGCTGACCACCATGAGGGCCCAGGCCGCCAGCATGAGGGCCGATCTCCACTCGCCCACCGCAGCCAGATATGCGGCGCCCGGAAGCATCACGAGCGGCGTTCCGACGAAGGGTATCATTGCCAGAAGAAACATCACCCCGGCAAAAAGGGGAGGGCTGGCAAGACCGGCAAGCCACCAGGCCAGACCGCCCAGTGTGGCCTGGATGCCGGCAGTGAAACCTATTCCATATATGACCGCGCGCAGAAGCGACTGCACCCTTTCGAAGAGCGATTCCCTTTCGTCGCTCGAAAGGGGAAGAATGTCCCTTACGTACTGGAGGATCAGGTGTCCGTCCCGGATCATGAAAAAGGAGGCCACCGCGATAACAATAAGCTGATATACGATGCGGAAGGCGTTGCCCAGAAAACCCCTTGAAAACGAAGCCAGCGAAGAAGCCACCCAGCGACCGGCCTGCTGGAACATGTCCCCCATGAAGGATACGTGCTCCATCAGCGGCTGGAGCCGCTGCAAGACCGCGTCGGGTAGTATCTCCATAAGCGTAGGCATTTCCGCTCCATCGAGCTGAAGGAGAAGATCGGCCACCTTGCCGTAGAGGCGAATGCCTTCGCGGGCCATGAGCGTTCCCATCAGCGCCGCGGGGACCACCAGCAGAACAAGGATTGCCGCCGTGGTTATTCCGGCCGCTATATTGGAATATCTCTCACGGAAAACACGTCTGTAGACCCACTTGTAGAGCGGGTAGGCGAAAAAAGAAAGCAGCGCGGACCACGCGAGAGGTCTGAAAAGCGGAAGAGAGACGTAATAGGAAAGCGCGGACAGAAGCGAAAAAGCGACTACGAACGGGATGTAGCTGCCTCTGGTCCTTCGTGCGTTTTCCCGTACCGTTTCGCTCATTGCCTCGCCTCCCGGGAATGTTCCCTTTTTAATATCTTCAGTATACATCAGACGCTTTGCCCTCGCGGTTTCCGCCTTATTCCCATTCTATGGTGCCCGGCGGTTTTCCCGTGACATCGTAGACCACCCTGTTTACGCCCTGAACCTCGTTGCAGATGCGCCTGGCGGTCACGTCCAGCAGATCAGACGGAAGTCTGGCCCAGTCGGCAGTCATGCCGTCGCTTGAATCGACTGCCCTGAGTGCGATCACTTCCGAATAGGTTCGGATGTCGCCCATTACCCCTACAGTCCGCACTGGAAGGAGAACGCAGAACGCCTGCCACAGGTCGTCGTACAACCCGGCGCGCCGGATCTCTTCCATAAAGATGGTGTCGGCCTTCCGGAGGGTGTCGAGTCTTTCGGGTTCAAGATCGCCAAGGCAGCGGACGGCCAGGCCGGGTCCCGGAAAGGGATGCCTACCCAGGATCGAGCCGGGCGCCCCCAGCAGAGCGCCTATACGGCGCACCTCGTCCTTGAAGAGATCCTTCAGCGGCTCAAGTATTTTGAGGTCCATATCCTCCGGCAGCCCGCCCACGTTGTGATGGCTCTTTATCACCGCGGCGTTTTTACCGCTGTGTCCGCTTTCTATCACGTCCGGGTACAGCGTCCCCTGCAGAAGCCACTGTGCGCCGCCTATTTCCTCCGCCTTGTCCTCAAAAACCCTGATGAAGGTTTCTCCTATGATCTTGCGCTTTTTTTCAGGATCGGAAACACCCTTAAGTGCGTCCAGAAACCTTTGCGAGGCGTCCACGTAGTGCACCCGCAGGCCCAGAGAGCGGCGATAGGCCTCCAGTACTTCCTCGCTTTCATTCTGTCTCAGCAGCCCGTTGTTAACGAAAATGCAGTCGAGCCTGTCGCCCACTGCTTTTCCGGTGAGGACCGCGGCCACGCTGGAATCAACTCCGCCGGAAAGGCCGCAGACTATGCGGTCGTCTCCGGTTCTGGCCGATATTTCCGTTACCGTGTCCTTTATCCAGTTTTCGAGGTTCCAGTCGCCCCGAAAACCGCACACGCCGTACAGAAAGTTCCTGAGTATTTCCGGGCCCATTTCCGTATGCGCCACCTCCGGGTGGAACTGAAGGGCCAGCACACGCCCCGAAGAGTCGGCGAACCCCGCTATCATCCCCGTTTCGCTTTCCGCAGTAACGGTAAAACCGGGAGGGGCCTCCTGGACATAATCCCAGTGGCTCATCCATACGGCAAGATCGGCGGATACGTTTTTGAAAAGCGGAGATTCACGGCGGGTCACGGTCACACGCGATCTTCCGTACTCGGCGAACCGGCCCTTTTGAACATTGCCGCCCCCTAGATGGGCGATAAGCTGCATACCGTAGCATATCCCCAGAACCGGTATGGACCCGTCCAGCAGTTCGGTCGAAACGGTGGGCGAGTCGTCTTCGAGCACCGTCCCGGGACCACCCGAGATGATGATTCCCGCTGGGTTGCGCGCCAGGAGTTTTTCCCCGGGCTCGTCCCATGGGGCTATTTCGCTGAAAACACCCAGTTCCCTTACCCTTCTGGCTATGAGCTGGGTGTACTGTGAACCGCAGTCGATGACAAGCAGGGTTTCCGGTTTCTGCTTCATAAGCATGGGGCGGGTCTCCCGCCCTCACCTCCGTGAACATGTCTTTTCCCTGAAACAGGCAGATTCAAGTGTACCAGATGATGAAAAAACGGGCTCCCCCAGGGAGCCCGTTCGAGTATATCGCAAAAAATGGAACCTTCTGTATTTCTAGTAATCCATTCCGCCCATGCCGCCCATGCCGCCGGGCATGCCGCCGCCCATGGGTTCATCTTTCTTGGGCTTGTCGGCCACGAGGCTCTCGGTGGTGAGGATCATGGAGGCTATGGATCCGGCGTTCTGCAGAGCGCTTCTGGTGACCTTGACGGGGTCGATGATACCGGCCTTTACGAGGTCCTCGTACTTGCCGGTAGCGGCGTTGAGGCCATGCCCCTTGCCAAGCCCGGCAACCTTTTCGACGACCACGTCGCCCTGGAACCCGGCGTTATCGGCGATAAGGTGCAGAGGAGCAACCAGAGACCTGCAGACGATGTTGGCGCCCGTTTTCTCGTCGCCTTCGAGGCCGCCGATGAATTTCTCAAGAGCCGCCACGGCGTTGACCAGCGCCACGCCGCCGCCCGCTACGATGCCCTCTTCAACGGCCGCGCGGGTAGCGTTGAGAGCGTCTTCGATACGGTGCTTCAGTTCCTTCTGCTCCGTTTCGGTGGCTGCTCCAACCTGTACTACGGCTACGCCGCCGACGAGCTTGGCAAGGCGTTCCTGGAGTTTTTCCTTGTCGTACTCGGAGGTGGAATCCTCGAGCTCGACCTTTATCTGGGCGGCGCGCTTCCTGATCGCATCGGGATCGCCTGCGCCCTCTACGATGGTGGTCTCTTCCTTGGTGACGCGGACCTTTTTGGCCCTGCCGAGCATGGAGAGGTCGGCGTTCTCAAGCTTGAGTCCTACGTCTTCGGAAATAACCGTACCGCCGGTCACTATGGAGATGTCCTGGAGCATGGCCTTGCGGCGCTCACCGAATCCGGGCGCCTTGACGGCCACGACCTGCATGGTGCCGCGGAGCTTGTTGACCACGAGAGTGGCCAGGGCTTCGCCTTCGACATCCTCGGAGATGATCAGGAGGGGCTTGCCTGTCTGGACAACCTTCTCCAGCAGCGGGACCATATCCTTGACGGTGCTGATCTTGCCGTCATTGATGAGAATATAGGCATCGTCGAGGCTGGCTTCCATCCGCTCGGGATCGGTCATCATATACGGGCTGACGTATCCCTTGTCGAACTGAAGGCCTTCGACCATTTCGAGGGTAGTTCCAACTGTCTGGCTGTCCTCTACGGTGATGACGCCCTCTTCTCCGACCTTCTCCATGGCTTCGGCGATCAGTTCGCCTACGGCTTTGTCGTTGGCCGAAATGGCGGCGACCTGCGCGATCTTCTCACGTTCCTTGACGTCGATGGCGCCGGCCTTGAGTTCGTCGACCACCACGTCGACAGCCTTCTCGATACCGCGGCGCATGAGCATGCCGTTGGCGCCGGCCGCCACGTTCTTCATGCCCTCCATGATGATGGCGCGGGCCAGAACGGTTGCAGTGGTTGTACCGTCGCCTGCGATGTCGTTGGTCTTGGAGGCTACTTCCTTGAGAAGCTGTGCACCCATGTTTTCGAAGGGATCCTCGAGTTCGATCTCCTTCGCTATCGTCACGCCGTCATTGGTAATGGTGGGGGAGCCGAATTTCTTTTCCAGTACTACGTTGCGGCCCTTGGGCCCGAGCGTACCGCCTACTGTGTCTGCTACCTGGTTGATCCCGCGCTCAAGCGCCCGGCGGGCTTCTTCGCCAAAGCTAAGCATCTTGGCCATTAGTGTTTCCTCCTTCCGAAAATTCGCTGATCAGAATAAATCCGTCCGGCCTGGAACTACTTGTCCAGGATGGCCAGAACGTCGCGCTCGCTGAGGATAAGATACTCCTCGCCGTCGACCTTTACTTCGGTGCCGCCGTACTTGCTGAAGAGGACCTTGTCCTTGACCTTGACCTCCAGAGGCAGTTTCTGTCCGTTGTCCAGAACCTTGCCCGTCCCTACGGCGATAACTTCGCCTTCCTGGGGTTTTTCCTTGGCTGTTTCCGGAAGAACGATGCCGCCCTTGGTCTTTTCTTCCTGACTGAGAACCTTGACAACGATTCTGTCGCCCAGCGGTTTGAGCTTCATATACATTTCCCTCCCTGCGTTTGCTTGTGCTATGTTAGCACTCGTTAGCATCGAGTGCTAACGGAACCGCGAAAGAGTGTACCCGGCCGGGCCGTGAATCTCAAGAATGGGAAAGAGGGAATATTACCAGATATTAGTTATAAGGACAGTATTTCTTTAAAATACGGGGTGTTTTGCCCAATTTTGACGAAACGTTATTCAGGAACGCGGTACAGGCTGTGGCCCGGATCCGCAGATATGTCCAGCCCGTCACCGCCGCGGCTATCGTATCGGTTTTTTCCGGCCGCGGCTATCATAACGGCGTTGTCCGTGCACAGATCTCCGGGAGGAAAGAAAACATTTTCCCCGAGCCTGGTGCTCATTTCCGACCTCAAAAGGGAATTGGCGGCTACGCCTCCGGAAACGCAGACCTTGCGGATACCCGAAAGTGAAACGGCGAGCAGCGTCTTGTCTACAAGCGACCTGACGGCTGCCTTTTGGAACGAGGCGCATATATCGGCCGTTGGAAGATCCTCGCCTCTCTCCTTCCGAAGCCGCTTCACAGCCCACAGGACAGCCGTCTTGAGACCGCTGAAACTGAACTCGACCCTGTCCGTATTGGACAGGGGCGACGGAAAGAGAAAGGCCTCCGGGTCGCCCTGCGCGGCCAGACCGTCTATGACCGGTCCGCCGGGATAGGGGAGGCCCAGCAGTTTGGCCGTTTTGTCGTAGCACTCTCCCGCGGCGTCGTCCCTCGTCATTCCCATTAGACGGTAAGACCCGGGGGACCTGCATTCCGCTATTTCCGTATGGCCTCCCGAGACCACAAGACAAAGAAACGGCGGCTCCAGCTCCGGATGGCTGATGACGTTGGCGAAGAGGTGACCTTCGATATGATCGACGCCCACCAGGGGTATACTCCATGCCTGCGCAAGGGCCTTGGCCGTCATTACGCCGACCAGGAGCGACCCCATTAGCCCGGGTCCCCTTGTGACGGCCACCAGATCGACCTGGCTGCCCGGAGAGTCGACGCCCGCCTCGCCCAGGACATGGCGCAGCATGGGCAGGATGACTTCCTGGTGTTTTCTGGATGCAAGTTCGGGCACCACCCCGCCGAAGGGAGCGTGATCCTTCACCTGGCTGGAGAGCGCCTCTGCGACGATCTCCCTTTCTCCCCGGACCAGAGCGACCCCGGTATCATCGCAACTGGTCTCTATTCCCAGTGTCAGAAATGAGTCGGTCAATGTCTATCTGGTCTCCTTGCGTCCGGGGGGAGTAAGAACTACCGAATACTCCTCGTATCCAAGAACGATATCCTCGTTGTCGGCGATCATTGAATCGGGTACCGCGAAAGCCATTGCCGCGACGGTTCCACTGGGCAACTCGCCCTCGGGCAGAAACGCGCGTTTCGTCAGTACGTTATCCGGCTCCAGAAGGCTGCCGTTGACGGTTATATGCTCGGGAACAAAATCCCAGGGCTTGAATGCTTCGTAGCGCAGGATAAACAGGGTTTTCCCTTTCGTAGCGTCCATTCCCCAGTGCCGGGAGTGCCATTCCAGCCAGTCCGGAGCGGCCGCTCCCGCGCGGGCCGCTTCGGCCAGTTCAGCGTCGACGTAGATAAAGTGCATTTTGGCCCTTGCTCCCAGAACCATATCGCCCAGGACCTGACCTTCCGGGTACAGCACCGCCGACCGTTCGTCGACGAGTGTCTGCAGATCCGCGGCTCCGGCTGCGACAGCGCTCGCGGCCACCATAACGGCAACACATAACAACAGCGTTTTTTTAGTCATCTTCAGACCTCCGTTTCAGATTCGTAAAACGTGAGTCGTGAATCGCAAATCGCAAGATCGAATTCAAAACCAATATTCAAACCCGAGATTCCTCGTCGTTTTACTCCTCGGAATGACAAGTCCTTCCGATTCACGGTTCACGGTTTACGGTTTACGACTCACGGTTCACGGTTTACGACTCACGATTCACGGCTTCTTAACCGCCTCCGTTATCCACTTCCACTCCTCGCTTCCCATTTTCCACGTAACCAGACCGTAGGCAAGAGGTCCCAGAGTGAGTGGGAGCATCATCCAGGCGGCCCTGAGCGCAAACGGAGCATCCGGCGAATAGGGCGCCACTGTTTTGATCGCCAGAAGCACCGCCGTCATTACTGAAAGACCGCAAGCTACGGGCCTGAGCCACCGGCCGTCGAAAAGCCCATGGAAACAGGCGCCTCCGCCCCGCCCAAGCAGGTAGAGAGCCAGCAAGGCCGAGCCCGTAAAGGCCAGCGACGAAGCAAGCGCCAGCCCTACATAGGCAAGCGGCCCCATGAGCAACAGGCTGAAAACCAGGTTCGCCGCCACGCTGAACCCCGTAACGTAGATGGCGGCCCTGGGCATCCCCCGGGCGTAGAGGGCCCTGAGCAGCACCGTGGTACACGCCATTCCCGGCAATCCCAGGCCGTACATTGCAAGAGTTTTTCCTGTAGCGAGCCAGGCCCATTCATCGAATGCTCCTCTTACGAACAGTAGATGTACTATTTCGTTCGAGAAAACCGCCATGCCGGCGACTACCGGGATCACGATAAACAAAGCGAAACGCAGCGCGTCCCGCAGAGCTGCGGCGAATGCATCTTCCCCGTCCAGAACTTTTCTTGAAAGGAAAGGCAGTACCGCCTGCGAAATGGCAATTACGAAAAGCCCCAGAGGCAGCTGAAGTATCCTGTCGGCGTAGTTCAGGACCGATATCGAACCCTCCTGCAGGAACGAACCCAGCATCCTGCTGATCACCGGAATAAGCTGGTTGAGCGACAGCCCCAGCGCGTATGGCAGAAACAGCGTAATGGTCCTTTTCAGCTCCGCGTTGTCTCGCCTGGGTATGGCGGGATACAGCGGAACCCCGTTACCCGCGGACCACAGCCACTGAAGGATCAACTGGGCAACCCCTCCCAGAAGAACCGCGCAGGCAAGACCCGTAACACCCATTCGTGATGCTACAATCGCAAGGAACGCTATGAAGACAACATTGCTAAGGGCCGGGGCTATGGCGGGAACAAAGAAGCTTCCCATGCTGTTGAGCACGCCCATGGCGAGCGCCGCCAGTGAAACAAAGAAAAGGAACGGAAACATCAGCCGCGTCAGACGCACGGCGACGGCGGTCGCCTCGCCTCCGAACCCCGGCGCCATGACGCGCACCAGAGCGGGGGCGGCAAGCACGCCCAGAGCAACCGTCGCCCCGGTTACAACGGCAAGGACAGTAAAAGCCTGCCTGGCGAGATCGGACGCCTTGTCAAGACCGTCGCGTTCCAGCGTCTGGGAGAACACGGGGACGAAAGCGGCCGAAAGGGCCCCCTCCGCCAACAGACGCCTGGCCAGATTCGCCAGTGTATAGGCTACAAGAAACGCGTCCAGGCGGCCCGTGGCCCCGAACAGAGCCGCTATCATCACCTCGCGGGCAAGACCCAGCAGCCTGCTGAGCAGCGTTCCGGCCATCATCTTCAGTGAGTGTCTTACCATCGGCGTGCTGCCGTTGCTCACCCCAGGGGCCCGCCTTTACGTAAAGGAGAGTGTGTATCGGCATGGGAACCAGAACGGTGATATGGGGACTTGGAAACCATCTCAGGGGCGATGACGCCGCCGGCCTTGTGCTGGCGGAGCGCCTGAAGGAAAGGAACATTCCCGACACGGACATCTTCGTCTGCGAGACGGTGCCGGAAAACTACATCGCTCCCCTCCGCGAAAGCGAAGCCGGTAAACTGATCATCGTAGACGCGATCGATATGAAACTGCCCCCCGGCGCCACACGGATCATGGGGCTTGAAGATGTTGTTTCCGTATCTTTTTCCTCGCACGGTCTGCCCCTCGACCTCCTGCTCAAGCCCTTCGAAGATGGGCTCGAGATAATTGTCATCGCCATACAGCCCGCCGACATCTCGCCCGGGGTCTTTCTTTCACCGCCGGTAGAGGCGGCTCTGGCGGAGCTTGACTCCGATTCCATCGAGCATCTGGAAAAGACCGCGGCGCCCTACAGGCAGAACCGGTCCCCCAGATAGAATTTCTTGGCTACGTCGCTTTCGGCGACATCCGACGGAGACCCCTCTATCACGATCTGACCCCTGTGGATGAGGTAGGTCCTGTCGGTTATCGCCAGGGTCTCCCTGACGCTGTGGTCGGTGAGCAGAATACCGTATCCTCTGGTCCTCAGCCCCAGGATGATCTGCTGTATATCGTAGACCGCTATGGGATCTATGCCGCTGAAGGGCTCGTCCAGCAGAATGAACGAGGGTTCTATGGCAAGGCTCCTCGCTATCTCCACGCGCCGCCGTTCTCCCCCGCTAAGAGCATAGCCGTGTATCCCGGCCACATCATGCAAACCGAACTCGTCGATAAGTTCTTCTATGCGATCGTTTATGGATTCGCTCCTGCAGCCCGTTTCCTGCAGTACCAGTTCCAGGTTCTGGCGAACCGTCAGGTTCCTGAAGACCGATGCTTCCTGCGGAAGATAACCTACTCCCATACGTGCGCGCATATACATAGGCATACCGGTAAGGTCATCGCCGTCCAGCAGCACGCTTCCCCCGTCTGGCCGCACCACGCCCAGCACCATGTAGAATGTAGTTGTCTTTCCGGCGCCGTTGGGTCCCAGCAGGCCGACTATCTCTCCCTGCTTCACACTGATGTCGACGGAAGAAACGACTGCCCTGCCCTTGTAGGATTTGGACAGTTTTCTGCCCGAAAGAACCTTTTGCCTCATTGAGACTTTTTCTCCTGCGGAGGCATGTCCACGATCATTCTCGGGTTCCCGAGGGCCTCTATCTTGCCGCTTTCGACATGCATCACGAAGTGATCGGCCGTTATACGGCGATCCTTCTGTACTGCCAGCGCGTTGCCGGTAAAGACAAGGGTCCCCCTGGCCTTTGAATAGACGGCCCTGTCGCCCGTTACACGGGTGGCCTTGCCGTCGGCCGCAACAGTGTCCGCCACAACGTTGCCCATAGCCGTGAGTTCCGAAAACTCGCCGTCCACCAGCAGGCCTTCCATCTCCCTGGCTTTCATCACCAGATTCTGCGTCTTGTCCTCGAATCGGCTCACGTTCCTCGCAAAAACCTTCTGGCCCCTTTCGGCTTCCCTGGTCACCAGGTCGTCGCATGCAAGAGTTTTGCTTCCCTCGGCCCATTCAGCCCTGACGTCGCCCCACAGATGCGACATTGCCCCGTCGGCGCTTGCTTCTCCTTCGCTCGACGTTGCCACGGCCCCGCGGCCGGTGACGCGGACATTTCCGCTTGCGTATATAATGCCCTTGTCCGGGTCATATCGCAGTTTGTCGGATGTCAGCTGCATCTGCTCCGCGGACATGGCCAGACCAGCGCAGAGCACGACGATAAGAGCCGCAGTACAGAGACGAACCTTGTTCATTTTGGGACCCCCCGTTTATCACAAAAGATAACGCCTGTCTTTAGACGACGCTATTCTACCCTATAAGTTCCGCTATCTGCACCGCGTTCAGGGCCGCTCCCTTGCGCAGGTTGTCCGAAACCACCCACATCGAAAGGCAGTTCTTGCGGGCCGTGTCGCGCCGGAGCCGCCCGACGAAAACATCATCCCTGCCCGCAGCATCCCTGGCTAATGGATACAGGGCGTTTTCTGGTCCGTCCGCCACCGCCACACCGGGTGCTTTTTCCAGTATAGTTCGAGCCTCCCGGGGAGAAATGCTTTTGTCGAAACAGGCCGTCAGCGATTCCGAATGACCACGGTAAACGGGAACGCGCGTGGTGGTGCAGCTTACGCGGAGCTCGGGAAGGCCCATTATCTTTTTCGATTCCCTTATCATTTTCCATTCCTCGCCGCTTATCCCTTCCTCGTCGAAGTCGCCGATGTGGGGAAGCACGTTGAAGGCGATATTGTGGGGGTAAACCCTGTGATCAAAGCCGTCTCCCGCCAGCACGGCCCGGGAAGCGTCCGACAGTTCCCCCAGAGCAGCCCGCCCCGTTCCCGATACCGCCTGAAACGTAACGGCCGAAAACTCCGAGAGCCCAGCGGCGTCGTGAAGCGGCTTCAGCGCCACGACCGCCTGGATCGTCGCACAATTGGGATTGGCGATTATCCCTTTGTGCCTGTACGCTTCCTACGGGTTCACCTCGGGAACGACCAGAGGCGTTTCCGGGTCCATTCTCCACGCCGAGCTGTTGTCCACCACGACCGCGCCCTTTGCGGCAGCCTCCGGAGCCCACCTGAGTGACGCTTCGCCTCCCGCCGAAAAAAGTGCGACATCAACTCCATTGAAAGCTTCGGTCGACACCTCGCGAACCATCCAGTCGCGGCCATTGAAAGAAACCGTCGAACCGGCGGACCGTGACGAAGCCAGCGGAACCAGTTCGCTAACGGGGAAATTTCTCTCCTCCAGCGTAAGAAGCATTTCGGTTCCAACAAGGCCCGTTGCGCCCAGCAGCGCCACTTTCATCGCCGGGCCTCCTCTATGAAGGTCCTGTGCAGCGCCGCCAGCGACCTTTCCACATCCCCCGAGGGAACCACGCATGTGATCGCCATGGAAGTGGAAGATATCATGTCGATGTTCACCGATTCACCAGCCAGCACCGAGAACATCCTGGCCGGCGCCTCGGGGTGAGTGGAAAGCCCCGCACCCACAACGGATATCCTGCCTATTTCCGTATCGAAGGCCACGCCCTGTGCGCCGAGGTCTGCGGCCGTTTTCCGGCAGATATCTATGGCTTCTCCCAAAAATTCCTTGCGCACCAGAAAGGCTATGTCGTTTACATCTCCCCTCATTACGCTCTGGATTATCATCTCCGCACCCACCCCCGCCTCGCTGAGCGGAGTGAAGACCCGCGCCGCGACGCCGGGCGTGTCGGGAACTCCCAGCATCGCCACCTTGGCGACTTCCGTATCGTGAGCGATCGAACTGACCGCAAAATGTTCGGATACATCTTTTTTCATGATCCACGTCCCCTTTTTCTGATCAAGACTTGAGGCTACGAAAAGCGGCACATCGTAGCGCAAGGCCATTTCTACGCTTCTGGCCTGCAGAACAGCCGCTCCAGCGGCCGCCATTTCCATGCATTCCCTGTAACCCACGTTTTCCAGCCTCACCGCGCTCGATACCGCCCTGGGGTCGGCCGAATATATGCCGTCTACATCCGTGAAGATCCTGCAGCAGTCGGCCCCCAGCGCGGCGGCCAGGGCAACCGCCGAGAGATCGGACCCTCCACGACCCAGGGTGATCACGTCGCCCGATACTGTAACTGCCTGAAACCCCGCCACAACGGCCACGGATCCTTCGGCGAGGCAACGGCTTACCGGTTCCGGATCCACGGACAATATGCGGCCGTCCGTAAACGTGCCCGATCCGCTTATTCCCGCCTGCCCCCCCGAAAACGATCGTGCGTGTACTCCCAATTTTTCAAGCGCGATGGCGAACAGGGCCACGCTCTGCTGCTCCCCCGTGGATATAAGCTGGTCTATCTCACGGCGATTCATGGCGCCCGACAGGCTGCTTGCCTGCTCTATTAGATCATCGGTGGTCCTGCCTGCGGCCGATACGACCACTGCCGCCGATAATCCCTTTGCGACACGTTCAGCTACACTCCGGGCGGCCGCTTCCAGCTTACCCTGGCCCGCCAGGGACGTACCTCCGAACTTGAGGACTTCCATACTCACCGCCCGGCCGCCCCTTCCGGAGCGCGTGTAAGAACGGCCCCCTCCTCATCGACGTCGAGCACGAAAAACCGCGACCGTACTCCATGTCTGGTGAATATCCGGCACATAGCCTCCGCAACGTAGCGTGGAGAACCCTTGGCCATCGCCAACACACTGGGGCCCGACCCGCTGATAGCTACGCCCAGACAATTCGGCGCGCTTTTAACTTCGTCGAGGATGGTCTCGCCACCCGGAAACAGCCGGGCCCTGAACTGCTGATGAAGCCTGTCGTCCATCGCCCACGGCAGATTCTCCCATTTGCCCGCCGCCCACGAAGCCGCCAGAAGGACACCCCTGTTCAGGTTGAAGACGGCGTCTTTCATTGTCACGTTTTCCGGAAGAGCTTTTCGCGCATCCTCCGTTCGAACCTGAACGTCGGGAACCGCGACAACGGCCGTGATCTCGGCGGGAGGTGAAGGCAGCTCCACATACCTCAGGGAATCTCCGTCACGGCAGCTCACGACCATACCTCCCAAGCAGGCGGGAACCACATTGTCCGGGTGTCCCTCTATCTCGACCATTAGCGGCAGAAGATCGTCCATCGGCAGCGGCTCGCTTCTGAGGGCGTTCGCAAGCATAACACCGCCGGCCACAGCCCCGGCCGAACTTCCCAGGCCCCTGCATAACGGTATGGCGTTAAGACATCTC
>Ga0272441_10006153_pt1 | contig 20313 bp, 12 predicted proteins | sample SSMProp6N_FD_193582 | JGI IMG/M metagenome (GOLD analysis project Ga0272441, IMG submission 193582) | Marine sediment archaeal communities from Little Sippewissett salt marsh, Falmouth, MA, United States - SSM-Prop-6N | ecosystem: Environmental > Aquatic > Marine > Wetlands > Sediment ...
TGCATCCTTATCCCAACCAGCGTTTGGCCGTCATGACCCAAGGTAGGAGCCCGGTGCGGTAGTTCCGCACGCCGGGATCTGTCCGGGGGGCGCCCCGCGAGGGGCGTCCCTACCGGGATCGATTGAGACTCGAGGGCCTTTCCCAACCTCACTCGCCCCTTCCCAGGGCTCCTCCTCGTCGGGCGAGGCTGGGCGGCGTGCAGTCGGCCGGGCCGGCGGTGCGCTCAGGCGCAGGCCAAGTCCTTCCACGGAAAGCAGGTGCGCAGAGACCGCTGCCCCCCTCCGCAGAGGCCAGGCGGTACGCCAGAAGCTGGGCGCGCCAGGCAGGCGGTGGTCGGGGACGACAACGCGCATAGCAGGCATGGCGGCCGGAGGTTGAAGGGGCAATCGGGAATTGGTAGCCTGCACGCGAGAGGAGGCCGTGACAGAAGGCAGACCGGAAGCTGTCGCGGGCCGCCGCTCCACAATCCGCCACCCGCGGTGGAGGACGACCCCGACCGGCCGGGTCGAGACGGCCGGCGTGACGACGGTCGAGGCGCGGGATACGGTGCCGTCGGACGCGTGCTGATCGTAGGGAGGCGACGGCGGCTGTTCCGAGAGGGCAAGGACAGGCGTAGATGCACGAAGATCGCCTCAAGGCGTTGACGTGGCAGAAGCCGGCGCGGATTCCCATCGGCGCGGGCATTCTCCCGGCCGCGTGGATGAAGCACCGGGAGGCGCTGGACGCCATCGTCCGCCGGCATCCGCTTGTGTTCGGGCGGCAGGACAAGCAGAGGGACTACGACGCGGTGTGGACGGGCTCCTACGTCGAAGGGAAGCACGTGGACGTGTGGGGTTGCGTGTGGAGCAACGTGAAGACCGGCATGGAGGCCATCGTGACGGGGCATCCCGTACCCACGCGTGCGGCCGTTCACTCGCTGGAGATTCCGGAGCAAGACGATGGGTTGCCCCACGGGTTCATGTACCTGCGGCTGGCCGATCTGCGGGGCTTCGAGGAGATCATGGTCGATTTCGCCGAAGAGCCGCCGGAACTGCAGATGCTCATTGACAAAGTCCTAACCTACAATCTCGCCCAAGCGGCCAAGAAGCTCAAGAGACTGAACGGACCAGGTCGAATGGTCTATTTCGGCGACGATCTGGGTATACAGAACTCCCTGCCCATGAGCCCCGAAAAGTGGCGCAAGTACCTCAAGCCTTGTTTTGCCGAGCTCTACAAGCCGTTTCGGGACGCCGGACACTACGTCTACATGCACAGCGACGGGCACATGTACGAGATCATCCCGGACCTGGTTGACTGCGGCGTCAGTGTGATCAACCCCCAGGTGGGCGCCAACGGCCTGCACAACCTGGCGGCCGTGTGCAAGGGAAAGGTCTGCGTGGACCTGGACCTGGACCGACAGATGTTCCCGTTCTGGACGCCGGAGGAGATCGACGCTCACGTCCGCGAGGCGGTCGAGGTGCTGGGCAGTCCCGAAGGCGGGTTGTGGCTCAAGGCCGAAATCGGGGACGATGTGCCCCTGGAGAACGTGGAAGCCATCTGCAGCGCGATGGAGAGACACAGCACCCGTTACAGCGACAATGCGATGGACGGGAGTGACCCATGGGCCGGACGCCCCCAGACAGTCTCTGGCGCAGGCGATGGCGCAGTGGGCCGGACGCGGTGACTTGCGGACCAGCGGATTTGGCGTTGCTTGCCCATTCGGAAAGCAGAGCAAACGCTGAGACAACGTGATCGCACAGAGGCCGGCCGGAGGTCCCGCATCGGAGCCGGGAAGCATGCCTGGCGGCCCTGGAGACCTAGCCGAATGGCCAAGGGAGTGACGGATACAGACGAGAAGGGGTATTCCCGGGTGCGGAGCCTTGTTGCCTTGGGCATCGGGTTGATCGGCTCCGTTTTCATCTGGATCGTCACGCCGTACGTCAACTTCCTGATCGACACCGGGTATGTCTCGGACTCGTACTTGCCCGTCAGCTCGGTGTTCGTGGTGCTTGTGCTCTTGCTGCTGGTCAACCCCGTCCTTCGGCTGATCGGCAGGTTCGCCTGTGGCGGCAGCGGCACACTGGCGCTGGATCGCAGGCAATTGGCGTTGGTGTTCTCCATCGTGCTGATGGCGGCGGTCGTGACCAGCCACGGCTTACTACGACACTTGCCGTACTCGATCGTATTCAACAACGCGCAGATCAACAGCAATTCGGCGCTCGCCGAATCGGTGGAGAAGGTGGGCGTCCCGCAGAGCCTGTTCCCGGACGAGTTGGGCTACGGCAACGACGCGTCGGCCTCGAACTACTACCTCCGCAAGCTCCCCCCCGGCGAGCAGATCCCCTGGCACAAGTGGACCGGGCCGCTGGCTTCCTGGGGCGTGATGGCCCTGTTCTCGCTGGCGATGATGGTCGGTCTGGCGATGGTCGTCTTGCCGCAGTGGCGTCACAACGAGCGACTGGCGTTCCCGCTGCTGGGTCTGCAGCAGCGTCTGCTGGAGTCGCCGGAAGAAGGCCGACTGGTGGGGGGGCTGTTCCGCAAGCGGTCGTTCTGGATCGGCGCCGGCCTGGTGGTCTTCCTGTACTGCCTTCAGGGGGCGCACCTGTACATGCCGACGAAAGTCCCGGCGATCCCGCTGAAGTGGGACCTCAAGAGCCTCTTTACGGAAGGGATGCTGCAGCACGTCGACGACACCGTCGGCATCAAGGCCAACCAGATCGTGTTCCTGATCGTCGGCGTGACCTTCTTCATGCCCAGTCGAATCGGGTTCTCGATCGTGTTCTTCCACCTGTTGTACGTGGCCTATGCCGTGGTCAACAAGGCGTACTATCCGCCGTACAACGCCGGCGCGGTCGGCGACCAGCACACCGGGTCGCTGGTGGCGTTGGCCGTCGGCGTGCTCTGGCTGGGCCGCAGTCAATGGGCGCGAGTGTTCCGGGCGATGTTTCGCCGATCGGGCGGTGACAACGACTGCTACAACCGAGCCGCCGGCTGGACGCTCGCGATCGGCTTCGCCGGTGCGGCCGGGTGGCTGATGTGGGTCGGCGTCCAGCCTGTCATGGCGGTGGCGTTCGTTGCGGTCGGCTTCATGGCTTCGCTGGTGATTGCCCGGCTGGTGGCCGAGACGGGCATCCCGTTTATGAGCATCCAATGCGCGGGCGTGCATCATCTGATACGGCTGCTGCCGGTGTCTTGGCTTAGCGGGCCGACCGTGTTGTTCTCGATGGTCCCGACGCTGTTCTACCAGGACAGCTCGCGGATCAGCGCCACCGGGCTGGGGGTCCATGCGCTGGGCATGGACGAGGACGCCGACCCTCGGCGTCGGGCCCGGCTGGCATGGGTCCTGCTCGGCGTGATGATGCTTGGCGTGGTGGTCTGCGGCGCCGTCCACTTGTACATGAACTACAACGAGGACGTCTCCTATGCCGACATTGCTCCCCTCAACCGAACGGGCCAGTGGCGGCTTTCCGACGCCATGGGCCTGTTCCAGCAGCACGAGAAGATCGAGAAGGACCCCGAGAGGGACCGCTTTGAGAAGGCCACGTACAATCGCCCCGCCAACATGATCGGCGGCACCGCGGCGGCCGGGCTGCTGATGTGGGCGTGTCTGCTGTGGCCGAGCTGGCCGCTGCATCCCATCGGGTTGTTGATGGGAGGAGGCTACCTGCCGGCCCTCGGCTGGCCGAGCATCCTGCTGGGGTGGGTGTTGAAGGTCTCGATCCTCCATTTCGGCGGGGCCCGACTGTACCGGAAGGCCGCGCCGTTCTTCCTGGGCCTGATCGTCGGGCAGTTGCTCGCCGCGGCGATCTGGGCGATCATCCCGAGCATCCTGGCCGCCACGGGTGGCGAGGTGCTTCAGATGAAGGTCCAGCCGGGCTAGCGAGTAGAGCAGCGGGCCCGGCGCGACCGTCGGGGCGATCCATGAGGCAAGTGCTCGTGTCGAAGGTATTCCTGGCAATACTGCTGGCGGCCCCGACGGCCGGACCGGCCCTCCCGGCCCCGACAGGGCCGTCCCAAGCCGTCCGGGACGTCCGCAAAGCGACCGAGTGGATCGCCGGCGTGGGCTCGCGCGTCGTCGGCTCGGCGGAACACAAGCGGGTATCCGACAAGCTGTTGGAGGAAGTCGAGCAGATCGACAAGGCCTCCGGCAGCGGCTTGCGGGTCTGGCGGCACACGTTCGACGTGGTCGTCCCCCGCACGAAGAAAGCCGAATTGCGGGTCGGCCCCAGGGCCAATCCCACGTCGCATACGGTCTATCCCTTCTGGCCGGCCGCCGTCCGCCTGCACAGCACCCCGCGCGGCGGGATCAGCGGCAAGCTGATCTACGTGAAGGGCGGAGAGCTGGAGGACATTCCCGCCAGGAGTCTCCGCGGGCAGATCGCCGTGATGGAGATGTCGGCCGGCAAGAGGTGGCGACGGGCGGTCCGGGCGGGGGCGAAGGCGGTCCTCCTGCTGGGCGACCAAAAGACCGACCAGCACGACGCGGGGTCGCACATGCTGCCCCTGCCGGTGTACCTGCCCCGGTTCTACGTGCCCGGCGACGGCGAGCTGGCCGTGAAGCTGCGGGCCGGTTCGATCCCGGAAGGCACGCTGGTATGCGAGTCGAAGTGGGAGCAGGTCGAGGCGCGGAGCCTCTACGCCCTGGTCAAGCCGAGACCCGAGGCGATGGGCCGAAAGGCCCTGGCGATCTGCGTGCCGATCGACGCGATGTCCGTCGTGCCCGACCTGGCCCCCGGCGCGGACGTGGCCGTCGACGCCGCGATGGGCTTGACCCTCCTGCGGCATTTCACGGCCAACCCGCCGGCTCGTCCCGTGCTGGTGGGCTTCCTGGACGCGCAGTCCATCAACATTCTCGGCATCCGCCACATGGCCGGCGCCCTGTCGGTCACCGACGAAGAACGCGCCGACTCGCTTCGCGAGGACAACAAGGTCCTGGAAGAGTATCAGGCCGCGTGGGACCTGGTGAAGGGTCTGGCCTCCGACAGGCCCCCGGCGAACCTGCACGAGCCGGAATTCAAGCCCATCCACACCTTCGTCCGGGACGAAGTGGACAAGGTCGTCGTGGCCGCGGACACCGAGCTTCAGTCTCTCCGCGTGCTGGAGCAGACCGACGAGGTGAAGCAGGAGATCGTGGAGGCGAAAGCCCGGCGATCCAGGTATCGCGGCACGCAGGTGAGCCTGCTGACCGGCAGGGCGATCTCGGACGAGCAGGCGCGGCTTGCCGGCGAGCTGTGGGCCCTGGCCTGGAACCGCACCAGGGGCCAGTACGAGCAGGCCAAGGAGGTGGCCGACGCTTCCGAGCGGCGACGGCGGATGCGGAACGAGTTGACCGAGGCGCTGGGGTTGGCGCCCACCGAAGGCAAGGACAGGACCACGACCCGGCCGATCGGCTTCATGCTCGGGCTGGACCTGTCCGATGCGGGCGTGTGTGTCGGCCCGCAGCAGTATTGCCGCTTCCTGGTCATGAGCCAGAACAGCAACGCCAGGCCGTTCCAGAATTGGGTGGAAGCGAAGGTCAACAAGGCGCCCGAGAAGGTCTGGCCCGACGAGGCCCAGCGGCGCGCCGTGAACCTCCGGCCGTTCACGGACCTGCGGACGACCAGCACGCACACGCAGGGCGACGTGTCGGCGATCACGCCGGTGGCGAGCTTCCAGACCTACTCGATCACCTGGGCGACCCTCAACGGCTACCGTCAGCGCGTGGACACCCCCTTCGACCGAGCGGAGCGACTGGACTGGTCGCGCCTGGGGCCGCAAATCGACGCGACGATCTCGATGCTCGACGCCCTGACCGGGGCCGGCGACCGGGATCCCGTCAAGGACTACCACAAGGACTTCCACATCAGTCAGAGCCCCACCATGAGCCCCGACTGGGTGCGGGTTCGCACGATCACCGTGGATGTCTCCCCCGGAACGCCCGTGCCGCGCCTGCCGATGGAGGGATACCTGACCGCGCTGGTCCTCGGCCCGTTCACCACCGACGGCTTCACGCCCTCCGGGTGGCCGCTGGCGGCCGGCATGCGGCGATACGAGTTCCGCTTTACCGGGTCGGACGGACGGGCGCTGTTCCAGTTCATCCCCCGCCGCCCTCGTAGCTGGTTCGGGGGATTCCACCTGGAATCCTACAAGCTCGACGGCCGCGGCGCCATCACGCGCGCCATCGACCTCAGCCGCGCCGGGCGCGGCGTCAAGCTCCATGACACCTTCGCCTACGGCCACAAGAGCAAGACCCCCTTCCGCGGGGTGGTGTTCTCCTGTTCCGAGCTGACCGTCCCGGGCCTGCAAGACCCGCGGTACCTGATGCCTCTGCCCAACGCCAGCCTGCTGGACGCGCGCTCCCAAAGCGAACCCAAGCGGATGAACATGATGGTCTATGACGGCCTGGTCAGTTGCCTGCTCGAGCCGAAGGTCCAGTGGCAGCTCGTCCTGCGGGCCGGCATTACCCGAAACCGCATGGCGCTGCTGAACATGGGTGACCCGGTGGCCCATCCCGACACGTCGATCCGCGACCTCATCGAGGGCTTCCGCATCGGCGCCCCGCTCCCGGCCGACCCGCTGTACCAGGCCGCCCGGGACTGGCACCGCCTCAACGAACGCCGTATCACCAATTATGCCGCCGCCGGGATCACCAGCGCGGCGATCAACGAAATGCACGCGAGGTCCCGCGAGCGGCTTGCCGAGGCCGAGAAGCAGTTGGAGGCCGACCGGGGCGCCGCGTTCGTCCGCGACGCCGGCGACGCGCTGGCCACCGAGGCACGCGTCTACCAGGCCGTGCTCGATACGGCCAACGACGTCGTCCGCGGCGCGGTGCTGCTGCTGCTGCTGCTCGTGCCGTTCGCCGTGGCGATGGAGCGTCTGATGGTTGCGGCGGCGAAGATCGTACACCAGATCGTCGCGACGCTCATCATCTTCGCGGTCATGACGGGCATCCTCTGGAGCTTCCATCCTGCGTTCAAGATCGCCACCCAGCCGCTGACGGTCATCATGGCCTTCGGCATCATCTTCATGAGCCTGCTGGTGATCGTGCTGATCCTGCGCAAGTTCGAGTCCGAACTGGCCAAGCTCCGCTCCGGCCGGGCCGAGTCCAGCAGCGCCAAGACCTCGCGCCTGGGCGTGCTGAGCACCGCCGTTCGTTTGGGCATCGCCAACATGCGGCGGCGCAAGCTGCGGACGGTCCTGACGGGCATGACCGTCGTGCTGATCACCTTCGCCCTGCTGTGCTTCGTGTCGACCAGCCAATATAGCGGCTACCGTCAGTACGCCCTGGACCAGGAGGCCGGCTTCACCGGTGTGCTGATCCGCCAGCCCGGCTCGCGTCCCCTTCCGCCCGAAACGATGGACGCCGTGCGGAACTGCTTGGTCGGCGTCGTCGACGGCGTCGAGCGAGACGACGTCGTCGGCCGAATGTGGTGGTCCGTGCCGACGAACCAGTGGCGGCTGATCGCCGTGAACCCCAAGACGGGCAAGCACGTCGAGTTCTTCTCGGCGCTGGGCCTTGACCGCGCGGAGTCAGACGTTTCCGGCCTCCAGGGGATGCTGCCCCACTGGGACCGCTTCGCTGTTGGCGGAGGCTGCTACGTGGCGAAACAGGCCGCCGAGGAGCTCGGCGTCCAGCCGGGTGAGAGCATCCTCGTCGCCGGACAGGCCCTGAAGCTGGTCGATGTCTTCGACGGCGATCGGTTCGACCTCGAGGCGCGCGATCTGGACGGACGCTCCCTCGCCCCGCTGGACTACACCGCCATGACAAGCGACCAACTGAAGCGGTCCGGGCAGACGCGGTCCGGGTATAGTGCGCTGCAGGAGATGGCCGCGGCCGAGGAAGCCGGTGCGGCGGCGGTCGCCGAGCAGGAACTCCGCGCCGCCCCGGGCCAGTCCGTGCTGATCCTCCCGCGGGAGACGCTCGAAGACCAACACAACTGCACGCTGCAATCGGTGGCGATTCACGCCGACGGCGCCGGGCAGGCTCGCGCCGTGGCCGAACGCCTGGCCGAACGCTTCGCATTCAGCGTGATGTACGGCGCCGAAGGCGAGCCGCTGCAGGTGCTCGCCTCGACCCCTCTGTTGCCGTCGGCGCCCAAGAGCCTGCTGATTCCGCTGATCATCGGCGCGTCGATCATCTTCAACACCATGCTCAGCTCGATCGCCGAGCGCCGGCGCGAGGCCTACATCTACACGTCGCTCGGCCTGGCGCCGATCCACGTGGGGTTCCTGTTCCTCGCCGAGGCGATGACCTACGGGTTGATGGGCTCGGTGTTCGGCTATGTCGTCGGCCAGGGCGCGGCGACGGCTCTCGACGCGCTGGGCTGGCTCGGGGGGATGACGCTGAACTACTCCGGCTCCCAGGCGATCATGATCATGTTCATGGTCTTGGCGGTGGTGATGGTCGCGGCGTTGATCCCGGCGTATCTGGCCGGGAGAATGGCCGCCCCGTCCAACCAGCGGACCTGGGCCGTCCCCGAGCCGGTCGACGGGGTCATCCGCGACACGCTGCCGTTCACCGTCAACGCCAAGACGGCCAACGGCGTCGCGGCATACCTGTTGGAGTACCTCGACGCCCACGCCGAGGGCAGCATCGGGCATTTCAGTACCGATAAGCTCACGACGTTCCGCAACTCCGTCGTGGGGCTGGAGGCGATGGGCATCGAGGGCACGGTCTGGCTCGCGCCGTACGACCTGGGCGTCCGCCAGGAAGTCCGGCTGACCATCGAGCCGGCCGGGGGGAAGGATATCTACGGAATCCACATCGAACTGCGTCGGGCCTCCGGGTCCGCGCGGGCCTGGCACCGGCTGAACCGTGTGTTCCTGGGCGACCTGCGCAGGCAATTGCTCGGCTGGCGCCGGCTCGAGCCCGAACGGATTCTGAATTTCCTGGCCCAGGGGCGTGAATCCCTGGCCGCCATGCCGTGGGTCGCCCAAGCCGAGACCGCCGGAACGTGACAGCCAGGCAAGAGAACCGCGCAGGGTGAGACATACCTGATCGAGAGCGGGCACGGATGCGAGAAGACAAGGAATTCAAGGAGTTCCGGGACCTGATCCGGCGTCCGGATCACTTCGAGCACGGCGTCAACGTCGGCACCGTGGTGATGGCCTTGTTCGTCGGCCTGCTGATGACGCCTGCGCAGTTGTACATGCAGTTGGTCGCCGGTGTCGAGATGGGGCCGGCCGCCCAGTGGGTAACGGTCATCCTGTACGTCGAGGTCTCCCGCCGAGCGTTGAAGACACTCAAACGCCCGGAGATCTTTGTCTTGTTCTACATGTGTGGCGCCGTGATCCACACCGGCGGCGGATTGCTGTGGCACCAGTTCCTGGCCCAATCGGAGGAGATGCGCCGCCTCGGCATCGCCGAGTACATTCCCCAGTGGTACGCCCCGTCCGACCCGGCGGTCCTCGCCCAGCGCGACTTCATGATGACGGCCTGGATGCTGCCGATCGGTCTGATGCTGCTGCAGATGTTCATCTCCCGGCTGGATCACTTCGGGTTGGGCTACGTGATGTTCCGCTTGACCAGCGACGTCGAGGAGCTGCCCTTCCCGATGGCGCCGGTGGGCGCGATGGGCATGACGGCCCTCGCCGACGCATCCAGCCAGAAAGACAGTTGGCAATGGCGGACCTTTAGTATCGGCGGCGCGGCCGGCCTGGCGTTCGGGACGATCTACCTGGCGATCCCGAACATCACCAGCGCCATCTTCACCAGCTCCCTGCGCATCATTCCGCTGCCGTTCGTTGATTTGACCGGCTACACCGAGCAGGCACTGCCGGCGATGCCGATGATGATCAGTTGCGACCTGTCGTTCGTCGTGCTGGGGATGGTGTTGCCGTTCTGGGCGATGGTGGGCAGCGCCATCGGGCTGATGATCACCATGATCGCCAACCCCATCCTGTTCAAGACCGGCCTGCTGCACGGGTGGGAGCCGGGGCTCGGCGGCATTCACACCATCCAGTCGAACACGATGGACTTCTACTTCAGCTTCCGCCTGGGCTTGCTGTTTGCCATCGCGGTGATCGGTTTCGTGCATCTGTATTTCAGCTACCGCAGGAAGCGCCGCGAGATGGGCACGGCCGGCGCCGGCAAGACAAACTGGTCCAAGCTGTTCAAACCGCCGGTCGGGCGGAACGACTTCTCCGTCTGGGTCGCACTGGGCATCTATCTCTTCTCGACGACCGCCTACATCACGCTGACGTACCTGCTGGTGAACCACTGGTCGCCGATTCCTGAAGGCGGCAAGGAGTTCCCGTTGTGGATCCTGATCTTCTACGGGTTTGTCTACACGCCGCTGATCAGTTATGTCTCGGCGCGGATGGAAGGCATCGTCGGCCAGCAGGTGCAGATCCCGTTTGTCCGGGAGGCGACGTTTATCCTCTCGGGGTACAAGGGCGCGGCGATCTGGTTCGCGCCGATCCCGCTGCACAACTACGCCGGCCAGGTCAAGTCCTTCCGCACGACCGAACTGACGGGCTGTAAGTTCACCTCGTTGATCAAGGCCGAGATGCTGATCTTCCCGATCATGGCCGTCGGCACGGTCCTCTTCGCTCAGTTCATCTGGTCGATCTCCGAGGTGCCCAGCGACCTGTTCCCCTACGCCAACGAGTTCTGGGAACTCCGCGCGTTCCGACAGGGGCTGATCTACTCGGCGACGCTGCCCGGGGAGGCCGCCAGCCCGTTCCAGGAAGCGTTCGTCTGGGAGTACCTCTCGGTCGGCTTCGTACTGGCGTTGGCCGTCTACGCCACGCTCAATCACTTCGGTCTGCCCGTGTTCCTGGTCTACGGCGTCGTGCGCGGGCTCGACCAGTCCGTGCCGCACGCGATCGTCCCGATGTTCATCGGCGCCTTGCTGGGCCGGTACGTCTGCCGAAAATGGTTCGGTGAGAACTGGCCCAAGTACCGCATCGTCTTCGCCGCGGGTTTCTCGGCCGGTATTGGGCTGATCACCATGTTGAGCCTCGGTTTCGTCGTCATGAGCAAGAGCGCCGCGAAACTCCCGGTGTAGAAAGAAGACCGCCCTCTTGATCCCCCAGCGACAACATGCCGCCGCCTCGAAACGCCCTGCCCGGCCAGGCTGCCTCGCCTGGGCCGGGTGGCATATGGACGTGCCCCCGCGGTGGAGACCGCTGAAGATCGAGGGCACGTTCTCGGGCGGGAGGATGATTCTCGGCCGCGGCGCCGACGTGGTCATGCAGGTGAAGTGGTGGCGGCCGAGGCCAAATCGCTTCCGGGCCGAGCGCTGGCTGCGCCGCCGGCTGCGCTCGCTCAAAGCCAGGATTGACGACGAGGCCGCCTGCCCGTCGCCGGACGGATTCGACCCGGTCACGCGGGCGGTAAGCCGCGGCGGCAGGCGCAGCAAGCGCGGCGCGTGCGCCCTGTGGTACGGCTGGGCCCCGGCCGCGGGCGTGCAGATCGAGGCCGTCGTCGGCCCGCAGGATTCCGGCGGGCGCGGCGCGCCGTGGCACGCCCTGCAATCGCTCCGCGCCGCCAAAATGGGCGCACCGACCACCTGGGCCGTGTTCGACAGCCTGTTCCATGTGCCGGCCGGCTTCGTCGTCGACCAGTACGAGCTGCTCCTGGGCGACCTGTCGCTGCACTTCACCGGGCCGGACAGACAGACACTGATGCTCCGGCAGATCTACCCGGCCGACCTGGCATTGGAGCGCCGAAGCATGGCCGACTGGCTTGAATTCTCGCGCTTCCGTACGCGAAGACACTTCCGCGGCGAAACCGAACAGAACTGGGCCATCGAGCGCCATGGCAGGCGGCTGGAAGGCCTCCACCGCACGGGCGTCAAGAGCTACCCATTCCCACTGGGCGTGGTGCGGCCCCGGTGCAGCATCGGCGCGGCGGCCCTCGATACCGAAGCCGGGCGACTGATGGTTGCCGAACACGACAGTTCCCGGCCCCACGACGACGCACTCCTCCGCCGGGCGATCCTGGCGATGAACCAAATCGAGGAGGTCGCGTAGTCATGGCTCGGTCCAGAGCAAGACTCTCGCGGAAGGCGGCGATGCAGGGCCGGCCGATGCAGGTCCCGCCGATCAAGACCGAGACGCGCGACAAGGGCGGCGCGTTGATCACCGTACTGCTCGACGGCCCGCGGTGGGCCCGGTTCATCGGCGGCAAGTCCAAGGTGCAGCGATCGTACGGCCTGGACCGCTTCGGCATGCAGGTCTACGAGGCCTGCGACGGCAAGACCAGCGTCCGCCGCATCGTCAAACGCTTTGCCGCCGACAACGGGCTCGGGCCGGCCGAGGCGGAACTGGCGGTCAGCACGTTCCTCAAGACCCTCATGGCCAAAGGCCTGATCGTCATGGGAGTTTCCAAAGACAACGTAGGAAAGGGCCGGTAGGAGCCAGCACCAGCCCAACCGGCAGAGACCACCATTGTGGGACACGACACGAAAACGATACGCCGACAGGTCCAACTGACGTTCTGGAAGTCCGTCCGCATGGCCTGGCAGTCCATTCGCGTGCGGCTGTTCCGGTCCATCCTGGTCGTCAGCGGCATCGTGCTGGCCCTGGCATTCGTGACCTACATTTTCTCGGCCGACGCCTTGCTTCGCGCCGCCGCCTTCGACGGGCCGCCGGAGCTGAAGGCCGAGCTGGAGCGCCAAGGCGTGCTGGCCGGCCTCGCCGACGACGACGCGGTCATTCAGACCCGCTGGATGGCCGCCCTGGCGCTGATGATCTCCTTCGTCGGCATCCTCAACGCGATGCTGCTGAGCGTGACCGAGCGTTTCCACGAGATCGGCACCATGAAGTGCCTCGGCGCACTGGACTCGTTGATCGTCCGGCTGTTTCTGCTGGAGAGCGTCTTCATTGGCTCGGCGGGTACTACCGTCGGCATTCTGATCGGTCTGATCCTGGCGGCCGTCGAAGCCTGGGCGGCCTACGGCGGCGCGATCTGGTCGACGATGCCCGTCCTTAAGATGCTGCAGATTGTCGGTTTGTGTTACCTGATTGGCGTTGTCCTGACCGTGGGCGGCGCGTTGTACCCCGCATGGCGGGCCGCGCGGATGCAGCCGGTCGTCGCCCTGCGTTCGGAGATATGATTCCATGGGTGAACCGGAAGCCAAACCCCAACCCCAAGACGCCGAGCCCGAACCCAACAGCGCCGAGCTCCACGAGGCCCTGCAGTCCACCGAGGTCGTTCGCGCCGTCGGCGTCACGCGAACCTACCACCTCGGCGGCCAGCCCGTCCACGCGCTCGGCGGCGTCGACCTTTCCGTTCGCCGCGGCGAGTACGTCTCGATCATGGGCCCGTCCGGCTCGGGAAAGAGCACGCTGTTCAACATGATCGGCGGGCTGGACAAGCCCAATGCCGGGCAGGTGTTTATCGACGAAGTCGACATCGCCGCGCTGGATACCTTCGAGCTGGCCTGGCTGCGCTGCCACAAGATCGGCTACATCTTCCAGACGTTCAACCTCATCCCCGTTCAGAGCGCGCTGGAGAACGTCATGCTTCCGATGCTCTTCGGCGGCATGCCCGAGATGGAGGCCCGCGACAAGGCCGTCGAACTGCTCACCCGCGTCGGCCTCGGCGACCGCCTGCTGAACAAGCCCACGCAGCTTTCCGGCGGGCAGCAACAGCGCGTCGCCGTCGCGCGAGCCCTGGCCAACGATCCGGCAATCGTGCTGGCCGACGAACCGACCGGCAACCTCGACCTGAAGACCGGCGAGGAGATCATCCAGATCCTCGAATCGCTCGTGCGCGATTTCAACGTCACGGTTATCAGTGCCACACACGACCACAAGATGCTCGCCGCGTCCGATCGCGTCGTCTACCTCACCGACGGCAAGATCGTCGACATCAAGCACCGCGACGAGTTGGAGATCACGGCCGGCACGATCAAAGGCGGCCGCGCTGAGTAGCCCCGAAAGCGTCCCCGTCAAGTCCCAAAGCTGCCGCAAACAAGTCGGTCTGAGTCAGGCCTCACCGGGGAGGTCACGCACCTCGTAACCGTCAGCCCGTCGGGCTGCCATGCGCCGCTCCAACTGCTCCTGCTCCAGCTTCGTGAACTTCGCCTTCCGCCGCCGCTTCCGCCCACCGCTTCCCTCCGCTCCGGCCATCCGCCAGCCCGTGTCCCCTCGTACGGCTGCCGTCACGTCAGGTCGAGGGTGAGGACCTCGTGGGCTTTCAGCCCCGCCGACGCGGGTAGGGAGACGAAGCGGTGCTCGTGGGGGACGCGCCCGCGGCAGGTGCACTGCTCGGAACGGACGGTAACGCGGCGCTTCGTGCCGTTGACGCGGACGGTAGCGCGGCCGGTGGCGGGCAAGGCGGACCAGCACGTCTTGGGCAGCAGGACGCACAGGCCGAAGTCGTCCCGAAGGAGCACCTTGCGGCGCATGGGGCGACCGGGCTTCGCAGTGAGGCGTGGGGACGCCGTGGGCTTCATGTGGCCGACCAGGGAGCGATCATAGTCGGCGACAACGAGCTTCTTGCCCTTGCGGACGACGCGATGGCCTTCGGCAAGGAGCCGGGCTCGTTGGGTTTGCCCACGGCCGGGATACTTGGGGTTCAGTTCGCCGCCGGCCTTGAGAAGGCGCCACCACGGCGGCACGCGCCGCCGGCCGGCCTGCTCTTCCTCCTCGGCCGCGTGGGCGATCAGGCTGGCGAAGATGCCCGTCGTCATCGGGCAGGCGACGTCGGCGCCGTGGGCCTTGCGGAGGAGATCGCCGACCTGCCCCATCGTGATCAGTCTGCCGCGACGCACCCGCCGGATGATCGCTTCGACCTCGTCCGGCGAGGGCACAACCAACGTCTGCTTGGCCTTCTTGCAGAACCACGCCTTCGGCAGGCCGGGCTTGGCCTTGGCGGCCGCGAGCTTCTCCCGCCAAGTCTTCTTTGCGCGTGCCATGGCGGCTCCCTCTGGAACGGCCCGACCCGGTTGCTCTTCCGGGCCGGCCAACGGCAATTGTGCCCGTCGCCCCGCACCGGCGGCAAGCGCATTCCGGCGCGGCGTAACGGGAACGGTCGCGTCAGCAGAGAACGCGCTTGCCGATTCCTGGCTTGGCCGTAGAATCACCAGACGGGCCGACCGCGGTCGTCAGCCATGGACCGTTCGGGGAATCCCGGGCAATGGCGGTTCCGTGTCCGTTCCCTTCGTATCATGCATTGCATCGCTTTCCCTCCCCACCTTTTGAGCCTTCTGCTGCTGGTCTTCCCCCTTGGCTCCGTGTCCGCAGGGGACACATCGTCCCGCACGCGCCCGCCGCTTTGGGTCTCCCCGCCGGAACTGTCCGATCCCATCGTCCTGCAGCTCGATCCGGGGGCAAACAAGGTGGACTTGGCCCCCAGCCCGGCAGGGCGGGACTACCTCGTCACGTTCCCCGATCCCGCCCAGGGCCGCGTTACTGTCCTGCACGTCGACGGCCGCAGCAAAGCCCGCCATATCGTGATCGTCGGCGGGACCATTCACGTTCCGGAACCGCAGGACTTCGCGGGCGGCACCACGCTTCACGAGTTTGCCCAGCGGGCTGGAGCGCTTGTCGCCGGGCGCGACGACCTCGTGCTCCTACCGCTTCTGCACCCAGAGGAAATCAACGCCGACCTTCCCGCCCTTGCCGCGGCCGGGCTGGCCTTCGTGGCGGAGCGTCAGGACGTGGTCGCCCTGAGTCAGCGGCACCTTGCGGGAGGAGAAGGTGCGCAGCATCGTGCGGTGCGGGACGCGCAGGTCGATGGTCTTCGTCTTGCCGCCGAACCCCACGTCCTTGGCGTCCAGCCGAGCGGAGATCGGCCCCGAGTCCGGTGTCAGCGCCGCGGTGATACGGACCACGTACTGCCCCGTCTGTCGGACAGGGAGCGTGAACGCCACTTCGTCGCCCGCCCTGGCGGGACGCCACACCAGCAGTCGTCCGCCGGCCCAGAGATTGCCCTCGGCCAGCGTGGTGTTGGCCTTGTCGGCGAGGACGTCCTCGGCCGGGAAGAACGTGCTGCCCCGGGCGCCCATGCGGGCGGCGGGTTGCCATCCGGGCGGCAGGGACGGCGGGCGGACATCCTCGGCGGTGATGTCCACGTGGTCGTCCCGCAGGCCCGGCGCGCCGTAGTGGTAGGCCAGCCGCGCGTACGACACGCCCTCCGTCCGCTCGTGGCTGTACAGCTCCATGTAAAACGCCAGGTGGCTCGCGAACGGCATCGCGTCCAGGACATGCCACCGATGGTTGACCACGAATCCCCGGTTGGCCGGACCGTCGTCGCGGGGCTGGCCGCAGTAGGCGAAGCCGAAGATCTCCGGGACGGACCAGGAGTAGTTGAAGTAATCCTCCGAGCCCGTGCCGAAGGTCGACGGGCGAAGGTCGTCGTCGACGAAGATCTTCTCGTCGCCCTCGCCCCACCAGCTTCCGTAGGGCGTGGGGACGGGATTGGGGTTCATCAGCATCACGGCCGTGCCGACGTAGACGCCCTTGCCTTGTGCGATCAGGAAGGGCAGGTCGCGGGCTCCCGTTCCCCCGGCGGACGTCAGGCCGTGATCCACGCGCCAGCGGGCGCGGAAGTGCAGCGAGCGCCCGTCTTCCCATCGGTGCCCGCCAACCAGCGCCGAACCCGTCACGGTCACCGGCTGATCACCCCTGTTCTCCAGCCGAACCGCACAGGACCGGGCGAACGGCATGACGTAGCGGCAGGTCATCTCGCCGTCGCCCCGGACCGTGAAGGGGACCGAGTCGTACGGGTTGATTCCCGGCCCCGCACCGAAGAAGTCGCCGACGGGGCTCTGCACCTGGGCCGTGGGGTATCCGTCGAAGGTGATGTGCAGCACGGTCTGCCGCAGGGCCCGGTCGACGTCCTTGGCCCGGACCCGCAGCGTCAGGCGCTCGATCGCCGCCGATCCGGTCAGCGAGAGGGCCTCGACGGTCTCGCCCGGCTTGACCTTGGCGTCCATGGCACGGGCGGGCCTGGCGGATGCGTACTTCCACGCCGCGTGGGGGCCGGCGAGGACCTTCCCGGCCTTCTCGACGGCCTTGCGATACGTCTTCAGGTCCCTCGGCTCAAACGGGACGACCTTCGTGCCCGGCTCGTACCGCCGCACCTGGACTTCGTAGAAGTGGATCTTCCGGATGTCGCCCACCCAGACGATGCGGCAGCGTTTGGCGAAGGGCATCGGGAAATAGCAGGCGTCTCGCTGTCGAAAGGAGGCCTCGAATCCCTCCGGGTCGAGCCCGGCGGCTTGGGCATGCCGCAGGTACGGCTGCCGCAGGAACTCGTTTGCCGACCCGTCGTAGAGGGGTTTGTCGGCGTCGTCGAGGTACAGCCGAATCCGCCCGGCGTTGGCGGCCGTCCACGTGCGCACGATCGCGCCGGGCGATCGGACGTCGCAGAGCAGGTACTCGCCGACGCCCTTGGCATCCGGCTTTCGAAGCACGGCCTGGAAGTTGGGGACGGGCTCGCGGCCGAAGCCGTCGGAGTTGGCGAACCAGTCCGGGCCTCCCGGCAGCTTGCTTCGCCGGTCGTAGGACGAGAACTGCAGCGTCTTGTAGGCCGGGCCGGGGAACCGCGCCAGGCGGGCCATGTCGACCATTTCCTCGACCAGACTGCCCGTCGTGACCGGCGGCGGCGACGCCCCCCAGGCCGGAAGCAGTGCCGACAACAGCACACTGCTCACTGCGATGGAACGTACCATTTCCTCATCTCCCTGGCAGCGGGATGCGGAGGCTTTTTCGGCCGCTCCCTGCGGCGGCTTGCACCCGGACCATCGTCAGGATAGCCGTGCCGGCAGGCCGCCGCAATCCCCCTCGCCGGCCTCGCGGCGGCGGTGCGAACGGTCGGCCAACCCCCGGGCGGCGCATCCGGCAGGTACCGGGAAGCGGGCAGAAGGGACGGGGACGATCTACCCCGATCGGCAATGGACGCCTTTGCAGGGGTCGACCGGGGGGGGGCGTCATGGCCCCGAACCACTCGGCTCCCGTTTCAGTCGATCAGAGAGAACGCTTGCCGATCCCACGGACGGTGATAGGATCGCCGGGAAGGCCGACGGCGGTCGTCGGCCAACGCCCACCCGGGGAATCCCGGCCAAGGGAAGATGGCGAATGAACAGACGTGACTTCTTGACGGCAATGGGGGCAGCATGGTGTCTGTCGCGTACGGGCCTGTCCCTTGCGGCGAACCGGCGGAAGCCCGGCCGACCCAACATCCTCCTCGTCATGGCTGACGACCAGGGGTGGGGAGATATGGGGTACAACGGTCATCCGTTCGTGCAGACACCGGCTCTGGACGCCATGGCGAAGGACGGGTTCGTGTTCGACCGGTTCTACGCCGGTGCGCCGGTCTGTTCGCCGACTCGCGCCAGCGTGATGACCGGGCGCAGCCCGATCCGAACCAAGGTCACCAACCATGGCCGCTACATGCGCCCGCACGAGCAGACGATCGGCGAGGCCCTGAAGGCGGCTGGGTACGTCACCGGCATCTTCGGCAAAGTGCACCTGGGTTCTGGCCAGCCGGACTCGCCCTGCAATCCGGGCGGCATGGGGTTCGATGAGTGGGTGATCGGGCTCAACTTCTTCGATAACGATCCGTATCTCAGCCGCAACGGGACGGTCGAGCACAGGAAGGGCAAGGGCTCGGTCATCCTGATGGATGAGGCGATCGCGTTCCTCGAGAGACACAGGGACCGTGATCGCCCGATGTTCGCGGTGGTCTGGTTCCCGTCCCCGCACGACCCACACCGGGAGGTGCCGGCAGGTCCCAGCCTGTACGACGGCAAACCCAGGGCCGGGTACTATCGCGAGATCACGCTGCTCGACCAGCAGGTCGGGCGCCTGCGTGGCGAGCTCCGGAGGATGGGAATCGCGGACAATACAATCCTCTGGTACTGCAGCGACAACGGGGGGCTCGTCCACGAGACCTCCGGCGGACGAGCGAAAAAGGGCAGCATCTACGAAGGCGGCCTGCGCGTTCCCGCGATCATCGAATGGCCGGCGCGCAAGCTCAAGGGCCGAACTGCCGTGCCGGTCTCGACCTGTGATATGTACCCGACCCTCCTGGCCATGGCGGGGGTCAAAGCGGACCCTCCGCATCCGCTCGACGGGATGGACGCGAGCGATATCATCGCGGGATCGGCTAAGGAGCGCAGGAAGCCGATGGGGTTCTGGCACGGGTTCCAGGGCGGCCAGGCCACCTGGAGCGACCGCATCCTCAAGGCGGTCATGGAGAAGCAGCATGCCGGCGCGCCGTTGCCCCACAACCCGCACCGGATGCGCAAGGACACGGACGAATTCCCGCAGTTCCCGGAATCCACCGCAACCGGGCATGCGGCATGGAACGACTGGCCGTGGAAGCTGCACCGTATCAACGGCAAGAAGTTCGAGCTGTACAACTTGGCGGACGATCCGATGGAGACCACCGATCTCTCCGAAGATGCCAAGCACGCACAGAGGCTGGAGCGAATGAAGAAGGAGCTCGATGCGTGGATGCGCTCTGTCCTTCGAAGCCTCAATGGAGAGGACTACAAGCGAGGATAGCCGAACAGCAGACAGGCCCGCACGCGACGTCTGGATACATACGCTGAAAGCCCGCCGCGATCGAGCCCGGCAGGTACCGGTCCTCTCCCGGCCGCCGCACCGTTCACCGTCATATGCAGCAGATTGCCCTTGGCGTCGAAGGCGGCCGCACTGACCCTTGTCTTGATGGCGACCGTGCCGCTCTCGTCCTTGACCCGCTTGACCGCGGCTTGCGCGGGGACGCCACAGAAGACAAGCAGGGCGAAAGACGCCCGCAACGGTATCTGCGATCGCTGCACTGCGATTCTCCTATGACAGCCGTCTCCTGCCCAGACGGACCGATTCCCGCAAGCCGCGGAGCGGCGGCAGGAGGCGGCCGGCCGCTTTCGGCGCAGAGCGCACCGGTCCGTCCTCCGCCGGCTGTCCAGGCCCGTGAGTTATTATATCAGAAAAGTTACTGCAAAAATATCTTGACGCTAAGAATACATACACTAGAATACAGAGCTGAAAAGACGGGCTCGCCGTCGGTGTCTGCGCGGGTCGAGGCCGGCGTTGCGGTCCGTCGCCCGCGGGCGGACGAGAGGGCGGATGCAAGCGCAAGGAACACGACGATCGGTCCGACCGGCGGGCCCCGGGCACCGGCCCTCGCCGTTCCGGCCGATCACGGTCCACCCCCACTGTGACGAAACAAAGCCACGCACGGCTTATTCCGAGTATGGGCCTTTGGGTCGCCATGATCCGCGTCTGGCGGTGGTCGCCGGTCGGCGGCCTCCGGTCATTCGGTCCTGGTGTCTGCGTTTCCCTTATGGAATTGCCCCTTCTGTGCCGATCCCTTTGTACAGAGGCAAGTGAATGGATTCACAGGACTTCTGTTCAGAGGAGATGGCCATGCGACGGATCGAAGAGCTCTG
>Ga0272441_10006155_pt1 | contig 20310 bp, 21 predicted proteins | sample SSMProp6N_FD_193582 | JGI IMG/M metagenome (GOLD analysis project Ga0272441, IMG submission 193582) | Marine sediment archaeal communities from Little Sippewissett salt marsh, Falmouth, MA, United States - SSM-Prop-6N | ecosystem: Environmental > Aquatic > Marine > Wetlands > Sediment ...
ATTATTTGGTAAATTTACCTGAAGTAGGTGGGATCGAGGCAATTATGGCTAACGAAAATGTAAAAGACAAACTCTCTATTCTACCAGATTTTAGCAATAAGCAGGCGTTAATTACACTCTTTATTATACCCCTCGCAGTACAATGGTGGAGCTCATGGTACCCCGGAGCAGAACCTGGTGGCGGAGGTTATATTGCGCAAAGAATGCTGGCTGCCAAGAATGAAAACCATGCTATTGGTGCTACCTTTTTCTTTAATATTATGCATTACGCTTTAAGGCCATGGCCGTGGATTCTTGTAGCTTTGGCTTCATTGGTGATTTATCCGGATATTGCGAGTATTCATGAGGCTTTCCCAAACGTAGCGGATGATAAATTAGGACATGATTTGGCGTATTCTGCTATGCTTACAAAATTGCCCAGCGGGCTTCTGGGATTGGTTTTAGCTTCTTTAATTGCTGCCTACATGAGTACGATTTCTACTCAGTTAAACTGGGGGTCTTCTTATATAGTCTATGATTTTTACAAACAACAGATCAATCCAAAGGCTTCAGAAAAAAGATTGGTTGCAGTAGGGCGATTATCAACAGTAGGCCTAATGATACTTAGTGCCCTTCTTGCTTTGCTGCTGCAAAATGCACTTCAATTATTTGAAGTACTATTAGTTTTTGGTGCGGGCACGGGCTTAATATTTATTCTAAGGTGGTTTTGGTGGCGCATTAATGCCTGGAGTGAAATTACTGCAATGTTTGCTTCCGGAATAATATCTATTGTTCTTAAACTTACCGCAGTGGGCCCATTTTTATTTGCAGCAGATACCGGCGTTTTCCCGGACTGGTCTGAGTATATTTTTGTTGTTTTGGCAACTACTATCATTTGGCTGGCGGCTACTTTTATGACTCAGCCGGAATCAAAAACAGTACTAAGAGATTTCTATAAAAAAATACAGCCGGGGGGGCCCGGCTGGGAGAAAGTTATTAAGGATGCAAACTCCGATGGGGTCGTAATTTCTGATCCCAATGAAAAATGGAGCGTCCCGCAAGGAATTTCGGCAATGGTTTTGGGTTGTGTGCTTATTTATACCTGCATGTTTGCCACAGGGTATTGGATTTACGGGGAAATTAAACTGGCCTCCATATTAACCGTAGTAGCAATTGTTTCTGGAATTTTATTGGCGCGGGTGTGGAATCGGATGAAAGAAAATATTTTATAGCAGTGTGAAAGAACGAATTATTTCCGTTGATATTTTTCGGGGCCTTACCATAGTCCTTATGATTTTGGTAAACACACCTGGAACCTGGTCTCATGTTTATGCACCTTTTTTGCATGCCAAGTGGCATGGTTATACCCCTACAGATCTGGTTTTTCCATTCTTTCTTTTTATAGTGGGAACTTCCATAGCATTTGCGTATAATAATAAAACTGCAACTTCGGCTACCTACAAGAAAATTACGGTAAGAGCTTTAAAACTAATAGGGTTAGGGCTTTTTCTGGGGGCATTTACAATCCACTTTCCTTTTTTTAAGGATTTTGAAAGTATTCGGTTTCCGGGTGTTTTGCAACGTATAGGGATAGTATTCTTTTTTGCAGCAATTTTATTTATAAATTTTAACTGGAAAGTACTTCTTGGAATTTGCATAACAATAGTACTTGGGTATTGGATATGGATGGGATTTATTCCAATTAATGGGATGGAGCCTACTTTTGACAGGGCACCCAATAACTGGGCTAACTATATAGACCTCAATGTAATTGGCACCCATATGTACAAAGAAGATTATGATCCCGAAGGGTTGTTGAGCACACTTCCTTCTATAGCCAGTTCTTTGATGGGCATATTTACCGGGTTGATACTTTTGTCTAAACAGGCAAAAAAAGAAATAGTACTAGTTCTTCTGGGAGCAGCTCTTGTAGTAGCAGGACATCTTTGGGATCTTCTATTTCCTATTAACAAGGCTCTATGGAGCAGTAGTTTTGTGCTAGTTACAGCTGGGTGGGCTAATATTTTTCTGGCCTTAATTTACTATTTGACCGATGTTAAGGGCTTTAAATTTGGAAGCATTTTCCGGTATGCTGGCTCTAACGCAATTACGGTTTATTTCTTATCAAGCTTTATAACCAAAATATTTTATTCGATAAAAATTGACGAGCAAACAACACTTCATCAGTGGTTGTTTCAGAACATATACCTTCACGATTTTATGCAGGTAGAGTTATCCTCACTCCTATATGGATTAACGGTAGTTTCATTTTATATGCTCTTAGCATATGTAATGTACAGGCGTAAAATTTTTATTAAGGTTTAAAGTTGCCGGAAAAGCTCCAATTTGCATAGGAGATATTAAAAACATTTAATAATCAGGATTGTAATTCCAGATACCGGGTTACGTACTTGCCAATTACATCAAACTCCAGGTTCACCAAACTACCAATTTCATATTCTTTAAATCGCGTATGCTCATAAGTATATGGTATAATTGCGACGCTAAAGGCATTCTTTTCAGAATTAACGACTGTTAGGCTAACCCCATCTACTGTAATGGACCCCTTTTCTATGGTAATATTATTAAGCTTTGGATCGTACTCAAAAGTAAACATCCAACTACCATCATTTCTTGTTATTTTTCTACAAACAGCAGTTTGGTCTACATGGCCTTGAACCAGGTGTCCGTCTAGTCTTGACCCCAGGACCATAGCTCTTTCAAGGTTAACTACCTGACCTTCATTTAGTTCTGAAAGGTTTGTCTTTTGCAGGGTTTCATCAATAGCTGTAACTGTGTAATAAGGCCCTTCTTTCTGGACCACTGTCAGGCACACCCCATTGTGTGAAATACTTTGGTCTATTTTTAATTCGTCGGTAATAAGGGAACTAACCGTTATGTGAAGATTGCTCCCTTCTTTTCTCAATCTGTGTATTTTACCTAAAGTTTCAATTATTCCTGTAAACATGTATCATTTAAAATAAGTAGTTTTGCTCTGTAAAAATAGAAATAAAGAGTTTGATAACATGGAGGAAAAGGCAAAAATAAGGTTGGGGATATCCATTGGTGATTTAAATGGAATAGGATGTGAAGTTGTGCTTAAAACATTTGAGGATCCCAGAATGACAGATTTTTGCACCCCAATTATTTTTGCATCAAACAAGACCATATCTAAACAGAAGAATGACCTCGGAATCGATATTAACTACAATGGAATTAAAGAGGCTTCAAAAGCTATAAGTGGTAAAGTTAATGTGGTAAATGTCTGGAATGAGATTCCAAATATCCTCTACGGAAAAGCTACCGAAGAAAGTGGCTCATATGCTTTAAAGTCGCTTAGGGCAGCGGTAAATGCCTTAAAAAAGAATGAAATAGATTTACTTGTTACAGCGCCAATAAATAAAAACAATATCCAATCCAAGGATTTTAACTTCCCGGGACACACAGATTATCTTGCTAGTGAACTGGAAGGAGAAAGTTTAATGTTTATGGTTACTGAGAGCTTAAGGATAGGATTACTAACAGATCATCTGGCCGTAAAAGATGCACCTGCGGCCATTACACCTGAACTCATACGTAATAAAGTCCGGATCATGGAAAAAGCCTTAACTATGGATTTTGGCATACGAAAACCAAAAATAGCCCTTTTAGGGATTAATCCACATAGTGGAGACGATGGCGTCATTGGCAAGGAGGATGATGAAGTATTAAAACCAACTATTCGTGAATTATCGGATGAGGGGCACTTGGTATATGGCCCTTATGCAGCAGATAGTTTTTTTGGATCTGAAGGATATAAGAGTTTTGATGCAATTCTTGCAGCTTATCACGATCAGGGTTTAATCCCCTTTAAAACGCTCTCTTTTGGGAAGGGGGTCAATTTTACTGCAGGTCTGTCAAAAGTGCGCACATCTCCTGATCATGGCACGGCATACGAAATAGCGGGTAAAGGTGAAGCTGATCCCGGTTCATTTAAGGAAGCAGTTTTTATGGCAATAAATATTTTCAGGAAAAGGAAAGAGTTTCAAAAACTCATCAAAAACCCATTGCAAAAACAGAAAATCAAACGAGCATGATATTGTTTTAACTCCAATAGTTTTTAGCAGAATTCTAAGGAAATATATTTTCTTTTTAATTGGGGTTTTAGAAAAAAAAAGTATCTTTGCACGCCTTAAACTAGTGTAAAACGTGATGAAGAATAAGGAATACATTATTCCTTTTGCAGGATTAAAACAAGGAAAGCACAAGTTTGAATATCAAATAGACAATACGTTCTTTGAATCTTTTGATTACCATGAATTTAATGATACGGCCATTAAACTGCACATTGTGTTAGACAGAATGTCAACAGTTCTTGAGCTTGAAATGAAGGCTAAGGGCACAGTGAATCTCTATTGCGACCTTACCAATGAACCTTTTGATCAAAAAATAGAAGCGTCTTTAAAGCTTTTGGTAAAGTTTGGGGAGGTTTACAATGATGAAGATGATGAAATACTCATTATCCCGCACGGAGAACATCAGGTGAATATTGCGCAATACGTTTACGAAATGATAGTATTGTCAGTACCTTCCAAACGGATACACCCTGGGGTATTAGACGGGACATTAAATTCAGAAGCACTTAAAAGGCTTGAAGAATTGCAACCAAAAGAGAATAAGAAAGACAAAAATAAAATAGATCCCAGATGGGAGGCATTAAAAAAATTATTAACGGATAAATAGATTACAAAATGGCACATCCTAAAAGGAAAATATCCAGAACAAGAAGAGATAAGAGAAGAACTCACTACAAGGCTGTAGCACCTACTCTTGCAAAGGATCCAACAACAGGAGAAATGCACCTTTATCATAGAGCTCATTGGCACGAAGGTAAATTGTATTACCGCGGACAGGTTCTAATTGATAAGACAGAAGAAGAAACAGTATAGCATACCATGCTATAATTTTGAACTCCCACCTATAATTGTTGGGAGTTTTTTTATGGGGTAGACTAAAATCTTTAAAAATTGACTTTTTAGGCAAAAAGTCCTAAAAAATGACTATTTTTCACGAATTTTCGACCATTTTTTAAGGTTTCTTGATAAAAACCAAACTTACTATGGGTAGAATAACAGCAGCAATTACAGCTGTAGGGGCTTACGTACCAGACTTCAGGTTAACCAATAAAATGTTGGAAACCATGGTGGATACCACAGACGAATGGATTACGACCAGAACAGGAATTAAAGAAAGAAGAATACTTAAAGATAAGGATAAAGGGACTTCTTACCTGGCTATTAAAGCGGCTGAAAATTTAATTAGTAAGTCTAATTTGGACCCTGCTGAAATTGATCTGGTTATTGTTGGAACTGCAACACCTGATATGCCGGTTGCTTCAACATCAGCCTATGTGGCTTCACAAATTGGGGCCGTAAATGCCTTTTCCTTTGACATGCAGGCCGCCTGTTCAAACTTTCTATTTGGGATGTCTACAGCAGCACGCTATATAGAATCTGGCAAGTATAAGAAGGTCCTTCTGATAGGAGCGGATAAAATGTCTTCTATTCTTGATTATACTGAAAGAACCACCTGTATTATTTTTGGTGATGGGGCCGGAGCGGTTCTCTTTGAAGCCAATTACGAGGGATTAGGATTGCAGGACGAATATTTGAGATCTGATGGTACGGGAAGAGAGTTTTTAAAGATTGAAGCAGGGGGCTCATTAATGCCTTCTTCTGAAGAAACCGTCAAAAACAAAAAACATTATGTTTATCAGGACGGGAAATCGGTTTTTAAATTTGCTGTTTCAAATATGGCCGATGTGGCTGCCAAAATAATGGAACGTAATAATCTTACACATGATGATATAGATTGGTTAATACCGCATCAGGCGAACAAAAGGATTATAGATGCTACGGCAAACAGAATGGAATTGGAACCTTCAAAGGTGATGATGAATATAGACAAATACGGTAATACAACTTCGGCAACATTACCGCTACTGCTTTCTGATTACGAAAAAAAACTCAAAAAAGGAGATAACCTGGTATTTGCAGCCTTTGGTGGTGGATTTACCTGGGGATCCATATATTTAAAATGGGCATATAATGGCAATAATGAATCAAAATAGAATTCCATGGATATAAAAGAAATTCAAAGTCTAATAAAATTTGTAGCTAAATCGGGAGCTAGTGAAGTAAAACTTGAAACCGATGATATTAAGATCACTATTAGAACTGGAGCATTAACTTCTGCTCCGGAAACTACTACCTATTTACAGCAAATACCTGTAAGCACTACAGCAGCGGCTCCTCCCATGACTCCTCCACCAACTGCTGGCGGAGATACTTCAGGAGTTAAAGCAGATGCTGGTGAATCAGAGGAAGATTCCAAGTATATTACTATCAAATCTCCGATTATTGGGACTTTTTACAGAAAACCATCTCCGGACAAACCGGCATTTGTTGAGGTAGGCGATACTATAGCGCAGGGTGATGTATTGTGTGTAATTGAGGCAATGAAATTATTCAATGATATTGAATCTGAAGTTTCAGGGAAAATCATAAAAATGTTAGTTGAGGATTCTTCTCCGGTAGAATTTGACCAACCTTTGTTCCTGGTAGATCCCTCATAAGTTTATTTAGAAGGACTTGTAATCAAAAACACTTTTTTGTATTTGAATTCGGGTTCTTGAGAATTCTTTAGTAAAAGCTATGTTTAAAAAAATACTAATTGCAAACCGAGGTGAAATAGCCTTGCGTATTATACGGACCTGCAAGGAAATGGGCATTAAAACCGTGGCTGTTTACTCCAAGGCAGATGAAGAGAGCTTGCATGTGCGGTTCGCAGATGAAGCGGTTTGCATTGGCCCGGCACCAAGTAGCCAGTCCTATTTGAAAATACCCAATATAATTGCAGCAGCAGAAATTACGAATGCAGATGCAATTCATCCCGGCTATGGATTTTTATCGGAAAATTCAAAATTTTCCAGAATTTGTGCAGAGCATGAAATTAAATTCATTGGTGCTTCCGGAGAACAAATAGATAAAATGGGCGACAAGGCTACGGCTAAAGCAACCATGAGAATGGCAGGTGTGCCTACAATTCCGGGCTCGGAAGGTTTGCTGAAAGATGTTGCGCATGCCAAAAAAGAAGCGAAGAAAATGGGGTACCCCGTAATGCTAAAGGCTACTGCTGGGGGTGGTGGAAAAGGTATGCGTGCGGTTTGGAAGGAAGAGAATATTGAAGCGGCTTTTGAAAGTGCTGTTCAGGAGGCAACGGCCGCTTTCGGAAATGGCGCCATGTATATGGAAAAACTTATTGAGGAACCAAGGCATATTGAAATTCAAATTATCGGGGATCAATATGGGAATGCATGTCACCTTTCAGAACGAGATTGTTCAATTCAACGAAGACATCAGAAACTTACTGAAGAAACTCCTTCCCCCTTTATGACAGATAGCCTTAGGGAAGCTATGGGAAACGCAGCAGTAAAAGCGGCGGAGTTTATAAAATATGAAGGTGCAGGCACCGTCGAATTCTTGGTAGATAAGCACCGCGAATTTTATTTTATGGAAATGAATACACGTATTCAGGTAGAACATCCCATCACAGAACAGGTAGTGGATTATGACCTTATTAGGGAACAGATTCTGGTAGCTGGTGGAGTGCCTATTTCAGGTAAAAATTATTTTCCCAAACTTCACGCTATTGAATGCAGGATCAACGCCGAAGACCCTTATAACGATTTCAGGCCTTCACCGGGTAAAATAACCACATTGCACACCCCGGGAGGTCATGGGATTCGACTGGATACCCATGTATACAGCGGGTATACCATTCCTCCTAATTATGATTCTATGATTGCCAAGCTTATTACATCGGCCCAGACCAGGGAAGAGGCAATTAATAAAATGAAACGGGCCTTAGACGAATTTGTAATTGAAGGTATCGCAACGACTATTCCGTTTCACAGGCAATTAATGGACCATCCGGATTACCTGGCGGGGAATTATACCACTAAATTCATGGAAGATTTTAAAATGGATCCTAAACCAGAAGTATAGAATATGAACTCCGGCCATCGTCGGAGTTTTTTATAGCACGATGAATCTTAGTTATTGGGAATATAAGACATGGTTGTCCAACATCGATTTTACTATTGTTGGGAGTGGTATTGTTGGTCTAAATTGCGCATATTATTTGAGCAAAAAACACCCAAAAGCCAAAATCCTTATTCTTGAAAAAGGGACTTTACCCCAGGGCGCTAGCACTAAAAATGCTGGATTTGCGTGTTTTGGAAGTATCTCAGAAATTGTTAGCGACCTTAAAATCCATTCTCAGGAAGAAGTGCTGGAACTGGTCAGAAGCAGATGGGAAGGGATTCAATTATTACGCGCTACTCTGGGGGATTCCAAAATGGATTTTCAGCAGCATGGAGGGCATGAACTTTTTTTAAAGGAAAACACTAAACTATTTAATGATTGTTCTGAAGCTCTAAGTAACATCAATAAGCTACTTAAGCCGGTTTATGGTGAGGATGCATATTTTCTCCATCGAAACACGTTTAAATTTAATAACATTGTAAATCAATATATCTCCAGTCAGTTTGAAGCTCAAATAAATACCGGAACCATGATGAATTCTTTGCTGTCCTTGGTCCGTCATTCCGGCGTAAATATTTTAAATTCTATTGGTGTTACTTCCTTTGATGACAGCCACGGAAGTGTAAAGGTTTACACCAATCAATTCGAATTTCAGACAAAAAAACTTATCATCGCAACCAATGGATTTGCTAATGAGCTTTTAGATCAAGAAGTTAAGCCTGCAAGGGCACAAGTATTGATTACAAAACCCATCAAAAATCTTGAGATTAAGGGGACTTTTCACGTGGACGAAGGTTTTTATTATTTCAGAAATATAGAAAATCGCATTCTTTTAGGTGGTGGGCGAAATCTGGATTTTAAAACGGAAGAAACATCAGAATTTGGACAGACAGAACTGATTCAGAATCGATTGGATAGTATGTTACGCGAAATCATATTACCTGACACAGATTTTGAGATTGAACGCAGATGGAGTGGTATTATGGGGATAGGAAATACAAAGAAACCAATTGTAAAGCAACTTTCAGATAACTTAATATGTGGAGTGAGGTTAGGGGGTATGGGGATTGCTATAGGTAGTTTGGTGGGAAAAAATTTAGCTGATTTAACCTGATATGGAAATTTCAGTAGCCATCAAGGATGAATTGCGCAGATTTTGTGAATCATTCGCAGAAGATAGGATTGGACGTATCCAAAATAATATAAATAACATTAACGAATCTCTAAAATCCGAGACAAAAAGTAGCGCCGGGGATAAGCATGAGACAGGAAGGGCTATGATTCAACTTGAAAGGGAGAAGCTGGGACATCAGCTATATGAAGCGGAAAAGATGAGACAGGCTTTAGCTGGAATTACTACTCTGGCAAGCCCGGCAAATATTGGTCAGGGCAGTCTTGTGATTACTTCAGGTGGCATGTATTACATTTCAATTTCGGCAGGAGCATTCAAAAAGGGCCCTACCCTAATATATTGCGTTTCTTCACTTAGCCCTATTGGAAAAAACTTATTGGGAAAATCCCGGGGCCATTGTTTTGATTTTAATCAAAAAACGATTTGTATTAAAAAGGTTCTGTAACGTTTTTAATAAAGGAATTCCCTAAAACTACTCGGAATCACATTTTTTTTCAATAAATTGTTATGTGCCACCGGTAAGTTTTAAATAATAACATAACCCATATTGACATGAAAGTTTATAAGGTATATAAAGGGATTCTGATTGAAAATAAAGGAATCTTTTATCTTCTGGAAGGGGAAGATTGGGATTCATTTATTAATGACAATAACCTTTTTACGAAGATTAAGCATTTGATATCCGGGATGGAGCCTTTACCAGATCCGGAAGCCTATTTAAAAAAGGGCCTCCTTGCTCCGGTTGAGAGCCAGGAGATCTGGGCTAGTGGCGTCACTTATTTCAATAGCAAACTGGGACGTGAAGAAGAATCAAGAGAAAAAGGAGGGAGTAATTTTTATGCCAGAGTATATGTGGCAGAAAGGCCGGAATTGTTCTTTAAGTCTATGGGGTACAGAGCGATTGGCTCCGGGGGAAAGGTCCGAATAAGAAAAGATTCTACCTGGGACGTTCCAGAGCCCGAGTTAACACTTGTAATTAGCTCCACCGGTAAAATTATTGGATACACTATTGGGAATGATATGAGTTCCAGAAGTATTGAAGGAGAAAATCCTTTGTACTTGCCCCAGGCAAAGACTTACGATGGGTCCGCTGCTATTGGCCCCTGTATTTTAGTTGTTGAAGGACCTCTTCCTAAAACAACGAAAATAAGGCTTGAAATACGCAGAGAAAACAAACAGGTTTTCAGCGGGGAGATAGGGATTGATCAAATTAAACGCAAGTTTGAAGATTTGGTAAGTTACCTCTATGCGGAAAATTCTTTCCCTAACGGCAGCATGTTAATGACAGGAACCGGGATAGTTCCTTCAACCGATTTTACTTTGCAAAAAGGAGATGAAATTAAAATTGCAATTGATGGAATTGGCACCTTAATAAATACTGTTGACCAGTAGTTTATTCAATCATCTTCTGGTTTTTGTCGACTCGTTTTCTTCATTGCTACTACTCTTTTAGTTTTTAATCGTTTTTCTACCGAAGCTTTAGAAGGAGAAGTTTTTTTTCGTTTTTTTGGAACTTTAAGTGCTTCCTCAATTAATTTCAGCAAACGGTCTTCTGCTATTTCCCTATTCTTACGTTGGCTCCGGGATTCGTCACATTGAACCAGGAGTTTGTTTTCGGATGTAAGTCTTTTATTGAGTTTTTTATATAAGCGTTCCTTTTCAGATTCATTAAACGCCCTGGAACTATCAAGGTTTAAGGAAAGTTCCACTTTTGTAGATACTTTATTAACATGCTGGCCACCTGCACCCCCGCTTCGGACGGCTCTGAACTTTAATTCCTGTAAAAGCAAGTCTTTGTTCATCGTGCAAAGTGCGATTAGAGTTTTAGCCTTTGGTTAATTGTTTCAAGAGAAATATTGAGAAAAACTCTTGTTTCAATCTCCATATCCCGTTCGGAATGGAAGTAGATTATTTGCTCTTCTGTAAACCCTTCAACCAGATAATGACTTCCCATAGGATATGTTTTTTTTACAAACACAGGAAGACCGGAATTTCGGGATACTTTAAATTCATGAGCGTAGACAATAATTTTTCGTTTGGTATCTGCGTATGATTTGATAATATTGATCGGAACCAGATTAGCTTCACCAAAAAGCGAAGCAATGTAAAGATTTCGCGGGTTCTTATACATCTCCAATATGGGTTCCTCAGCTAATACCTGTCTATCCCTAAGTACAAGTACCCGGTCTGCAAATGGCAATATATCATTGTGGTCATGGGTAGCCGTTAAGCAGGTTATCTCCTCTTCCTTCAGATAGTTAAATAGATTTCTTCTTAAGCTGTTTTTTCTGAAATTATCTATATGACTGAATGGTTCATCCAATAGCAGCACCTCAGGTTTCTGAGCCAGAGCCCTGGCCAGAGCAACGCGCTGTTGCTGTCCAATGCTCAGATGCCTTACTTTGGTTTTTGCAAACCTTTTCATTTCGATAATCTCAAGCAATTCCTCAGTACGTTCTTTTAGTTCTTTGGGATAAAACACGGATAGATATTCAGAAATATTTTCAGATACTGTAGTAGCTCCCATAAGGTCGAACCCCTGGGACATATACTTCATGTAAGACTCTCCGGGGACAAGTTTATAAAGAGGCCCCTTAACTTGTTTCCTTCCCCAATATACATCTCCTTGGGCCGGCTGGAGAGATCCATAAACCAGTTGTAATAGGGTGCTTTTACCACAACCACTTTCACCCATTATGCCCAGATGTTCACCTCTATCAACAGAAAAGTTAATATCATCCAGTACCGAATCCTTGTCATAGGCAAAAGATAGACCGGTTATTTTTAACATGATTATTATCTTAAACGACTTCTAATAAAAAATCCGTTTCTACAGAAACGGATTTTGTTCTGAATTATTGATAGTTACTCTTTAAATTCCTTTATCACTGCCTTATTTGGCAACTCCCTATAATTCATATTGTAAAGAGTAAATGCAAAAATATCGGCATATTGTTCAATTGTTTTACTAACAGGGGTCCCTGCTCCATGGCCGGCGTTAGTTTCAATACGAATAAGAGTAGGGTTAGGACCTGACTGCTTCTCCTGCAGTTCGGCCGCAAATTTAAAGCTATGGGCCGGCACAACCCGGTCATCATGGTCTCCTGTTGTAATCAAGGTGGCAGGATATTCTACTCCTTCTTTTACATTGTGAACGGGCGAATAAGCTTTCAGGTACTGAAACATTTCTTCACTATCCTCAGAAGTGCCATAATCATAATGCCATCCTGCTCCTGAAGTAAAAGTATGATAACGCAACATATCCAGAACACCTACAGCAGGTAGCGCTACTTTCATAAGTTCGGGTCTTTGGGTCATAGTAGCACCTACTAAAAGACCGCCATTAGAACCCCCTCTTATTGCCAGGTTTTCTGATGAGGTATATTTGTTCTCTATAAGATACTCCGCAGCGGCTATAAAATCGTCAAACACATTTTGCTTTTTGGTTTTTATACCTGCATTATGCCATTTTTTCCCATATTCTCCACCCCCTCGCAAATTGGGTACAGCATAAACACCTCCTTGTTCCATCCAAACAGCATTGACAATACTAAAAGAGGGGGTACGACTTATATTGAACCCGCCATATCCATAAAGCATAGTGGGGTTTTTGGAATTGAGTTTTAGTCCCTTTTTATAGGTTATAATCATTGGGATCTCTGTTCCATCTTTGGAGGCATAAAATACCTGCTTAGACTCATAATTATCCGGATTAAAATCAATTTCCGGTTTCCAGTAAGGGACATAATTACCTGTTTCCACATTGTATTTATAAGAGGAACCAGGAGTGTAATAATTAGTAAATGAAAAGTAGAATTCTTTTTCTTCTTTTTTACCACCAAAACCACTTGCACTACCTATGCCAGGAAGCTCTATTTCACGTATAAGCTTGCCCTCATAATCATACTGAAAAACTTTAGATATGGCATCTATCATATATTCTGCAAAGAAGTAACCCCCACCGGTATTTGGACTAAGAACATTCTCTGTTTCAGGAATGAAATCTTTCCAGTTTTCCGGACCTGGATCTGAAGCATCTACAGTTATGATCTTCTTATTAGGGGCATTTAAATTGGTAACTAGGTAAAGCTTTGAGCCAACATTTTCAAGGACATCAGTATCTGAATTTTCATGATCTAATATAGTTATCAGCTTACTATCCGGCTTTCTCAAATCTTTTAAATAAAGCTTATTACCCGAAGTAGAGTTTGCAGCTGAAATAAGCAGATAATTATTATCCTCAGTCACACTTCCGCCTACATACCTGTGCTTTTCTTCAGGAATACCTCCAAAAATTAATGGATCAGCACTTTGCGGAGTACCCAGCTTATGGTAATACAGTTTATGTTGGTCTGTCTTAGCAGAGAGTTCACTTCCTTCAGGTTTATCGTAACTTGAATAATATAACCCTTCATTACCATACCAGGACAGGCCGCTAAATTTTACATCAATGAGGGTGTCTTCAACAATAGTCTTACCTTCGGTTTCCATTACAATTACCTTCCTCCAGTCACTACCTCCCTCGGAAATGGAGTAAGCAGCCATAGAACCATCTTTAGTAAAACTCAACCCCATTAATGAAGTAGTTCCATCTTCCGAAAAACTATTTGGATCTAAAAATACTTCGGCTTCCTGATTATCTTTATGACGATACACTACATATTGGTTTTGCAGACCATCATTCTTATAAAAATAGGTATAATCACCCTCCTTGAACGGGGAACTAATTTTCTCATAGTTCCATAGTTGCTCTAATCTATTCTTCAGATCTTTCCTGAACGGTATTTTTTCTAAATAGCCAAAAGTGACAGCGTTTTCTTCTTTAACCCATGTTTCCGTTTCTTCACTCCGGTCATCTTCTAGCCAGCGATATGGATCTTTAACTACAGTTCCAAAATAGTTGTCAACGGTATCTGCTTTTTTAGTCATCGGATAATTCACGGTAATGGCTTCTTTTTGTTCTGAATTCTTGCAAGAAATGTTAATTAAAATAAGAAGTAAAATAATCCCAATATTTTTCATAATAGATTTTTTAAGAATCAAAAATACCATAAAAAAACCTTTTAGTACTAATGCACCAAAAGGTTTTAACAGTTTTTAAAATAGAGCCGTCAGATGAGTTTTTTGTGCAAGAGGTATTCTGCTATTTGAATGGCATTGGTAGCAGCACCTTTTCTGAGATTATCAGCAACTATCCACATATTTAGGGTGTTTCGCTGCGTTTCATCTCTTCGTATACGTCCTACAAAAACATCGTCTTTGTCATGGGCATAAACCGGCATTGGATAAGTGTTGGTATCCGGATTGTCCTGCACAACAACTCCCGGGGTATTACTTAGAATTTTTCTTACCTCATTCAGTTCAAAGTCGGATTCAAATTCAACGTTAACGGATTCAGAATGACCCCCTGCGGTAGGAATGCGCACGGCGGTTGCTGAAATTGAAAATGAGCGGTCGTCTAGTATCTTCTGTGGCTCTCTGGCCAATTTCATTTCTTCTTTGGTATACCCATTTTCCATAAAAACGTCACAATGGGGCAGGGCATTCCTGTTGATAGGATATGGATAGGCCATTTCACCTTGTATTCCGGCCATTTCATTCTCCAGCTGTTTTACAGCTTTTACTCCTGTTCCCGAAACAGATTGATAGGTTGAAACTACCACCCGCTTCATTTGATATCTGGTATGCAAGGGTGCCAGTACCATAACAAGTTGAATAGTAGAACAATTGGGATTTGCAATTATTTTATCTGCCTTGGTTAATTTATTTGCGTTGATTTCCGGGACGACCAATTTTTTTTCAGGATCCATACGCCAGGCAGACGAATTATCAATTACAGTGGTGCCTGCTGCTGCAAATTTTGGCGCCCATGTTAGTGATGTTTCTCCTCCGGCAGAAAAAATAGCCAGATCCGGACGAGCAGCTACGGCATCAGCAAGGCCTATTACGCTGATGGATTGCCCGTTATAGGATATTTTTTTACCTACAGATCGCTCAGAAGCAACCAATAATAGTTCAGTTATTGGAAAACTCCGTTCTTTAAGCACTTTTAGCATTACTTCGCCAACCATTCCGGTTGCGCCAACTACAGCTACCTTCATGTTTTTATTATTTAGGACCCAAAGGTATTGCAACCAATGTTGATGAACAAGACTTTTTGTTTCATTTATAAAAATATAACAAATTGTTATAATTAGAACAAATATAAAAAAATAGCCACCAATTCATTTTGCGAAAACGAATAGGTGGCCTTTAAGTTAATTTAGTAATGTAGCGGTATCTCCCGCAAAGGGAGTTTTATTTCTCACTATTTTTTCAATAAATCTCTTATTTGTGTTAATAGTTCTTCCTGACTTGGGCCCGAGGGAGCAGCTGGTGCAGGTGGCGTTTTTGTTTTGTTATAAGCCTTAACAATAATAAACATTACAAATCCTACAACAAGTAAATTAACAATAGTATTTACCCATGCTCCCCAGCGAACAGCATTTTCTGCTACATAGCCAGCTTCTCCTTCAGTCCCTGAAGCCTCTGTGAGGACATATTTTAAATTGGCAAAATCTACACCTCCTGCAAATTCACCCACAATTGGCATAATAATGTCCGCTACAAAGCCATTAATAACAAGCCCCATGGCTCCGGCCATAATTACAGCAACTGCAAAATCAATTACATTGCCGGTCATAATAAAACTCTTAAATTCTTTTAACATGTTATTTGTTTTAAATGGTTAGATAATAAATGCGATTACAAGATACTCAAAATAGCATTCGTAACAATATGTTAATTAGTTAATTAGGTTCCTGTAATTATCCTTTTAACCCTTTGAGAAATACCGCTTAGAAGTTCATAGGAAATTGTGTTTGCTCCTGCTGCAAAAGTCTCTGCGGAATGCCCTTTTCCAAAGACAACAACTTCATCACCTTCCTTGCATTCAATGCCCGTTATATCTATCATGATCATATCCATACAAACATTTCCAATAATAGGCGCCTCCTTACCATTCACTATAACTGAAGCTTTTCCATTACCATATTGTCTGCCAATTCCATCCGCGTGTCCAAGAGGCAGGGTTGCAGTTTTTTTGTATTCCTCAGCAGAAAAAGCCCTATTGTAACCTACGCTTTCATTTGGTTCTATATTGTGTATCTGGGAAATTATTGTTTTTAATGTTGCCACAGGCCGCAACTTATCATCATATCTGGCTTCGTTTCCATATCCATAAAGGCCAATACCACTTCTAACCATTTGAAATTGTGCTTCTGGATAATTGAATATTCCGGAGGTATTAAGAATATGCATAAATGGACTAATTCTTAATTTAGAGGTAAATTCCTTAGCAATCTTATCAAAGGACCTGATTTGATTTTTGCTGAATTCTTCTTCAGACTTGTCTTCAGAGGCCGCCAAATGAGAAAAAATTGATTTTATTTTCAATTCATCCCTGCCTTCAAGCTCCTCGGCAATAGAATCAATATCATTTTCCCAAAATCCAAGCCTGTTAAGGCCTGTGTTGAATTTTAAGTGGACAGGATAAGACTTTTGCTTTTGCGCCTTTGAAGCCTTGATGAATTCTCGGAGTACTCTGGGGGAATATAGACTGGGTTCCAGGCAATATTTTATAACCATTGAATAATTACAAGGCTGTGCATGCAATACAAGTATAGGGGTTTTAATCCCTGCTTCCCTTAAAACCTTCCCTTCATGGGCATAAGCCACCGCTAAATAATCTACCCCTAGTTTCTCCAGTTTTTTTGCGATGATCACAGAATCACTACCATAGCCAAAAGCCTTCACCACGGCTAGAAACATGGTTGAAGTATGTATTTTGGTTCTTATATAATTGTAATTATGTTCTAAAGCCACAAGATCCAACTCCAGTGTAGTCTCTCTGGCTCTAGGCATTGGTATCTTTTTTACCCTGTTTTATCTCCTCGGCTTCTACCTTCATTTTATTAATTTTTTCTTTAAGCATAGCTTTGTAAAATGCCGCCCGACTTAAAGGTTCATACTCTTCGGTTTCGCCCAGTAGCACCAATTTATCATTATTAGATTTTCTAAAACTATAGTTGGCAAGATTGCCGGTACGCGTGCAAATAGCATGGACTTTGGTTACGTATTCCGCAGTAGCCATTAAAGCAGGCATTGGTCCGAAAGGATTCCCTTTAAAATCCATATCGAGTCCGGCAACAACAACACGTATTCCCATATTTGCCAGATCATTGCATACAGTCACAATTTCATCATCAAAGAACTGAGCTTCATCTATTCCCACCACATCACAGTTGTCTGCCAGAAGGCGGATATTTGCCGCCGCAGGGACAGGCGTGGAACGAATTTCATTTTCATCATGCGAGACTACCTTCTCTTCATGATATCTGGTGTCTACAATTGGCTTAAATATTTCTACCTTTTGCTTTGCAAACTGGGCTCTTTTAAGCCTGCGAATCAATTCTTCCGTTTTCCCGGAAAACATGGAGCCAGAGATAACCTCTATCCAACCGAATTGTTCCTTATGATTAACAGTGTTTTCGAGAAACATTTTGTAATTTTAAACCAAAGTAAGGGGTTTATTCCCCTATTTGTGAAACGAAATATAAAAGTATTAAAAAAGATAGACCTTTACTGTTTAGTCTAAACAAAAAGAAATGAAGCAAAAACTGAAAGAGGAATTAATTAAGATGTCCACAGATATAATTACCTCCAGGGGTCTTACAGAGATGGAGATACCGGAATTATATGAAGCTGCGAGAACTCTATACGAAAAATTGGCCGTTCTTAAGTTCATTGATGAAAAACTCAACGATATTGAAATAGACGTATCGAAAAATGTTCTGGCATCCAGGTTTGAAAAAATGGCGAATGCCGTTATGAATGAAAGTAAACTGGTTCCTGAAAATAATCCCCACGAAGAAGATATTATTACTCAGGGTATTGATACCATAAAAGGTATGGTATCTGAAATGCCAAACAGTGAGGATAATGACAGGCTATTTGTAGAATTTGTTGCAAAACCTGAAACCCCTAAGGTTGAGAATAACAAAGCCACGGCAAATATTTCTCAGGAAATAAAAGAGGTTTCTAAGCCAAAATCATTGAATGATAAACTCACAAATAAGGAAATAACGGTGGGTTTAAATGACAGGCTTGCTTTTGTTAAACATCTTTTTAATGATAGTACAGAAGACTTCAACAGGGTAATTTCCCAACTGAACACCATTGATTCTCATGAACGTTCTATGGCCTTCATTGATAATATGGTTAAACCAGATTACAATCAATGGGCAGGAAAGGAAGAATATGAAACCAGGTTTCTTGCTCTTATAGAGCGTAGATTCTCATAATTTCTAATACCGGATTTACTGCGATTATAAGAAATGTATATTGCTCATAATTCTTCAAAAAGAAGGTAAGATCTTAAAACAGTGCTGACAGGCAAGTTATTTATTGTTCCAACTCCTATTGGAAATTTGGAGGATATTACCTTAAGAGCAATTAAAGTTCTTAAGGAAGTAAACCTAATATTGGCTGAAGATACCCGCACAAGCAATAAACTTTTAAAACACTACAACATAAATACCCCAATGCAGAGCCATCATATGCATAATGAGCATAAAACGGTAGATGGTATTGTTCGAAAACTTAAAAGTGGAGAGCAAATTGCACTAATTTCTGACGCAGGTACTCCCGCTATTTCCGATCCGGGGTTTTTACTTAGTCGGGCCTGTGTTGAACAGGGAATAGAAATTGAATGCCTTCCGGGAGCAACGGCTTTTGTCCCTGCACTTGTAAATAGCGGACTTCCCAACGATCGCTTTGCGTTTGAAGGCTTCCTGCCAATAAAAAAAGGCAGACAAACCAGATTAAATGATCTGGCAGAAGAAACCCGTACTATGGTTTTCTATGAATCCCCACATAAGCTTCTAAAGACGTTATCACAATTTGTAAGCTGTTTTGGCCCGGAACGACGAATATCTGTTTCCAGGGAACTTACTAAAATGTATGAAGAAACCATTAGAGGTACTACTTCAGAAGTATTAGATCATTTTGAAAGCAAACCACCAAAAGGAGAATTTGTAATCGTGGTTGCAGGAAAAAAATAATTATTTTCACTCTAAAATCCGGACGAAAAGATTATCAACTTTCGTTTTAATACAGCAATTTATTTATGTTTCCCCTTTTCCCATCCATATTTACCCAAATAGAGTTCTCCACTTTCTACAGCTCCATCCTCAATAGTTGTTCCCATAGAATCGTTCCAACGGTTTAGGTACCCAAAAAGAGAAATTACGCCCAACATTTCAACAATTTCACCTTCATTCCAGTACTTATATAATTTGTTCTTGATGTTTTTATCCACGGCATTGGGTATCTGAGAAGCGGCCAAAGAAAAGTCGAGAGCAGCACGTTCAGCGTCCGAAAAGGCAGGATGGGTCCTATACTCCCAAATATTATCCAATTGCTCTTGTTCTGCACCATAACGCTCTGCAGCCCTTATTGCATGGGCCTGGCAATAGCGACAACCAGTTGCATTACTGCTGACCCAGGCAATCATTCGCTTAAGAGCAGAAGTTACCTTTCCTTCATTGGCCATAACCGCCTTATTAAGGTTAATAAAAGCCTTGGATATTGCCGGTCTGTGTTGCATGGTGAGGACAGAATTTGGACAAAACCCAAGGGTCTCATTGAAGAATTCTGCTAATTCTTTAGTTTGAATATCATGGTTTGGGTCCAGAGGTTGTACAAGTGGCATAGCGGTCGTATTTTTGTACTCCACAAGAAACGAAAAAATATGAGCACAACAAATCAAATTACCACCAAATGGTTAGGGAAGATGGCCTTTGAAAGTAATAATCCATCCGGATTAAATTTTACTATAGATGCTGGTCCTGATGCCGGGGGAGAGGGCAATGGCCTTAAACCCAAAGCTCTTATGCTTTCAGCTTTAGCAGGGTGTTCGGGTCTTGATGTAGCTATGCTTATTAAAAAGATGAAACTTGATGTGGAAAATTTCAGTATAGATACCATTGCTAATTTAACGGATGAACATCCAAAATACTACGACGCCGTTACCCTGGAATATCACTTTTGGGGAGGCAATCTGGAAGAAAAAAAATT
>Ga0272441_10006156_pt1 | contig 20308 bp, 19 predicted proteins | sample SSMProp6N_FD_193582 | JGI IMG/M metagenome (GOLD analysis project Ga0272441, IMG submission 193582) | Marine sediment archaeal communities from Little Sippewissett salt marsh, Falmouth, MA, United States - SSM-Prop-6N | ecosystem: Environmental > Aquatic > Marine > Wetlands > Sediment ...
GGTATCTGCGAGCCTTGGCCTTGCCGAGCCTGCTTGATGAGCATCGACGCCTTGCGTGCGGTGCATGAACCGCCGTATACGGAACCGTACGTACGGTGGTGTGGGAGCCGGGGAGGGCAACCTCCCCGGCTACCCGATTGCGCCGCGGACGGCGGCGCGGCCGCTTGCGCGCCAGGCCTCGCGCGCAATGGCCCACGAAAGGTCGGGCCCGGTTTCCAACCGCCGACCTCATCGATCGGCGGTTGGACGCCCCGGGGCCGTCGCTCAGGATTCGTACTTGAACGACAGGTTCACCCGGGCGCGGTAGGCGACGACCTTGTTGTCTTCGACCTTCAGGTCGAGCTTCGTGATCTCTGCGATCCGCAGGTTCTTGAGACTGGCGGCGGCGGCGTCGACGGCGCTTCGGGCCGCATCCTCCCACGACTTCTCGCTCGTCCCCACCAGTTCAATGACCTTGTAGACACTGTCAGCCATGCTGCTTCTCCTTCGATGACCGGCTGCGCAACGCGCCAGGGACGCGTCCCGGAACGGCCGGGCCGCGCCGCACGGGCAACTATACCAGACGCCGGGCGGTTGGCCGACGCCCCGGCGCCGCACGGCCCGGCGCGGCACGGCTACCATCAGACCATGACCATCGACCCCATCAAAGCGTTCGAGACCCTGGATCTGCGGGTGGGGCGGATTATCCGCTGCCGGGAGCACGAGCAGGCGCGCAAGCCGGCCTACAAGCTGTGGTTGGATCTCGGCGGCCCGCCGGAAGGGCTGGGCGAGAAGCAGTCCAGCGCCCGGTTGACCGACCTCTATTCGCCCGAGGAATTGACCGGCCGGCTGGTCATCGCCGCGGTGAATCTCGGCTCACGCCGCATTGGGGGCTTTGAAAGCGAAGTGCTCATCCTCGGGGTTCCGGACGCGGGGGGGCGCGTGGTGCTCCTGGAGCCGGAGCGTGATGCTCCGCTCGGGGCGAGGGTGTTCTGACCAGCCCTCGCCGGCCGGGATCAAGGCCTCCGGCGAGGCGGATGCACCGGTCTGAGAGGCGCCTCGGGCAGAGTAACTGATCCACAGGTTGCCCACAGAAGCCCCCTCTCATCGAGCATTTCGGCGTCGCGGCGGTAGCATGTCGCCTCCGCCGGCCGGGGCGGCCACGGTCCCGTCTGCCGCCTGCCGCCGCAGCGGTGGCCGGCACCCCGATCAAGAGGAATCGCCCGATTCCTGAGGAGTATCCCAATGGCCGATTCGAGCCCGGAATTCGCCACCATCATTGGTCCGGACGCCAGCTTCAAGGGTGATCTGCGCTTCGAGTCTGCGGCCAAGGTGCTCGGCCGCTTTGAAGGCTCCATCACCAGCAAGGGCAAGGTGCACATCGCAAACGGCTCAGACTGCAAGGCGACCATCGCCGCCAAGGAAGTCGCCGTCGAAGGTCGCATCGAGGGCAACGTGGAGGCCGGCGACCGCATCGAGATCAAACCCACGGGCATCGTCATGGGGGACATCGTCGCCGCCCGCATGATCATGGCCGAGGGCGCTTCCATCAACGGGCACTGCCACATCGGTCCCAACGGTCAGGCGACGGCGCCGGGCAAGCCTGCTTCGGTCACCGAAGCCAAGCCGGCCGAGCCGGCGCAACCCAAGCCGTCGCAGGCGCAACCCGCGAAGAGCAAATGACCGCCAGCCGGCTTCCTTGACGAGCGGTCCGGCACGCTGTGATACGCTCTGCGCGGAGGGTCCGCATGGCGAAGGCCAAGAAGGCTGTCAAGCGAGCGATCCGCTGCTACCTCTGCGGCAGGAGGTTCGAGGTCTCCTCGCGCACCATGAGCACCACCTGCCCCGGTTGTCACAAGGCCATCAAGGTCGAGGATGTCCGCGTCAAGACCTACCTGGGACTCATCGATCTGAAGACCTGCGGCCGCATCAGCATCACCCGTCGCGGGCGGGTGGCGGCCAAGATCATCCAGTCCGGTGACGGCATCGACTGCGAAGGAGCGATGGAGGGAAGCGTGGAGACCGACGGCGGCGTGCAACTGGGACCGAAGGCGGCGTGGAAGGGGCAAACGCTCCAGAGCCGCACGCTCGCCGTGCAGGAGGGGGCGACCCTGTTGGGGCGCGTCACCGTCCCCTGGGTCCGCCAGGAATCGTGAGGGCGGCCGCCGGCACCCACAGGAAGACAATTCGTCGCCTCGGGTGTGCATTGCCACCGGTGGCGGGAAAAGGCCCCGAATCCGCCCTCGCGGCCCGATGCCGCCGGTTTTCGCCGACCCGGGCCGTCGGAGTCCGGGGTCCGGAAGGCCCCGCCCCGCCCCGGTCGCCGGGCCGTCGACGGTGGTTTTCAGTTGACGTGGCCGCGGCAGTTGCTATACAGGGGGTGTTTGGGCCCAGTGCTCGCGAGGAGAAGAGAGAGATCAACCTGTGTCAGGTTGGTGCCGCGCGGCATGTGGTCGTCCAACCGAGCGGAGAGAGAGTCAGATGAGAACACGAATCGCTGCAGTGGCAACGGCCGCGATCGGTGCGGGCATGTTGGCTGCCGCTTCGGCTTCAGCCGAGCTGGTCAGCCTCTATGGTGATATCGACGGGTTTGGGTTCGGCGCGCCGCAGGATGTGGATGGCGCCCATTTCGTCGATGATTTCGGCGGGATCCCGATGCATGATTATCGTGGTCCCAGCGATTTCGCCGACGCTCCCACCAGCGACATCTGGGACATCATTGACCTCATCGGCGGGCCGTGGGTGCACGAGTACTCACTGGGCTTCACGCCGGAGTCTGCAACGCTCCATCTCTATCTCGCCGGGATCGCGAACCTCAGTCCCGTCGACCTCGAGGTGGACGGTGATGTCATCTTCACGCTGGACTATGCCGGCCAGAAGTACATCACCCACGTCGTGGATATCGATGTTCCGGTTCAGTACATCGACGGCTCCACGCCTTTCGAGTTCGTCGGCTACTTCGACGACGGGTACATCATGGATTACGCGCAGTTGACCATCATCCCGGCGCCGTCGGCGCTGGTGCTGCTGGTTTCGGCCGGCGCGTTGACGCGCCGGCGGCGCTGATCGGCGGCGCCCGGCCCGGATGACTCTCCAGCAAGCGGGCTTCCGTCCGCCCGCTTTTCTGCGCCCTTGACGAACGATCGCATTCCCGGCCCGGGCGCTGCGCATGGCGGGGCGGCATCGAATCAGGGAGCGGGCCGGGTGTTGATCGCATGCAGCAGGATGTTGGCCATGAGCCGGCGGGCGCCTTCGGGCCGGTAGCCGTTGACGCCCCACGCCGGCTGGTCCAGCAGGCCGTGGCTGATGTCCTCGCGGCTGAACAGCAGGCGGGGGATGCCATCGATCTTCATCCCGCAGAGGCGCGGCGTGGTCTCGCGGGCGCCGAAAACCTCCAGCGCATAGGGGCGATAGTTCAGACGCGTCAGGTCGGCCGCCCCCTCGATGCCGGCGCCGGTGATGATGGGCTCGCGCAGCAGGGAGCGGATGGGCCCGTCGAAGAGATCGGCGGCCATCTGCTCGGCCGAGAGGGTGAACGCCCCGCCTCCGCCGGGGGTCTCGAAGAGGACCGATCCGCCGCGGCCGGCATAGCGCCGGATCGCCTGCCGCTGGGCGGCGGTGAACTGGTGCGCCTCGATGCCGCTGACGATGACCAGCCCCGCCGGCGGGTCGATCTCGTCGATCGTCTGCAGCGGCCGGTCGATGATCTTCAGGCCGATGCCGTGCTCGCGGGCCAGGAACGAGGCGAAGAGCTCCAGGGCCAGTGGTTCGGGCTTCCAGTTGCCCTCGTGCACGGCCCGGACGATCGTCGCCATCCTGCGCGCAGGCCCAGGCCGGACCGGGCCGGAGGCGTGGCGGGCCAGACGAGGCCGGGGTCGGTTCAGTTCGGAGGCGAAGAAGTAGATGTTCGCCGCGGTCTGGTAATGCTCGGCCTCGCCGGCGCTTCCCCGCTGGAACGAGGCCGCCAGATCGGTTGTCGGGCAGAGGATGATCAGGTCGCGCACGCCGTTGGAAAGCGTGCGCAGCGCCGGCCGCCGTCCTCGCACCTTCGCGTAAATCGTGTAGGCCCAGTGATCGTTGGCCGCACGCTGCCAGTCGTATTGCGGATACAGCAGCGTGCCGAGCTGTTCCACCGATTCGGTCATGGCGCGGGAGGGTCCTTCGCTGACGGCGAGGATCATGCCGCCGAGATCGAGGTACCGCTTCAGCTTTGCCAGCTCGGGCGAGGAGGGGATCGCCGGCGGCGCCGCGTCCATCGGGATCTCGCCGGCAGCGCGCCGGCGAAGAAAGGCGCGCACTTCCCGCTTCAGGGCCCGGGCGTCGATCTCGACATCCGCCACCCAGGGCAGGGCCTCATCGGAGGCGATGTACAGCAGCGGCGCATCAAGCCACTGCTTGGGCTCCGTGTCCATGCTCACGATCTGCCAGCTCAGGTCCGTCTCCGTGGTCTGGCTGATCCAGCTCGTCAGGTTCGCCACATCGCGCGGGCGGTTGTTCCAGGCGAAATCGTCATCCGCCAGCTTGTTGATGGCGATGGGCACGCGCCCGCGGCTGAGGAAGAGGAGGGCGAAACTGAGGTGGCGGATCTGTCCGCCGCTCCGGCGGACAGTCATGGTGCGGGAGATTCCATCCCACTCACATAAACGTGCGATGAGCTCGGTCGCCCCCTCGCGGAACCAGTCATGGCCGCCGAAGAACTTCAGGCCGCTGGCCAGGCCCACCCGCTCCACGCCGTACATGTAGTAGAAGTAGTCGCGGAGGCGAACGGGATTCTCGGTCGGTGAGAAGTGGCGGTCCATCCATTGCAGGCCGCGTTGAATGGCCTGCCGTTCGGGGCTTGCCCCCGCCGGCCCGTTCAGCGAGACATCCTCCTCGGCGTGCAGCAGGTCCTGGGTGATGAAGAGGGTGGCCAGGCCGGCGGCGGTCATCGACCCGGTCCCCGGTTCCTCGTCGCAACGGTAATTCCATCCTCCGTCGGGAAGCTGGGCGGCGAGAAGCGCCTCTTCCAGCCGGCGCCAGTAGCGAGGCTCGATGGGCACGCCGCGCTTGGCCGCCTCCCACAGCCCCAGCGCCCCGTACTGGCGGATGGAGTTGTCATGTCGATCGGTGTTGCGCCTCTGCTCATAGGCCCAGCCGCCGACGCCCTGCGAAAACCCATCCAGCAGCCACTTCGTGTCGGCGAGCAGGTTCTCGCGGAACTTCGGCGGCAGCTTGGCCCAGATGCACGCGCGCAGGGCCACCGCGTACGTCCCCTCCATCGGATACCTTTCCAGGCAGGTCACCGCGTCACGCAGGCGCGGGTCCTGGTAGCTCTCCCCGGCATGGAGCAGGGCGAGCACGGTCAGCGCCGTGTATCCGCCCACCTGGTACTTGCTGCCGTCCTCTTCGCTCCACTGCGCCGGGTCCCAGAAATGGTCCGGGTCCTTGCCCTGATAGAGCTCTTCCACGATGGCGCCGATGGCCTTGCGCACATGTTCATCGGTCAGGTTTTCGGCGGTGATGACCGCCTGCGCGCAGGCGCTCTGCTCTGGCGCCGCGTGAACGGTCGCCAGGGCCAGGGCGAACAAGAGCAGCCTGCGACAGGCGCTTCTGGTCATCTCAGTGCATCAGGTACATCAGGCGCACGGTGCCCAGTTCGTTGACAAAGGACCGGATCGCCTCGGGATCAAGAACATCGCCGCGCACGCCGCGACGGGCCTGCACAAACGGCAGACCGGGAAAAAGCTCCGGGCGCTCGCGGAGCATCATCACGGTCGCGCCGCCGGTGGGGATACCGGCGAGCTGCTCGGCCTGTCCGATCGCATCGTCAAGGTAGCCGATGCCGTCGATGAGGCTGCCGGCCAGCGCCTGCCGCGCCGTGAAGATCGAGCCGTCGGCCAGTTCGTCAAGGCCCTCCAGCTTCTCGGCGACCGCGCTCCGGCCATCGCGCACCCGCTGTCGGAACAGGTCATAGGAAGCGTCGAGCATGGTCATCACCTGTTGGCGATCCTCTTCGTTCCAACTGCGGAAGATGTCGTTGGCGATATTCTTGCGCGGCGAGCCGCTGGCCACGAGGGTCACGGGCTCCACGCCGACCTTGTCCAGCAGGCCCTGGAAGGTCATGATCTGGGCGATCACGCCTATCGAGCCGGTGATGCACGTCTCCTCGGCCATGATGTAATCCGAGGCGCAGGAGACGTAGTAGCCGCCGGAGGCGGCCACCGAGCCAAAGCTGGCCACCACCGGCAACCCCTTCTGTTGGAGACGGCCCACCTGGTACCAGATCTGATCGGAGGCCGTCACGCCTCCCCCGCCCGAATTCACGCGGAGGACGACGGCCTTCACGGACGACTCGGCCAGGAGGTCCTCGACGCAGAGGCGGATGAACTCGGCCCGGGCCCCGTCGATGGTGCCCTCCACGGGCACGATGGCCACCGTGTTCGCCCCGCCGTCCCGGTACATCTCCCAGAGCACGTACTCCTGTATGCCCCGTCCCGCGGCCCAGAGGCTGATGATGCCCACCAGCAGCACGCCCGCGACGATCCCGGTGAGGAACACCCCGGCGACCACGCTCAGACCCGTCACGAAGGCGCCGAACAGGCGGCCGAAGCCGGGCGGCCGGCTCACCACCTGCACCACCGGCGGCTGCGGCGGCGGCGGGGTGGGGCGATACCCGTGCGGACGCGGCATGGGCCGCGGCGACGGCGGAGTCGGCGGGGGCGGCGGCATTTGCGGGGGAGGCGGGACTTCCGGGGGCTCCGGGGGTGGTGTCTGGCCTGTCTGGTCCATCTCTGGCTCCTTCCTGAATCTCGGGCCCGCGCCGGCTGGCAGGCATCCGCCTCCGGCGCCGGCTGCCCCGGTCAATCGTAACACGTCTCGTCGGCGTCCGGTGCCCTCCCGCTGCGGGTAGACTACCGCGCATCATGGCCGACCCGTCATCGGAAGAGTTCCTCAAGCCCTATCGCCAGGCGCTGCGGCGATTCGGGCCGACGTTCGAGGCGATGCTGTGGGGCAGCCGGGAGACGCAATTGCTCCGCTTCGATGTCATGATCGAGCTGGCCGGCTTCGCCGAGTGCGCGATCCTCGATGCGGGCTGCGGCAAGGGCGATTTCGCCGCCCACCTGCTTCAACGAGGCGTCGAGTTCGAGCGATTCGTGGGAATGGATGCGCTGGATGAGATGATCGAGGCCGCGGCGGCGCGGAGACTGGAGCGATGTACGTTCCAGACGCGCGATGTGCTCGCCCAGCCGCAGGCGATGGCCGAGGCGAAGGCCGACTTCATCTGCTTCTCCGGCACGCTGAACACGATGGACGAGGCGATCGCGCGCGGGCTGATCGGCCGGGCCTACCACGCCGCGGCCCAGGGCGTCGTGTTCAACTTCCTCTCCGATCGCGTGCATCGGCGCTGGGCGGATCGCGATCTCGGCCCGGCCCATCGCTTCAACACCGCCGCCTGGCTGGACTGGTCCCTGGACCTCTCCACGTGCATCTCGTTCACCCAGGATTACCTCGACGGCCACGATGCGACGATCCTCATCCGCCACGATGAGCGGGGGTGAGGGGGAGCGGGAAGGGACGAAGGGACTGAGGCACTGAGGGATTGAGGGACTGAGGGACTGAGGGACGAAGCGAAGGGGCGACGCAGGGGAGCGAGCCCGGCCGTCCTCGGCCCGGGCTGCCCTCGACCACCAGACCGCACCCGTCAACGCGGCACGGAGGTGCGAAGCAGAACAGACGCGGCGCTGAGGGAGCAAGCCGGGCGGTCCTCCGCCCCGGGTGCCTTCGACCATCCCGTCGCGTCCGCGCGCGGGGGGTTAGGCACGAAGGCACCAAGCAGCACAGAAGCGGCGCTGAGGCGCTGCGTCTGTCCGCACAGACTCGGCAAATCCCACGCTCGCCGAACCGCAGCGCGAACATGCTTCACCCTCCGGGAAGAGGCAGGGTGGACCGTCTTCGGTTCGGGTATCCTGTGGCAAGCGGGAGATGATCATGTATCAGTCACACCCGTACATCACGACGCCGCCGGATGACACGACGATCTGGCACTACATGCCATGGTGGAAGTTCGAGCGCCTTGTGGGTAGCGCCAGGCTGTTCTTCGCCCGGTTGGATCGGTACCTGCCAGAGGATCCGAACGAGGCGGCGGTGCCAGAGCCCGTGAAGGAACGTATCGCCGGCGTGCTCAAGCATCTCCCCGGTTCTGAGGTCATCACGAGAGAAGTTATTGATGTTGTTGAAAGGCAAATACAACGCTGGTTGAGGGAGTCCACTTATGCCAGTTGTTGGAGCGACGACACGCATGAGTCGGTCAAGATGTGGCGCAAATTCGGTCGTGGACCCGAGAGTGTGGCGCTGCAATCGACGATCGGCCGCCTGAAGCACTCCCTCAGGCACGAAAAGCCTGGCGTCTACATAGGACGACCCGAATACCTGGATCTCAGCGAAGGCTCGGGCGAGTTCTTTGCTTTACTGCAGTTCGCATTCCGAAAGGACTTGGCATGCAGTCCCGAGAAGGAAGTGCGCGCTGCCATTGTCCTCACCCCGCCGAAGGCTGCCGAGGCGGGTGCTTGTCGGGAAGGCTATAGTGCGACGGTCGACTTGAATTGCCTCTTTGAGCACATCTACGTTCATCCGCGCGCTCACGCGAAGTTCCAGACGCGCGTTGACTCGCACATGCTTGGGCATGGGCTCCATCTCCGGTCGAATCGATCTGCCCTCGAATCGACGTTCTGATGTCGTGTTGGAATGCTCGAGACGGGTGCGTGCGTGGGAGATCATCGAGCGCCGCCGGTCGGCGGTGCTGTCCGCCCTCATCCTTCGTCGCCGGCCTTCGGCCGGGCGGGCGCGGTCGGTCTGTTTGCCCGGCCGCCGGCACTCCCCGCCCATCAGGACGCCGATCACGATCCGGACGAGCCCGTCAATCGGCCGTGTAGGCGATGCCCGCCGGCCGGCTGAGCCCGGATCTTTCGGACAAACACCGGGAATGACCCGTCCCGCTGCCGGGTTCGTTCTCGGGAAGACTCCGGCCGCGGCGTGCCGCAAAGAGTTGATCCCTCCAGACGCTCGGCAGGCGAAGACCTGTCGAGCTCCTCCCAGCGCAAGACCCATCTCCATGCAGCAGATCATGCAGCCCGAAGCGCTCGCTCAGACCGAAGCGCAGCCACCGAGAAAAATCGAGCTCAAGCTCCGACTGATCAACCTCGCGGCCGTGATCATCCCCTTCGCCGCGCTCATCGTCGCAATCGCGCTGCTCTGGGGCGTCGCCTTCAACTGGATCTACCTTGCCCTGCTTGTGGGGATGTATTTCCTGACGGCGGCGGGCGTCGCGGTCGGCTATCACCGGTACTTCACGCACCGAAGTTTCAGGGCGCCCCGCTCCGTCGCCGCCGTTCTTGCCGTGCTCGGCTCGATGGCGGTGGAGGGCCCGCTGCTGCAGTGGGTCGCGGTGCATCGCCGCCATCATCAGCACAGCGATGATCATGACGATCCGCATTCGCCGCACACGCACGGCCGCGGCCTGCGCAGCATGCTGCGCGGGTTCTGGCACGCCCATGTCGGGTGGATGTTCCTGCCGCACCCGCGCGGCCTGACGCGATACGTCAAGGATCTTCGGCAGGAGCCGCTGCTCCGAGGGTTGAGCCGGCTCTTCCCGCTCTGGGTCGTGCTGGGTCTGCTCATTCCCGCCGTGATCGGTGGCGTCGTCACCGGGACGTGGACGGGGGCTGCTCTGGGATTTCTGTGGGGCGGTCTCGTCCGAATCCTCCTCGTCCATCACATGACCTGGAGCATCAACAGCGTCTGCCACATCTGGGGAACGCGCCCCTTCCGCAGCCACGATGAGAGTCGCAACAATCCCATCTTCGGCATGCTTGCCCTGGGCGAAGGCTGGCACAATAACCACCACGCGTTCCCGACCTCTGCGCGGCACGGCCTGCGCTGGTGGCAGCTTGACATAGGCTATCTGATCATCCGCGGCCTCGCCCTGATCGGCCTGGCAAGCGATGTGCGTGTCCCGGCCCCTGAGCGCATCGCGGAGAAGCGCATCGGCGCGGCGCCGCGCCGGGCGACGCTTCCGTCAGAGCCAGCCGCCGGCGCGTGAACGCAGCGTATTAGCCGCGTCACATTCATGCCCCGGGTGCGCGGCGCCTGTGCGGTGAGCATGCGCGCACGTCCACACCGCTCTGAGCCCGCCGGAACCGGCCCCCGGAAACGGCCGGGCTCGCCGAACACTCCGTCGCTTCGTCGCTTCTCCCTCCGCGCTCCCCTCCGCTGCGCTGCGGGTCGCGGCTAAACAGCCGGGCCGCTTTCGGCTTTCGGCGTTTCGGCTTTCGGCGTTTCCTCCCCCCCTTGCCGCCTTCGGCCTTCCCTCCTACCCTGCCCCACCATGGCCACATTCATCATCGAGCATTCCGACCGAACCGGTTCCGATCGACTGGGCGAAGTCCTGCGCGACCACGGCCACCGCCTGGAGGTGATCCGCGCCCACCGGGGCGAGGCGATCCCGACCGACCTGGATGACATCGACGCCATCATCACCTGCGGCGGGCCGCAGTCGCCGGTTGATGATGCGCTGCCGTGGCTGAGGCCGGAGATGGGCCTGCTGCGGCTGGCCCACGAGGCGTCGCGGCCCGTGGTGGGGATCTGCCTGGGCTGCCAGATCCTGGCCCGGGCCTTGGGCGGGGAGGTGGCGCCGCTGGAGTGCGGCATCGAATGGGGCTTCCATGAGCTGACCCTCAGCAGCGCTGGGCGCGAGGATCCGCTCTTCGCCGGCATCGCCTGGCGGAGCATGCAGCTTCACGCCCATCACTTTCACGTGAAGACGGCCCCGCCGGGCGCGCGGGTGCTCGCCTCCTCGACGCGCACGCCGATCCAGGCCTGGGGCCTGGGGCTGCGCACGTACGGCATTCAGTACCATCCCGAGGCGTACCCGCAGACGATCGAGGCGTGGGCCGATGATGAGCCGCAGTCGCTGGAAGAGGCCGGCCTCACGCGTCAGCAGCTCGCCGATCAGATCGCCGAGCATTACGACGCGTTCGCCCGCCTGGCCGGGCGGCTCTTCGATTCCATGGCCCTGCTTCTGATGCCCCTCGATCGGCGCTACGTCGGCGCGGTCAAGGATCTGCATCATTGAGGGGGAAGGCATCAAGGCATCAAGGCATCATGGGATCAAGGGAATGAGGGATCGAGGCATCGTGGGATCAAGGGATCAAGGGGGGCGGTGCCACGACCTGAAGCGTAGCGGAAGGTCGTGCGAACGCGGAGATGAGTAAGGCTGCGCGCCACGTCAAGGCGCGAGCAGATCGCCTTCCGACCGCACGCGATGGACGGGGAACACCTTACCGACGGCGAGGTGGTCATCGAAGAAGTTCCACCGCGCCAGGCTGTCGGCCGATCGCGGCTCAAGCAGGTGCACCGCCAGCGTCCCCAGCGGCTGGGCGGTCGGCACGATCGTCGACCCTTCCGGGAATGTCCGAATCACATCATGCGCTTCAACATCGAGCGTTACGGCGTGATGGCCCTGGTACTCGCGCTCGGCGCGATCGATGCTCGTGATGGTATAGGCCTCGATGCGCGCTTCGCCTGCAAACGGCCGCACCTCGATACCGTGCTGCCGGAGCTTGTCGACGATTGCATCCATTCCGGGGGCCAGGATGTACGCGAACGGGCGGCGGACGCTGACCGTCGCCTCGAAGCGGCCGACATGCACGACCGTGTAATCCTTCTCGACGTCCGTCGGCCGCGGACGGCGGCGGCCTTCTGCTGGTTCCATCACCCAGCCCTTGACGATCACGGGCTCGTTGAACGCGATGCGCCGATGCTGGATTCCCACGCAATCGTCCGGCTGGGGATTGAGGCCGGCTGCGATCGTCTCCGCCCGCGCTGCATCGTGCAGCTCCATCACGCGCTGCCTGTGCTCGGCGGTGTAGCGCATGATCTCGCGCACGAACTCGCGCGTCACGATGATCCGATCCTTGTAGGGGATGTACGCATGCGCCTCCGAGAGGATGGACATGTGGCCGCGCAGGCCGCAGTAGGGCCCGCTGAAACGCGGGTCGGCTGAGAACGTCCCCCACACGGTGTGTTCGCGGTTGAAGTTGCCGTAGTAGAACATCTCGTACCCGGTTCGGTCGCGCAGCCGCTCGGTCACCGCGGGCAGCAGCTCATCGCGCATGAAGAGAAGCGAATCGCTGTGGCAGGAAGGGTTGAGCAGGCCGGCGTAGGTAAGCGCATTGCGGTGGTGGGAGCCATTCGTGGTGTGCGAATCGATCACGATGTGCGGGTCCCATTCGGTGAAGACCTTCACCATCGCCCTCGCTTCGGGGGAATCGAGCTTGACCCAGTCGCGATTGAGATCCAGCCCCTGCGCGTTGGCGCGCTGGCCCATCCCTTCCTCGGGGCCAACCTGGCCGGGGCGGTTGTCGGGGCTCATCCGATCGTTGCCATCGGGGTTGTAGATCGGCGCCAGGAGGATGATGAGATCATCGAGCAGGGGATGATCGGGCGTGGTGACGAGTTCGCGGGCCAGCATGAGAAAGGCTTCCTTGCCGCACACCTCGCCCGGGTGGATGTCGGCCCAGGCGTAGACGATGGGCTTGCCGCTCTCCCGCGCCTGAGCCGGCGTGGTGATGGGCGGGTCGGCGAAGATCGCCAGCGGCAGGGCGCGGCCCTCGAACGACCGGCCGAACTCGGTCAGGTGCATGATGCCGAAGCGTTCATCGTCGGCGCGATCGATCCGCCCAAGCAGATCCATGACCTGGGCGTGCGTGGCCGTGGCCTTGTAGCCGCTCGCCTCGGCCACGGTGAGCAGGGCATCATCCGCCGCCGCGGCGGGAAGGGCAACGAGCAGAATCGCAAGCAGGGTGTGCATTTCAGGCTCCGTCGGTATGGGAAACACGGAGGGCCACTGAGGGAATGATAGAGAGTTATGGCGGCGCGTCGCCCCACAGAGGATTGCCCGCCGAGGCCGCATCGGTTTCGCCCTTCCCTTTTCTGCTCTCCGTGGTTCTCCCCGGCCTCCGTGTTTCAACTCCTCATCGGCCGCCGAATCGCGGTATGATGCCGGCATGACACCGGAAGAAGCCAGAGCGTTGATGCATGAATGGACGGAGAGCGAGGCCCTGCGCGTGCACATGGAGTGCGTCGCCGCCTGCATGGGGGCCTACGCCGAGAAGTACGAGCCGGCGGAAAAGGATCGGTGGATCGTCGCCGGCCTCCTGCACGATTTCGACTACGAGCGGCACCCCACGCTCGAGGAGCACCCGTTCAAGGGCGTGGAGTATCTGAAGGCGAACACCGACCTGGATGAGGGGATCATTCACACGATCCTGGCCCACGCCCCGCACACGGGCACGACGCGGGACACGATCATGGACAAGTGCATCTTCGCCGTCGATGAGCTGGCGGGCTTCATCGTCGCCTGCGCGAAGGTTCGTCCCAACGGCCTCGAGGACATGAAGGCCAAGAGCGTGACCAAGAAGCTGAAGGACAAGGCCTTCGCCGCCGCCGTGAGCCGCGAGGATATCAACCAGGGGATCGAGGAGCTGGGCGTGGAGCGCAGCGAGCACATCCAGTTGTGCATCGATGCGATTCGGGAGGGGGTGAAGCTTGAGGGGTGAGGCTTGGGGCTGGGGGTAGCGCTGCGCGAGCCGCGGCGTCCCCGCCAGCGGCTCGCCTCCGACTGACGGGTGTTTCCGCTACGCCCGGATTCGACGCGCAGGTTGCTTGATAGCGGCGGGTGCACACCCGCGGGGAGGCGATATAATGTGGCACTATCCGAGCGGCTTAGCACGGCCGCTGCCACCGTGCCTGTTCGGGGTTCCCTGACGCTCATCGAGCAGGGGGTGACGATGCCAAACACAAAAGACAGTCTGATGGAACTGGCGGACCGACTCATCACGGCCTTCTTCCAGGAGGATGACCCTGCACTTCGCCGAGCCAAGGAAGGAATGCGTGCTCTTTCTGATCATGATCGAATGGAGCTGCAGGAGTACGCGGATGGGATGGCGCAAAGATGGCGCAAGCAGCCCTATCAGCAGGGGATGGCTGCCATCTGGGAGTGGGTCAAACGCGAGGCAACGAAAGCGTGCTGATTCTGCAGCGATTGCTGCTTCGTCCTGACAGACTGAAGCATCTGCAAACACAATCTGCCGCACGCATGCTTCATCGCTGCGCGGATGAAGCATGGCACCCGTTATCTGCGAGCCGCCGGATCAGTCCAGTCTTTTTTCTTTCCTCCGCGTTCTCCGCGCCTCTGTGGTGAATCTCTTTCAGATCCGCACCCGCCCCCAGCCGAGGTAGCGCGGGACGTTGCGGCAGTAGGCGATGTACTCCTCGCCGAACGTCTGGCGAAGATGCTCCTCCTCGATGAGGGTGAACGGGTGCACCATGATCAGAAAGAGGCCCAGGCCGATCAGGCACTCGATCGTCCAACCCATGAGGGCGAAGCCGATGAGGCCGATGAACCAGAACACGTACTGCGGGTTGCGGCTGATGCGGTACAGCCCGTGCACGGTCAGGCGACCCGGATGGAGGCAGAAGACCTTGCGCGCCGAGCGGAAGTTAAGGCAGGCGACAAGAGACAGGCCCCAGCCGAGGATGGAGAGGCCCAGACCGATGAAGTCCAGCGGCGTGCGCAGCGCACCGTAGTCCATCGCGCGATCCAGCACCAGGTGGGGCATGAAGAACATGAAGAGGATGGAGAGGAAGCCGAAGGCGGTGAGCCGGCCGCGGGCGCGATAGTCCCGTCTGCACTTAAAAAGGCCCCAGGCCGTCGCGGCCGCCCAGATGATCGTCAGGTAGATGTATGTGGCCACGGGCGGTTTCTAACACGCCGGCGGGTGGAATGCAAGATATGGCGGGCCCACGGACGGGAGTCCGCGGGCTTCGGAGTGCCTGACAGGCAAGCGCCGGAGCCCGTCCATTCTGCACGGCCGGGACGGCCGTGCCACCGTTCTGTCAGGTGTTCTCAGGGCGATATGGCGTTGAGCCAGCTCTCCACGGCGCGGCGGCTGCGCAGCCGCAGGTGCGGGCGGTGCTGAAGCTCTTCTCCCAGCGTTCTTCTCCGCCGGCGGTGGGTCTGGATCGCCCAGAGGAGGATGGACCGTTTCGTGCAGAACGTCTCCCAGAGCGATTCGCGGTTGCCGTTGCAGATGATCTCGCGCGTGAAGGCACGGCTGATGCAGCGCCACAGCAGTCGCGCAAAGGTGACAGGGAACGGCAGGTCGAGCCAGATGAAGAGATCGGCCCGGCGCCCGTGCGCGGCCCGGATATGGTCGTAGTTGCCGTCAACGATCCACCCGCGGGAGTGGCGATCGATAAGATCGCCGACGATTCTTATCTCGTCTTCCGGGTCCGATTCGATCCAGCCGGGGTTCCAATGGATGTCGTCGAGATGGATCGCGTCGAGCCCGAGCTTCGCCGCGAGCCGGTCGGCGATGAGACTCTTGCCGCAGCCGCAGGGGCCGACGATCCAGATGTGCGGGGGGAGGTGCAGCACATCGCGCCCATCGAGAAGCCCATGGACGGGAGTCCATGGGCTTTGGAGGTCTGTGCGTGTTTCGGCGCTGCTCATGCGGTTCAGTGGGCGGGCGTCCGGCTGCGCTGCGGCGCCGACGGCTCGATCGTCTCCACGACCGGCGGCTCGCCGGCGGCATCGAGCACTTCGCGGACGGTTCGAGCGATGGAGGCCGGATCGAGGCCGGCCTCCTCGAGCTGGCCGGCCCGCGAGCCCTGGTAGATCCACCGGGTGGGGATGCCCATGCCGGTGATGAGCCGCGTATCGAGATGATGCTCGTGGCAGGCGTCGACGACGCAGGAGCCGAACCCGCCCTCCACGCCGTGATCCTCGACGGTCACAATCGGGATGCGGCGTTCGATGAGCGAGCGGAGAAGCTCGATGTCGACCGGCTTGGCGAACCGGGCGTCATAGACGTTGATCTTGTATTCGCCATTGAGGATTTCCACCGCCTCCAGGGCGCTGATGGCCATGGTGCCGTAGGCGAGAATGGCCGCGTCCGGCCGGTCGCGCTCGAGCAGCGATCGCGCCTTGCCGAGCACAAACGGCGGGCAGGGCTGATCCTGAAGAGCGTTGCTGACGGTATCGCGCGGGTAGCGGACCACGCTGATGCCGTCCTCATAGGTGCGCATGAACTCGAGGGCGGCGCGGAGGGACGGCTCGTCCATGGCGGCGGTGAGCACGACTTTCGGGAAGACGCGGAGGATGCTGATATCACAGAAGCCGTGATGGACGGCCCCATCGCCGCCCACCAAGCCTGCCCGGTCCAGGCACAGCCGCACGGGCAGGCCCTGGAGGGCGACCTCCTGGAACGCCTGGTCGAAAGCGCGCTGGAGAAAGGTGGAATAGACGGCGAAGAAGGGCTTGAACCCCGTCTTGGCCAGGCCCGCCATCATGTCCATCGTGTGCGATTCGCAGATGCCCGTGTCCCACGTGCGGTCGGGATACTTGGGCATGACCTTGACCAGGCCGGTGCCGTCGGGCATGGCGGCGGTGGCGGCGACGATCTTCTCATCGCGGGCCATGACGTCGTCCAAGGCATCGGCGAAGGCGCTGGTGAAGCTGCGCCCGCCCTTCTTCAACTCCACGCGGCACCCCTCGACCTTGAACGGCTTGGGCGAATGGAATGTGGTGGCGTCTCCTTCCGCGAACTCGTAGCCCTTGCCCTTGATGGTGTGGGCGTGCAGCACGATCGGGCGATCGAAGTCCTTGATCTCCAGCAGCATGTCGATCAGGCTGCGCAGATCGTGGCCATCGACGGGGCCAACGGTGAGGAGGCCGAACTTCTCGAACCAGGAGTCCGTGGAGAGGGCATCCTTGGCGATCTCGCCCAGGGTGCGATACATCTCCTCGATGATCGAGCCGCCGGGCAGTTGGGAGACGACATCGCGCGCGGTGCGCTTCGCCTTCAGATAGGCCGGGTTGACGCGGATGCGATCGAAGTAGGAGGCGATGGCGCCCTGGGGCTTGGCGATGGACATGCCGTTGTCGTTGAGCACGACGAGGAACTGGCGGTCGAGGGTTCCGGCGTTGTTCAGACCTTCCATGGCCACGCCGTTGACGATGGACGCATCGCCGACGAGGGCGACGACGCGCCGGCCATTGACGTTCTTCTGCGGCTCGAATGCTTCGCCGCGGAGCAGGTCGCCGCGGGCCATGCCGACCGCGGTCGAGATGCCCGTGCCCGCGTGGCCGACGCTGAAGAGGTCGTAGTCGCTTTCCCGCGGCTCCGGGAAGCCTGCCAGGCCGTCTTGCTGGCGCAGACGCGGCAGCATCCGGTAGCGGCCGGTGATGAGCTTGTGGGGATAACACTGGTGGCCGACATCGAAGAGCAGCCGGTCGTGGCCGAAATCAAAGACGTAATGGAGGGCGATGGTGAGGTCGACCACCCCGAGGTTCGGGGCCAGGTGTCCGCCGGTCTGGCTGACTTGGTCGCAGATGGCCTGCCGCATTTCCGCGGCGAGTGTGGGCAGCTTCTCGATTGGCAGGGCCTTGAGATCGGCGGGGCCGGTAATGTGGGGAAGAATCGTCAGTTCCATGGCTGCTTCTCCTCAGCGCGAAGCACATCCGTGCGGTCGGGCATCGTCGGGCCGTACACCGTTTTCATTGGGAGCAGAGGAGTGTGATTGTCGCGATCTGCTCCCTTTACTGTCGCGTCCCTGCCCATAGGGTAGGCTCACTTGGTTCGGACCGCCATGTCGTCACAAAGCTCACGCAGGGGGCGGGCGGCCGGGCCGAGCGGAGCGACGGCCTCGTGGGCCCGGGCCTGGAGACGGTTCACCTCGGCGCGGGATGGCTCGAGGCCGAGCACGCCGGGGTAGGTGAGCTTGCCGGCGGAAACATCTTTACCCGTCGCCTTGCCGATGTGTTCGGCCGATTGTGTCACGTCCAGCAAATCGTCGACGATCTGGAACATCAGGCCGACGGCTTCACCGTATCGGGTGAGCCGCTCGATGGCCTGCTCGTCGGCTCGCCCGCAGAGGGCGCCGATGCGGCAGGCGGCGCGGAGCAGGGCCCCGGTCTTGTTGCGGTGAATGAGCGAAAGGCGCTGCTCGCCTGAGAGCTCCGCCGGCAGCCCGCCGAGCGTGTCATAGATCTGGCCGTTGATCATGGCGGTGGTGGCGTCCGCCAGCTCGTGGCAGAGCCGGGCGTTGGTCTCCGGCCCGAGCGGGGTCTGGCCGATCAGCTCGAAGGCCAGGGACATCATGGCGTCGCCGGCGAGGATGGCCATGGCCTGGCCCGCCTGAACGTGCAGCGTGGGCCGGCCCCGGCGCAGCTCGTCGTCGTCCATAGCCGGCAGATCGTCATGGACGAGGCTGAAGTTGTGGATCAGCTCCAGGGCGGCAGCGGGGTTGAGGGCATCGGCCCGGGCTCCCCCCACCGCCTCGCAGCACAGCAAGGCCAGGGCCGGGCGGAGCCGCTTGCCACCATCGAGGATCGCGTAGCAGAGAGCCTCCTCAAGGATCTCCGGCAGCCCATGCGAGCGAAGGGCCCTGGCGAGGTGCCGGTCGATCTGCTCGATGACGGCCCTGAGCACCTCGGATTCGGATCGGCTGGCGACGTGGCTCACAGCAGTATTGTAATGGCCCCGGCGGCCGCGACCAAGGGAGCGGCAGGCCCGCAGCCCGCTCCCTGAGCCGGGCCCAGCCCGTCCGGTTGACTGACCCCGGCCCGTGCTCAGGGCGTATGATGGCGGGATGGACTCCTTCAGCGACCATATCGCGCTGCTGATCGACCGCGGGGGGTACGTGATGGTGCCGCTACTGGCCCTGAGCGTGATCAGCCTGGCGTTGATCATCGAGCGTATCTGGTTCTGGGCGGTCACCCATCGGCCCGGCAGACTGCGGAGGCTGAGGAAGCTGAATGAGGCCCTGCGGAGGGGTCGCTGGGAGACGGCGGAGGCCCTCATCGGCGACGATCGATCACCCTACGGGCACGTGGCCCGCAGGCTGCTCACCCAGGGGGCGAGCGATGCGGTGGCGGTCGAGGCCGTCGAAGCCCAGCGGCCGAGGCTCGATCGGTTCATGGTGACGCTCTCGACGATCATCACCGCCGCCCCGCTGCTGGGCATCCTGGGGACGGTGGTGGGGATCATCCAGTCCTTCCGTCTGCTGGAACTGCAACTGCACGAGCTCACTGACCCCCGCAGCGTGGCGGGGGGGATCGCCGCGGCCCTTCTGACGACCGCCCTGGGGCTGATCGTGGCCCTGATGACGCTGTTTCCGTACATGGTGTTCCGCAGCCAGGTGTCCCGGGCCCTGGGGCGGCTGGAATCGGTCATTGCCGCCGCCCAACAAGGTGCTGAGATCAACAAAGTCGCCCGGCCGCCGGAAGAGGAGCCGCGGGCGGCGAGAATCGTGCGGGCGCCGGCGGCGGCGGCCGCATCGCGGAACACGCCCTAGCGGGGGCCTGGCCCGAGAAACGAGATTGGAGCGATCGATGTCGGAAAGGCGTTTTGCCGGATGGGTGGGGAGCGCATCGATGGCGACGGCGTTCATCGCCCTCGTCTGCCTGTCGTCGGCGAGAGTGGTTTGGGCGGCGGAGACGGCCGAGCCGCAGGAGCAGACCGCGCGCCAGGCGCCTCAATTCCTGCGCGTGGTCGCCGATGAGGGCCGGTCCGTGGCCCTGGAGATCGCCTCCGTCGACTTCGTCCCCGGCGATGGGGCCGGTCCGGCGGTGAGCCTGGTGGGGGTGGTGCACATCGGCGACCAGAGCTACTACCGGGCCGTGCAGGACCTTCTTCAAGTCTACGACGTGGTGCTCTATGAATCGGTCAAGCCCGCCGGCACGGGCGGCGCGGCCGGCCGGACGGAGCAGCAGCGCATCGACGGCACGCGGGCCGCGCTGGGCTTCGTGGGCAGAACCATCGCCAGCTATCACGCGCGGCAGGGGCGCTATCCGGCCCATCTGGAGGAGCTGCGCGCCTTCGCGAAATCAGTGGATCCGCGCTTGCTTCAGTTTCTCGATGAAGCGATGACGGATGGATGGGGCCGCCCGCTGGTATATGAATGTTCGGCCGAAGAGGTGGCAAAGGGGCCGGAGGCGCCGGACGATGCGGCGGCGGGCGAGCCGGTCTATGTGCTGTTGAGTTGGGGCGCCGACGGCCGTCCGGGCGGCGAGGGCGCGGCCGCCGACCTGCTCCTCGATGATCCGGCGGGCGTCGAGCCGCTGACGGCTTTCGAGGAGGACGGGCTGCAGGCGCAGCTCGCCAACGCCCTCGATCTGGAGTTCCAGCTTGATGCGCTGGACTACGGCGGGACGAACTGGCGCTGCAGCGACATGTCCATCGACCAGCTCCAGCGCGAGATGGAGAAGCGCGGGCTGGACTTCAGCCTG
>Ga0272441_10006157_pt1 | contig 20308 bp, 13 predicted proteins | sample SSMProp6N_FD_193582 | JGI IMG/M metagenome (GOLD analysis project Ga0272441, IMG submission 193582) | Marine sediment archaeal communities from Little Sippewissett salt marsh, Falmouth, MA, United States - SSM-Prop-6N | ecosystem: Environmental > Aquatic > Marine > Wetlands > Sediment ...
GGGCTCCTCCTCGGCGACTTCTTCCTCGAGGACGGGCTCATCAACGGCCTCTTCCTCGTCCTCGGGCTCCTCCTCGGCGACTTCTTCCTCGACGACGGGCTCCTCAACGGCCTCTTCCTCGGCCGCCGGCTCTTCCTCGGCCTCGGGCTCCTCCTCGGCGACCTCTTCCTCGAGGGCAAGCTCCTGCTCGATATCCTCGTCGGTGAGGGCCTCTTCATCGAGGGCGAGCTCCTGCTCGAGCTCCTCGTCGGTGAGGGCCTCCTCCTCCGCCTCGGGCTCGGCGACCGCCACCGCCGCCTCAGGGGCCTCCCCGTCATCGACCAGATCCTCGGTGAGGGACTGGAACTCCTCGTCGAAGGACTCCGCCTCCTCCTCTGCTCCGACCGCCTCGGCCTCGATGGGCTCGGCCGCAACGGGGGCCGGGGCCGGCTCCTCGGGAGGCACCTCCAGATCGGCGAGCAGTGCCTCGGCCTCGGCGCGAGCCTGCTCGGCGGCGGCACGGTCGCGCTCGGCGAGATCGGCCTCGGCGCGGGCCCGCTCCTCCTCGTCCATCTTCGGGGCCGCCGGGGCCTCTTCGTCGGCCAGCTTCCCGCCGTCGCGCGACGCCATTCTCGCGGCGCGGAGCCTCGACGCCCGGCTGCCGACTTTCGACTCGTCGACCTTCAGCTCGCCGAAGGGGACGCGCTCCTCTTTCTGCGGCTTCTCGGGCGGCGGTGCTTCGGCCACCTCAGTCGGGGCCTCGGGGGCGGGCGCCTCCGCCACCGGCGCTTCCGCAGCGGCAGCCGGCGTCTCGGGAGCGGAGGGAGCGGAGGGCAGCTCCACCATGTCGGCGTCGTCGAGCGAGATCTCCTCTGGTGCCGCCTCGACCAGCCCGGCCGCCTCGGCCATCAGCTCCGAGGTGTAGAATCGCGAGATGGCGTCCTGTATCTCCGGCCAGGTGCTGTTGAACGGCTTGACCCGGCAGTTGGTCGTCGTCTCGATTTCGTTGATGGCTTTCCGGTTTAGGACGTTGGCCATGGCCAGGCAAAGCAGGTTCCCGAGCTTTTCGAAGGGCACCAGCCTGAACTGCAGGCAAGTCTCCTTGAGAACGAGGGCGATCGCAGCGGCCTGGGGCTCGACCATGGTGAGGTCCAGGCCGGTGATACGGAACTGCTTGTTGAGCGCGGTGCTGATGTCGGTCGGCGCGCAGGCCCCCATCCGCACCAGGATCTGACCAAGCAGATCCTTGCCCTCCTGCTCCTGAATCTTGAGGGCCTTGGTGAGCTGCTCGGTGCTGATCGCCCCCGCCTGGATGAGGAGCTCGCCGATCGGGGTGCCCCGCCCGCCCACGCGCGTTGAGCGCCTGCTGGATGTCTTGCCGGGCTGTGGTGTCGGGGTGGGTGCGGCGGCGGGCGAGAACGACGGCGGCACCGGGTCGAAGGCCCCCGCCTTCTGCTGAGCAGGCGCCCCCCCGACATCATCGAGGTTTATCTCGGGCAGCTTCTGGGAAGGGGGCTTCTTCCTGCCGGGCTTCTTCCCGGCTTTTTCTTCCTTGCCCCCGAACATCTTGCCGAAAAGCGCCATCTAGCTCCCAGGTAGTCCTCAAAGATGCCGAACTCAAGCTCCGGAACTCAGCCAATCTGCTTCGTCAGTGTGAGAATGTTCCCGCCCTTCGGGTTCGGCTTGAGATCCACGGTATCCATCGCCGCCACCACGGAGGCGAACCCCGCGTCGGACCCGATGTCGCTGCCTTCGAGCCCCAGAGAATTGCCGTGGTCGCTGATCCGCACGGTCAGCTGCTCGCCGTCCGGGATCATTATCAGGTGGACGATCATGCTTATGTCGTTCCCACACGCCCGGTCGACGATATTGAGGCAGGCCGACTTCACCGCATCCGCTATGCTGGTCGTCGCCTCCCCGTTGAAGCCCGCGTGCTTGGCGACAGAGCCCACCAGCTCCCCTATGCCGCCGATGATGTCGGCGCTGCACGGCAGCGTCAGCTGCACCGGCTTGATGCGCTTGGACGCGAAGAACCGGACCTTGCCGCTCGGCTCGACCGCGAGTATGCAGCTGCAGCGCGGGCAGCGGAACTTGCCCGCTCCGCCGACCTCCAGCTGGACCCGGCAACGCGAGCATTCCACGGTCATCGGGAAACTTGCCGGCGGCGCGGCCGCGGCAGCCGGCGCGGGGGCCGGCGGTGCCGCCGGTGCCTCGGCGGGCGCTGGGGCCGGGGCCGGGGCGGGCGCCGGGCCTGGGGCAGGTGGGGCGGGGGCCGGGGCAGGCGGAGCCGCCTCGGCAGGGGCTCCGCCGAAGCTCACCAGCGCCTCCTGCTCGTCGCTCACGATGCTGAAGAGGGCATTGAAACCGAGCATCTCCATGACCAGCAGGACCTTGCTCGGCACCCTCACGAAGGCCAGGTGCCCGCCCACCGACTCGAAGGTGTCGACGTACTTCAGTAGCGTGCCGAGGCCCGTGGAGTTGATATACCTGACGTTCTGGCAGTCAAGGATAAGGTTCTTGACTCCCTTCTCCACCAGCTTGTCCATTACGTTCTGGAACTGGACGATGCTGGTTGCGTCGATGGAGCCGGCGATCTCTGCCAGCGTCGCGGCTACACCGCCTGGAGACTTGACGTTCTTTACCTTGAAGTCGACCGTGGCCATCGGGCCGTTCCCCCCTATGCGGCGATGAACTTAGTCAGCTTGAGCTTGTTGCCGACCGAGTTGTATTCCAGGTCGTCAACGCAACGGAGCATTAGCATGATGCCGAGGCCGCCGACGCGCCCGGCCTGGTGGCGGGCTCGAGCTGCGGCGACTGCGTTGCCTTCCCTGCCCCTAGTCAGGTACGCATCGGTATCGAAGCCATCGCCCTCATCCTCCACCGTGATGGACACCTTCTCCTTGTCTACCAGGTAGATGACATCTATGATCCGCTTTGCCTGCAGCCGGTTCCCGTGACGGGCGGCGTTGTCGACCGCCTCGCGGAAGGCGACGCATACCGCGGCGGACGCCTCCTCGTCCAGACCCGACTGTTCGACAAGCTGCCCAACCGTGTCGTTTGCCTGCTCGATCCACTGCTCGGAGGTCTGGAACTGGAAGTTGATCTCGTGCTGGAACCATTCGCGCTCCTCGATGGTGCGCGCCAGCTCCGACTCCGACAGCTTTACCAGATCCTCGACGTCGAAGGGCTCGACGATGTTGGCGTCCTCGAAGACCCGAAGCCCGTTGACCTTGCCCGGGTCCATCCCCTCGGGGTAGGCCGTGACTATGGCGATGAGGCTGAGGGCCTTGTCGCTCTTGACGTAACTTGTGAAATCCTCGTAGCCTTCGGCATTGGCATCCAGGATCACGATATCGGGCTTGCCCTGCGAGATCGCCGCCTTGGCCTCTTCTATGCCCTCGGCAACGGTGACCGTGCTCTTCGGGCCAGCGAGGCGGCCCACGATGATGTCGGTGAAGAAGTCCCTCGCCGGCACAACGAAGAGGATCGAGTAAGGCCCGGCTGCATCGAGCGCTGACTCGATGCCCTTCTCTATCTCCTCCTCGAGCGCCGCGGGGGCCTCGGCCAGGGCCTCCTCCACGGGGAGCTTCTCGATGACCGTCGGCGGCGGCTCGTCGGCCGCCATGGCGACCGGCTCCGGCGCTGGAGCGGCAGCTGGAGCGGGAGCGGTGGCCGCCAGCGCCTCGGCAGCAGCGCCGCCTTCAGGCCCGGCCAGAAGCATCGCGATAACGTCGTGGCTCAGCTCGACCTCGTTGCCGGCGCCGATCTGCTCCCTTATGACCTCGACGGCGCTCTCAAGCACCCAGGACGCGTCCTCGGTCTCGGCGCCGATTCGCTCGGCCACCAGCTTCGCGAGCTTCTCTGAACTGACGACTTCCATTTAGGCGTGTCTCCGAGCTGCCGAACTAGTGGAGCCATCCTGTCAAGGACGCTCGCTGCCGTCCTACGATTCGGCCCGCCTCTTCAGCTCCTCGTGATCCAGGACCCCCTGCTCGACCAGCATCGACGCTATCACCTTCATCAGCTTGGCGGGCGGGGCGTCGATATCCTCGACGGCTCCGGGCCCGCTAGGCGGGGCCTTGGCCTTGCCGCTCATCTCGCGGGCGACGTCGTGCATGGCCGAGCGGCTGCGCTTGGCCGCCCCGGCGCCCGCCGAGTCGTCTGCGCTGTAGTAATGCTGGCTGATGGCTTTCTGGGCGTCAGTGCGCGTGATGAGCACGGCCTCGATGGAAAGGCCGGTCACGAACCTCACCTCCTCGATGGTCGGGAAGTCCGTGGGATCCGGCATCGCCACGGTGAGTGTGCCGCCATCTCTTTTGATGGGGAGCACCTCGTGCTTCTCGATGATCTCGCGGGGGATGAGATCCATCAGCTCCTTGGTGATCTCGATGTCCTGAAGCCTGACGGAGGAGAGATCCTGCTGGTCGGCCAGCAAATTGGCCAGCTGGTCCTCCTTCACGAACCTGAGCTTCACCAGGATGGTACCGAGCTTACCTCCTATGGACCTCTGATAGTCGAGCGCCCTGTCGAGCTGCTCCTGGCTTATGATGCCCTTGTCGAGCAGAGCGCGACCTATCTTGTCTTCCATAGGCTTTCCCCCGAAAGCCACGGTCCCAGCCCGTGGCTCCCCACAAAAGGTGCATCATCTTACGGTTACGTTCGCGTTCATGTCAAGTCATTTTTTGCCCGTACCCGTGGCATACTCCCTGTCTGCGCCCACCAGCGGCGAGTTCTCGCGTGCTGCGCCGGCGTCTCGGCTGGTGGGCCCGGCCGGAAACCCAGCAGTGGCGCCGTTTTTGAGTAGGGCCCGGGCGTCGGGCGCCTTGACAGCCGCGCGGTCGCCGAATAGCATCGTCCGGAACCCGGGCCGCCGGCGCCGGGCCGGGAACGGAGAGTTGGCGGGGGAGACCAGCGTTGGGCGCCAAGTGGGTCGTCACGGGGGCGGCGGGCTTCATAGGCTCGAACATCGTCAGGGGGCTCAACGAGCGCGGCGTCACGGAGATCCTGGCCGTCGACGTCCCGGCCTCCGGCGCCGAGTGCCCCAACCTTGCGGGTCTCGTGATCGCCGACTACGTTGAGATGGGCGCCTTCCGTGAGGGCCTCGTGAACGGCCCCCTCGCCCGCGACGTGGCGGCAATCTGCCATCAGGGCGCCTGCGCCGACACGATGGTCACCGACGCCGGGCTCATGATGACGCGGAACTTCGAGTACTCGAGGGACCTGCTCGGCGCGGCCCTCGAGAGCGGTATCCCTTTTGTCTACGCCTCGAGCGCCTCCGTCTACGGCACCAACGCCGCCTCGAAGGAGTCGCCCGGGAACGAGCACCCGGTCAATGTATATGCCAGGTCGAAGCTGCGCTTCGACGAGCACGTGAGGGAGGTACTGCCCCGGGCCGAGAGCACCGTCGTGGGGCTCCGGTACTTCAACGTCTACGGCCCGCGCGAGCGGCACAAGGGGCGGATGGCCTCGATGCCCTACCAGCTCTGGAGGCAGCTCTCCCGTGACGGCGTGGCGCGCCTCTTCGAGGGCACCGACGGCTACGGCGACGGCGAGCAGCGGCGCGACTTCGTTTACGTCGGCGACGTCGTCGCCGCCAACGCGTTCTTCGTTGACCGGGGGCCGAGCCGCGGCATCTTCAATGTTGGCACGGGCCGCGCCCGCAGCTTCAACGAGGTGGCCCGCGTGCTGATCGACGGCCTCGGGTCGGGCCGGGTCGAGTACATCCCATTTCCCGAGAGCTTGGCCGGGAAGTACCAGAGCTTCACCGAGGCCGACCTGCAGGCTCTGCGCGAGGCCGGCTACGACAGGGCCTTCACCTCCATCGAGGAGGGGCTGCGGCTCTCGATGGAGCAGTGGACCGCTCCCTAGCTGGGCCGCTCCGCGTCGACCTTCAGCTCGAGGGCCGAGACAGACGCTGCGGGGAAGGTCCAGGCGCCGCTCCCAGGCAGACGTTTCCCTACGGGGGCGAGGCGGTCCGAGTTCATCCGCCAGATCTCGACGAACGGGTCCTCCGCGATCTGCCAGACCTTGCCCGACGCCATCGTCATCCCCGCCACGCCGAGGCGGGCCTTGACCGCCTTCGTCATGCTGGTGTTGGCCACGTGGAGCCAGACGCGGCCGCCGGTGCGGCTGGCCGTCACGTCCAGGCCCTTCGGGGCCTTCAGGATGCGGACGGCCTTCTTTCCCGTGTGGTGACGGAAGAGCTGCATCACCCTCGCCACCGGCTGCATGTAGGCGCCCTGCTCGCCTGGGACCGGCAGCATGATGGCGTTGTTCGACCATCGCGTCCCCGCGAAGTCGGCGAGCGTTGCGATCTTGAGCGCATCGCCGTTCCGCTGGTAGAGGTTGAATATCCTCGCGTAGGCGACCCCCACTGCCCACGTCGAGAGAAGCCTGCCCCTGTGCGGCCCGGGGAAACTGTAGTGGCTCTCGGTAAGCGCAAGCGGCAGGCCTGAGCCGTCGGTCTGGCGGCGCATCTCCCTCAGTTTGCGGGCCGCCCACTCGGCCCCCGTCATGAGATGCCGCCACGTCGACGCCGGGTCCTCGGCGAACTCGCTGTCGCCGAATGGCGGCCGCTTCGACAGAGTCGACCGGTAACCGCCGTGAAAGGCGATATAGTCGAGGTGCTCGCCCGCGACGTCGAGCATCCGCGGCGCCCAGCCGGAGTCTCCCCAGCCGATCAGCTTGATGGTCGGGTCGGCCCCGCGCATCGCCTTCGCGAACCGGACCGTCTTGCGCGCGGCCGTCTCGCAGTCGAAGCCCTTCGGGTCGTAGGACGTCTCGTTGCCGATCTGCCAGAAGTCGATCCGCAGCGGACGCAGGGAGCCGTTCCCGCGGCGCTCGGTGTTCTTCGGATTGTTGCAGTAGTCGACCCACTCGGCCGCCTCGCGCGCGGTGCCCAGGCGGTTCTGCCCCTTGCCGGGTCGGGCCCAGTGCTTGCGCCCGTCCGACTCGAAGTTGACGACCATGAGCGGCGTGGCCCGGACCTTGCGGCAGAACTCGACGAACTCGTGAGTGCCCACCTGGTTCGTCTCGATGCCGCGCCAGAGGAGGTTCATCATCGGCACTCGCGCGTCCCGGGGGCCGACGGCCTCGCGCCAGCGGTAGTACGAGGCGAGGCACCCTCCCCACCGGATCATCGTGGGCCCCAGCTCCTTCGTGACCTTGACGAGATCGGCGCGCCACTCGTCGGTGCGGTAGTTCCACGAAGCTTCCACCGAGCCGTCGGTCGCGCCGAGGGGTTCCATGAACTGCATATACAGATGAGGAGAGAGCTCGAAAACGGGCTCGGGGTCGACGACGAGCGTCGGGGGGGGCTTTCGCCTGGCGGATGCGGCCATGCGCTACCTCCATCAAGGATCGCGTTTCTTCGGGCGCCTTCGCATGCTACACCCGCCACTAGGCCGCGTCAACCGCCAGGGCGAGGGGGGCGCATGGGGCCTCGACACGGGCGCAACGTGCTGTTATACTCCCCCCCGGTACGCAGCGTACGAGGGCGAAGATGGCCACCGAGTCCGATCCCGCGCGGGACCAGCCAGTCGAAGAGCACGTCGCCGACCACCCGGGAGGCCCCGACGTCCCCGTCGACGGCTCGGGCGAGAATCCCGGCGTCACCGTTTTCACGGTCGTATTCTCGCTGGGCCTCGTCCTCCTGATAGCGTGGTGGATCCCCTACATATTCTTCGCCAAGCGTGTCACCGGCCCGCCGCCGCAGATATTCGGCGTACGCTATCTGCCGATGCTGCCCGTCTTCATCGTGCTGGTGCTCATCATCGCGAACCTGGCGCTCAGGCCGCTGGGGAGGCTGATAGGCGTGAGGCTGGGCTTCGGGCGGCGGCCGCTCATGGTCATCTTCGCTGTGACGCTTCTCGGCATCGCCGGCATCGATGCGATCAACTTCCTGATCGGCCTGCTCCCGTGCCCTTACTACTACGCCACGCCCGAGAACGACCTCGAGAAGTACGTCCTCAGGTACCACGACCGCTGCGAGCACCTCTTTCCGCTGCGGCCGCAGTACCGCCCCGGGGACAAGGACCACATAGAGCTTCTCTACCGCGGCCTTCCCGCGGCCGAGACGTCCGGGGCCGGCGTCCCCTGGTACAACAAGAGCATACCGGTGCCGGAGAAGATCGGCCGCTCGGACGAGGTGATATCGGCCGAGCTCCTCGACGAGGGCCTCGCCGATGCGGGCTGGCTTCGCAGGAGGCTGCCGCTCGGTCAGCCGGGCCGACGAACGATATGGCAGGTCTGGGCGGCGCCGCTCGCGTGGTGGATCGGCCTCTTCACCATGGGCTACTTCGTCCAGTTCTGCATGATGTCGATCCTGCGCCGGCAGTGGTTCGACAACGAGCGGCTCATGTTCCCGCACATGGAGCCCATCCGAGCCGTCGCCGAGTACGACGAGAAGGACGGGGGCGCGGCCGTTCCGAAGCTGCTGACCAACGGCGTCTTCTGGGCGGGGGCGGCCGTGCCGGCGGTGCTCCTCTTCTTCGACGGGCTCAACCACTACTTCCCGGCGGTGCCGGCCTTCGGACTGAACCGGCTGACTCTGAGCTCCTTCCTCACCGATCTGCCGTGGAAGGCCGTCCGGCCCGAGCTCAAGATAGAGCCTTACCTGGTCGCCATCGGCTTCCTGCTGACGGCCGAGATATCCTTCAGCCTGTGGTTCTTCGCCGTCGTCGACAACCTGGTGAGGATGGGGAGCGTTGCTGCGGGGCTGCCGCCCGAGGTGGAGCAGGCGCTCAACTCGTGGACCGAGTGCGGCGGGTCGGACGCGGTCGGGGCCGTCTTCGTCTTCGTCGCCGTGATGCTCTGGGCCGGGCGGCGGCACTTCGTGGAGGTCTTCCGGAAGTTCATCGACCCGTCGCTCCTGAACGAGGACGACGCGCGCGAGCCCGTGCCGTACCGGTTCGCGGTGGTGGGCTTCGTGGCGGGGACGCTTCTGATGCTGGCGTGGTGCCGTTACGCCGGCATGAGCTGGTGGGTCTCGGGCCTGCTCTTCGGCATCTGGTACGTGGCCCTCATCTTCATCGCCCGGGTTCTGGCCGAGACCGGTCTGGTGACGGTGAGCAACGGGGCCTTCCATCCGCCGAAGACGCTGGTGTCGGTGATCGGCTTCCACGAGGGGCGGATGGCGTCGACGTTCACCATGAACGTCTTCATCTGGCCGACGCTGCACGGCGGCTACGGCTCGGCGCTCCTGGGCTGGCTGATGAACGGCTACAAGGCGGTCGAGGGCGTGCGGCGGGCGCGCGTGCTCTCGGTCGTGATATTCGCCGGCATCGTCATGAGCGTCTGCATCGCGAGCTTCAAGACCCTCGAGTACGTCTATGGCGTGGGCGCGCTGAACTCCGAGGCGGGCTCGTTCCGAGAGGTCGGCTGGATATTCAACAACACCTACGTGCGCGACATTCTCCTGAAAGACAAGTCGCACTCGCCCGACTGGGGGGCGGCGATCCCGCTGATGATGGTGGGCGCGGCGGTCATGAGCTTCCTGCTCGCGATGCGCCATCTCTTCTACTGGTGGCCGCTGCATCCGATCGGATACGTGGCGATCGGCATCGGCCGGGGGGTGTGGTTCAGCTTTTTCCTCGGGTGGTTTATCAAGCGCACGGTCCTCAAGTACGGCGGCGGCCGTCTGCTGGGCAAGGTGACGCCGGCGGTCTATGGCCTCTTCATCGGCCAGTTCTTCGTGGCCGGAATCTGGTTCCTCATCGACCTGGTGCTGAAGGTGTTCGGCGTGGTCGCGTGAGTCGGGGGTGCCTCGCGCGCCGAGCTGCGCACGGGGCTCCGGGCCGCCGGACGGGCCGAGTTTCCCGGATAACGCAGAGAAAGTGACCAACGCCGGGCCCGTGCCGGTGTATTCACAATTGGTTCCCTTGGTCTCCTTGGCCCCCTTGGAGATGGGTTCGGAATGGCACCGTGGAAGATGCTGGAATTCACTGGAAAAGCCCCTCTTGCCGATGAATTGGCCATATACCTTGGTGACCGGATCGCTGAGGGAATATACCGTCCGGGTGACAAACTTCCGACCGAGCGTGAGCTCGCCGCCGAGCTCGGGCTCAGCCGCAAGACCGTCCGGCTGGCCCTCGGCGAGCTCGAACGCCAGGGCTTCATTTTCCGCCGCGTCGGCAAGGGCACCTTCGTCAAGCGCGCTGAGAACTTCACCAACGGCCGCGGCCGCTCGGGCCCGAGCATCGCGCTCGTCTCCTTCAAGTACACGAACCCTTACTCCGACAGGCTGATCTCTCATCTCTTCGAGGGGATGAACCGCGCTCTTGAGAAGGCCGACTGCAACATCGCCGTGCAGACCCTCGGGGCGGCTGGGATGGCAGGACGTGACGCCGCGTGCCGCGAGCTCGTCGAGCGGCTCCGGACCGAGCGTCCCGAGGGGATCATCTTCGCCACCGAGCCGACCGTCGAGGCGATGCGCGGCCTGAGCGAGGTGAGCCCCGTGCTCCAGGCCGGCTACTTCATCGAGGGAGAGGGCGCCGGCTACGTCGGGGCCGACATGATGGACGGGATGCGGAAGGCGATCGGCTACCTGATGGCGCTCGGTCACACGAAGATCGCCATGATAAGCCACCACGGGGGCGAGGAGGACCGGCGGAAGTTCCCGACCGTCTCCGCCCGAGTGGACGTCTACGCCGAGGTGATGGCGGAGATGGGCCTCCGCAGCGAGACGTTCGTCATCCCGCACACCGAGATGGCGACGGCTCTCAGTCAAGAGTTCACCCACACCGCCGTCATCACGACGGCCACGTACGTCGCGCGCGAGCTCCTCGAGGCCGCGCGCGAGCGCGGGGTCCGCGTGCCCGAGGAGATGTCACTCGTCGGATACGACGACGCGGGCGTCGGCGAGGGCACTACTCCCCGCTTCACGTCTATGAAGCACCTCTCGGAGCAGATGGGCCGGGTCGCAGCCGAGAAGCTGCTCGGCCTGATTGACGGCTCCGAGACTGCACCGGTGCGGATCACGATGCCGGCGGAGCTAATCCTCCGCGAGTCGTGCGCCCGGCCGAGAGGAGACGCATGAGCGAGACCACCCCCGACCGCGAGGCCGTGATGGCAGCGAGCCCGTTCAACGACCCCGGCAAGATGAGCTCGCCCGAGCGAGTGAGCGCCGCCCTCGCCGGACGGAGCGTTGACCGCGTGCCCCTGCAGGCGGGGCACTCGTTCGCTGGGGAGTTCCGGGAGCGATGGGCCCGTGCCAAGGGGCTGCCTGAATGCACCATGCGCGAGATCGACGAGTACTACGGCGGCGACGTCGTCGAGATAGCCGCCGACCATACCCCCTGGCCAACGGGGGCGCGCAAGGTGGAGGAGACGGACGAGCACGTCATCGAGATCGACGGCTTCGGCGGCACCAGGGAGACTATCAAGGGGAAGCCCTTCTGGCTGCCTCTCGCGTACGCGCTCGAAGACAAGTCCAAGCTGGGCGAGGTCGACTTCGACGCGCCCGAGCTCGACTCGCGCTACGACGGCCTGCTCCGCGGGGCCGAGGCTTCGCGCGGGCGCTACTATGCGTACGTCAAGGTCGGCGGGCCGTACAGTCGCTCGAAGTGGATGCGCGGCGAGGAGCAGTTCCTCATCGACATGATCGAGGACCCTCCCTTCGTGAAGGCGCTCGTCGATCGCGTCGCGGATCACATGACGGCCGTCGGGCTCGAGTCCGTCCGCAGGGTCGGCCTCGACGAGACGGCGATCCACGTCCACGACGACATGGCATCGCTCGACCGGATGTTCTTCTCGCCGGCCGCCTTCGACGAGTTCCTCTTCGAGCCCTACCGCAGGATGTGCGAGGCCTTTCACGCGGCGGGGCTCCGCGTCTTCTACGGCGGCGAGGGGAACATCTCGGAGGTCTTCGGGCGCTTTCTCGATGCAGGTATCGACGGCTTCATCTGCCTGGAGCTGCGCGCCGGGATGGACATGGTCGAACTCCGCGAGAAGTACGGGCCCGAGCCCGTCTTCTTCGGGAACATATGCAACACGGTGACGCTGCCGAGCGGCGACCGCGAGCGCATCCGCGCCGAGGTCGCCCGCCAGATGGAGGTGGCGCGCCGCGGACGATGCGTCGTGGGGCCCAGCCACCTCGTCGGCGCCGATGTGACGATCGAGAGCTACGAGTGGATGATCGAGGCGATCCGCGAGTGGGGAGCCGCCTGAGTGCGGATGGAGGACGGGCCGATGAAAGCGATTGCGGTTGTGATGATCTTCGGGGCGGCGGCGGGGGCCCTGGGCGGCGAGGAGGCGGCCGGGAAGCTCCCGAGCGGCCCGGGCCTCTCGGCGAAGTACCCCGGAGACGAGGGGATCGGGAAGGACCCGGCCGTGGTGTTCTCCGAGAGCTTCGAGTCGGGCACCATCCGGGAGATACAGAAGCGCTGGACTCTCGCTCACGGCACTCAGGGCCACGCCATCTCCGAGAACGTCCCCGGTACGGGCTCGGGGCGGCGTTCCTACAGCATGACGTGCCACATCGGCAAGCAGGCCGGCGGCTATCTCTACCAGCTCTTCGACAGGCAGCTGGACACGACCTATCTGCGCTACTACATCAAGTTCGCCCCTGACCATGCCTACCAGCACCACTCGGTTTGCCTCGGAGGCTACAACCCGCCGCTCCGCTGGCCGCACCCGAGAGCCGGTTCGCGCCCGGCGGGGAACGAGCGGGTCCTCGTCGTCATGGACCCGGTAGGCTGGTACGGCAGATTCCCTCCGATGGGCGCCTGGACCCTCTACACGTACTGGCGCGAGATGAAGGCCTCGGCCGACGGCTACTACTGGGGGAACTGCATCCAGCCTGCCAAGGACATGCAATGCCCGCGCGGCAGGTGGGTCTGCGTCGAGACCATGATCAGGCTGAACGATCCCGCCAAGCGCGACGGCGAGCTCGCCCTCTGGATCGACGGCCGGCCGGTCGTGCACGTCGACGGCAAGACTCGGCGCGGCCCGTGGTCGGGCATGGGCTTCAAGGTGGCGGCCGAGGGCGGCGAGCCGCTCGGCGGCCTGCGGCTGCGCACCGACGCCGCGCTCAAGGTCAATCATCTCTGGCTCCAGCACGACGTCAGCATCGGGGCCCAGACGATGAACAAGGTGAAGGCCCCGCACGTCGAGGGGAACACGGTCTGGTTCGACGACATCGTCGTCGGGAGGGAGTACATCGGCCCGGTGAGGCCGAGGGACGGGGGTGGCAAGTGATCCGAACGTGCATCGCGCTCGTGGGCCTGTCGATTGCGGCGGCGGGCGCGCTTGCGGCGGAGGGGACTGACGTGGCGAGGGATCCCGGGGTGCTCTTCAGGGAGAGCTTCGACGACGCGGATCTCCTCAAGCGCGGCTGGTACGACGGCAGCAAGTTCAAGATCGTCTCCGATGGCGCCTACGCCGGTAAAGGCTGCATCGAGTACCGCTGGGACGCCGCCGCCAAGCACGTGGCCTCCCGGGGGATGCGGCACGGCCACGCGCCGACCGACCAGGTCTACGTCCGCTACTACATAAAGCTCTCCAAGGGCTGGGGCTGGACCGGCCGGTCCTACCACCCGCACCTCACCCACTTCCTGACGACCGAGAACCCCAAGTACCACGGCCCGGCGAGGAGCCACCTCACCCTCTACATCGAGCCCGTTAACGGCAAGCTGCGCCTCGGCGCCACCGACATGCAGAACGTGAACAAGCCCCACGGCCTCACGCAGGGGCCGCTCCGCGGCGGCTACAACGGCAAGCTCTACGACTCGAAGGAGAAGGTCTTCAACGACGACAAGTGGCACTGCGTGGAGGCCTTCTTCAAGCTGAACTCGCTCGATATGGCCGCCGACAAGCCGAAGCGCGACGGCGTCATCCGCGGCTGGTTCGACGGCAAGCTCGTCGTCGAGAAGACCGACATCGTCTTCCGCACCACCGACTTCCCCAAGATGAAGTGGAACCAGTTCCTGCTGACGCCGTACTTCGGGCCCGGCCTGCTGCCCCATGCGCAGGCGCTCTGGATAGACGAGATGGTCGTCGCCCGGGACCGCGTCGGCCCGCTCGGGTCGAAGGGCGCCCTCCCTACCGGGAACTCCGCGAGCGCCGGGGCATCGGCGCCGTCGGGCGCGGTGGCCGCTGGAACGCTCGCTTCCAGGTACCCCGGCGACGCAGGAATAGAGAAAGACCCCGCCGTCATCTTCGCCGAGAGCTTCGAGGGAGGGAAAGTGCCCACGACTGGCTACGGGAAGGTGGGTGGGTTCTACGACCTGAAGGGGCTCGGTAAGGTGATGGACATCACCGACAAGGAAGCCGCGACCGGGACGCACTCGCTCGAGCTCATCCACACTAAGGACGTCATCAGCCCGCAGTGGATGCACAGGAAGTTCCCCGGTGTGGACGAGGTCCACGTCCGCTTCTACCGCAAATACGCCGAGGACTGGCTGTGGCCTGTTCAGGGGGCTCACGACACGCTCATATTCGCGGGCAAGTATGCGAACCCGGCGAGCGCCGACCTCGCCCTCTACCTCGATATTACCCAGGGCCCCAGCAAGCGGCTGAACAAGCGCAACTGGGACCTCGAGCGCAAGGCCGAGCTCGTACTGAAGTCGAGCTTCCAGGGGCCCGGCCTCGACTTCGGACATCCGGGCGCCGTCATCAGCCACGTGGGATGGGACAACTACTACAGCATGCCCTACAACAAATCCCCCGTCGCTCCCATGGAGGGCGGCCGGTGGTACTGCTTCGAGTACATGGCCAAAATGAACTCGGCTGCGACGAAGAAGGACGGCGAGGTGCGCCTCTGGATCGACGGCAAGCTCGTCACCGAAGTGACCGGCCTCATCCTCCGTAACGCCAGCCACATGGGCATCAAGTGGGATCACTGGATGATCGGTCCGCGCTACGGCGGCGGCAACAAAGGCCCTGCTGAGATGCGGAAGAACTGGCTCGACGCGCTGGTCGTTGCATCGAAGCGCGTCGGCCCCGTCTCCAAAGGCAGGCCCAGGCCGAAGACCGACGCCGCGCCCCGGACGGGAAGTCTCACTCCGCGCGAGGCGAACGGCAGCGCCGTCGCGGAGCACGAGGCCGGCCGCCTCCTCCGCATGGCCCGCCGCGCTGAGCGCATGGGCCAGCGCGACGTCGCCCGCAGGCTTTACTCGCAGATAGTCAAGCGCTTCGGCAAAACCGAAAGCGCGGCGGTCGCCAAGAAGAAGCTCTCCGACGGAGGCGGCGGATGACCCGGACATCATTTCTCTCGGCCTGTCTGAGCGCGCTGGCGCTCGCATGTGCGCACGGCGGGGAGGGGGCCGACGTGAAGAACCCGGAGTACCGGCCGAATACGATCTTCAGCAAGTCCGAGGACCTGACCTCGCCCCGCTTCAAGGGGCTGCGCGAGAAGTACAAGCTCGACGACGTGGTCAGGGGCGAGAAGGACGAATTCAGGAGGATCATCAAGCTGCGTCACTGGCTCCACGAGCACGTCGTCGTCGACAAGACGAAGCCGGTGGTCGGCAAGGAGGCGCTCGTCATGCTCGCCGAGTCGCCCAAGGGCGGCCGGTACAGCTGCGGCCATTTCATGACGATGCAGAACGCGGTCCTGAACGCCATGGGGCACGTCAGCAGGTGCATCTTCGCCGCGGCCGGCGAGAAGGAGAAGCGCCTCTCCGGCGCTCACGGCATCAACGAGGTGTGGGTCAACTCGATGGCCAAGTGGGTGGAGGTCGACGCCGAGCTCGACTCGCACTTCGAGAAGGACGGCGTGCCGCTCTCGGCCCTGGAGATACGCGACGAGGTCCTGGCCGACGGCGGCAAGCAGGTATTCCGCCACAAGGGCGTCGAGCGCACCAAGCTCCCCCGCCAGCGCGACGACACCTGGGGCCAAACGCCGCGGACATACGCCTGGGTGTCCTGGTATCCCGAGTCGAACTTCCACACCATCTGGCCGACGAAGAGATCCAGCCGCGAGTTCGTCCTCGACGACGAGTACTGGCGCACGCACAAGTGGTACCGCGGCGGCAAGCTGCACTGGGCCTACAAGGCCGGGTACTTCGACCCGATCAAAGACCGCGGCAAGATCTACTGGATCCCCAACGTGCTGAAGGTCACCGCGCGCGTCGCGGGCTCCACGGCCGAGGTCACCATCGAGTCGGACACGCCGAACCTCAAGGAGTACCAGATGAAGAACGGCGCCGGGGGGGGCGGCGACTGGAAGGTCGTCGGGAAGACGTTCACGCTGAAGCTCACCAAGCCGCGTGAGGAGCACGTCCTGCGCTCGATGAACACAGCGGGCGTGGGCGGGCCGGAGTACCGGCTCGTCGTCGAGCGGGGCCGCTGAGCTGGAGCGCTCGGAAGGAGCGAGATCATGAGATCGGCTGCAGCCGTCGTCCTCGGGCTGGGCGTAACCATGGCCTGGTGCACTCGGAGCCAGGGCGCCCAGATTCCGAAGAAGCACCCGCGCATATTCGTCAAGCGCTCGGAACTCCCCGAACTCGTCAAGCGCTGCTCTCCGGGCGGCGCTGTGGCGGCCGAGTACGCCGAGCTCAAGCGCCGCATCGACGGCTACGTGAGTGGCCGCAAGGCCATGGACGGCGGCAGCCTGCCAGGGCTGTGCATCGTCTACCAAGTCGAGAAGACGGCCGGGCGCGACGCGTCGAAGTACGTCGACTACCTGAAGAACGGCCTCTGGGGCACTAACGGCAAGGGCGGCGGCTCGAAGCTCGCCGGCAGGCGGCACTGGTACCCGGGCGGTAACGCCTCCATCTTCGAGGGCTACATGGGCGGCAACGGGTGCTGGTTCGCCTGGGACGCCATGTGCTACGACTGGTTCCACGACGCGCTCACGCCGGCCGAGCGGAAGAAGTACGGCGAAATCCTCGGACGCTGGCTCCACTCCTTCCAGGGCCTGAAGCCGGGCCAGCCCGCGAAGATCACCTACCGCTGGGGCTCCGCGCTCTACAACCAGACCTGGGCCCCCTGCGAGGGCTACGCCTGGGGCAACTACTACGGGCGCGACTCCATCGGCCCGAAGACGCTCGTCTCGATCGCCCTCCACGGCGAGGGCACCCGCTACGACGCCTCGGTCGCCCAGTGGCTCGCCTCCTTCGAGAAGGAGGCCCCGGGGAGGATATGCTCGGCCATCGACCGCCAGGGTGGCATCTGGACCGCGGGGCCCGGCCACGGCGGCGCGGCGGCCCAGGCGGCGGTCCTCACGTTCGAGGCCTGGCGCGTGGCGACGGGGCAGGACCTCTTCGCGAAGTTCGCCGAGCGCGGCCTGCGTCGGGTGGCGCACTGGCCGCTCCTCGCGTCGATGCCGCACAGCGGATCGTGGCCGCACATCGACGACACCGGAGGCGGGATGGTCCACGGCGTCGAGGGGGCCCTCTCGCGCTTCGCGCCGCTCATCGCCCGTCGCTACCGGCTGCCCGTCGCGCAGTGGGGCGCGCGCGTCTTCCTCGCAAGTCCCGCCCAGCGCTCGTGGCCGAGCATCCTCTGGCACGACCCCGGCCTCGCCGCGGCGGCGACCGCCGAGATGCCCCTCGCCTACCACTTCGAGGGCGTGGGGCACGTCTACACCCGCAGCGCCTGGCAGGACCCCGACGCCACGTGGGCCTTCTTCGACTGCGGGCCGCACTTCGCGGGGTACCAGTCCGACGACGACGGCCACTTCATGATCTACAAGGGCGGCGGGCTCGCCATGCGCGGCGGCACCGACCGCTACTCCGGCACGCGCTCGCCGAGCCACAACGTAGTCCTCGTCCACGACCCCTCCGAGAACCCGTCCGACGGCGGGGTCCTCAAGGGCGGCGGCTACAACGACAGCGGAATCCAGCGCGGGAAGATGGTCGCCTACGGACACTCGCCCGCGTGGACCTACGCCTGCGCCGACCTGACCGGCGCCTACGCGCGCAAGAAGATGAGCCGCTACTCCCGTCACTTCCTCCACCTGCGCTCCGAGCCCGAGTGCTTCGTCGTGTACGACCGCGTCGTCGCGACGGGCCCGCAGTTCCCGAAGACGTGGCTCCTCCACGTGATGAACGAGCCGCGCGTGACGAAGGGCGCCGCCGGAGCTTCGCAGAGCCGCTCCGGCGCCGGCTTCAAGGTTTTCGAGGGGGCCGACGGCGCCGTGGCCTCGGCCTTCACTCCACAGAACAATCCCCGCCGGAACGGCCGGGGGCGGTTCCGCTCGTCGGCGCTCGGCGCGATGAGGCTCGTGAAGCTGCTGCCCGAGCGCGCCCGGATCACCGCCCGCGGCGGCAAGGGGTACGACAACTGGGGCTGCCCGCACGGCTCCAAGACCAACAGGAACTTCGGCAAGAAGGGTGGCGAGGGCGGATCGCTCATCGACCGCTCGTGGTGGCGGATCGAGGTCGAGCCGACGGAACCGTCCGCCGCGACCGAATTCCTGCACGTTATGATCCCGAAGCTCATGCCGAAGGGCGCCGAGAAGACGGCGGCGGAGCTCGGGCCCGACGGCTTCGGCACGGCCGAGCTCGCGAAGCAGACCGCCTCGGAGCTCGAAATCAAGATCGCCTCGGGCGCGCTCGAGTGGCGCGTGACGCTCGCGCGCTCGGGCGCCCCCGGCGGCAGCGTGAAGCGCGGCGGCTCGTCGTGGGTGCTGCCCGCCGTCCTCACGCCGAACGGCTCCGTCCCGGCGCCCCCGAAGCCGGTCTCGGAACGGGCCGTCGCCGAGCGGCCGTCCTCGCGCCCCGCCGCCCCCGGCGCCCCCGATGCCAGACGCAAAGGCAACGGTGCCGCGGAGAAGGAGGCCGGCCGCCTCTTCCGCATGGCCCGCAGGGCCGAGCGCATGGGCCAGCGCGACGTCGCCCGCAGGCTGTACCAGCAGGTCGTCGAGCGCCACCCCGGGACCGAGTCGGCCGCGGCCGCGAAGAAGAAGCTGGGCGAGTGAGGCGCCGGGCCCGCATTCGGGCCCCCGCTCCGCTCGGATCCCCGCCTATCCCGCGTACATCTCATCGAACCGTCCCTGCGCGCTCACGACCGCGGCGCGCATCATGTCCTCGGCCTTCGCGGTGGCGCGCGAGGCGAGGTGCTTCATGAGCTCCGCCTGGTCCAGCTCGGCGGCGGCGGCGGCGCACGCCTCCCACGAGAGGACGGACCTCACGACGCGGTCGACGCCCTGTTCCTCGTCGTCGTAGGCGCGGCACTGCATGTCGTGGCCCTTCCAGCGCGAGAAGCCGGCGTCGGCGACCAGCCCGGCGATCGCGACGTTCATGCCGTTGACGCGCGCGCCGTGGTCTATGTCGTACTTGCCCGGCCCGCCGAGGATGATGCCGTCGTTGTAGCCCTGCGAGTTGAGGTGCATGTGGACGAGCATGCCCGAGTCGATCTCCTCGACGGTGTCGTAGACGTGGTCGAGGCCGATCATCTCCGAGTGGCCGAATTCCTTGTTGACGCCCTTCTTCTCGCGCGTGACGCCGAACTCCTCCTCGAGGCGCCTCCAGAAGACGATGGCGCTGGCGACCGTCGGGATGAGCATGGCCGGGTGGCCCTCGTTGGGCTTCGGCTCGAAGGCGATCGAGAGCTCGCCGCCCGCCTGATCCTCGTACTTGCAGAGCCCCGCCACCGACTCCTTCAGGTTCTCGTACATCCGCCGGACGCCGACCGTTGCGATGTCGTAGCCGAAGGAGCCGTTCCACAGGACCATGCACGGGGCCTTCGCGGCGTCGGGGTGCCACGACGGGCGCATCGCGCCGTAGGTGAGGTCGACAGTGCGGTTGCCGAACTCCTCCGCGCGCCTGCGCTCGTCCGCATCCAGCGACGCGATGCCGCCGTAGGCGAAGTGGCTGTGGGCGCCGGGGGTGAGCATCGCCAGCGATATCCCCGCGTCGACCATGGCGTCGGCGACCGCGGGGGCCGTCTCGTCGTCGACCTCGGTGTCGTAGTGGAGTTCGAGCCCGAGCTCGACGTTGTCCGGCATCCGCGGGGCGATCTTCTCGGCCACCAGCCGGACCATCCCGACGGTGTCGAGATGCTCGCCGTCCCACGCCGGCCGGGCGTCCGAGGGCACGAAGCCGCCCTTGCCCGCGTTGAAGGTCCACCTGCAGATGCTGTGAAGAGACTTGCCGTCGGCCATCGGACACCCCCGTTCATTCCCAAACGTGTCGCACAATAGTGCTGCCGCCGCGGCGTGTCAAGCGACGCAGCATCGGCCGAGCCCCCCCCGCCCCCGCCTGCAGGCGCCCGCCTAGGTTCTCAAGGCCCCATGGTGATCACTCCTTCCGTTCCAGGCCCACGCTCCTGCCAGTGCTTCCCATAGTGATGTGCCGGGGTCTTTTTTCTCAACTTGAGAACCGGCACTGCTTGGGTACTGACGGGCGCGAACTCAGGCCTTCGCCGTCCGGACTTCTGCAAGCTCAGG
>Ga0272441_10006158_pt1 | contig 20308 bp, 17 predicted proteins | sample SSMProp6N_FD_193582 | JGI IMG/M metagenome (GOLD analysis project Ga0272441, IMG submission 193582) | Marine sediment archaeal communities from Little Sippewissett salt marsh, Falmouth, MA, United States - SSM-Prop-6N | ecosystem: Environmental > Aquatic > Marine > Wetlands > Sediment ...
GTTGTTTTCAGTCGCGGGTAGTGAAGTGGGCCACCGAATCCTTATGGCGGCTAACGACGCGATTCGAGCGCGTTTTGGGACGCGGAAGCGAGACGTTCTTTTCCAATTGGGGCTGCTGGATGCGGTCATCGAGTCGCCTACAGCGGGCGAATGAAGCTACTCTGAGGCCGCGGCGCAGACACCGGCTGTCGCCAACCGACCCCCAGGCAACGGGCGGCGTTCTACGCCACTTGCTTCAATTGCACCGTCGGCAGATGCCTGCGGCCACCGTGGTGTCTGACCACCAGTTGCAGCCGGGCGCCCGGACCGCCGCGCGGCGGCGCCTGGGGCGCGGCACACGGAGAGCCCTTGGGCCAGTGCGGCCGTGGCTCGAAGCGTGGCGCTTCGTTGGCCGCCGGCCGGTCGTAGTAGACCTCGTCCGGCGTCCTGCCCTCGAGCGCCTGGTGTGGACGGTGCTCGTTGTACCACTCGGCGTAGAGGCTGAGTTCCTTTCGGAACGCGTCCCGTCGCATGGGGATGAGCAACCGCCGGGTGCACTCGGCCTTCATGCTGCGGATGAATCGTTCGACGACAGCGATGCTGCCGTGCCGGCCGACGGCCCCGAACCGCGGCCGGATGTCTCGTCTGCGACACCAAGCCTTGAAACCCTCACACCAGAACTGGCTTCCCTTGTCACAGATGATGTACCTTGGGGTCTTCCCGGCTTTCCTGATGACACGGCCCAGGAATGTCCGAAGCTGGATCGACGTCGGCCGCTTGTCGAAGGCCGCCAGGCCCATCACTCGGCGCGAGAAGTGATCCACTACGGCCGCCACCCACCAGCAGAACGGCCAGTGTTGGGGCAGAGCGAAGGGCAGCCAGGGCACGGCGAAGCCGGCGGTCGTTGGCACGGCCGTCAGGTCGACGTGCCAGACGTGGTTTGGCCGCCTGGCTGTCACCTCACGCCCCGGTGCCGAGTCACTCTCGCCGCGACTGGCGCACTCCGCCTGTGGCGGCTCGGGCCTTTCGGCAAGCATGCGGCGGACGGTGGTCGCGCCGAGGTGCAGGCCCGCGCGAGCCAGGACCTGGGCGATGCGGACCTTGCCCATCCTGGGACACAGGGCCTTCAGCCGCCGGACCAGCAGCCGCACGAAGTCGGGGAATCGGTTGACGGGCCGGCGGAGTTGAACGAGTGCCTGCGGGCCGGCCTCGTCGATGCGGTGTGTCCACTCGGCAATGGTCGGCGGCGTGAGCAGGAACGCCCGGGCCGTCTGTGCCATCGACCAGCCGCGCGCGGCCCTGAGTTGGAGGATGGCCATGCGCTCAGCGGGCAGGTAGTGGGGGCGGCGCTGCGGCGGAATGAGGCCCATGCGGGCGTCCTTGATTCGCATCTCCTCTCGCAGCATGGCGATCTCTGCCTGGGCCTGCTCCAGGCGAGCGGCCAGGCGCACGCGGGCGTTGATGCTGTTGGCCGCCCAGCTGCGGGCGTGGACGATGGCCAGGTGGGCCAGTGAGATGGCCTGGAGCAGAGCCGACTTGACGAACGTGGGCCAAGTCCTGGGCAAGTCAACGTGCGGCTCGGGATGTGAACTCATGGCGCAGTCCCTGGCAGGTTGGCAGGCCCATTGAGGTCCTGGTCGACTGGCGAGCAGCCTATGATAGCCTCGGAGATACAGCGCGGCCAGAGGTAGTTGTTGCCGCTCGGCCACGGGCGTGGTAGAATGATGAGGGTGGTGGCCTTCGATGGCCCAAACGCTCTGGCAAGGGGCCGCTGTGAAACAACGGGTCTACCTGGAGACGACGATTGTCAGCTACCTGACAGCCCGGCCGAGCCGGGATCTGATCGTTGCGGCGCGCCAGCAGATGACACGTCAGTGGTGGGACGGGCAGCGTGAGAAGCTTGAACTGTATGTCTCGCAACTGGTGCTCAATGAGGCTGCTGGCGGTGACTCCGAAGCGGCAGCCGCGAGACTGCGTATGCTGGACAAGTTGCCGCTGTTGCCACTGACAGAGGAAGTCGGCGACTTGGCGAAGGGGCTGCGGAAAGCCGGTTTGCTGCCTCAGAAAGCCGAGATTGACTGTGCCCACGTGGCCGCAGCCACGGTGCACGAGATGGACGTGCTGCTGACATGGAATTGCCGGCACCTGGCAAATGGACTGATTCTCGGGAAGGTTGGTCGTTACCTTCGGGCCAGGGGCTACGAGGCACCGACGATCTGCACGCCGGACGAACTGATGGGAGAGTAACCATGTGGGAAGATCCGATTGTGGCCGAGGTGCGGAAGACCCGCCAGAAGTTGGCGGCCAAGTTCAAGCACAACTTGGACGCGATCATTAAGGATGCGCGGTCGCGGGAGGGGAAGAGCGGCCATCCTGTCGTGTCGCCGAGGCGGCGCCAGAAGGCAAAGCGTGCCAGTGTGTGAGCTACAGTCAAGAAGGCGTTCGGCCTCACAATACGCCTGTTTTCAGGCACTTTCAGTAGTTGGCACGTTTTGACCGGGGCGCCGTTTCCTCCACCATTTTATCTTCCGCAACTCGCTCTCTCGTAGAACGAAGCTCGCTGCCACATGGCGGCGGGCTTCGCGTGTTTCGGCCCTTATCTATGGGGTTTTGGGCGCAGCGGCCCACTCCCAATCCGGACTTCGATTTCGGACGCGGCTCGGACCGTCTGCCCCGAAATCTCTCTTTCCGGCCCAACCCTCTCTGAAATTCCGGACTCGGCACTTTCTAGTCCGAAAGTTGTAACGCCTGTCATAGCAGCGGCTTACGCGAGGCACAAAAACGTGGGTTCGGAGTTTGTAGAGCATCAGAATGGAGTAGGAATCTTGCCACCGCCATGGGCTGAGACAGGGGGGCCTGACACCATGGTGCCTGTAACGCGTTACGGCGACCACCGTTGCGGGCAATCGTGGTAATGCCCGACAGCGCGGCAGACGGGTTGCCAAGTGCCAACGGGGGCGAACCGGGTGGGCATCGGGCTCGCCTACAAGGCGGGGCCGTCGGTGGTGCATATCATAGAGGGCATGCCTGGCGGCGCATTTTTGGAACTTTGTCGCAACGTGACGCCCCAAGGACTCGTCTGTATAACGGAAACGTTTCCCGCAAGGAGCAGGGATGGACAACGAGTCAGATGCTGAAATGGTGCGGGCGGTACTGAGTGGACAGACGCACGCATATGGGCGTCTCGTGACGCGGCATGAGCAGGCGGTGCGCGCCGCAGCCTTGACAGTGCTGTGTGATTGGCACCTCGCGGAGGATGCAGCCCAAGAGGCATTCCTACGAGCCTACCAAGGGCTGGGAACGTTGAAGAACGACTCGTCATTTGGGTTCTGGGTCATCCGCATTGCCCGCAATCTGGCTCTCGATGCGGCGCGTAAGCGGCGACCGATCGAGTCGCTGGAGGCTCAGACACCTGTGGCCGCTACGGCGAAGGCGGGGCCGGACCTTGATGAGGAGATGGCGAGAGTGCTTGCGGCGGTGAAGCAACTGCCCGAACCGGAATGGCTGGTCGTAGTGCTCCGTTACTTGGGAGGCCGAAGCATTGAGGACGTCGCGAATGTGACCGGCCAGCCCGAGGGAACTGTAACAAGTCTGCTGTACAGAGCTCGCGAGCGTCTGCGCAGCCAACTCAAGGAGACAAGCTATGAGTGCTGATCGTGGTCCTGAAGATACGCTGCTTCGGATTGGCAGTGCAATCGCCTCTCGTGGTTCAATGGCTGATAAGGTGATGTCAGAGATCGAGGCATCGCCGGTGGCTTCTTCTCATGGTAGGCGACGGCGCGGTGTGTTACCGGCGCGGCCGGGCCTGTGGCGGCGGGTTGCACAACCACGGTGGATTGCCGGCGTGGCGGCTGCCGCCGCGGTGGTCCTGATTGGCGCAGGCCTGGGCTGGCACTTCCTGCTCGGCAGCGGCGTGCCACTGACGCTGGCCCAGGTGGTTGAGGCCGTTGAGACCCAGAGCTGGGTGCACTTGAAGTACAGCAACGGCGTTGAATGGTGGCATTGTCTTCAGGATGGTCGCGATGTGCGCAAGGAACCCACGGGCATCATATGGTACGCCAATGCCGCGGAAGGGACTTTTTGCACGTACTATCCTTCCCGCGAGTCTGCCCGACCAAGAACGGACGTCCCGGGCGTCATTGTCGAACAACGTCGGCTGCCGTCGGACAGTCCCATTCTTCACGAGACTGCTTGGGAACTGGTCGTCGGCGGCGTCGAACGGTCTGCCAGGTCCGCCGACCGGGGCGATTCTCAGCACCAGATTGAGATCCAGAAGGACTTTCTGGACGGGCGCGAGGTGATCCGCTTCGACGCGTACCATACCGACCTGCTGGGCGACCGACGCCTGCAATGGCAGCTGTGGGCCGACCCCGGTTCCCGGCTGCCCGTCATGATGCGCATGCGCCCGCTCTCCCACTGGCCCTCGCCTCAGCCGGAGTTCGTCAGCGGCGACTACAGCTTTCCCGCTAATGGTCCGGCCGATCTCTATGCCCTTGGCGTGCCACGCGAGGCCGAGGTTGTTGTTCAGACAACCAGTCTCGGCCATGATCTCCAGGCCTTGAAGCTGGCCTTGGAGCAGGCCGATGAGCGGCTTCCCACCAGATACCGCCACGTGGTCTGGGACAGCAGCCACGTCATGATCAAGTATCGCCGGGGCTGGCAGAGCCGGCTTGAGTACTTCACGTATGAAGATCCCGCGAAGCAGGACGAGGACTTCTTCCCGGCTACGGTGGAAGATGCCATTGGCTGGAGCAGGGATCTGGTCCAGTACCAGTTGAATGTGGTGGATGGCCAGCGCATGTACAACGTGTTTCGGCCGATCAAGCACTCGACAAGGCAAAAGCCCTACCTGCGTGTGTCGTCCTGTCCACACCGGGTCGACCAGGTTCCACCGACTGACCTGGGCAGCCGGCTTCGGCCGAGGCCTCAGTGGAGCACTGCCGAGTTGCTGGCGGCCAACGAGGACACGCCTCCCGGTTGCGTTGGCGTTCGTTCGAAGGCCAACCCGCTGGTCGACACCACGGCGAGAGAGGACCTGTATTACGATCCCGACCGCGACTACATTTGTGTCCGGCGGGTCTCATGGCAGGAGCATGAAGGCCAGTGGCGGAAACAGGCAATCGTAGATGCCGGTAGTTTCTACCAGCTCGGCGATGGCCAGTGGTGCTGCCACAGACTCAGCACGGTCTGGCAGGCCTCCGGCATTGACCGACCGGGAACCGACCGGCGCTTGGACGTCAGGGCGCTGGCCGACGACGAGTTCCCGGTAGAGGTCTTCAACGGTCAGAAACTACTGGAACAGGCCAAGGCGGAGGGCATGGAGATCAATGCGGAGTAGTGACTATGTCGGTGCCCGATGATGTGGGTGTCGTGCACAGCGGAATGGCCTTGCCGTGCGAAGCCCGTGGCCAACCCGCCGCGGGCTTCGCGTGTTTTGGCCTTTGTTTAGAGGCTTTTCGGCGTGGTGGCGTCTCCGCAAACCGGAGTTCGATTTCGGACGCGGCCGAGCCCGTTGGCCTCGGAATCTCTCTTCTTGCCGCCAACCTCTCTGAAATTCCGGACTTGGCACTTTCTCGTCCGAAAGTTGTAACGCCTGTGATTACAGCGGCTTACGAGAGGCACGAACATGTCGGTTCGGAGTTTGTAGAGCATCAGAATGGAGTAGCAAACGGCGCTGTAATCAAACACGCACAGATGCGTCCGAAGCCGGGCTGATGATCCTTGAGCGGATACGCCGCTTCGCCGCCCTGCCTGTGACGCCAGTGCCGTCGTGACGCGGCGACGGACGGTCAGTCAGGTTCTTCTGGGAGGTCTTGGGGCGTCGTGCTGCGCCCATGGGCATGGAAAGCAACTACGGGCGGCAGGTAATACGGCTTCGGGGCCGTTTTCGGGGCGGCTTGCCGACGGTTAGGGCCAAAGGGACTTGATTGCCGAACACGGATGTGTCACATTGTCATCTGAAAAGACCGCCGGCGTGGCCGGGCAGCGCCAAATGGGAAATGTCGGGTAAGAGGGGCCGCAAAGGAGTGATCGATGCCACGTCGTCCGAACCTGCTGCAGATCACGACGCATGACTCCGGGCGCCTCCTCGGCCTCCCGACCGCAAGTCCCTCGTCGGCCGCCCAGGTCCGCCTCACCGACCTGCTCAGCGGAGCCACTGCCGATGCAACTCTCGCGCCTGACGCGACCATCGAGTGTCACATCCCCGACGCCCCCGACTTCCGTTTCCTCCGCTATGACCTCCTTGCCTGAGTGCGTCTCGCTCTGTCAGAGATTCCCAACATGACGGGCTTGCACGACTGCAATACTTCGCGTTGCGGTGCGCTCTGCATGGTAACTCGACGCCGTCTCCCGATGCTGCAGCGCCACGAAAGGACTACCCACCCAGAGTTGGGCGAGCCACGGTGAATCACCATGTAACAGGCTGCAGGGGGGCAGTCCGGTGCGCCGCGAGGGATCAACCACGGCATTGACTACCAAGCACCGGTGCGTTTGTGCGCTATGCGATCTGTGCCCTTGACTCTTGAACTCCGAAAGACCGGTCATTCGTTCGCATCTTCCAGTGCTGAATGCGATTCCGAAGATCGGCGATGCGGTCCCGTTGGGCCGGATCGCCGGCAAGGTTCCTGCGCTCGCCGCGGTCTTCGGCCAGGCGATACAGTTCGTCCTCGCCGATGCCGCTGTGATTGTACTTCCAGCCGTCCGGGGTGATGATCGTCCGAATCGGGGCGGAGATGTGCCGCAGGGCGGTTTCGACGTCTACATCCGGGAAGTGCTTCGACAGGCGTTCCCGGATCTCCTGCTCGGATTCGCCCAGAATGCCCGTGTTCCAGCCATTCCACTCGGCGAAGACGTCCGGTTCCGTGGGTGTCTCGGCTCGGCCGGAGAGCCAGTCGCAGAGACTGTAGCCATCCAGCCCGGTGTGGGGCACTCGCTGGCCCAGGGCCTCGAGCAATGTCGGCACAAGGTCAATCTGACTGACGGAGTGGGAGATCTGCCTCGGCGGGCCGAACCGGCCGTCCGGCATGTGGATCATCAGGGGCACCTTCAGGGCCTCTTCAAACTGTACGCACTTGGCGAGCAGGCGGTGGCTGCCCATCATGTCGCCGTGATCCGACGTATACACGACAATGGTTCGCTCCGCCTGGCCGGTGCTTTCCAACTCGTCGAGGACTCGTCCTACGTACGTATCGACCAGGCTGGTCAGTCCCCAGTAATTGGCGATCAGGCGGCGCCAGTCGTCGTCGGTCCTGAGCGGCAGGCCGCTGTGCCCGAATCGTTCGTAGGCCCGGGCGTACAGTCGGGCTTTCAGCGGCTGATCCTCGGTCAGCAGCGCATCGAAGTTCTCCGGAAGCGGCACATCGGCTGGGTCATACTGGGTGTCGCGACAACTGTAGTAGGGCATGTGCGGCTCGAGGAAGTTCACGAAAAGCAGCCAGGGTTGCTGCGCGGTGTCGCGCAGGAACCGGCCAACCGACTCGGCCAGAAAGGCAGGCTTGGAGTACTGCTCGGGAATGCGGCAGCAGAACCCGCGGCTGAAGGTCTCCCAACCGTCCGGCGCGCGGGCATCGGGCCGGAAGCCCTGGTCCATCAGCCAGTGAGCATAGTCGCTGTTGGCCGAGCGGTCGCGGCCCGCGGACCAGTGATTCCGGTAGGTGTCGATGCTGACCCACTCGTCGAATCCGTGCTGGCGGAAGACCTCGTCACCCAGGTGCCACTTGCCCATGTAAGCCCGGCGATAGGCCGAGAAATCGCCCAGTTCATTGAGACACGGCGTCTCGGCACGCAGCGGGATGTCGTTGGCTACGCAGCCGTTGGTGTGTGGGTACTGGCCGGTCATGATGGAACTGCGAGACGGCGTGCAGACCGACTGGGTCACGTAGGCGTTGCGAAAGACGATGCTCTGGTCGGCCAAGCGGTCGAGCGCGGGGCACCGGATGCGGTCGTTGCCATAGGCCCGCATCGTGCTGGCGGCCTGCTCGTCGGTGAAGAGGAACAGCAGGTTGTACGGCTGGCTCATGTGAGAAGTCCCGTGCTCGGAGTCTTCCGGCGGAGTCGGTTCGGTTGCGATGTCAGACAACCTGAGGTGCTTTGTACTGTGGCCGCTCGCATGCGCCAAGGAGATACTCGCGGCATGCGAGTGTTCTTTGACAGAAGGGTGCGGAGAAGTGATAATCTCAAGAGAAGTCTCTGCCGCCACCTTCTGTGCCTCAGGCGGCAAGCTCACGACTCAGAGCGTAGAGCCACTGAGGTGTGACTCTTGGCTGGCGTCGCGAAACCAACGATGTAGCCTGAAGGGAGTGAGCATGAACCGGCCGAACGTCATTCTGATCACCTGTCACGACCTCGGACAGCACCTGGGTTGCTACGGCATCCGAACCGTGGACACCCCGCACATCGACCGTCTTGCGACCGAGGGCGTGCGGTTCAGCAACAGCTTCTGCGTGGCCCCCCAGTGCAGCCCGAGTCGCGCCGCCATGGTCACGGGGCGATATCCGCACTCCAACGGCGTCCTGGGCCTTTGTCACGGCGGGTTCAAGTGGGACCTGCACGAGAGCGAGACTCATTTGGTGCGCCGGTTCGCCGCCGCCGGCTACTACACCACGCTCATCGGCATCCAGCACGAGACGCCGCACCCCAAGCGGCTGGGCTTTGATGAGTTGCATCTGGAGATGGACGACACGCTGCCCACCGCCCGGGCCCTGCAGTGTGCCGACCGGGCTGCGGCATGGCTGGCGGACCCTTCACGGCCCAAGCGGCCATTCTTCCTCCAGTTCGGCATCTACGAACCGCATCGCCACCCCTCGCATCCCACCTGCTGGCCGTTGACGCACCAGAAACCGCGCGCCGAGGTCACGGTGCCGGGTTACCTGAAGCGCGACGACGGGGCCGCCGAGGAGTTCGGCTACTTCGAGGCCTCGGTCCGCACGGCCGACGACGCCGTGGGCCGCGTGATGGCCGCGCTGAACCAGGCGGGTCTGGCCGAGAACACGCTGGTCATCTTCACGGCCGATCATGGCATCCCGTTTCCGCGGGCCAAGTGCACGCTCTATGATCCGGGGCTCCAGGTGCCGCTCATCCTGCGCTGGCCGAAGGGGCCGTGGCAAGCCGGCACGGTTCACCAGGCGATGATCTCCAACGTCGATTACGTGCCGACCCTGTGCGATCTGCTGGACCTGCCGCCGGCAGCCGATGCCCAGGGGCAGTCCTATGCGGCTCTCCTGCGCGGGCAGCCGTGCGAACCGCGGCAGGAACTCTTCGCGGAGATGACTTACCACGACTACTACGATCCCCTGCGGGCCATTCGCACGGAGCGGCACAAGCTCATTGTCTCGTTCTGTCACAACAAGGCCCTCATGAACCCGTCGCAGCAGTATCGGCCGAAGACGATCACCATCGTGCCGGCCGACCCGTCGTTGTCCAGGCACGCGATGGTTCAGCTCTACGACCTCCAGGCCGATCCGTTGGAGCAACGCAACCTGGCCAACGACGCGGGGCAGGCTAAGGTGAAATGCGACCTACTGGCGCGGCTCCATCGGTGGATGTTGGAGACCCGCGATCCGCTGCTGGAAGCCATCCCCATGCCACCCATACATCACGAGGCCCTGGCGGCGTTGCGGCAGGCTGCCGAGTGACCGTATTAAAAGGAATGGTCAGGATGAAACGCCCGGTGTCTCTGAAGACCAGACCGCCAGCCCGTCGAGGCCGCGCCCCGACTCAAACTAACTGCGGCCCCGAAGCGCATTGCAGCCCGGTGGAGTCCCCTTCACCGGGCTGCCTCTTTCTCAGAGTGTCCCACAAAGGAAGGCCCGGCCCCGCACAGAAGCTCCGGGTAACACAACAATGCAGCGCAACGGTCGTAAGGTGTGATTCTCAGGCATCGAACGACCTGGTTGTGCGGGAAATCGCTCGCTGGTGCGATTTCAACGAACTTCGGTTCGGCCCGACATCTGTGGGGCGGGGCCGATGCTTTCGGTCAGCACGAGTTGCTCGGCCACGCGGATGCTCGGCGGATTCAGGTGGCCGCCGAGCAATGTCTCGACCATTTCCAGGCAGCACTGTGCGGTGCGGACCAGGTCGATCTGTATGGTGGTCAATGGCGGCAAGTCCGAGACGGCAAACGCTTGTCGCCCCGGTTCAGCGACTACGACCGACAGATCGTCGGCAATGTGCAGATCCCGGAATCGCGGGTCGGTCAGGAAGTCCTCGGCATGTCGGGCGCCACAGAAGACCATGGCGGTCGGCCGGCGAGGCGAGTGCAACTGGTCGGCGAACGACGGGCTGAACGGCGAGGTGCCCGAGTAGGGCGGCAGTATGTACAGCGGCATGGAACAGCTTTTCAACAGGGACATTTCGCGGAGACATTCGACCCAACCCGCAGTTCGTCCGGTTCCGCTCCAGGCGCTGGCGGCCAGGATGCCGGCGACCATGCACAGATCGCGGTGCCCCCTGCCATAGAGGATGTGGGCGAGCCGCTGAGAGGACTGGTAATCGTCGATCCGCACCGACGGCGCCTCCAACCCGGGAAGGCGGCGGTTGAAAGTCGCCACCGGGAATTTCTGATCCAACATCATGAGCAGGGCAGGTAAATGTACGGGCCCGAAGGCCACGCAGAGCGCCGCATGAAAGCCCCGTTGTGGCAACGCCCTGGCAGCCCGGAGTTGTCCATCAAGGGGCAGGGCCTCGATGCCGGCTCGGATTCCTCTGCGCGCCGCCTCGACAATCAGGTCGCGTATCAGCAAGGTGTAGAATGGATCTTTGACGGGAACGTGCTCCGCCGGCACGAGGATTGCCAGCCGCCGATTTGCGGACCTGTGTGCGAGCCTTGCCAGGCGGCGGCGTGAGAGCATCACGGCATTCGGAAGAACAACCGCCCGCTTTCGCGGGACGGCGCTGACCACCTTCATCTGGGCAACCGACCGGAGAGCGGCCTGAACCGTCCCCTTGGACACGGCGAAGTCCGCCGCCAGGGTCCGGGCCGAAGGCAGGCGGGTACCCGGCAACCACTCCTCCGCAGCCAGTTTCTTCAGGATGACCTCGACGACCCTCGGGACGACCTTCGGCCTGGCCATGTTTGGGCTCCACGGGCGGACGTGACCGGCTCAATCACAACTGGACAAATACTCTGAACCAGTAACCACTTTACAGTCCAGCATCCAGGCTGTCAAGGGTCGTTCGGCCTCTGAAGCAGCGCCTCGGGAGTCTCGCAAGATGGGCAACTCATTTGCCATAACAGCTTGTGTGGCAATGAGTAACGTCATTCAGACAATGCCCGCCTTGTGAGGGTGTTCCTTGGGGGCTGTTTTTGACTTCCACGTGGCCGTAGTTCATACTATCTGCGAAGTCTGGGATGTGGCCGTGATAAGTGATTCTTCCACTGGCTTGGACCAGCGGGAGTTCTGAAGGCGGGCGGAAAACCTGGGGCATGGGCTTCAGAGTTGACTGTCGTAAGAGGCCTCGCGGGTGGAAAGACTGAATCGTTCCGTGAGCAAAGACCTGCCGATGGCGCTGTCTGCCGAAGTGGCGGGGCCGAAACGAAAGGGAGGATGAAATGGTGACAAGAAAGGCCGTTTGTGTGATCTCGATCATCGGTTGCCTGCTCTCGGCGGGCGTTGTGCTGGGCAATGTGGTCCAACTGGACATGTCCGCCGGCGGGACCAACTCCCTCAACTACGACGCGGTGATCAGCGAGGCCGAGTATCAGATGAGCTACCTGACGAGCAGTTCCACCACGCCGACGTACGTCACCAGCCTCATCGGGGACCACAGCCTCGGTACCGGGTCGGGGCGTCTTGCCTGGGGTCATGGCGCCACCATCGGTTCCGCCGGACTGCCCACGAGCGGCGCGATCGTCACGGCCAACGGGACCTACCAGATCGCCAATGGGGTGACCCCCGCCACGGGCTACAACATCTATGGCCAGGAGAGCTGGACTACGGGGGATCCGGACCTGACGGCGGCTGACCGGATGCTCAATGCGCTCAAGCTGCCGGCGCCAACCAGCACCAGCGCGTGGAAGTCATTGACCATCACCCTGGGGGATCAGGCCGGCCAGTACACTACCCTGAACATCCTGGCCCAGTTGAACCCGTACTCTACTTCCGCCGCGAACTGGCGGGCGCGCATTCAGGTGCACTACACCGATGCGACGACCACCACGATCTACGAGACCGGCCCCCTGAGCAACAGCTCGGCAAACGCCCCGTTCGGCGGGTGGTGGAGCGACAGCACCGACAACACGATCGATAACATCGGCACCCTGGGCGGTACCGTGACCTGGACGGCTACTGAAGTGGCCGGCAACTACATGACCACTCAGGGCGTCAGTCCCAGCGGCGGCTACAACAAGCCCCGGGATCCCGCGGTGGCCCGGTACCTGTTTGACATCGAAGGCGGTCTGACCTTGGATCCGAACAAGACCCTAGATCAGATCACCATCAGCCTGGGATCCAGCAGCACGAGCCGCAACTTCGATGCCTTGGTTTACGGGGTCAACCTGACGGCGGTCCCCGAGCCCGCCACAATGGGCCTGCTGGGCGTCGGTCTCGGAGCCCTGGTTCTGCGAAGAAGGAAACGATAGAGGTTGATGAGCAGATGAATGGATCTGCCGTGCCGGAGGCGACCCGACTGGATCGCCTCCGGCTTTTGGTGGCGACGTCGGCCGCTGCCATGACCGGGGCGATGTGGCTGTCGCAAGACGTATGGAGGTCCGTAAGGGGCGTTCTGGACATATACGCTGGGCCAAGTATTCGTCCCTCCCTCCGGCCGCTGACAGCCAAGGAACAGGACAGGGCAAAACGCGGTCGGGCCTCACGGGGCATGGCAGATTATAGCCCTTTACTAATCAACAGGTTACGGCCGCTGCTGAGGGGCTGCGCCGTTCAATCATCTCTGTTGTCAGGAGCATTGCACCTGCCAGGGCCCGGTGGTACATTGTCGTGGGCAGATCAGCCTCTGATACCCCGATCCCGACACTCCTTCCTGCAGGGCCAGGGAAGGCCAGGCTTATCTTGGCGGACTGACCGGCATGGACTGGAAGCGCAGACGTTTGACCTGGGCCCATCGTTCGGACGTATTGGAGAAGCGACATCATGAAGGACCGCAGATTGCCGCACCTTGACACACTGGCTGTTCACGCCGGCGAGCAAGAGAGGGGCTGGAAGGGTGCCACGCAGGTCCCGGTGGTGCACAGCGTGTCGTTCGGCTATGAGAGCGTCGAGCAATGGGAAGCCGTAGCCAGGAGTAAGGCGGCCGGTCACATTTCAGGCAACATCTACAGCCGCAACTCCAACCCGACTGTTCGCGTCTTCGAGGAGAAGGTCCGGGACCTCGAAGGCGCTGAGGACGCGACGAGCTTCGCTACCGGCATGGCCGCCGTCAGCAATACGCTGCTCGGGCTGTTGAAGGCCGGCGACCGCGTGGTCAGCCTCAAGGACACCTACGGTGGCACGAGCGTTATGTTTCTGGAGTTCCTGCCGCGCTACGGTATCGAAGTGGCTCTGTGCGAAACGACCGATCACGAGTCCATCGAGGCCGAGGTGGCCAAGGGCTGCCAACTGCTCTACCTGGAGACCCCGACGAACCCGACGCTGAAGGTTATCGACCTGAAACGCCTGTCGGCGGCCGGTCACAAGGCCGGGGCCGTGGTCGTGTGCGACAACACATTCGCGACCCCTGTGAACCAGCATCCACTGGCACTCGGGGTCGACCTGGTGCTGCACAGTGCAACGAAGTTCCTCGGCGGCCATGCCGACGCCTTGGGCGGGGTGGTTGCGGGGTCGGGCGACCTGGTCCACAGGCTCTATCATTTCCGCGAGATCAACGGGGCGACGCTGCACCCGATGTCAGCCTACCTGCTCCTGCGCGGAATGAAGACTCTGCACCTGCGTGTGGCGCGACAGTGCGAAAGCGCCATGAAGATCGCCACCTGGCTTCGCGGCCAGCCGAACGTGGAGGCCGTGTTCTATCCTGGCCTTCCGGAGCACCCGCAGTACGAGATTGCCAGGCGGCAGATGTCTGGCTTCGGTGGCGTGCTGAGTTTCAGCCTCAAGGGCGGACTCGACGCGGTGCGGGCCATGTTGCCGAAGCTCACCTACGCGCACCGGGCGGCCAATCTCGGGGCCGTGGAAACGCTGGTCGGCATTCCAGCGACCACCAGCCACGTGGAGTGCTCGCTGGAGGAAATGAAGCGGCTGGGCATCCCGGAGGGCCTGGTCCGTTATTCGGTGGGCATCGAGCATTCCGACGACCTGATCGCCGATCTGACCCGTGCCTTGCGGGAGAATGGTTGACATGACTGCCGAGGAACTTTGCCGCCGCGCGGCCGTCCTGCCCCGCGTATCGTTGGCCACGCTTCCGACTCCCATGACCGAAGTGCCGCGCTTCGCCGAATGGGTGGGGCGAGGCATCCGAATGTTTCTCAAGCGTGACGATCTGACCGACATGGGCCTGGGCGGCAACAAACTCCGGAAGTTGGAGTTCAGCCTCGGCGCGGCGCGGGCCGAGGGCTGCGACGTTGTCGTGCACGGCTTGGCCGGGCAGTCGAACTACTGCCGGCAGACGGCTGCCGCGGCGGCACGGGTCGGCATGCCCTGCTACCTGGTGCTGCGCCGCGACCACAAGACCGAAGACCCGCCGCAAGCCAATCGGCTTCTCGACTACGTCTTCGGGGCCGAGGTCCGTATGGCCGCCGACCGCGGTGAACAGGATGCGGTCAAGGCTGAGCTTGTCGAGAGACTCCGGCATAAAGGCCACAGACCTTATGTTATCGGTCGACGTGACGAGGTGCTCGGCGCCGTCGCCTACGCTCTATGCATGGCCGAGATCGCTGAGCAGATGGACAGACTGGATGTGGAGGCAGACACCATCAGCGTCAGCGGCCGGGCCGGAACCCAGGCTGGCCTGGTTCTCGGCAGGCGACTGTTGGGAACCCGGGCGGCCATTCTGGGGTTTCAGGTGTCACCGGAGAGCAGTGCGGAGGCATCACAGCGGATGAGTCGTCAGTGCGCTGACATTGCAGCAGATGCGGCAAGACTGCTCGGTGTCGAGGAGGAATTCACGACGGACGATGTTCATAACACCGACATCTACGGCGGCCCAGAGTATGGTGAGCCGTCGGCACGGTGCCTGGAAACGTTGCTGGCCCTGGGTCGTACGGAGGGGCTTGTCGTCGGACCGGTCTACGCCGCCAAGGGGCTGAGCGGCGTCGTCGATTTCGTCCGCTCGGGCGCCATCGAGGAAGGTCGCACCGTCGTGTTTGTCCATACCGGAGGCGCCGTAGAAACCTTCGCCTACAACACAGAGATCATGGAGCACCTGAGCCGTTGAGGGTAACGCTGTGAGATGATAGGTCTTTCAGGGGAGGTTTCGACAATGGGATTCAGGCATGGGATGGCACTCGTAGCGGCGCTCGCAACGGCAGGGCTCCTGGTGCCGCAGGCTGGGGCGAACGAGTATGTTGTGGATCAGAACCATCCGCAGGCCTCCAACAGCGGCGCCGGCACAGCCGAGGAGCCGCTGAAGACCCTCTCGGCGGCCGTGGCCAAGGTTGCTCCCGGTGACCTGGTGCTCATCAAGGGTGGCGTGTACCGCGAATCAGTGACCATCACCACGTCGGGCGCCGAAGGGAAGCCGATTACAATCAAGGCCGCTCCAGGCGAACGTGTGGTCATTTCCGGCGCCGACCGGATCCTCGGGTGGCGCAAGTGCACCCGAGAGGAAGCCCGTGACAATCCCAAGTGGGAGAAGATATGGGTGGCCGAGATGGATTGGTCGCCCGGCAGACTTTACGTCGGCGGCAATCCAACCGGGTTGAGCGTATCACGCTGGCCGAAGGGCGCCTCGAGTGTGCGCAACTCGTTCCTGATCCTAGGCGGCGACAGGCGCCGTGTCGTCGACGCCGAGAATCTGTCGCAGCCGGCCGGATTCTTCGAGGGCGGCTCGCTCTGGACGTATCGCAAGGCCAACGACAGCCAGTATCGCAACCGGATCGTCGGCTACGACCCCGAGAAGCATGAACTGACGGTCGACAAGGATCGCCCCTACGATCCGGTGGCCGGCACGGACCGCTATTACGTGACCAACCTGGTCTCGATCATCAGCGAGCCCGGTCAGTATGCCATCGACACCCGCGCGCAGCCCTATCGGCTGTTCCTGTGGCCTGTCGCAGATGTCGACCCGAACCAGGCCGGCATCGAAGGCAGCCGGCGTGGAAGCGGACTGCTCGTCCAGAAGGCGTCCCATGTCATCGTGCAGGACATCGAGGTAGCCCGCTGCGGCGGTAGTGGGATCACTCTCAGCGGAGGCCGGAACAACCAGGTTCTCCGCTGCCTCGTCCACCATTGTCAAAGCGGACCGGGACAGGCGGCCGCCAATGGCATCGCCATCGGCGGCAACACCGACAGCGTGGTCCGCAACTGCATCAGCGTGCTGAACAGCTACGGCATCAACTGTGGCGGCGGTGCCAACAACCTGATCGAGGGCAACGCCACGGGCCAGAACACGGTCGACGCCATGATGGTCACTTACGGGGCCAAGGGCATCCGCGTGGTTCGCAACTACATCTTCGATAACTGGGACAGCGGCCATCCGGACGGGTTCCAGACTTACCGCAACGTGTCGAACCTGGTGCTTGACAGCAACCTCTTTCTTAGCGTCGGTCAGGGTTGGCAGTCGGCTGAAACGACGGACTCCACCGTCACCAACAACGTCTGGGCCGGCATTCACTGGGGCAACCTGCTGAGCATGAGCCTGAGGAAGCCCTCGGAGGGCATGCCGCCCAATCTGCGGAATACCTTCCGCCACAACACGCTCATTGGCGGAGCCGTCTCGACCGGTGGCGAGAGCCGCTTTGTAGCCAACATCTGCATCCCGCCGGCCACCGGCGGTTGCGGCGGCGGACCTCCGTTGGAGAGCGACTACAACCTGCTCTGGTATCCCGGCTACAAGTTCAGCATCTCGGTGCCCGGCAATGCTCGCCGGCAGCAAGGCAGTTTCGCGGAGTACCAGAAGAACTCCACACGCAATGCCCACTCTGTGTTTGCCCCGCCGAAGTTCCGCAATGGCCCGCTCTTTGAGGCCAATCTCAGTGCACGACAGGCATCCACCGTGGCGAAACTCTACCCCAATAATGTCAGTGGATTCGAGGTCGGTGATATCCTGGAGATCGACTGCGACGGCGTGTCCCGCAAGGTGACCGCAATCGACGGTCAGGGCCTGACCATTGAGCCGCCGCTGGCCTCGCATCGAGGAAGCCTCTCGATTATCTGGAACTGGAAGAAGGCCGCCAGTCTTGACCTCGATCTCCGGCTTGCCGACGACAGTCCGGGCAAGGGCATGGGACCGAATGAGACGGACGTCGGCAGCACGATCAACGTTCCGGCCTACATGAGGGGCGACTTCAACGCAGATGGCCGGCGCGACTTGCCCGCCCTGCCGCAGGACGTACTTGGGGCGTCGCCCAGCCTGGCCAGGTACCTGAAGAACGAGTAGTCGTCTTCTGGTCAGACCGTGCGGGACCGGGATGCTTCGCGGCAGCACCATCACCGTCCGGCCGCCGCCGGGTTTAACCAGCGGACGCATTGTGCTGTGATCATCGAGATCAAGGAGGTTTCCGAAAATGCAGGCATGGATCGGGGTGCTCATCGGTTGTTGTGCTGCACTGGGAGTGGTCGGCTGCGCAGGCACTGTGAATCCGGACGGTGCTCGCGCCTCGTCACGCGTCGGTGATGCCTCCGGCGGACTGCGGATCGGCTGGGCCCAGGCCGACATCACCCCCGAGCGGCCCGTGTTGATTGCCGGCCAGTTCCACGCCCGAATCTCCGAGCGCACCCTGGACCCGTTGACCGCCACCGTGCTGGCCCTGGAGTCCGTCGGCGACGCGCCGGCGGGCAGCCGGGTCGTCATGGTCAGTTGCGACCTGATCGGCATTCACGACGACTTGCGCGACGCGGTCCGCGAGCATCTCCGCGTCCTGGCGCCGGACCTCGACCCGACAGCGGTCCTCTTCAATGCCACGCACACGCACACCGCCCCGACCACCGTCGTGCGGCCCCGCTACCGGCCGGACCTCGGCGAGCAGGCCGCCGCGACCCGTCCCTACGGCCTGGACCTGGACGTCATGCCCGCGCGGGAGTACGTCGCCTTCGCCTCGCAGCGCATCGCTGAGGCGGTGCAGACGGCCTGGCGGAACCGCGAGCCCGGCGGCATCGCCTTCGGCCTCGGCCAGGCCGTGGTTGGCCACAACCGGCTGATGGCTTACGCCGACGGCCGCAGCCGCATGTATGGCAAAACCAGCGACCCGGCCTTCCGCAACCCCGAGGGCTCCGAAGACCATTCGCTCCGGGCGATGATGACGTATGACCGGCACTCCAGGCTGACCGGCCTGGTGGTGAACGTAGCCTGCCCCTCGCAGGTTTCCGAGGGCTTGTTCGAGATCAGCGCCGACTTCTGGCACGATACCCGGCTGGAACTCCGGCGGCGGTTCGGCAATGACGTCTTCGTCCTGGCCCAGGCCGGCGCTGCCGGCGACCAGACGCCCCGCCTGCTGATCGGGCCCGTGGCCGAACAGCGGATGCAGAAACTCGCGGGCCGCACGCCACGACAGGAGATTGCCGTCCGCATCGCCGACGCCGTGGCTGCGATCCTCACGCTGGCGAAGAAGGAGGTCCTCTGGAAAGCGCCTTTGCGGCACCGTGTCGAGACGCTCGAACTGCCGCGCCGCATCATCTCCGCCGAGGACGCCGCGCGGGCCCGTGAGTCCGCCGGCAAGGCCCACGAGAGCTACGAGGCCCTGCTCCGTGAAATCGAAGCCAACCCCGGGATGCGCCGCGAGGCCCGCTGGTACGTCCCGGTAAGCCGGGCCTACGGCTACTGGAAGAGGCACGAGCGAGTGGTCGATCGCTTCGCCATCCAGCAGGCCCATCCGACGTTCCCCGTCGAGTTGCACGCCGTCCGCCTGGGCCCCCTGGCCTTCGCCACCAACCCGTTCGAACTCTACCTCGATTACGGCTTCCAGATGCAGACGCGCAGCAAAGCCGTGCAGACCTTCGTGGTGCAACTCGCCGGCCCAGGTTCCTACCTGCCGACGGAGCGTTCCATCGCCGGCGGCGGCTACGGCGCCGTGCCGGCCAGCACCGAGACCGGGCCCGAAGGGGGCCGCCTGCTGGTCGACTGGACTGTCCAGACCATCAACGCTCTCTGGGAAGAGTAATGGTCCGTTGGGAATGGTGAGGGCCGTGGTCAAACACAGCGTGGCAGCGATCACCGTCCGCGACGGACACCCGCGCATGCCATTGTCTGTCGCATCAGCGAAAGTGGTCGTGTTCGGTCGCGGAGTCAAGTCACGGTTTCGGCCCGCTCAGGGGCGGCGGCCGACGCCCGGTTTTCCTTTCGCCGGCGGGCCGCTGTCTGTATTCTCAGCCTCGCTCGCCACACAATTCATTCCTCTGTTCGTCCCACCCCACCGGCCACGGCCTCATCAGCCTGCCGAGCGTCAGCCCGTCCGGCTCGTCGCCACGGACGATTGCCTCCACGATCTCCGGCGCCAGGCAGGCCAAGCGGAGCGTCCGGGCCACATACGAGTGGTCCACATGGAACCGTGTGGCCAGTCCGCGAATGGACTTGACCTCTCCCGACTCCAGTAGCGACTGCCAGTGGAATCCCCGGGCTACGGCGCGGACTAGGGCGTCCTGGGCGGGCGCTGTGCCGGTCACGGCCTTCGGCAACACGATCTCCTTCCGTCCAGCCCGCTTCTTCAGCTTCATCGGGATGCGGATGCGGATGGCCTCCTCGTCCGCCGCCATGTGGATCGTCTGGGTTGCTTCGCTCATCACACGCTGACCTTTCTGCTCTCGGCCTGCTCAACCGTCTCCCTCAACTCCGCCACCAGCGAATTCAGCCCGTTGGTGCGGATGTCACCACGCGTGCGCTCAGGGAAGTAGTGCAAGAGCTCGGCTGCGATAGGGGGTTCGAAGGGCGCCCAGATAATCTCGCATTCGTCGGAAGTGTTGCCTCACGGCCGCACTTAGCCCGCATATTTCACGCTACGGGCAGGTGACGGTGGGAGGGGGTTGGGTGGAGCTGAAGTAGATGGCTCGGAGAGCTTTGGGGCGCAGTCGGCGCAGAGTACCCCCTTTCCCCCACGGCCGCGGGGGGCGGCGACGGCCGGGTTGTCGGGCGTTCAGGGGGCTCTCGCGGGCTGGCACTTCCAATCGCGAAGACGCTGCAGGATGGCTCGGAAGGTGTTCTGGAGCGGGTAGCCGGTAGCCAGGTGAATCACCAGTCGTCGCACCGAACGGACGACGCGGCCGCCGACCTTCAGCAGCTTCAG
>Ga0272441_10006159_pt1 | contig 20307 bp, 18 predicted proteins | sample SSMProp6N_FD_193582 | JGI IMG/M metagenome (GOLD analysis project Ga0272441, IMG submission 193582) | Marine sediment archaeal communities from Little Sippewissett salt marsh, Falmouth, MA, United States - SSM-Prop-6N | ecosystem: Environmental > Aquatic > Marine > Wetlands > Sediment ...
AGAGCGAGTGCGACCGCCGCGTCGCCGAGGCGCTCGGCGCCTTCGGCGGCGTGAAGCACGGGATCACGGTCCGCTTCGGCGTCATCACGGTCGCGCTCAAGGCGGCGGACGCGGGCGCACCGCTCGCAGCGGCGGCCGCCGCCGTGCGCGAGGCGCTCGTGGAGCACGTCTTCGGCGAGGGCGGGGCGACGCTCGCCTCCGCGGTCGTGGACGAGCTCGCGGCGCGCTCTCTCACGCTCGCGCTCGCGGAGAGCTGCACCGGCGGGCTCGCGTCCGCGCGCATCGTGGACGTGCCGGGCGCCTCGCGCGTGCTCCTCGAGTCGGTCGTGGCCTACGCGAACGAGGCTAAGACGCGGCGGCTCGGCGTGCCGGCGGCGCTCATCGAGGTGCACGGCGCAGTCTCCGAGGAGGTCGCGCGCGCCATGGCCGAGGGCGCGCGCGCGAGCGCGGGCGCGGACCTCGCCGCCGCCGTGACCGGCATCGCCGGCCCCCGCGCGGGGGTGGCCGGCCCCGAGGGTGGCACGCCCGCGAAGCCCGTCGGCCGCGTCTGGCTCGCGATCGCCTCCGCGCGCGGCACGCGCGCGCTCACGCGCGACCTCTCGGGCGGGCGCGAGGCGGTGCGCGAGCGTTCGGTGACGTTCCTCCTCGACCTTGTCCGCCATGAGGCCCTCGCATTCGCGGAGGGGAAGCCATGAGCGGCACGCGCGAGGTCCAGCTCGCCCCGCGCTACGGCCTCGTGGCCGACGTGCACTCGAACCTCCAGGCCTTCGAGGTCGCGCTCGAGTACCTGCAGATGGCCGGGGTCGAGCGCATCCTCTGCCTCGGCGACCTCGTCGGGTACGGCGCGAACCCGTCGGAGTGCATCTCGCTCGTGCGCGAGAACGTGAGCGTCACGAGCATCGCGGGCAACCACGACCGGCAGGTCATCGGCGCGCGCGATCCGCGGATGCGCCTCACGGCCGCGAAGGCGCTCGAGTGGACGCTCGACAACGTCTCGCCCGCGAACGCGCGCTACCTTCGCGACCTGCCCGAGGGGCAGACCGTGGACGACTACCTCCTCATGGTCCACGGCTCCATCGTCGAGCGCGACGCGTACATCCTCACCCCCGGCGAGGTCAAGCGCAACATGGACTGCCTCGTCACCGACTTCCCGGAGATCAAGCTCTGCTTCTTCGCGCACACGCATGTGCCCATGATCGCGAACTCGCGCACCATCGTCACCGACATCCGCGAGACCAAGATGTTCCAGCTCGATCCGAACGAGCGCTACATCATCAACCCCGGCTCGGTCGGCCAGCCGCGCGACAAGTGCCCGCTCGCCTCCTTCGGCGTCTTCGACAGCGAGAAGTGGACGCTGACCGTGATCCGAAAGCCCTACGACGTGGCCGAGGCGCAGCGCCGCATCATCGAGGCCGAACTCCCCGAGAAGTTCGCGCGCCGCCTCGCGGTGGGCGTCTAGATGCGATTGCGGATTGAAGATTGGGGATTGGGGATCGCGCTCGCGGCGGTGATTCTCGCCGCGTTCATGCTTCCTGGTTGCGGGGAGCCGGATCATCGTCGCCATACCGCCTACGCCCGTTTCTTCGCCGGCGGGGCGAGCTCCTGGCGCGTGAACATCGCGACCACCGTCTTCTGGGTGGGCGAGAAGGGGAACGAGTCGAGCGCGTGGTGCGGCGACTGGGTCCGCGCCTACGGCGGCGTGGATGACCCGAAGAAGCGCGACGGGTTCCACCCGACCGGCTTCACGCCGAAGGAGAACCCGTTCTACTGCGCGCTTCCGTTCAAGGGACCGATGTATGCGCGTGACGATAGCGGACCACTTCGATTGAGTCGTCCCCAGGATGCGCCGAACAAAAACCGCTGGATCGAGATTGAGTTCAGGGGTAGGCGTTGCTATGCCCAGTGGGAGGACGTCGGGCCGTATCGCGTGGATGACTACGACTACGTCTTCGGCGGCAAGCCGCCCAAGGCGAAGGCGGGGCTTGATGTCTCGCCCGCGGTGCGCGACCATCTCGGCCTCTCGGGCAGGGACGTGACGCGCTGGCGGTTCGTGGACGAGAAGGACGTGCCCGCGGGGCCGTGGAGGAAGATCGTAACGACCTCGGGGCCGAACTGGAGGTGAGATAGGGCATGGCGATCGGGCGGAAAGAGGTCGAGCACGTGGCGCGTCTCGCGCGCCTGGAGCTCTCGGAGGAGGAGGTCGCGCTCTACACCGAGCAGCTCGGCCGCATCCTCGAATACGTGGACAAGCTGGGCGAGCTCGACACGGAGAAGGTCGAGCCGCTCTCGCACGCGAGCGCGGGCGGGAACGTCTTCCGGGCCGATGCGGTGAAGGAGAGCTTCCCGCGCGAGGCGATTCTCGGGGAGGCGCCGAAGTCCGACGGCGCGCACTTCCGCGTGCCGCCGGTGGTGGAGTGATCGGGAAGGAGCCGAGGCATGGCTGAGCATCGCGTGGCACTGGTCATGGGCAGCGAGAGCGACCTGGGGGTCGCCGAGAAGGCCTTTCCAGTGCTCGATCGCTTCGGGATCGCCTGCGACGTGCGCGTGCTGAGCGCGCACCGCTCGCCCGAGGCCGTGCGGGAGCTTGCCCGCGCGGCGGAGGGAAGGTACGCGGCGATCATCTCGGTCGCGGGTGCGGCCGCGCACCTGGGCGGCGTCCTCGCGAGCCACACGACCGTGCCGGTCATCGGCGTGCCCGTCAGCTCGGGCGCGCTGAACGGAATCGACGCGCTCCTGGCGACCGTGCAGATGCCGAGCGGCGTGCCGGTCGCGACGGTCGCCATTGGTGGCGCGGCCAACGCCGCGATCCTCGCGGCCCAGATCGTCGCCGTTGGGGACGCCGGGATGCGCGAGAAGCTCCGTGCCTACAGGGCGGAGCTCTCCGAGCGCGTGGCGCGCAACGACGAGGGGCTGCGAAAGCGGCTGAAGAAGTAGAAGACCGGGACGGGGCCGGCGTGTACAGAAGGATAGGCGGGGTCGGCCCGCCCGTGACGGCGAGGTGAGGGACGTGCCCGAGGACCTGCTGGATCCAGCCGAGACCTTCGCGCCCGATCAGACCCGGGTCTTCGCGGACCTCGCGGTCGAGAAGGGCCTGGTCGCGCGCGAGCGGATGGACGAGTGCGTCGAGATCCTCGGCAAGATGCGCGAGATGGGGCTGGAGAGTTCCCTCCAGGAGGTCCTGCTCAAGAAGGGGTACCTCACCGAGGCGCAGGTCAAGGTCGTCGGCAAGGCCCTGGGCACGTACAAGCGCATCGGCGGGTACGAGATCGTCGCGCGGATCGGCCAGGGCGCGATGGGGGCGGTCTTCAAGGCGCGCCAGATCTCGATGGACCGCATGGTCGCGCTCAAGATCCTTCCGAGCAAGCTCGCGACCGACACGGAATACGTCGACCGCTTCCTGCGCGAGGCGCGCGCGGTCGCCAAGCTCAACCACGTGAACATCATCCAGGGCATCGACGTCGGCGAGGCCGACGGCTACTACTACTTCGCGATGGAGTACGTCGAGGGCCTTACCACCCGCGCCGTGCTGAAGGACAAGGGCCCCTACGAGGTCAAGGAGGCCATGCACGTCGCGATCCAGATCGCCCGCGCGCTCGAACACGCCGCGCGCCACAACCTCGTGCACCGCGACGTGAAGCCCGACAACATCATGATCACGCCCGCGGGCGTGGCCAAGCTCTGCGACCTGGGCCTCGCCCGGAGCCTCGAGGCCGAGTCCGCCGCCTCCGAGCAGGGCCTGGCCATGGGCACGCCCTACTACATCTCGCCCGAACAGGTCCGCGGCGAGACGAACGTGGATATCCGCGCGGACGTCTACTCCCTCGGCGCGACGCTCTATCACCTACTCACCGGCCGACCGCCCTTCAAGGGCGGCACCAGCGCCGAGGTCATGCGCGCGCACCTGACGCAGAAGCTCCCCGACCCGCGCTCGATCCGGCGGGAGTTGCCCCGCAGCCTCTGCCGCGTCATCGAGATGATGATGGCGAAGAGGCGCGAGGACCGCTACCAGAACCCGACCGATCTCGTGCGCGACTTCGAGCTCATCGCCGACAGCCGCGCGCCCGTGCGCGCGCGCGCCTTCAGCGCCGATTCGAGCGTCGAGCACGTCTCGCTCGAGGACGCCACGCGCGACACGGTGCCTCGCCGGGCCATCTCGGCGCGTCGGGGGACCGGCCTTCAGCCCCCCGTCGCCGCGCGCCGCCGGCGATGGATCCTCGCCGGCTCGATCGGCGGCGGTACGGTGCTCGCCGCGGCCGTCGCGGTCGTCGCCATCATGGCCGGCGGACCGCCGCCCCTGCCGCCCCCGCCGCCCCCGCCCCCCCCGCCTCCGCCCGTCGTCCCCTCCGAGGCGGAGAAGCGCCTCGCCGCGGCGAAGAAGTCGTGGAACGCCGCGCTGGGGGCGCTGCGCGAGGCGGGCAAGAATCCGGACGCGCGGCTCGCCGTCCTCGACGACGAGATGCTCGCCGCCGCGCTCTCCGGCACGAAGTTCGAGAAGGAGCGCTCCAGGCGCCTCGCCAGGGCGCGCAAGGGCGCGGCCGCCAGGCGCGCCTGGGACGAGGCGCTCGCCGCGATCGAGCCGGTGAAGGACGACCCTTTGGCCGTCTACGAAAAGCTCGAGAACCCGGAGCTCTCCACGGCCCTGACCGGCACGCCCTACTACAAGCTCTACGAGACGCGCTACATGAAGGCGATCCAGAACCGGAAGAAACACATCGGGGCCGAGCTCGATCGTATCGCTGCCGGGGCTCTGGCGCTCGCCGAGGCGGGCGACGTTTCCGGCGCCCTGAAGGCGCTCGCGGCCTTCCCCGAGACCTATCGCGAGGATCCATTCTGGAAGAAACGGTACGAAGGAAAGGTCGCGCAAATTGCCGAGCGCGCGGGCACGCGCGTCGCCGAGCTCGACAAGGAGGGGAAGCGGCTTCTCAAGGAGAAGAAGACCGCCGAGGCGCGCGAGATCTATGAAGTGCTCGCCGGGATGGATCTCGGCGACGCGAAGAAGCGCGCGGCAGCCGGGCTCGAGGCCGTGCGTGCGGCCGAGGAGAAGGCGGGTGCCGAGGCGCTCGCGGCCAGGGAACAGGCCGAGGCCGAGCGCCTTCGGCAGCGCGAGGCGCGGCATGGCGTCTTCCTCATAGAGCTCTACACGAAGCACGTGACCTCCTTCGACGAGGCGAAGCGCTTCTGCGAGAACGCCGCGCGCGCGAAGAAGTACGAGTCCGCCCGGGACCTCATCCTCGCCGAGGTTGGCGAGATCGAGGCCGTTCGCAAGATCGAGGAGGCCGCGCTGGACCAGCTCGGCCGGGTCGGCCGGAGCCTGCGCGTGACCTGGCGCGGCCGGGAGCAGAGCGGGCGCGTCGTTCGCAGGGACGAGCACGGCGTCTGGATGAAGATGACCGGCGGGGCCGAGCTCCCGGTGAAGGCGATGGAGATTCCTGCGCAGGAGCTCCTGACGCTCGGGTACCAGTGGCTCGAGGACCCGGGGCACGTGCTCGCCTGCGCGCGGTACCTCATCTGGCGCAAAGAGTACGCGCTCGCGCGCGAGCGCCTGGCGGGCGTGCCGCCCGAGACGGCCGCGCCGCTCCTGCGGCGGCTCGACCTCATCGCCGGCGGGATATCCAACACGGACGCGACCGCGTGCTTCGCAAGCGCCGTCGGCGCCTTCAAGGCCGGCCGGGGGGACCAGGCGCGGCGGTACCTCGACCTTCTCGCGACGAAGCACGCGAAGACGGCCCTCGTCCGGGACAGAGCGCCGGAGATACGGGAGCTCGACGCATCCGTCGCGTGCCTGCCCGGCGGCGCGCTCGCCATGCTCTACAGCGGCCGCATCGAACACCGCGGTGGCGGCCGGTTCGCGGTGGCCTACGACTTCTCGAAGGGCGGGCAGCTCCGCGACTGGTGGCCGAGCGGCGCGGTCGAGGTGAAGGACGGCCGCCTCCTTGTCGGCAAGAACGAGGACAAGGCCAAGTGCGGCGTGACCTTCAAGCGGCGCTTCGCGGGGCTCGAGGCCGCGGCGTTCGATCTCGTGCCGCTCTCGCCCGGCCGGAACTCGGCCGGGTGGGGGCTCGTCTCGAAGGGCCTCTTCTCGGACGAGAGCCTGCGCGGCTGGTTCCGCGGCGACGGCGACAAACCGCGCCTCCTGCGCTGGCCCGGCGGGCGTGCGGAGGCGCCGGGGCCGCTCCTCGGACGCGGGAGGACGGTTCGCGTGGAGGTCGCGCTCTCCGAGAAGCGCGTCGTCTGGAGGGTCGACGGGAAGACCGTCCTCGACCGAAAGAATATCGACTGGCCCGTGACGGTGCGGCCCTTCGGGCTGGGGACCTACGGCTCCCTCGCCGCGTTCGACAACGTAACGCTCACTGGCCTCCTGAGCCGCACGTACGTGGACGAAGCGATCTGGCTCGACCGGACGCGACGCCTGGAGAAGCTCAACCCGGGCCTCGAGGCCGTCTTCTTCGACAAGAAGGACTTCAAGGAGCCGCGCAAGCGGAGTGTCCACTCCTACATCAGCTTCGAATGGGGCGGCGAGCCGGTCAAGGGCGTGGGCGACGCGTTCTCGGTCCGCTGGACCGGGAAGCTCCTCGTCCCGCGCGGCGGCGAGTACGTGATCGAGGTCTCCTGCGACGACGGAATGCGCGTCTTCATCGACGGCAGGAAGATCGTCGAGGACTGGACCGTCCACCCCGAGAAGGCGTTCCGCGGGAACGTGCGCCTCTCCCGGGGCGCGCACGATCTCGTGGTCGAATTCGTCGACTTCGAGGGGGGCGCGGTCGCGCGCCTGCGCTGGGCGCCGAAGGGCGGCCGGACGCGAACGATCTCGCCCGCCTACCTCGCGCACCCGAAAAAGGACTGACGCCTTGCCGCCCGAGCTTCCGCGCGTCGTTCGCACCCTCGCCTGGCGCGGCGACGCGCTCGAGCTTCTCGACCAGCGGCGGCTGCCCCTCGAGGCGCCTCCCCTTCTCTGCCGCTCGGTCGAGGACGTGCGCGAGGCGATCCGCACGCTCGCCGTGCGCGGCGCGCCGGCGATCGGCGTGGCCGCCGGCTACGGACTCGCCATCGCCGCGCGCGAGAGCAGCGCCGCGGACTGGCCCGGGCTCGAGAGAGACCTCGAAACGGCGGCCGGACGCCTCCGTTCGAGCCGGCCCACGGCCGTCAACCTCGGCTGGGCGCTCGACCGCGTGCTCGCGGCCGCGCGCGCGGTCGCACCGGGCGGCCCGAAGGAGGTGCGCGCGGCGGTCCTCGCCGAAGCCGAGGCCATCGACGCGGACGACCGCGCGCGGTGCGAGGCCATCGGCCGCGCCGGGCTCGATCTGGTGCCCGACGGCGCGCGCGTCCTCACGCACTGCAATGCGGGCGCGCTCGCCACGGCGGGAATCGGCACCGCGCTCGCGCCGGTCTACGCGGCGCATGCGGCCGGGCGGGAGGTCGCGGTCCTCGCCGACGAGACGCGGCCGCTGCTTCAGGGTGCGCGCATCACCGCGTGGGAGCTCGCCGAGAGCGGCGTGCCTGTGACCGTGATTTGCGACGGCATGGCCGGCTACGCCATGCAGCGCGGAAAAATCGACCTCGTCCTCGTGGGCGCGGACCGCATCGCCGCGAATGGCGATTTTGCGAACAAGATCGGCACCTACGCCGTCGCCGTGCTCGCGAGGGAGCACGGCCTTCCCTTCTACGTGGCCGCGCCGCTCTCGACCTTCGACGCGAATGCGCCCGACGGCGCGGCCATCCCGATTGAAGAACGCGACGCGGACGAGGTCCGCGCGTCGCGCGGCGTGCCGTTCGCCCCGCCCGATGCGGACGTCTGGAACCCGGCCTTCGACGTGACGCCCGCGCGCTTCGTAACCGCGTTCGTCACCGACGCGGGCGTGCTCCGCCCGCCCTTTGGCGAGTCCATCGCCGCGGCGCTGGGCGCATGACGCTCCCCGAGCACATCCGGGTGCGCGCGGGCGAGGCGGGCGATCTCGCCGAGCTCGCCGAGGTCCGGAACGGCGCGCTCCTCGCGGCGGGCGAGACGCCCGAGTTCCTCTGGACGGCCGAGTCGCTCGCCGCCTACCTCGATTACCCGCGCATCGACCGCGAACAGGACTTCCTCATGGCCGAGGCCCTGCCGCCGCTCTCGGCGGGCGAAGCGCGGCCGGCCGCTTTTCTCCTCTCGGCCGCGAGCCGGATTGATGACGCGCGCGGCGGGCCGGCGATTGAAATCTGGGAGCTTTTCGTCAACCCCTTCCTCGCGCGCCGCGGCGTCGGCCGCGCGCTCGTGGAGGAGGCGGCCAGCCGCGCGCGCGCGCGCGGCCTCCCGCGCCTCCGCACCGCGATGATCCCGGCCGAGCGCGCGGGCGCGCTGGTGTTCCTGCGGCGCTGCGGCTTCGAGGAAGCCCGGCGCTTCGACCGGCTCGCGGCAGGCGATCTCGAGGCGGTTGCCGGTGGAGGGGACGAAATCGAGGCGCAATCCGTTGCGCCCGAGATCGATCTTGCACCTCTCGCGGCGGCTTATAATAAAGCCTTCGGCAAGAGTTGGGGCATCGAGCCGCAGAGCGCGGAGACGCTCGCGTTCGCACTCGCGCCGCGGCCCGGATGCGAGGCGCTGCACTTGACCGTGAAGCGCGACGGCCGCATCGCCGCCTTCGTCTTCGCGCAGGCGGACAGCGCGGGCGGCGTTCTTTCGATCGAGTCGGTCGGCACGGTGCCGGACGCGCAGCGGGGCGGCCTCGCGCGGGGACTCTTGACGCAATGCGCCCGCCGCGCGCGCGAGCTCGGATGCACGCGCGCGAGCGTGACGGTGGACGCCGAAAACGCGCCGGCGCACGCTCTTTACGCGGGTCTCGGCTTCACGCCCTCCGGCTCGGACGTGGTCTTCGTGCGAAACTCAAACTGAATATCTGGAAAGTTGCTCCTCATACTCGCGCCAGAAATCTTCATACTCGCGTTTTTCCAGGGTACCATAAAAGGTCTTTTCTACACCGGCGAACAGCTGCTTCGCCTTTCTAGCGAACGACAGCACTTGAGCCCGATAAATTTCTTCGGGGATCTCGACGGAGAGTCTAGGGAAGCACACCGCTTCCGATTCCCTCGTGGTGTCATAGCGGACCACATCGGCGATACGGATACGCCCACCTTCCAGATGCGTGACCGACCAGTCGATGCCGATTGGACAGTGTGCCATCAAGAGCTGAGCGCAACCGTGGAGAATCAGCCGATCCGCCACCTGATTTTTGCGATTGTGATTCGAATCGAGTGTCTTGAGCAGGGCCAACGCGCTGACGCTGATGCCATATTCTTCCTCGCCGGAAGCGACCGTCTTGTCACCAACACGCAGCTTGATCCTTCCATGCGAGCACGGGTCTTCACTTGGGGAGCTGTCTTTGAACCAGCTCTGCTCCAGAATCTCGATTCGGAAGAGGTTGCTCACGCCCCTACCCCACCTCCACCAACTCGTACTCCCGCGTGCCGATGCCGAGCTTCTCGGCCGCGGCGAGCGAGACGGTCCAGTCGCAATCCGGATACACGCCGCGGATCTTGTCCGCGCCCGGCTTCTTTGCGCGCGCGGCGAGTCGGTCGCTCTTGCCCTTCGCCGCGTTGATGAGATCAATCGTGGCCTGGTCGAGGGCGACCGGGTCGAAGCTCGCGAGCGCGCCCTGGTCGGGCACGATGGGCGCGCTCTTCCCGCCCATGCAGTCGCAGTCGGCGGAAACGTGCGTAAGGAAGCTGACGTAGGCCATGCGGCCGGGCTTTGACTTGGCGACCGCGGCCACGACCTCGACCGTGCGCTCCTGGAGGCCCACGCCCTCGCCCCAGTCGATGGGGATTGCGCCCGCGGGGCAGTGCGCCACGCACTCGCCGCAGCCGATGCAGGTCGCGAGCGTAATCCGCGCCTTGCCCTCTTTTGTGAAGCGCACCGCGCCGACCGGGCACTCGCGCTCGCAGCGCTTGCAGCCGGTGCACTTGGCCGCGTTCACCTTCGGCCGCACGACCGCGTGGAGCCACTGCTTCGTGCCCGGCCCGGCCGAGCCCATGCCCACGTTCTTGAGCGTGCCGCCGAGTCCGAAGACGAGGTGCCCGGTCACGTGCGTGAGGACGAGCATCGCCTCGGCGCGCACGATGGCCGAGCCGAGCCGCACGGTCGCGCGGCGCTTTCCGCCTACGGGGATCTCCACCACGTTCTCGCCGTCGAGACCGTCGGCGATGACGACGGGCGCGCCCGTCGCCTCGAAGGTGTAGCCGTTCTCGTGCGCGCAGGCGAGGTGCGAGTCGCCGAAGTGGCGCACGCCGCGGTAGAGCACGTTCGTGTCCGTAAGAAAGGGGCGCCCGCCCGCGTCCCTGACGCACTTGACGAGCGCCTTCACGCACGAGGGACGGACCGTGCGCGTCGAGCCCGGCTGGCCGAAGTGCATCTTGACGGCGACGAACCCGCCGTCGGGGATCGCACTCGCGAGCCCCGCCGCTTTCCATAACTTGGGAAGCGTCTTCGCCAGCTTCTCGGGTGTGCCCGGAAGATGCCAGACCTTGGATGCCATCGTTGCCTCCTTCTTGCTCTATTGTAGAAGGGCGGGAGGAGGAGTCAATCGCGCTCCGACCCGGACGAAAAAGGAGCCGGGGGCCTACGGGCCCCCGGTTCGTGCCGCGGGTTTTGACTCGCAGGGTAGGGGCTATCCGCGGCGCTTGCAGTGTGCGTGCTGGCCGACGCACTCGCGCCGGTTCTCAGGCCGGTACTCCCGTTTCCCGACCACGCATGAGTAAGGAGCAAGGTAGGGGCCAGTCGAATCCGGCGGGGCCCGTCGCTCCGGGAAACGTCATTCGTTCAAGGGGTTAGGCGAATGGCGCGATTCGCCGACCGCAGCCGCGGTTGTGGGGATTCCCCACAGGGTGGGGGAGAAAGCGGCGGGGGAGTTCAAGTTTCCTTGATGGTCCCTGTCTCGAGATCGATGCAGTATCTCTGATTCTCGAAATCGACAGCTTCGACTCGATCCGGGAACAACCGGAACCCCTGCGTAAAGATATCCTTGCCCTGTGCGGTCCATTCCACCTCGCCGTCTAGGCTGAGGCGGGCAATCTCGCATTCGCCGTGCGAGATGAGACAATTCTGCTCCATGCAGTAATGAATGCCGAAGCACGATGCGATATCGGCCGGTTGCTTCCAGATAAGAGACAGGTCGGGCAAGGATAAGGCAAAGACCGAGTTTCCCACTGCCACAAAGCAGCGCTCATCCACAACAACGGCTGAGTGTTCATGGATGGTCGTCGAGCCTCCGCCTTCGCGGATGACACACGAGACAATATTCGCACCGGCGGATGAACAGAACACGCCATGAGTTGACAGATAAGCTTCGGCGTCGGTGCCATACTCCGCATCGTAGCTCCGAACATTGTCAGCAGACCCGGGTGTATACTCGGTCTCATCGACGAAGTGAATGCGATACGGTCCGGCAGTGAGTTCGAGGTTCGCGTGTTTCACCGCTTCGTCGGAGAAGCTGTCGTTCGCGAGAGACACGCTCAGTCCTTCTTCGAGACCGCCGCCTCGGCGAGGGCGCGGCCGGTGCGGCGCGCGACGTCCGGCTTGTAGGACTTGTTCCGCTGCGCCGCGCCGATGTGGTCGATCGCGAACGCGCCGCACACGTTGAGCGTGCGGTCGAGCTCGGCGAGGCAGTGCACGGTCCCGCCGCCCGAGCCGCCCGCGGCCGCGACGAGCACGGTCGGCTTCTTTCCGAGCGGGCGGTTCCCCTTGTCGAAGCCGCTGATGCGGCGCAGCCGATCGGTGAAGGCCTTCATCGACTCGGACAAGTCCGAGAAATAAACCGGCGTGGCAAAGACGTACGCGTCCGCGGCGCGGATCTTGCTGACGAGCCCTGCGAAATCGTCCTCGATGACGCAGCGGCCTTCGGAGAGACACAGGCCCCAGCCGGTTTCGCCACACATGCGGCAGCGTTCGAGCGCCAGGTCTTTGAGTTGGACGAGCTCGGTCGTCGCGCCGGCCTCGGCCGCGCCCTCGAGGCAGGCCTTTGCGACCGTGGCCGTGAGGCCGTCGGCGCGCGCGCTGGACTCGATCGCGAGGACAGTCGTCATATCCGGTCTCCTTCGCGCGAAGGGCTGAACGCGGCGGTTAAGGGTAGAGCCCCCGCTTGACGATCTTCTCGCCGATGCGCTTGAGCGAGACGATGTAGGCGGCTGTGCGCCGGTCGGTGCCGTGTTTTTTCATCATCGCGGCGATCACCTTGTAGTTGCGGGCGTAGCGCTCGGAGAGAAAGTTCGTGACATAGTCCTGCTTGAAGGAGTGCGTGCCGTGGTTGTGCAGCCACTCGAGGTAGCTGACGGCGACCCCGCCCGCGTTCGCGAAGATATCGGGCAGCACGTCGATGCCCTTCTCGACGAGAACGGCGTCCCCCTCGATCGTCGTCGGACAGTTTGCGCCCTCGGCGACAAGTTTGCACTTCAACAGCCGGGCGACCTCTTCGGTGATGCAGTTTTCGAGGGCCGCCGGGATGAAGATCTCGGCCTCGGCCGAGAAGAACTCCTCCTCGCCGATCTCCGTCACGTCCGGGAAGCCGACGACCGAGCCGGTCTCGCGTACGTGCGCGCCGAGCGCGCGCGCATCGATTCCCTTCGGGTCGGCGATGCACCCGGCGACGTCGGCGACCGCGACCAGGCGGCAGCCCATTGCCTGCAGGAAGCAGGCGGCGTGAGAGCCCACCTTGCCGAATCCCTGGATTGCGAAACGCAGCTCCGATGGATCTTTCCCCTGGTCTTTCGCCCACTCGCGGACGGCGAGCGAAAGCCCCTGTCCCGTCGCGCCCGCGCGCCCGGCCAGCCCCCCGCAGGCGACGCTCTTGCCCGTGACGACGGCGCCATTGGTGATGTTGAAGCGCTGGGCGGTGTGCATGCAGTAGGTGTCGTAGATCCAGTCCATGATCTGCTCGTTGGTGTTGACATCGGGTGCGAGGCTGTCCTGGTCCGGCCCGATGTCCGGGAGCATCTCGTAGGTCAGGCGCCGCGCGAGGACCTCGATATCGTGCGGGCCGTAGTCGGCGGGGTCGATCGCCACACCGCCTTTCGCGCCGCCGAAGGGGATCTCCAGGAGCGGGCACTTCCAGGTCATCGCCGCAGCCAGGGCCTTGACCTCGTCGAGCTCGACCTGGGGGTGAAAGCGGAGGCCGCCCTTGTAGGGGCCGTAGACGTTGTTGAACTGGACCCGGTAGGCGAGGAAGCTCCGGGCGTGGCCGTTCTCGGCCGCGTTCCGACTCTGCGAGACCATGACCGGGACGTTGTAGATGATCTCTCGTTTCGGCTCGGCGAGCGCCGCCCGCGGCCGATCGTCGAGATCCATGAGATCCGCGGCCCGGGTGAACCGTACCTTCTCGGCGTGGTAGAGGCTTGAGACGGCCATGGGGGGCTCCCTCCTTCCGCCGTGTCGCCTTGACGGCCCTCGCTAGACCCACCCGCGCAGGCGGCAGGCCTCGGCGACGCGCGCGATCGCGACGAGGTAGGCCGCCAGGCGCATGTGGACCTTCTTCGATCTGTAGACCTCGTACACCTTGGCGAAGGCGCGCGTCATCTTCTCCTCGAGACGCGCGTGGACCTCCTCCTCGGTCCAGTAGAGGTTGTAGGTGCCCTGCACCTGCTCGAAGTAGGAGACCGTGACCCCGCCTGCGTTCGCGAGGAAGTCGGGAATCACGAAAACCCCGCGCTCGTGGAGAATCGCATCGGCCTCGGGCGTGGTCGGCCCGTTGGCGAGTTCGCAGGAGATCTTCGCCTTGATGCGAGGGGCGTTCTCCTTCGTGATGGCGTTCTCGAGCGCGGCCGGGAAGAGGACCGCGACCTCGAGCTCGAGGAGGTCTTCGTTCGAGATATCTTTCGCACCGGGGAAGCCGCTGACTGCGCCGGTCTCGAGCTTGTGCGCGACGAGCGCCTTCGCGTCCATGCCCTTTTCGCAATAGACCCCGCCGCGTGAGTCGGAGGCCGCGACGACCTTCAGGCCCAACCTTTCCTCGCCCAGCGTGGCCGCGAACTGGCCCGCGTTGCCGAAGCCCTGCACCGCGCAAGTCGCGCCCGCGAGATCGAGCTCCAGTGCTTTCGCTGCCTCGCGCGTGGTGATGATCCCACCGCGCGCGGTCGCGTCCACGCGTCCGGCCGAGCCGCCCAGCGGGATGGGCTTGCCCGTGATGACGCCCGGGTGTGCTTCGCCGCGGATCGTCTCGTACTCGTCCATCATCCAGGCCATGATCTGTGGCGTGGTGTAGACATCCGGCGCGGGCACATCGCTCGAGACGCCCAAGTGCGGAGCAAAGGCACGGATGTAAGCACGTGCTAGGCGCTCCTTCTCGCCCTCGCTCATCGTCTTGGAGTCACAGATGATGCCGCCCTTGCCGCCGCCGAGCGGGATGTCCACGACCGCGGTCTTCCAGGTCATCCACGTCGCGAGCGCGCGGACCGTGTCGATCGTCTCGTTCGGGTGCCAGCGGATGCCGCCTTTGCAGGGCCCGCGCGCGTCGTTATGCTGTACGCGAAAGGCCGGGAAGACCTTCACGCGGCCGTCGTCCATGCGCACCGGGAAGCGCATGTGCATCTCGCTCTGCGGCCAGCGCAACAGCTCGCGCGTGGCCTCGTCCAGGCCCAGAAACTCGGCGGCCTCATCGAACTGGCGTTGCGCGATCACGAAGGGGTTGAGCGTCTGCTGCTGCGCCATCGGTCCGTATCCTTTCCGGGGACGGTGCGTCCGGCGCCGTCGGATGCGTGCCACTCTATCGATCGGCCCGTCCAAGTCAACTACGTTTCGCCGGCGGCGAGCTTTCGGATTCCTCCCCGAGGAGCGCGCGCACGGCCGCCCCTGCGCTCTCTCCGAGCGCATGGATCGCGATCGATCGCACGTCCTCGCCCGCGTACGCGAGCGCGACCTCGACGCGCTCGGCGGGGAGCTCCCCGGCGACGCGATCGGCCCACTCGACGGCGACGACGCCGCCGGCGACGTAGAGTTCTCCGGGTGCGAGCGCGGCGAACTCGGCGGCGCTCAGGCGATATGCGTCCAAGTGATGGAGCGTGAGTCGGCCGCCCGCGACCTGTGCGTGCAGCACGAAGGTGGGGCTGCGGACCGCGCGCGGGGGCGCGCCCAGCCCCTCGGCGAGGCCCTTGACGAACTCGGTCTTGCCCGCGCCGAGCTCGCCCGTCAGCGTGACGACCGAGCCGGGCCCGAGCGCGCCGGCGAGCCGCGCGGCGAGCGCACGCGTCTCGTCCGGCGAGCGCGTGACGCGTTCGAGGCGGGTCTTTTCTAGCGGGCCAGCCACGTTGTCGCCTGTTTCTCGAGCGCGCGCGCCTCGGATTCATCGCGTGCTCTGCAAGAGATATAGAGCCCCTCGGGCCGCAGCGCGCGCGCGAGCGGCTCGACGTCCTCCGGTTTGACGCCGCAGCAACAGACGCCCTTGCCCCCGTCCTGGATGCGCGCGAGGAGCGGAACCCACTCGCGCATGGGCTTGGCGCCCGCGCCCGGCACCCACTGGATCGCGTCGAGCTCCGGGATTTCCAGCAGCGCGTCGACGTGCTTGATCGCGTCGGGCCCGTCGAGGTGGTAGACGATATGATCCATGGCGTCGCAGATGCGCCGAAGCTGCGGCACGTCGTGTCGGCGGAAGTCCTCGGGAGAGAGCATGGCCGAGATGTCCGACTGCGGCACGTACATGCGCCCCGGCGACCAGATCGGGAACCAGACCGAGCTCCCCGGTTGGTGCTTCGTGGTGAGAGCGTAGAGCGCCTCGTGGCACTCGAGCCACGCGTCCGTGACCTCGGCCGCGGCACGCGCGAGCGCGTCGGGCGCGTCGGCGAAGTCGAAGAGAATCTCCTGCGTACCGCGCAGCGAGGCGAGGATATCATACGACCCGCCGAGGTCGGTCACGGAGACGTGGAAGCGGCCGCGGCTCGCCTCGCAGAGCGCCTCGGTGAGGAGGAGGGTCTTTTGCCACCACGCGTTTCCCGGATTGAGCTCGAAGCGTTGCCCTTCCCACGAGTGAATGCATTTCTCGAACCAGACCGTGCGCTCGTCCATGTGGACTTGGCAGCCGAGGTAGCCGGCGAGGATGCCCGGCCCGAGGTTGACGAAGATGTGCGCGAAGGCGTCGCCGCCATAGTAGGTGTGCTCGAGTGCGTCCTCTGTACGTGCGATGACGTGCTCGGGGTTCACGCGCTTCTCGGTGGGGTCCACGTGCGAGAGGTCCAGCACGGGCGGCGCGTCCTTTTTTCGCGCGGTAACGAGGAAGAGCGGGCCCTCGCGCGCCCACCAGGCCTCGTAGCGCCTCGCGACCTCGTCCCAGTCCTCGCGGCCGAACACGACTCTTCCTCCCCTTTCCTATCCGACCGGGTGCTCGTAACCGAGATCCGGCAGCGGGCGCGTGCCGCCGGGCCCCGCGAGGCGCAGGCCCTCCTCCGGCGGCGTGAGCCGGCCGATGCGCGCGAGCGGCGTCGCCAGGCTCCACTCGCGCGCGAGCGCATCCGCGGAACCGGGTTGCACCGCGAACAGGAGCTCGAAGTCTTCACCGTCACCGAGCGCGGAGGCGAGCGGGTCGGCCGCCGCGCGCGCCGCAGCCGAGAGAGGGATGGAGGCTTGCTCGATCTCGGCGCCCGTGCTGCTCTCGCGGCAGAGGTGCCCGAGATCGCGCGCGAGGCCGTCGGAGATATCGATGCACGCGGTCACGCACCCGCGCTCGCGCAGCGCGCGCATCTCTTCGAGGCGTGGCACGAATGAAAAATGCTTTCCGCTTGCGAGCGAGCCGCCGAGCTCGCCGGTCACGAAGAGCGTGTCGCCGGCGCGGGCGCCCCCGCGCGTCCAGACCGCGCTACCCGGCGCGCGCCCGAGGACCGTCACCGTGGCGACGATTGGCCCCGCGGTCGTGACCACGTCCCCGCCCACGAGCGGGCAGGCGAAGCGTTCGGCCGCGCGCACGAGCCCCGCGTGGAAGCCGCGGGCGAAGCTCTCCGGAAGCTCCGGCCGGAGCGCGAGCGTGGCCGTGCACGCGACCGGCTCGGCCCCCATGGCCGCGAGGTCCGAGAGGTTCTCGCAGAGGGCCTTCCAGCCGACCACCTCGGGCGCGGCGCCGGATGCGAAGTGCGTGCCCTCGACGACCGCGTCGGTCGCGAGGACGACCGCGTCCGCGCCCGCCCACGCGAGGACGGCCGCGTCGTCGCCGGGTCCCACGAGCACGCCGGGCGCGCCCGGCGTGTGCTCCCGGATATATCGGATGAGGTCCAGTTCGGCCACGGTCCGTCCTGTTCAGTGGTGCCGGGGGCGGGACTTGAACCCGCACGAGGTTTGAGCCTCACGGGATTTTGAATCCCGCGCGTCTGCCAGTTCCGCCACCCCGGCCCGGGGCCTAGAATGCCACGGCCGGGGCGGCGAGTCAAGAAGCGGTCCGGGATGCGGGAAGCCTTTAGTCCGTCGGAGGTGGCCTAGAAAGCGAAGGGCCGAAACCATACGTGCCACCTGTGTGAGCATTGATGGCCAGAATCCGCCCGTTCTTGACGAACGGCCAGAGTTCGGAGGGTATCCAACTCACGGGCCTTTCTCTGAGATAATAGACATGCGCTCGTTTCTTATAGGTCAGAATGTGTTCGAAGGTCTTGCGCGTGAGCTTTTCCTCCTCATCCCAACGCAGTCCCTCGCCTTTCAGGCGAAGCGTCCACGTCTCACCTTTCGGCGTCTCGCCCCAGATGGTCAGGCTGCGTTCGGCGAGGGGCTTCCACTTACTCCCGACCTTTCGGAACCACTTCCTATGCCAACGGAACCCGCCGCCCGGCGCGGGGAAAAAGGCGTTGAACGCGGCGTTCCCCTGCACGAAGCCGTAGTTCACGCCAAAGCAAATTTCTCCCTGCGGGAACAGCTCGGATGTGCCCGTGAAGATGGCGAGGTCGCCCTTGATCTCATAGGTTCCCTGCGCGCGATAGATCTTCTTTGAATCGGGCGGAGCATAACAAAGATAAGACGAATAGGCGTACTCCCAGTGCCTTTCGGTCGGTCCGCTGATAACTAATCCCCTTTCCCATGTGGTCGCATCACCAATGGAGAAAGACCCGTGCGTGCATCGGATGTCCCTGTCAGCCTTTCTCGGTCCAGTTTCCATCTGAATACTCATCGGTAGCGGGCAACGCTGGAAGAGCGGTCCTAAGACTCGGGGGGTAGGTGCCTTCGCGGGGTCCGCTTCTTTCGTCACCAGCTTGTCAACTTCCTTCTCTTGAGCTGTTTTCTCTCCGGATGTCTCTTTCGGTGCTTCTTCGCTTCCGCTGCATCCGATCAGGCACAGTCCCAGGAAGACGGTGACCGTAGCGTTTCGGAACACGAGTTTCTCCTTTCGGCGCGTGGGTTTCTCTCAGCACGTATCCTTTACCCTTCGAGAGGGAGACTATTCCACGAAATCCCCCCTGCGCCTTGCGGCCGCGCCCGCCGCCGGTTACAATCCAGGGTGCGGAGGCCGCCTGCGTGTGCGTGGCGTCCGCGAGAAAGGGGCCCAACCATGAGAATCCGGGCGCTGGGAGCCGTCCTCGGGCCGGCCGTCTGTGCGATCGCGTGCGCGGGCTGCCTCTGGTTCGTCGCGGGCGCGGCCGCGGGCGCGGGCACGGTGGTCTGGGTCAAGGGGAGCCTCGCGCGGACTTACGAGGCGCCGTACGAGAGGGTCTCGCGCGCGGTCCGCGGCGCGGTCCGGGACCTCGAGTACACGGTCACGAGCGTGAGGCACGACGCGAGCGTGACGGTCATCCACGCCAAGCGCGCGGACAACGCGCCGGTCAAGATCCAGGTCAGTCGCGTGGACGCCTCGCGCGCGCGCGTGAGCGTGCGCGTCGGACGCGTCGGAAAGCGCGAGCCGGCCATGGTCGTGATGGACGCGATTACCCGGCGCGTGGGTCGCTAGGTTCGGGAGAGGCGATGTTCCGGGAACTCGTTGCCGCAGTGGAGCCGGTCGTCTCGACCGGCGAGCTTCTCAAGAACGTGGAGGCGCTGCGCTCCACGGACCGATGGTTCACCTTTCCCAAGTTCATGGAGACGGCGCTTTACATCCGGCGCCGGCTCAAGGACGCGGGGCTCCGGGCCGAGATCCTGGAGCACCCGGCCGACGGGCGCACGGCCGTCGGCGACTGGGTGATGCCCCTGGCGTGGGACGCGGGCGAGGCGACGCTCACACTCCTGGCGCCGGACGCGCGCGCGGGCGAGGTGCTCGCCCGTCGGAGCGAGTGCCCTCCGGCGCTGTGCATGTACAGCGCCCCGACCCCGGCCGGCGGCGTCGAGTGCGATCTCCTCGACGTGGATGAGACCATCGACGCGGTGGGCAAGGGTTCGCTCGAGGCGGACCGGCCGCAGGCCCTCGCGCGCGCGTTGAAGGAGCGGGGGCTCGCGGGGCACGCGGCCTTCACGCGGCGCGACCCGCGAAACATCAAGGCCGCGGTCGCGCACGCGGGCGGGATCGGCATCGTCAGCGCCTTCTCCCCTGACCCCGAGGGCCTGCCCGAAGAGACCTTCTGGGTGAACGGCTGGTCCGATCGCATCGGCGGCTGGGTCGCGACCGCGCACGACAGCCGGCTCTGGGGCTTCATGCTCACCCCGCGGGGGGGGGAGGGCATGGCCGCGCTCCTCGCGGCGGGGGGCGTGCGCGTGCGCGCCGAGGTGGACGCGCGGCTCTACGAGGGCGTGCTGCCCTTGGTGAGCGGGCTCCTCGCGGGCGAGACCGCGGACGAGGTGCTCTGCGTCGGGCACGTCTTCGAGCAGGGCGCGAACGACAACGCCTCGGGCGGCTCGGCGATGCTCGAGGCCGCGCGCGTGCTCGCGCGTCTCGTCGAGCGCGGCGCGCTGCCGCGGCCGCGGCGGGGCATCCGCTTCCTCTTCGTGCAGGAGTGCTACGGCACGCTCGCCTACGCGGTCGGGAACGCGGCGCGTCTGGCTCACACGGCGGCGGCGCTCAACCTCGACTGCGTGGGCGAGAACCAGCGGCTCTGCCGGATGCCCATGCCCGTGAACGGGTGCCCGCACGCGAACCCGTCGGTCGCCGAGACCGCCATGCTGCGCCTCTGCGAGGAGTACCTCCACCGGCGCGACCCCTACTTCGCCTGGTACCCGGAGCGCTTCAGCCTGGGCGACACGCTCATCGCGGACCCCGCCTTCGGCGTGCCGTGCGTCTATCTCGGCGGCAAGGACCGGTTCTGGCACACGACCGCGGACACGCTCGACAAGATCGATCCCGACGCGCTCGCGCTCGTGACCGTGGTCTCGGCCGTGTACTTGCACGCGCTCGCCTCGGCCGGCCGGCGCGAGGCGGCCGCGCTCGGCGAGGAGGCGGCCGCGCGCGCGCGGGG
>Ga0272441_10006160_pt1 | contig 20303 bp, 19 predicted proteins | sample SSMProp6N_FD_193582 | JGI IMG/M metagenome (GOLD analysis project Ga0272441, IMG submission 193582) | Marine sediment archaeal communities from Little Sippewissett salt marsh, Falmouth, MA, United States - SSM-Prop-6N | ecosystem: Environmental > Aquatic > Marine > Wetlands > Sediment ...
GTCGGGATGTTCGGCGAGGATTTTCCTCCCCGTCTCGGTCAAATCGCTTGGGCTGGGAAAGCACTTGGCTCCCCACGTCTGCATCATCAGGCGGCGGTACGGTTTCTGGTCGTAGCTGACCCGGACCATGAAAACCCGGCACTCGAGACCGAACATGTTGCAGGCCATGCTGAGCGCGCTCCCCCACTGGCCGGCTCCGGTTTCCGTCGAAATCTTTTTGATCCCGAATGCCTTGTTGTAGTATGCTTGGGCGACGGCGGTGTTCGGCTTGTGTGATCCCGCGGGGCTGGTCCCTTCGTGCTTGTAGTAGATCTTGACCGGCGCATCGAGCAGTTTTTCCAGGTTGTACGCCCGGTAGAGCGGACTTGGCCGCCAGAGCATATACTTTTCCAAGACCTCGTCGGGGATATCGATCCATCGCTCACTGCTCATCTCCTGCTCGATCAGGTTCATCGGAAAGATCGGGGCCATATCCTCCGGCTTCAGCGGCTGCCCCGTCCCCGGGTGAAGGGGAGGGCTCATCGGGGTCGGCATATCGGCCATAATATTGTACCACTGCTTCGGGATCTCGTCTTCATTCAAAAACACCTTTACCTGTCTCATACCATTTCCTCCTCATGTAGTAGTAATCAATCAAATGACAGCACAAAAACAGAAACGCCATGAGAAGATCCCATGGCGCTGTATATCTGCATACAAAAGCCGCGGGAACTCCGCCCACGGCCCGGAAACGCTTCGGCACTTACGTGGACAGGCCCATACAGACCCGCCACCACCAGAACCCGGTCCCCGCTTCCACCTGTACCATCGACATACCCTCCCGCCAGTGTGTTTCTACACATAGAAACACACCTTGCCCTTCTTGTCAAGCCAAAAAATAACGATTATCGATCCATAAGAAACGGCGCCCCCTGAAAGATGTTTGACGAATATATACTTTTTGAGTATAAGCTTGGGACTTACCGCAGAACCTGACCAGGGAGGAAGGCATGATCAAAATACTCTTGATCGGAAACGGCGCCAGGGAACATGTGATAGCGGAGACGGTCAAGCGCTCGCGTCGCGACACCGCGCTCTTTTCCTGCATGAAGGCGAACAACCCCGGGATCGCATCCCTCTCGGACGGTGTATTGCTGGGGAGCTATGGCGACCGGGAAGGGATTGCCCGTTTTGCCAGGGAGAGGGAAGTTGATTTTGCGATCATAGGCCCGGAAGATCCCCTGAACAACGGTATTGTTGATCTTCTGAAGGAGGACGGCATCCCCTCTGTCGGTCCGACACAGGACCTGGCACGACTGGAAACATCAAAGACCTTCACGCGGAATCTGCTGAAAAAATACGACATCCCGGGGAACCCCCGCTTTCGGACCTTCTCTTCCCTTGAAGGTGTCGAAGCCTTTATCGGGGAACTCGACGGCGTCGTCATAAAACCGGACGGCCTCACCGGCGGGAAAGGGGTCCTGGTCCAGGGAGACCACTTTCAGACGAAGGAAGAGGCCGCTGAACACTGCCGGATGATCCTCGAGGGGCATGCCTCGGTGATCGTCGAGGAGCGGTTTGAAGGGGAAGAGTTCTCCCTGCAGTGTCTGTGCGACGGCACAACGGTCGTGGCAACCCCTCCCGTACAGGATCACAAGAGGAGGTTTGTCGGCGACCGGGGGCCGAATACGGGGGGAATGGGATCGTACTCCCTCGGAGACCACTCCCTTCCCTTCCTGCGGGAGGAGGATATCGCCCAGGGACTCGCCATTACGCGCAGAGTCGCTGAGGCCATTTATCAGGAGACCGGCGAATACTATAAGGGCGTCATGTACGGTGGATTTATCGTGACACGCCAGGGAGTCAGGCTGCTCGAGTACAACGCACGCTTCGGCGACCCGGAGGCAATGAATATCCTTCCCCTCCTGAAGACCGATTTTGTGGATATCTGCCGGGCTGTCATCGACGGGACTCTGAAGGATACAGACATCGAATTTGAAAACAAGGCAACGGTCTGCAAGTATATTGTTCCCAAGGGATACGGCCTTCCCGCGGATCATCCCGATGCCCTCTCCACCGGCGCGAAGATCGAGGTTGCGGATACGGGGGGTGCACGGTTATATTATTCTTCCGTGGACAGGCGCGAGGATGGTCTCTACATGACAACGTCACGGGCAATCGGGGTCGTGGGGGTCGCCGACACCCTGGAGGGCGCCGAGAGGATGGCGGAGGGAGCGATAGCGGCGGTCACGGGGCCGATAGATCACCGGCCCGATATTGGGACACAGGCACTGATAGACAAGAGAATCCAACACATGAAAGGGATACGGGGATAGGACGAGATGAGCAGAATACAGAAGGTGTTGATAAGCGTCACGGACAAGACGGGGATCGTCGATTTTGCACGGGAATTGAAGGGGTTTGACGTCCAGATACTCTCCACGGGGGGGACGGCCGCACAGCTGCGGGAGGCCGGCATCGAGGTCACCGACGTTTCCGATTACACGGGGTTCCCGGAGATGATGGACGGGAGACTGAAGACCCTCCATCCGAAAATCCACGGCGGCCTTCTCGCCCTGCGGGACAATACGGGGCACATGCAAGCGGCCGGCCAGCACGGTATCGACATGATCGACATGGTCGTCATCAACCTTTATCGCTTCGAAGACACGGTGGCAAAAGAAGGGTGCACGCTGGAGGATGCCGTCGAGAATATAGACATCGGGGGGCCCACCATGCTCCGGGCGGCGGCGAAGAATCATCGGTTCGTCTCCGTGGTCACGGACCCGGCAGACTACCCCCTGATCATCAGAGAGATGAAGGAGACGGGGGGCATGATATCCGAGGCGACCAATTTCGCCCTCGCGACAAAGACCTTTCAGCTCACGGCGCGTTACGACGGGGCCATCTCCAACTACCTTGGGGCCAGGCTGCAGGAGGGGGAGATACAGAAATTCCCGGATACCTTTACCCTGCAGTTCGACAGAGCCCAGGACCTGCGGTACGGGGAAAACCCCCACCAGGATGCTGCCTTCTACCGCGAGAAGAACGCGCCCGTCTCATCCATCGCGTCGGCACGGCAGCTGCACGGCAAGGAGCTGTCGTATAACAATATCATGGACAGCGATGCGGCATGGCAGATGGCATGTGACTTCGACCTGCCGACCGCCGTCATCATGAAGCATTCGAACCCCTGCGGGGCGGCGACGTCGGACGGCAGTCTCAAGGATGCGTACGTCAAGGCCATGGCAACCGATCCGGTGTCGGCCTTCGGCGGGATCGTCAGTTTTAACCGGCCCGTTGACAGCGAGGTGGCGGAGGAACTCGCCAAGACCTTCCTGGAGGTCATCATCGCCCCCGGGTTTGACCAAGATGCCCTCGACATACTGACCGCCAAGAAGAATGTGAGGCTCCTCGAAATCCCGACCCCGGCGGCAGGCCAATCGGCCGGCCTCGATTTCCGAAGGGTCGTCGGGGGGCTCCTCGTGCAGGATCGCGATCCGGGGAGAGACGACATCATGAAGGCAAAGGTGGTGACCAAGCGCGCCCCCACGGCGGAGGAATACCAGGCCCTCGACTTCGCCTGGCGGGTGGTCAAGAATGTGAAGTCCAATGCCATCGTCTTCGCGGCCAAGGATCAGCTGATCGGCGTCGGCGCGGGACAGATGAGCCGGGTGGATTCGGTCTATATCGCCAAGATGAAGGCGAATCTTCCCACCCAGGGAACCGTCCTCGCCTCCGATGCCTTCTTCCCCTTCCGGGACGGCGTCGACATGGCGGCGAAGGCCGGGGTGACGGCCATCGTGCAACCCGGGGGATCGATCCGTGACGAAGAGGCGATACAGGCGGCGGATGAGCATGGCATCGCCATGATCTTTACCGGAACGAGGCACTTCAGGCACTAGAGCATTCGGCAGTCAGAAAACCGTTGAACGGTCTGGCGAAGGGAGAACGGGTGACATGAAAGAGAAACGGAAAACGCTGGTCAGTATCGTCATGGGGAGTGACTCCGATCTCCCCGTCATGAAGGAGGCGGCATCCATCCTCACGGAGTTCGGGGTTTCGCATGAGCTGTTTCTGACATCCGCCCACCGGTCCCCGGAGAGGACCTCGCTGTTCGCCCGCGAGGCCGCCGGGCGCGGTATCAGGGTCATCATCGTCGGAGCGGGGATGGCGGCGCACCTGGCCGGCGTTATTGCATCACAGACCCCGCTCCCCGTTATCGGGGTCCCCCTCGATTCATCTGCCTCTCCCCTCCAGGGATTCGACGCCCTCCTCTCCACGGTGCAGATGCCGGGGGGAGTGCCCGTTGCCACAATGGCGATCGGAAAGGCGGGGGCGAAAAATGCCGGCCTGCTGGCGGTCAGGATACTCGCCTTGGACGATACGGGCCTCAGCCAGGAACTGAGCGGCTACACCCGGGCGATGGCCGAGAGTATCAAGACGAAGCACCAGAAGCTGAAGGGGTGATGTTTCCGCTCTTCCACGTCACGGCACGCAATGGTCCTTGTCATACCAATAGATCCCGACGGATCGTCAATCGTTACGGCGGTGACGATTATGAAAAAGGGAGGGGTTATTGCCTACCCCACGGAGACCTTCTACGGTCTCGGCGCGGACGTCCGCAACGAGCGGGCCTTAGAGAGGCTGTATGCCATCAAGGGGAGGGAATTCGACAAGGCCATTTCCATCATTATCGGCAGCCGTGAAGATGTGCCCCGGTTCGCACAAGAGATCACACCGGCGGCCGAGATTCTCATGGATCGGTTCTGGCCCGGGGCTCTCACACTCCTGTTTGATGCTGCCCGCGACCTTTCGGAAAGGCTGACGGCCGGGACCGGGAAGATCGGCATCCGTTTGTCCAGCAACCCCATCGCCACGCTCCTCGCGCAGAATCTGTCCGGCGCTATCACCGCCACCAGTGCCAACCGTTCCGGTCAGGGGGAGTGCGTATCGACCCGGGAGGTAATCGCCGCCATGAGTAAATCCGTAGATGCCGTCATCGACGGGGGCAGGACAGCCGGCGGAGCGGGTTCTACCATCGTGGACACCACCGTCGATCCGCCGGTGGTCATCAGGGAGGGGAGTATTCCTTCGTCGGAACTGCACCGGGGGATTCGAGAGGCCTAGTGATTACAGGGTGTGAACACCGTCAATGACACACAATTACGCCTGACAGACCTTCGAAAATGCAATCAGGTTGCCCTCCTCACCGAGAGTGATCAGTTTATCCCCCGCCTCCATCATATATGAGGCCATCGGGTTGAATACCATCTGTCCCGATTCTTTCTTGATTGCAACTACAATCAGCCCGTACGTTTTTCTGAGCCCCGACTCTTCCAGGTTTTTACCGACGACGGGCGAATCCCTTCCGACATCTACCTCTTCCATCCTGAGGGCGAGGCTTTGCCTCCGTGTGGTAATCTCTATAAAGTCGAGCATGGCGGGCCGCAGGATGGCCTGAGACATTCTCATGCCGCCAACCCGGTACGGAGATATGACCCTGTCAGCACCCGCCTTTATCAGCCTGCGTTCCGAGGCATTATCTTCAAATCTGGAAAGGACGTATACGTCCGGGTTCAGCTCCTTGGCAGTCAGGACGACATAGAGGTTGTCGGCATCGGTGGAGAGGGCGCACACCACACCCCTGGCCCTCTTGATCCCGGCCTTGAGCAGGATCTTATCCTCCGTTGCACTCCCGTTTACATAGGCGAAACCATCGTCCTCGATGCCCGACACCACCTCCGGGTTGTTTTCAACGACAACGAGCCCGATCTTTTCATGCGTCAACTCTGTGCAGATCAGTTTGCCTATCTTCCCATACCCGCAAATGATGTAGTGATCCTGCATGGTTTTTATCTGCTTTTCCAATTTACCCCTCCCTAATATCCTTTTGAGGCGGCCCTCCATCAAGACTTCCATTATCACCGCAAAGGTATAGGCCATCGTGCCCACGCCAAAGACGATCAGGAAGATCGCAAAACACTTCCCCACTGGGGTGATCGGGTAAAAGTCTCCGAAGCCCACGGTGCCGAGGGTTACTATCGTTGCATAAAAAGAGTTCGCGAGGGACCATCCTTCCAGGAAGTGATACCCGAAAGTCCCCGCAAGCGTTATTGAGAGCAGGAATGAGAAAGCAATTCTGAGCTTGACCGTCGACAACACGTGCATCTCTCCCCCCGTGCCGATCTTCTGGAAAATCTTATTTCACGGGTATTACTTGTCCTTCGCAGCCTCTATGCCTATCAGTTCAACAACCAGCTCAGTCGCCTCTTCGGCAGGCATCGTAAAGACCAGCATGAAGGGAATCCCGTCGCCCGGCTGTATATCTGCGTTACGGAAATCTCTCCCGTAGGGGTTGGAGAGTTCTTTCTTGATTTCATCCCTGGTCAGGCTCTTCAGTTCGTCATCCGTCAGGATGGTCCCGCAGTGAGATTCCTCTTCGGAAAGGACAGATCCTGAGGAATCCAGTATCTTTCCTCGAACCCCTATGTTGGAGACCGGAATCTTGTTGGTATTGACTGCAGAGCCCTCGACCACCATAATGTTTTCCTCGGTCCAGCCCTTGACAAACCGTTCCCCGACATCGACCAGGGTCACCCGTAGTTCGGGTGCCTTTCCATCCGCGCCCCCCTCGTCCTCCATCCCCAAGATCTTTTCCACCTTGGGCAGAACGGCTCCTGTGACCCCCTCGATTCCCCCTGAATCGGCTATCCCCAAGGCCTTTTCCACCCAGGGGATCGCCTTGTTCGAGACCATCTCCCGTGCCTCGGGAACCAGCCACAGATACGCCCCTCCCGACAGCAAGGCAATCACCGCCAGGTAGAGCACGATCTTGATGCCGAGGGCCAGCAGCTGCCGGAGTTTTCTCTTACCTGTCACCCTTTCGTTGTACATCACTTCGTCAGCATCACCAAGGGTCCACTGTTCCCGTACCCGCTGTCTTCCTCCGGCCTCCTCGCCGTCCGGGATTTCACCGACATCTTCGCAAGTGTCTTCCCATTTGGGCCCCGCCCCGGCACCTTCCGCTTCAACCTCCCCCAGGACACGGTCTTCCTCATCCCCCACCCCTTCGATCTCCAGGCCTTCACCGGCATCGGGAGCGGCCTCTTCCTCCGCGGGTTCGGGTTCACTCCCTTCAACTTCCATTTTCTCCGCGACCGTCTCTTCGTCTTCGGGCTCCTCTTCGCCAGTCCCTTCGATCTCTACCTCCTCGGCGGCATCCCGGAAGGCATCATCCCATGTGGGCTCGGCTTCTGCTTCCTCCGCCCCGGTTTTTTCCTCCTCTTCTCCTTCGGGCCTCTCTTCGCCCACCCCCTCGATCTCTATCCCCTCACCGGTCTCCCTGTAGGCATCGTCCCATGTGGGCTCGGCTTCTGCTTCCTCCGCCCCGGTTTTTTCCTCCTCTTCTCCTTCGGGCTTCTCTTCCCCCGCCCCTTCGATCTCTACCTCCTCGCCGGCATCCCGGAAGGCATCATCCCATGAGGGCTCCTCGCCGGCGCCTCCTGCTTCGGCCGCTTCAACGGCACTGTCTCTCTCTTCTGCGGCCTCTCCATGGATTTCTCTTTCCGGGTCCACCAAGTCCATCAGCGAAGAGATCTCGGACAGGGGATTCTTTTGGAAGAACACCGTCTCGCAATTGCGGCACCTGACCCATACCCCTTTGCCGGTTACGTTCATCTTATCAAACCGGTATTTCGTCCCGCATTTTCTACACTGAATAATCACTGTTCCCCTCCTTGATTACGTAAATTTCCGGCAAACACCTGAATTTTTCATCGAAATCAAGTCCGTATCCTACAATAAACCCCTCGCCCAGGGCAAATCCGACGTAGTCCGCGGCAACGGTCCTTTCCCGTCTCTCCTTCTTGTCTATCAACGCACATACCTTGATAGAGTTGGGGTGTCGTTCCCCCAGTTTCTCCTGCAGAAACGCAATCGAGGTCCCGGTATCTATGATATCCTCCACGATCAGGACGTCCTTTCCCTCTATATCCGTCTCGATGTCCTTCGAGAAGGTTATCTCCCCGGAACTCACCGATCCGGAGCCATAACTTGCCAGCCTCACAAAATCCACCGCGTGCGGGATACTAAGATGCCGGGCAAGGTCCGCCAGGAAGATAAAGGCACCCTTCAGGACACCTATCAGCACGACATCTTTCCCCTCGAGATCTCGCGAGATCGTTCCGGCAAGTGATTTCACACGTTGGTCGATGATTTCTTTTGAATACAGGAGTTTTTTCTCTTCCATGATCTGCCCTTTCAGCGGGGATACGCCCCCCGACCGGTCAGGTCTCACGGCCCTTCGTGGTATCCGTCGTATAACAGCCTATAAAATCGTTTATGTTTTTCTGGATGATCTCTTCCCCCCTCCTGAGTTCCTCCAGATTGTTGAACCGTGAGGTGAGAGACAGGAAGATCTTGTCGAATCGCGATCTCTCACACCCGAGGGCGTCATAATCGATATGACTTATCATGTACTGCGAACCATCAAAATAGTACTTTCCGAAGCGATTCGTATCCGGCGACCGGAATGGCCAGGAGGTCTTCAATGAAAAAAAGGCGAGGGCGATATCCCTGAGCCTGCCCTTCAGGCGGTCAGGATGCACAACCTCATATATCCCTTCGCTTATAAAGCGGAAGTACTCCTTGACCAGATCTATATCGGTAATGCACAGGCCATAGAGGTACCAGTCGTCGATAATCCTGATCAGGGCCTGCTGCTCCGCACGGGATATAAAATGATAACTGGGACAGAAGTGCCCGTTACACAACTCGACGCCATAGAACGATACGTCCCGCATATCCACGCCATTGTTTTGGAAGGGATGCAGGAGACACCCTACCCGTTTCTCATCATCGTCCAGAAATCCCAGGTACTCGCAGCAGTATATCACCTCGTAGAGCCTCTCGCCGGGCTCACGCTCCTTTACCCGCTCCGAGAAGACCTTGAGATCCACCGGGGCCCTGACCGTCTCACGAAACAGCTTCGTCCGATCCCTCAGTCTCATGGTCAGAGTTTCCCGTGTACTGTCCGCATAGTTATAGAGGCCACAACAGGCCCCGCAGGATTTACACGCATCCGGCTGACAGAGATGAATAAACCCGTCCCCTTTCATCAAACCATCCACTACATCCTTCCCGATCGCACTTCTTTATATCGTCAAGCTGCATAAAAAGGCAAGGGATATTCTGGTTGTAATCCGGGTCAAAACAGTATAGGAACAGGCCTTGGAGAAGGCCCTCTGCGGGATACAGGGAGCACGGGACCGGCGGTGAGGCGTCTTCACCCCTCCCGCTCCGAGCAATTGTTCTCAAAACGAAAGGATAACGGGAAGATCACAATGCATACAGGCAACAACCAGGTACGGGTACGGTTCGCCCCCAGTCCGACAGGCTACCTGCACGTCGGGGGGCTGAGGACGGCACTCTTCAATTATCTGTTCGCGCGCAAACAGGGAGGAAAATTCATCCTGCGGATCGAGGATACCGACCAGAAGAGATCCATCCCCGGCGCCCTGGAAAATCTTATCGGCACACTGACACGGACCGGGCTCCGGCACGACGAGGGCCCCGACGTCGGGGGAGAATACGGGCCGTACATACAGTCCGAACGGACAGAGATCTATAGAGAATACACACAGAAGCTCCTGGATTCCGGGAAGGCGTACCACTGCTTCTGTGACGAGGACAGGCTCACCGCCCTCAGGGAAGAGCAGCGGAAGAGAAAAAGGCCGCCGATGTACGACGGCAGGTGCAGGGATCTGTCGAAAGACGAGGTCACGGACAACCTGGCCCGAGGGATCCCCTTTGTCATCCGTCTGCGGTACCCCCACGAGGGGAAGACCGTCTTTGACGATGTCGTGCGCGACAGGGTTGCCATCGACAACTCCCAGGTCGACGACCAGATTCTGATAAAGTCCGACGGGTTTCCCACCTATCACTTCGCGAGTGTCGTGGACGATCACCTGATGAAGATCACCCACGTCATACGCGGAGAGGAATGGCTCTCCAGTGTCCCGAAGCACATCTTCCTGTACGAGGCCTTCGGCTGGAAGCCTCCGGTCTGGGTTCATCTGCCCCTGCTCCTCAATGCCGACCGGAGCAAACTGAGCAAACGGCAGGGTGATGTCTCCGTCGAGAGTTATCTCGAAAAGGGGTACCTCACCGAGGCGCTGTTGAACTTTATCGCCCTTCTCGGGTGGCATTCCGCGGATGACCGGGAGATATACACCCTCGGTGAGCTGGAAGAGGTCTTTTCACTGGAGCGGATCAACAAGGCCGGGGCCGTCTTCGATCTGGAAAAGCTCAACTGGATGGGGGGCTCCTACATACGGCACCTGGATGTGGCGTACATCGCCGACCAGTCGAGACGCTTCTTCGAAGAGGCCCGGATCGACATCAGTGACAACAAGAAATACCTGAAGGTCATTGCGACCGCCCGCGATTATGTGTACTGCCTCTCGATGATCGTCGAACATGCCCGGATGTTCTATGGGTCGCTGACCTTCTCGGGAGAGGACCGGGAGCTTCTGGGACAGGAGGATTCCCGGCGCATCTTCTCATACTGGATCGAGGCACTGGGGCAGAAGGCCGAGTGGAAACCCGAGGAAATATCTTCACTGACAAAAGAATCGATCGGTGATCTGGGTATAAAGGGCAAGGCCTTTTATTTTCCCATCCGCCTCGCCCTGTTCGGAAGCTGCCACGGACCTGACATACCGACCCTCATCGATATCCTTGGGAGGGATGAGTCCGTGAAGCGGCTGACCGATGCGCTCAACTTAGGGCAATAGAGGGAAACGGCCCCCGCAACCGTTTCATGTAATACACTCCGGGGAATGACACCCGTGATCTGCGGCCCTGTCCGCCGGAGTATCCCTGGTTTCCCGAGGCGCAGCGTATCGATCTGTTCAGTACCCTCCGATCTTCCCCGTGATAGCGTCAACGGCAACCCGTATCACCACCGTGCGGGCAAGGGCCTCCTCCGGGAAGGCAGCCATCCCGTCCGAATAGTGCCTCATGATGATTTCCAGCGCGTCCCGTTTTGCCTCAGGGTCTCTGACCCATGAGGCCCTGCCGAACCCGATGACACTCCGGTACCGTACTCCCCACGTGCAGGGCGTCTCTCCGGGGACAAGCTCGTAGTCTACATCCATCTCAAAACAGACGTTCCGGTTTTTTTCGAGGATCTCCAGCTTCCTGCCGCTCGGGGCACAGTGGAAGTACAGGCTGTCTTCCTCATACCCGAAACAGAGCGGGACGACGTACGGACGGTCTCCCTCGCACAGGGCGAGTCTGCATACCTGCGCCCTTCGTATAATCTCCTCGATATCTTCCCGGCGAGCCATTTCTCTCTCCTTCCGTCTCACGGCGCTTTCTCCCTTTCACCGGTCGCCTGTCCCGGGACAGGTGTTCCCCGCCGGGCCGTCATTGACCGGCTTCATTCTTTTGGGCCTTTCTCTGTTTCCACGCGACATAGATGGTGAGGATGGTCAGCCCCCCGCCTACGAGGACACTGATCCGGTCACCGGAAAAGATCCCGTAGAGAAGATCGGCGACCCCCACGATCATGAAAAAAACGATGAAGTACCGGTTCATACCCCCTCCTTACCGATTCTGTGTCTGACACCGAAGAGACGGTCCTCCTGAAAATTTCTATACGATATTCGTATTATGTACAAGGGGAAAAGGAATGCCCGCTCCAGCGGAAACCGCCTCGAGACGCATGGAGGAAGCAGAGAAAATGAAACAAACCGGTGGTTCCACCACGGACGGGGTGAAACCGCCGGTTCCTATCCCTGTGTGCAGGGGAAATATTCTTTCCAGGTCCTCGTACGGCCGGGGCGGGTGCGTACGGGACCGGCTCGAGCCCCGGGGTGACGTTCTCTCACATACCGTCCCCCGGTTCGGGTTCATCCCCCGTACGTGTCATTGCCGCCACAAAACCCTCGGCATCCCCGGGACTGGTCACGACCCAGACGGGGCGTCCTTTGAACGGCGCCAGATCGACGCAGGCGGTGGGGCAGCCGGCGATAACCAGCACCCCCTCAACATCCGGGTCCTCATACGAAACCAGCTCTATCCTGTCCTTCAACCGTTCCCGCAGATACCCTACCGCCTGTACCCGGTCATACCGGGGGGTACACCCCCCGCAGTACTTGAGCCCGATACGGAGCTTCTTACTCATCCTTCGTGACACCGCTGAGCTTCTTGGCGACCTTCTTCTTCTCCTCCAGATTCACCTGCCGTGAGATCATGATCCGCTGCGCCTGCGGCGAGCCCGCACCGTGCATCGACTCGGTCAGATACCCCACCGCAGCCGTCCCCAGCGTGATGTTCTCGATCAGACGCAGCATCCGCATCCGGTCTTCCGTGGAAACGGCCGTGCTGGCTCGGTAGTATTTCTCGATCCACTTCCCGACCTCGGGGGATCGCAGGTCCTCCTCAGAAGGAAGGGTCACCATCAGCCCGCCCGCGATGTCCTGCGCCAGACGCGCGATCTCGTAGGGGAACCGCGTCACGTTCTGCTTGCAGACGTTCGCCAACAGTGTGTTGACGTAGTAGGTCCCGCTCGGCTCCTTGTGCCCTTCGGACGCACAGGCAATCGATCCGCAGAAGAGGGTCTCATTGAGATGGTTCATCTCGATGATCTTGTCCTTCACGTGGGAGGCCTTCTGGGCACCGTTGTACTCGGCGATGCACTGCGTGGCGCCGATGAGGACATCGCCCACCCCCGCCTTGCAGGCGTAGCTCTGGCGGTGGTAGGAGGCGAACTGTTCCACCAGCTGGCCGGCGAATTCCCATTCCTTGTACATGAAGACCCGCTCCCAGGGAACGAAGACATCGTCGAAGACGACCAGGGCCTCATGACCGCCGTAGAGCTGGTTCCCCCGGTCCATGGTACCCGCTTCCAGTTTCCGGGTGTCGCACGACTGACGCCCCATGATGTAGGTGATCCCCTCGGCATCGGCGGGAAGCGCAAAGGAGATGGCATAGTCCTTGTCCTCCTCGCGCATGCTGATCGTCGGCATGATGATGATCTCGTGGGAGTTGACCGCACCGGTCTGGTGACACTTCGCACCCCGCACCACGATCCCGTCTTTCTTCTCTTCCACCACGTGCATGAACATGTCCGGATCGTCCTGCTGGTGGGGGGCCTTGCTCCGGTCTCCCTTGGGATCGGTCATGGCGCCGTCGCAGGTCCAGTCGTTCTCCTGGACATATTCCAGATATTTCAGGAACCGCTTGTTGTACTCGGTCCCGTGCTTCTGATCGATATCGTAGGTGGTCATGGACAGGGCGTTCATCGCGTCCATCCCCACGCACCGCTGAAAACAGCATCCCGTCAAGGAGCCCAGGAGCCGCCCCATCTTGGATTTCTTCACCAGGTCTTCCGTGCTCTGGTGAATATGACAGAACCGGTTGACCTTCTTCCCCGTAATATGCGAGGTGGCCGTCATCAGATCCTCGTACTCCGGATAATGGGCAAATTCATACGTCGCCGCCACCGCGTTCATCGAGGGACGGATGATCGGATTATCCACCACATTCTCCACCTTCTTCCCAAACATCCACACATTAAACTTCAACTTCCTCAAACTCTCCTCGTACTGCTTCGCGTTCATCAAAGACATATCACACTCCTTCATATGTATTGGCCGTTTACCTTCGTTGACTCATGCAACTGTCGGCCATTTCCTACGACAGCTATCTTGCAAACGCGCTTCGCAATTTTTGTACCATCTGCCCTCGGCAATCTCAGCATTCTGATAAGATATGTAAATCAGGGTAGTTACATATTCACTGGAACCAGCAGGCGCCCGCTTTCATCTCCGCCGCATCAGCGAAATAATGCCTGAATGCGCCATTCTGGCAATAGGCGTTTCTATCTATTTGGAATCAGATTAGAATGGTATATCTGGCCGAATAATGCCTCGGCGCATTATTCGGGGCAGGCACTCCTCAAAATGTTAAAAATGGCTGTAATTTAAGAGATTGATGGGAACAGTACGGATCGAAAAATAATGCCATATTGCATTATTGTATCTTGGGATATTTTTTGAGTTTGCGTGTCAGGGTTGAAGGATCCACCCCGAGGTGTGGCGCCGCCCTCCGTGCATTGCCATATCTGTTGATGGCATCCCGAATGACGGACAGCTCTACACACTGCAAATATTCTTGGAGCGTCTCTCCCTGACATATGTCTTGACACTCCGGAACCTTATATATCTCAGCCGGAAGATCGTTGACATCTATCCGGTTGCCGGGGGTAATAACCACAAGCCGCTCTATCAGGTTGGCCATCTCTCGCACGTTTCCCGGCCACGAGTATTTGATCAATTTATCGATGACCCCACTGCTGAAGACCTTTTTTTTGGAATATTTCTTGTTAAAACGATGGAGGAAAAGCGTCATCAGATGAGGGATATCCTCGGCCCTCTCGCGCAGGGGGGGAATATAAACGGGAATGACATGCAGACGATAATACAGATCCGAACGGAATTTTTTTTGCTGTACCAGTTCCTCCAAATCCTGATTAGAGGCACATATGAGCCGCACATCAATCTTCCTGGGCACCGTTCCTCCAACCCGCGTTATCTCGAAATCCTGCAGCACCCTGAGCAATTTGCCCTGAAGAACAAGCGGCATGGACTCCACCTCATCCAGGAAAAGAGTGCCTTTATCGGCTACTTCAAACAGCCCCGGTTTCCCCTCTCTGCTGGCTCCCGTGAACGCCCCCCTTTCGTATCCAAACAGTTCGCTCTCCAAAAGTGTTTCGGGGATTGCCCCGCAATTGATTTTTACAAAAATCCCCTTTTCGGCACGGTTCGACTTGGCATGTATCTCCTCGGCGATCCGGTCCTTCCCTACACCGGTCTCTCCATGAAAGAGTATGGTGGCATCCGTTCTGCAAACACGCCCCACCAGATCATACACGGAACTCATCCCCTTCGATGCCCGTATGATTTCGTTATCTTTGTATGACGACAGCTGCAGCTCCTGGAGTTTATCCCTATAGACTCTCGTCATTTCCAGGGATTCCTCAAGTTGTTGATTCAATCTGTCCAGATCGGTCATATCCCGGACATTGGTCACAACCATCTTGATCCGGCCCTCATCGTCAAAAAAGGGATTGCCGGTCACCAGTATACGCTTCCCTGTTTTCAACTCCTGCGAGAGGGTTACTGTCTTTCTCTCCTCCAGGACTTTCAGTGTAACGCTCTCACTGAAATACCCCTCATCTACAAGGTCCCGCATATTGCGCCCCAGCACTTCCTGAGCCTTGATGCCGGTGATGTCTTCGTACGCCCTGTTTACCCGTATCGTATTAGCCTCGCCGTCGGTCACATATATCCCATCATATGAAGAGGCGATGATTGCCTCAACCTCCCGTACCACCTCCTGATATCTGAACAGGTGTTGCGATATCTTCTCGTACTCTTCCCTGTCGTGAAATACGCTTATGACCCCTATCAGCTCACCCTCCCAGATGATGGGGGTCCTGTTGACCAGAAACGACCCCCGTCTGTTTACAACGGGAACCGTTATCTGGGACTTCCCTGTATCTATAATTTTTTTAAAGTCGAGCCAGGTATTATTGTCAATCTCGGAATAGTGGGTGGAGCGGGGGCGTATCTTCGTCTTGAAATTCAGCAGAGATCTCGCTATCTCATTGATATATATCAAGTACCCTTCTCTATCGGTTGCGACAATTGCAAAATAAGCGGAGTCGAGGAGCGCCTTAAAGGGAATCGCCGGATTTGATAGCGTCTTTTCTGCGAATTCTTTTTGCTCGGACATGACAAAACCACCAAACTATATATTTGATAATACTAGCATCCGCGAATTTTACTTTATTGGAATCTCCATTCAGAGTCAAACGCAAAATTAAAGGACACGCCGGGAAGAGGGCTCCCGCACTCGAAGACCGGATTGATTAAAATGGAACAACAGGGTATAACCCCCGTGGAGGAAGGTGCCTGTCATGAAACCAACAATACTGTTTATGGGGACTCCCCTCTTTGCCGTTCCCTCACTCAAGGCCCTGGCGGAAGCCGGCTGCAATATTGTAGGGGCCGTTACACAACCGGACCGACCGAAAGGGAGGGGGAGAAAACTCATTTCTCCACCCGTCAAGACCTGTGCGCTGGAGATGGGAGTCGAGGTCCATCAGCCCGACCGCGTCCGTGATCAGGAGTTTCTGGATACTTTCAGAGAGATTGCTCCCGACATGGTGGTGCTGGCTGCCTTCGGTCAGATCCTCCCCAAGGAGATTATCGATCTTCCCCGTTTCGGGTGCCTCAATGTGCATCCCTCCCTCCTCCCCCGGTACCGGGGGGCGGCGCCGATCAACTGGGCCCTGATCAACGGGGATGAGAAGACGGGAGTGACCATCATGCTGATGGATGAGGGGGTCGATTCGGGAGACATCCTGCTGCAGGAGGAGGTCCCCATCGATCCTGAGGATACCTTCGACGCCCTGCATGAGACGTTGTCTACAATGGGTGCCGAGCTCCTGGTACGGGCCGTTCGGGGCGTCGCGGACGGAATGGTCACCGGAACCCCGCAGGACCCGTCCCTCGTTACCCTGGCGCCTCGCCTCGAGCGGGACGTGGGGCACATCGACTGGAACGACGATCCGGAGAAGATCGTCAACCTCATCAGGGGTCTCTCCTCGCAGCCGGGGGCATACTCGTTCCTCGGGGACAAGAAGCTGAAGATATTCCATGCCGTGGCGGGGAAGGAGAAATCCTCGGGTGAAAAGGAGCCGGGGACACCGGGGAGGATGATGGAGGCGGGATTACAAATAGCGACACGGGACGGCCACGTCTATCTCCAGGACGTGCAGCTCGAGGGTAAAAAACGAATGCTGATCGAGGCCTTTTTGAGGGGGCGCCCCCTGACACCGGATGACATCCTCGAATAAGAGACCATACGCGATGAAGGACACCCCCCGGACCCTGGCGGTCCAGATCTTGGGCAGGGTTGAGGAGGGGGCCTTTGCTCAGCCCCTTCTGGATGCGGCCCTCTCACGCACCACCCTTCCCGCCGTGCAGGACCGAGGGCTTCTGACGCAGCTCGTCTACGGGGTACTGCGCCTTCGGGGCCGCCTGGACTGGGTCCTCGACGTCGCTTATACCGGCAACATCGAAGATATGGAGCCGGGGATACGCAACATCCTGCGCGTGGCCCTCTACCAGCTGATGTGTGCGGACCGGGTACCCGCGTATGCCGCGACGAACGAGGCGGTTGAGATGGCGAAACGGTGGTTCCCCGGCCGGTCCAACCTGGTCAACGCCGTCCTGCGGAATGCCGTCCGGAGGATGGACACAATCCCCTACCCCTCCCCCGATGATGATCCTTTCGCGCACATCTCGGTGATCCACTCGCACCCGCTGTGGCTGGTGAGGATGTGGGCGGATCATCTGGGCCTTGAAGAAACACGCGCGCTGTGTGAGAGCAATAATGAAGTGCCCCCCCTGACGGTCAGGACAAATCGCCTGAAGATCACCCGGACCGACCTGATCGCGCGACTCGAGGAGTCGGGCTGCACGGTGACCCCGACATCCTATGCACCCGACGGGATTATCCTCTCCGACCTGCCGGTACCCGTGGGCAAGATGCCGCCGTACCGGGAGGGACAGCTCCAGATCCAGGACGAGGCATCCCAGATGATCTCTCTCCTGGTGGATCCGCGGCCGGGGGAGGAGGTGCTTGATCTGTGCGCCGGCGTGGGGGTCAAGACGACACACCTCGCCCATCTGATGCGCAACCGGGGCAGGATCGTCGCCATGGATATCGGCCGGAGAAAGGTCGAATCTTCGCAGGATCTCGCCCGCAGGCTGGGCGCGACGATCATTGAGCCGATCGTGCACGATGCGACCAAGGATCCGCCGGGTGACCTGCGCGAACGGTTCGATAAGGTCCTCGTGGATGTCCCCTGCTCGGGGCTGGGGACACTGCGAAGAAACCCGGAGATCCGATGGAATGCCACCCCCGAGACTCTCGGGACATTCCCCCCCCTTCAGCGAGAGATCCTGAACCGTTCGGTTTCCTACTTGAAGAAGGGAGGAGTCGTGGTGTACAGTACCTGTACCATCTCACCCGCGGAGAACGAGGCGGTTATCGGGGGATTTCTGGCCGACAACCCCGACTTTGCGTCCGTCATCTCCACCGCCGTGCCTGCCGAAATGCTGGACGGCCGTGGGATGTTCAGGACATTCCCCCATCGCCACGGGACGGACGGCTTCTTCGGGGCCGCACTTACCAGGAAAGGAGTCTAGACCATGGCACAGCACAGACCGACCCGTGAGGAGGCCCTCGCCCTCCTCCACCAGTACACTGCGAGCGACAGCCTGCTCAAGCATGCCTATGCGGTGGAGGGGGTCATGCGCTACTGCGCACGCAAAAGGGGCGAAGATGAAGACGAGTGGGGGATCATCGGACTCGTTCACGATCTGGATTATGAACAATTTCCCGACCAGCACTGCACCATGACACGGAAGATCCTCGAAGAAAACGGCTGGCCGGACGACTATGTCCGGGCCGTTGTATCGCACGGATGGGGGATCTGCTCAGACGTAAAGCCGGAGAACGTCATGGAAAAGACGCTGTACGCGATCGACGAGCTCACCGGGCTTGTCACGGCAAACGCCATGGTGCGGCCATCTCGAAGCGTCATGGACATGAGCGTCAAATCGGTCAGGAAGAAGTGGAAGTCTCCGGCCTTCGCCGCCGGCGTGGATCGGTCGATCATTCAAAGGGGCGCCGAGATGCTGGGTGTTGAGATCGGTGAGCTGATTGAAGACACTATCAACGGGATGCGCGAGGTTGCCGGTGAGATAGGCCTCAGAGGAGATACTGCAGAGGACATGCCATCCTGAAGGGGGCTCAGAGGATTACTGCATCTTTCTCCTGTCCGGACCGCCGTAGATGCCGCCCGTCCCCCGTATGGGATCGACACCGACAGTGACCCACTTTTCCTCGGAGTAGCGGTAAAACCGCTTGATCTTATGCTCGTGGATCAGCTTATCGAGCACCGTACCGGCTATATAATCGTATGAATTGTCGATATATTTTACCCTGAGATACAGTCCCTGTTCTGGCATGTCATATCACCCCCTTTCACCGAAATAATCGTACCACGGGCCGTGAAAAATTTAAAGCAGGAAAACCATACGGCAGAAATTCCCGGCGGCGGCCTGCGGACGGACCGTGGGGCCGGAGGTGAGCGAATTCCTGAAATAGATTGACTTTATAGCAAAAAAAATATAGCAAGGCCCTTTGAACACATCCTCGGAAGGACGGACAGACATGTTTCTGAAACAGATGCAGGTGGGGCACATGGCGGTATTCGCCTATATCGTGGGAGACAGGGAAAGCGGAGAGGGACTGGTGATCGACCCAGCCGCCGATACTGAGCGCATCCTGTCGGAGGCAGCCGCCGCCGGGCTTACCATCAAATACATCGTCAACACCCACGGCCATGTCGATCACACCTCCGGAAACGCCGACATGAAGGAGCGAACGGGGGCACAGATCATCATCCACAAAGGCGATGCCGACATGCTCGTCTCCACCCCGCCGATGATGCTGCGCATGTTCGGCGCAAAGCCCTCTCCCCCGGCGGACAGGGCCGTGCAGGATGGTGACAGCATTACCGTCGGAACGATCGGGCTGCAGGTCATCCATACCCCCGGTCACTCCCCCGGCGGCATGTCTCTCTATACCCCCGGATACGTCTTCACGGGCGACACCCTCTTTGTCGAGGGCCTGGGGAGGACGGACCTCCCGGGGGGATCGTGGGATACCATGTACGAATCGATCATGAAACGGCTCCTGACCCTTCCCGATGAGACTGTCGTTCTGCCGGGACATAACTACGGGAGGATGCCGACATCCACCATACAAAACGAGCGGATCAACAACCCGTTCCTCAGATAACAAGGAGGGCCTTCCGATGGAGCATAACGCCGTGATCACGACAGACCTCAAGCAGCTGAAGCCCTTCAGCAGGGGCAAGGTACGGGACGTATACGAAGTGGGGGACAGCCTCCTGATCGTCACGACGGATCGGATATCCGCCTTCGACGTGGTTATGACCGATCCCGTCCCCGGGAAGGGGAAGCTCCTGACACAGATGTCCACCTTCTGGTTCCATGAGATGGAGGACATCGTCGCAAACCACCTGATCGCAACCGACGTGAGCGCGTTCCCCGAAGAATGCGCCCCGTATCAGGAGATACTGGAGGGGAGGAGCATGCTGGTCAAAAAGGCGGCCGCCCTCCCGGTGGAGTGCGTGGTACGGGGATACCTCAGCG
>Ga0272441_10006161_pt1 | contig 20302 bp, 18 predicted proteins | sample SSMProp6N_FD_193582 | JGI IMG/M metagenome (GOLD analysis project Ga0272441, IMG submission 193582) | Marine sediment archaeal communities from Little Sippewissett salt marsh, Falmouth, MA, United States - SSM-Prop-6N | ecosystem: Environmental > Aquatic > Marine > Wetlands > Sediment ...
AACTCGGCCCGGCCCAAGATTCCCACGGTAACGAAAATGGCCACCAGGTATACGACGGAAACCACCAGAAAGGAGGCGAACATACTTCGGGGGATCGTTTTCTGGGGCTTGTCGATCTCCTCGGCCACGGCCGCGATTTTGGTCAACCCGCCGAAGGAGACGAAGATCATGCCGGTAACCGTGAAAATCGCCGGCCACCCCTCGGGGGCGAAGGGCGAGTAGTGCTGGGCGTCGACCAGGCGGATGCCCCCGACAACGTAGGCCAGCAGGATGGCCAGGAGGGACAGGACCAACACCACCTGGAAACGTCCGCTCTTCTTCACGCTCAAGATGTTGAGCACCGCAAACAGCAGGGCAAAGGTCACGGCGATCAGCTTTGCCATGTACCCGGGGAACACCGGGACCAGCGGGGCGAGAAAGATACCGATACCCACCAGGGCAAAGGCGCTCTTCAGGCTCAACGAAAACCAGGCGGCCAGGCCTGCGAAGGTTCCGAACAGCGCCCCCAGACTTCTGTGCACGAAGAAGTAATCACCCCCTGATTTGGGCATGGCCGTGGCCAGTTCCGCCTTGGAGAGCATCGCCGGCACCACCAGCAGCGCCGCGATGAAGTAGGACAGCAGGATGGAAGGTCCGGCTACCGGGTAAACCACGGCGGGAAGGACGAACAGCCCGGAGCTGATCATGGCTCCGGTGGAGATGGAAAAAACCTCGAGAAATCCCAGCTTCTTTTTCATCTTCATAGTCGATTTCCGACGGCTATTTTACCATAGAACTCTACAGAAAGTCGGCTGGCAATCTGTGCCTATTTCAGGCACAAACCTCAAGCCGGCTTGGCCAACAGATCGAGCTGGTGCACGATCAGGGACAGGCTGTGGTTTTGCACCTCTTCGAGCCGATCGGCGTGCCACCTGGCTAACAGCTTCGTATCGACATTCGTACCCGAGCCGGCGGCACTATGCCGGCGTGCCTCTACTTCGATCATCGAGAGGATGGCGGTCAGAAAGAGTTTCTGCTCTTCGTTATAGGCGCCCCCTATGGGAAATACGTTCCAATCGCTGGAACCCGTCCCCAAGATCGAGAACCCCCCCTCCAACAATGCTTGGTACAGACGCCGGCCGCTCAAAGCACCTCCGGTCTTCCGTCCTCGGTTTCGCCTTTGCTCCATGGAGCGGTTGTATATGCGGAGCAGCCTCCGCTCAAAGCCCGCGTCCCGGTATTCCGGAATCAGCACGGTGAGCCCGTCGTAGTTCAGGGTCGGATAGAACAAGCCGTCAACCTTCAGCAGCCTGCGAACGACCGCCACGGCGCGTTTGAGGGGCATCAGATCCATGAAGGCATGGGCGGTGATGCAGTCAAAGGGATCGAGCTTGTCGGTTGTTCTTCTATCCAGCAGATCCCCCCGCAGGAATTCGATTCGTACTTCGCTTCCTCCCCTTTTCCCGCAGATCGATCTCACCTCCTCACTCTGCTGTTTTCCCACGGCATTGAATCCAAGATCCCGCAGCATCCGTTCCATGCGATCTACTCCCGCAGCCAGATTCTGCTGCTCCTGGTCCAATCCGACCAGTTGGACCTGACCCGGTAATTCCAGCTCCACGATTCGGCGAAGCATGGCCCCCGTGCCCGTGCCCAGATCAAGAACGCGGAGATCGACGTTGTGCCGCAGATGCTCCAGAAACCGCTTGTAGAGAGAAGCATTCAAACTGGCCGAGTCGATCGCAAACTTGGCCTCCAGATAGGCCGGAAAGTCGAAGCTCGGCTGCGCTGTCTGTTCCAATTCCGCTCACTCCTTTCGAACAATCTCTCTGATGGCCCGCAGGAACCTCTCACCGGTCTGCTGCCAGGTCGGCAGATCCGCGGCCACGGTTCGGGACAGTTCGGCTGTCCGCTCTCTGAAGGATGAGTCTGAGATCAATCGCCGCAGGTGCCCCTGAAAGCTCCCCAGGTCTCCCTCCCCTACCAGCAGCCCCCGGCCGCCGCTCACTTCAGGGATCGCCCCGGAAGCAAAGGCCACGAAGGGGAGTCCCGCACGGATCGCTTCGGCAAGGGAGATCCCGAATCCTTCGTAACAGGAGGGAAAGACAAAAACATCCGCTTCCAAGTACTGCCGGCTCAGGGCACTCCCGGAGAGAACCCCTGTATAGATTATGCGACCCTCCAATGCGAACCGCCGTGCCAGCCTGTCCAAACGCCTCTTGTAGCGGGGATTCACAGCAGCGCCGACGACCCGAAGCTCCCAGCTCAGATCTGCCAGATCGGCGAGCATCCGGATCAGGAGGTCATGCCCCTTGCGGGGGATGATGTTGCCGGTGATGAGCAGACGAACCGCTCTTTCCCGAGCGGTCTGAGCAGGCTCCCTGTTCCCGGTTTCCTCCGCCTCCGCACTCTGATCCAGGGTGTCGCTGCCCGGCGGACAGACGTAGATCCCCGTCTCCGAGCCTACCAGTTCACCCGCCGTACGCCGGGTCGTGTTGCTGTTTACGATGATCCGGTCGCAGTGGCGAAGCAGACTTCGCTCCATCAGGCGGGCGGCTACCTTGAGAACAAAACCGATCCGCTCCTGAATCTTGAGGTGATGCAGGAGCACGACGACAGGCACTCCGGGACGGCGGCGGCGGGAAAGCGGAAGAAATACGGATGGGTGGGTGAGTTCGTCGATGATGATGCAGTCATAATCTCCGGGCGGGGAGCTACCGAACAGGCGCCGCAGGGGAGAGTAGAAAACGTGGAGCGGACAGAGAAGATAGGCGCAGGGTGGGAGTTCGAGGCAATCAACCTCCACCCCCCGCTCTTTCAAGAACTCGACAACCTTCCGGTCGTACAGATATCCGCCGGAGATCTGCTGTAGAGAACCATAGATAACGAACAGTAGCCTCATTCGCTACGAATGAATGTAGGCCGCCCAGGCGGTTTCAGATTCCCAGATCTTCACCTGAAACTCGACAACGGATTCAACGGCAAAGTCGCTACGACTCAAGCTTTGCACAAGGGCCGTATGGATGTACTGGGCCATGTTCTCCACGCTTACCTGCCTGTCTTTGAAGAACTCCAGATCGTTCAACAGTTTTCCCTGGATAGTGTCGATCAGCCGCTGAAGCTCTTCCTCCATTACCGCGATATTCACCGAAAATCCGTGTTCATCCAGAACATGGGTCGCGCAGGTCCACTCCACCACGTATTCGTGCTCATGGGGGAGGGTTTCCTCGCCAAAATCACCGACAAGGAAATGACTCGCCCGGAAGGTATTCTTGATGCCGACTTGATACATCGTTCACTTCTCCTCTACGGTTCCAGTACGATTTGAATGCATTGCTCCGGGTGGTTTTCCAGAAGTTCATACGCCTCCCGGGCCCGGTCCAGCGCAAAGCGGTGAGTTATGTAACGGGATGGCCGGATCTGCTGAAGCAGTTCCAGCACCGTTTGCAGGCGTCTACTCTTATCCCATCTGCCGCTCAGGGCCGGATCGATCCGGGATACCTGACTGCTGCGCAGCTTGAGCCGTTTACGATGGAACGCTCTGCCTAGATCCAGGGTTACCGGCCGGCTGCCGTACCAGGAGGCTTCCACCACGACCGCCTCGAAGGCGAGGTTGTCGATGGCCAATTGCAGCCCCTCCGCCGAAGCGCTGACGTTGATGGCCACATCCGCACCGCGCCCATCCGTGTGTTCGAGAACTTGCTCCCGCAGCTCCGCTCCCGGTTGAAGCGCCACACAACCGATCGCCTCGGAAGCCCGGCGGCGCTGCGGATACGGCTCCACGGTCATCACCTTCCCCACGCCTCCCCGCATTAGGATCTCCGCTGTGAGCAAACCCACGACCCCCTGCCCGATCAACAGCACGCACTCCCCAAAACGGGGATTGGCATCGTGCGCGATCGATAGAGCGGTCTCCATGTTTGCCAGAAAAACAGCGTCGGTGAAATCCATTTGGGAGGGAAGCTCGATCAACTGCTCTGGATCGGCGAAAAACAGATCCTGGTGCGGGTAGAAGGCGAACACTCTGTTGCCGGATTCGGTTTCCCCCGTATTGATGTACCCGTATTTCAACGGATACTCGAGAGTTCCCGCCAGAGCCGTCAGAGAGGCGTCGGCCTCCATCCCTTGGGGCATTTGTCCGCGATATACGAGCATCTCGGTGCCGTGACTGATCCCGATCAGGCGGGAACGGACGAGGACCTGTTCTCCTCCTGGGCGGCAGGGCTCCTCGCGGAGCTCCACAGCCCGGGGAGCGGTGAAGTACAGAGCTCTGGCCTCAAGGTCCATCAAATACCAACTCCCAGACCCGGTCCGATCCCAACCTCCGAACCCGGCTGCACCGGGGCCGCAGCGCCTGAGCCAGGGTCGTGATTCCCAGATCTCCGATCGCCTCCACCCCCTGGCCGATAATCACAGGAGCAGTCACCACCACCATCCTGTGAACCAGTCCCGCCCGCAGAAAGGAGGTGATCACCTGAGCGCCACCCTCGACAAAGATGCTGCGGAATCCCCGGTCGGCCAGGTCCGCAACGACCTGCTCGACTGAAACCCGGCCCCGTTCGTCAGCCTGGACCTGATAGACCTCGATCCCGGCCTGTTCCAGCAGCGCCCGCCGATCTGCCGCCGCATCCGTCCCCTGGCTGTTGCCCGTCAGGATATCCACCACCGCCGCGGCGCCCGCTTCCGGAGTGTCTGGTTGCCCGAGCGTGTACACGATCGTCCGGTAAGTTTTGCAGGTACGAACGATGGTCGACTCGGCGGGAAGACGCAGGTGGGAATCCAGGATCACACGAACCGGGGAGCGGGAGTTGCGTTTGAGGCGGCAGCTCAGCTCCGGGTCGTCCCGGAGAACGGCCCCTATACCGACCAGGATCACCTCATGATCCCGTCTCAGCCGATGTGCCAGGGTGAGGGTCCGGGCACAGGAAATCCACCGCGAGTCCCCAGTGGTGGTAGCGATCCGCCCGTCCACGCTCTGGGCGTAGCTCACCGTTATACGGGGTGAGGGCTTCATTTGCATTCACTATACACAAGCTCATCACGCACTGGCAAGCTTCCCAAGCACATCTCGACCATCGGAAGCGATCTTGCTAAATTTTTTGACCAAAAGGTAACAATGGCCGTATTATATAACCGTTATACTAGAGAATAAGTATAATACTATCTACGGAGGAGATGATGGCAGTCCGCAGAAACAGAGTAGCGACGGCTGATTATCAGCTGGTCGGCGAGACCGAAAAGGTTGCAGAAGGTCCCCCGGCCCATGAGGGAAAAAGACTCAAGGCCGGGGAAATCCAGCTCGTAAGCAAGGCGAAGCTTCCCACTCGCTTCGGGATTTTCACGATCTACGGCTTTCTCGACCATCGAGACGGCAAAGAGCACACCGCCATGGTCCATGGACAGGTCCAAGGCGCCGAATCTTGCCCGGTTCGCATCCATTCGGAGTGCCACACCGGGGACATCTGGTTCTCCCTGCGCTGCGATTGCCGTGAACAGCTGGAGGCGAGTTTGAACTACATAAACAGCCGGGACCGGGGAGTGATCATCTACCTTCGCCAGGAAGGCCGCGGCATCGGCCTACTCAACAAACTCAAGGCCTACGAGCTCCAGGATGAGGGCTTGGACACGGTGGATGCCAACAATCAACTGGGACTTCCCACCGATGCCCGCAGTTACGAAGCGGCCGCAGAGATCATCCGTCTCCTGGACATCAACTCCGTGGCTCTCATCACCAACAATCCCGATAAGATCGAGGGCTTGCAGGAAAACAACATCACCGTGACCGATCGTATACCCGTAATCATACGCTCCAACCTCCACAACAAACGATACCTGCAGACCAAGAAGGAGAGACTGGGTCATCTCCTCGAACCCTGATTCCTGAGAATGCAGGACCAGGCCGGCAGAGTTCGGCGTTACTACAACAAGAACACCTTTTGGATGTTGCTCTTCGGACAAGGCCGGGGAGAAGGGGTGATCCACCGCCCGGTGTGGACAGAAGTGGAGAGATCCCGCAAGGAGGCTCTGCACGCAGTAGAGCGACTGGTCGCAAAAACCGTGCTTGGAGCCGAGCGGACCCCGCGCGCGGAAAACCGGCTCCTGGACCTGGGCTGCGGCGCGGGCGGCTCGGCTCTGTGGCTGGCGGCCCGCTATCCGTTCAGCATCACCGGCATTACGCTAAGCTCCACTCAGGCCCGAAGGGCGCGGAGCCTTGCACGGCGCCGCGAACTGAGCGACCGTTGCCGTTTTTTGGTCGGCGATTTCAACAGGCTCCCGGAAATACGGGGCATCACCGCCGCCTACGCCATAGAATCCTTCAGCCATGGTGAGGATCCGGCAGCCTTTTTCACCGAGATCGGCAACCTGCTGCCCGCCGGAGGCCGGTTGATCCTCTGCGACGATTTCATCGCTGCAGAGGGGCACTCCAAGTCAAAGCAGCGGGAGGCGTATCTGGCCCGCTTCCGAGAGGGCTGGCACCTGCGGAGCCTGATGACGGCTGAGGACGCCCTGCGTGTTGCTGTGCAGAGGGGCTTCATCTTGGTCGAACAAAAGGATCTGACCCCCTATCTCCGGCAAACACCGCGCCTCATCCGAGGGCTGCAGCACCTGGCGGGAAGATCACTGCGCTGGAGCGCGTGGGGCGCGAGCATGGTCGGTGGAAGCGCTCTGCAGATCTGTCAGAAAAACGGCTGGACCGAGTACCTGTTTCTGATCCTGCAAAAGCGATAGACTAACCGGACAAGCGGAGGAATCCAGGAGGTGAGAGACACCGCAGGACACCCCTACCAACGCGGCTTCCACTTCGGAACCGCTGTTCTGGGATTGATCGATCTGCTTATCCTGATCGCCGGATTCTTCCTTATCATGCGTTACCGGGATCCCGGCACCGGCGGTCTCTGGGCTCTGAAGGTGGCGGCGGTCATGGTGTACCAACTTCTGTTTGTGCTGCGAAATCGAAAAGCAATCCTGAGCGGTGACAACCTGGAACACCTGTGGGGCCTGGCCAATTTGACATCCCTGGCCAGAGGCTTGATGATCGCCATCCTGGCCGGCTTTCTGTTCAAGCCGAAACCCTCGGGGATCCTCGGCTGGCTGCCCGCCGCGCTGTACTCGCTTCTGGCAATCTTGGATTTCTTCGACGGATACTGGGCGCGAAGGAGCAATACCCAGACGCGCATGGGGGAGCTCCTGGACCAGGAATACGACGCCCTGGGCATCCTGATCTCGGTGATTTTGGTCATCCAATGGAAACATCTTCCCATAGCCTTCATCTACATCGGGGTGGCGAAGTACGTGTTTGCCGCGGGGATCGCCTGGCGATCATATCGGGGCAAAGCCGTATACCCCCTGCCCCCCAGCTACATGCGCCGGCGCCTGGCGGGTTTCCAGATGGGCATTCTGTCGGTATTTCTCTGGCCCATCGCGCGCCCCCCGGGCACGCTTCTGGCCGAGCTGATCATCGGAGTTCCCCTGCTGCTGGGCTTCATCAGGGACTGGCTGTTGGTAAGCGGTGCTCTGGATCCGGAGGATCCGGACTACCGGAAGGTCAAGGAAATTTTCTACAGAGCGGGGAGGCACTGGCTGCCCCTAATCATCCGGGCTGTCCTGGTGGCCGCGGCGCTGCAGATGGGGCTGACGGCTTTTCAAGGGGCTGCACATCCGGCCGCCTGGATACCCGCCTGGATCTCCCGCCCCGAGCTTGTAACGCTGCCGTACGCCGCGGTGCGGCTGTTGCTCCTGGTGGTGCTCATTGCCGGGCGAATGACCTCCCCCTCGGCCCTGGTGCTTCTCCTACTCGAGGGGTTGCGTATCTTCCTGTCCCGGCTGGACCCCTGGGGGGCGGTGATTGTGAGCGCAGCCTTGCTTCTGTATCTGTTCGGGCCCGGTCCTTTCCGGCTGAACTTCCCCTTTTCGGGACGGATGACTTCCAATCCGAAAGGTTCCTAGAGCGTGAAGAAGCTCAAGTACCTGCTGTGGATTCCCGTCCCGTTCCTGCTCTACTGGGCTTTGAAAGACATCCGCTTCCGGGAGCTGTTCGCAATTCTGGGAAGACTGACGATCCTTCAGATCGGCGTACTGCTGGCTGTGAACCTCGTGTTCGTTCTGATCCTTACCCTTCGCTGGACCGTTATACTGCGGGGATTGGGCGTGCCGGTGAGCCTGTTCCGGCTGTTCACCTACAGACTGGCCGGCTATGCGGTCAGCTATCTGACCCCGGGCCCCCAGTTCGGGGGAGAGCCGCTGCAGATGTATCTGGCAAACAAGCGCAGCAACGTGGGTTATGACGTGGGCTCCGCCTCGATTCTCCTGGACAAGACTTTTGAACTGCTCGGGAATTTCACCTTTTTGGGATTGGCCTCTCTGGCCTTTCTCCCCCTGGGTGTGCTGTCCTCCAGCGGTTTGAGACTCGCCATTCCGCTGCCATCCCTGCTCATAGCCCTGCCCGCGGCCTACCTAACGGCGATTTTTCTCGGCGCCCGTCCTTTATCCTGGTTCTTGAGCCGGCTTCCCGCGGGATTTTTGGCCCGGCCGCGGATTCAGAAAACCGTGACGGTGATCCGCTCCAGCGAAACGAAAATTTTAGCCTACTGCCGCAGACGGGGACGAATCCTTGGTCAGATCCTCCTGTTCTTCCTGCTGGTATGGACGATCAGCCTGGCAGAGATGCGGCTGGTTCTGTACTTCCTAAAGGTGCCGGTGACCTTGAGTGAAACTCTGCTGATTCTGGCAGGAGGGAAGTTTGCCTTCCTCCTGCCCTTTCCCGGTGCCCTGGGGGCCCTGGAATTGACGCAGACGGGCGTGTTCGAGCTCCTCGGCCTCGGTGCGCAGACCGGCATGAGCCTGGTCCTGTACATGCGGGCCCGGGATCTTCTGTTCGCCGCAGCCGGCCTTATCGCCGCGGTCACCAAGCAGGGATTGTGAGGCGGGCTCGATCACCGATTGCGCCCGGGCCGATTCGATGCTACTGTATGGAACATGTCGAAGCCCATGCGCATCCTTGCGATCATCTTTTTCACCCTGAGCTGCGCCCTCGCATCGGCCCAGTCCGCGCAACCCCGGGTGACCGTCCTGCCCTTCGAGGGTATCGGGGTCGACCGGCAGGACGTCCTATCCCTCACGCTCTTCTTCGAGACCGCCCTGCAGAACACCGGGCGCTGCCAGATCATCGAGCAGACCGAGGTCGACAAGATCCTCAAGGCCCATCAATACGTGATGGCCGACTTCAACGATCCTGACAAGGCGGTGAAGATCGGCAAGCTCATTCCCGCTGACCACATCGTTCTGGGCACGGTTGGCACCCTGGGCGGCAGGCACTACATCAACGTCAAGATAATCAACCTGGGCAGTGGCGCCATCGTGGGGGCGCACAATACCACGGCGGAATCGCTGGAGCAGCTGTCCGGGCTTTTGCCTGAGGTGGCGCGGCAGATGATCGGGGCACCCGCATCGCCCCCCTCACAGCCCGTCGCCCCGCCCGCGCCTTCCGGTTCACCGCTGGTCATCCGGGAGGCCACCCTGTTATTCTTCGAGAGCGGGTCCGACATCCCTGCATACGGCCAGCGAACATTCGCCACGGCCTTCGACACCCGCTTCACGCGCTTCATCAACTGGGAGCTCACCCTCCGGTTCGATCAGGTCTCCGCGGAGATGTCCGTCCCCGTGGAAGTGCGCTACCTCCGTTGGGACGATTCCGTGCACACCACGCAGAACATGCAGTTTTACATCGGGGCCGGCTGGGACTGGGGCGCCTGCTGGCAGGGCTATGGAGCCACCACCCCCAACAACTGGCCGCCGGGCACCTACACGGTGGAGGCCTACGTATCCTCCCGGCGGGTGGCCAGCGCCGTCTTCACGGTGCGTTAGGCGCGGCTCCCCGCTCAACTTACTTAAATACGATCGAGTCGTCGGCCTTTACAGCGGCCATCCTTGTCTCGCCTTCGCTCGGATCCTGGCACCCCTCGGCCACGTCTGCCGGGTCGGTGGTGTACCCCTCGGTGAAAACGTATTTGGTCCCGTCAACGGTAAACTCGATCCAGTAGTCCGGCTCCGCCCCGCCGAGGTTGCAGCCGGCGAGCAGCACTAACAATCCCAGAAGCACAACCCCCGGCAGGACTCCGTTTTTTCCAATTTCATGTTGTCCCCCTCAAGATGCTAATCTGCAGAGCTTAAGCGGCTACCGTTCTACGATCTCCACCCTTCTATTCTTGGCCGCCCCTTCCTCGGTGTTGTTCGACGCTACCGGACAGAGCGCCCCGACGCCGTAGGCCTCCAGCTGATTCCCGGCGACGCCGTATTTGGAAACAAGCTCATTCATGACAGCCTTGGCCCTCTCTCGCGAGAGCTTCATGCCGGAATCGAAATCTCCCACTCCGGCTGCGTGACCGACCACGATAAACTGCTGATCGGCGTTGGCTTTCAAGAAATCGGCGACAATTGCCAAAGCTTCCGCGGATTCCGGCAGGATGTCCGCCTTATCCGCACTGAAACGAATATCATAGATGGCGATATGGCCCGTTGCAGAAATATCTTCCGAGATATTCGTTGCGGAAACCAAACCGGTTTCTACCGCCTCCACCTCGATGATATCCTGAGTAATCAGCGTATAGTTCTCGTCCACAATGGCATAAATCGCAGCATAAATGTTTTTGCCGCTGTCACGGCCTCGGGCGGCAATAAAACAGTGGTTGTTGTTCCACGTGGGGAAGTATAAACCCATACCGAATTTCCCGTTGTTCAAACCGTTATAATAGCCGCCTGCCTCATAGTATTTGTCGTTCCAGGTATGGGGGCGGTCGCTGACACCGAGCTGATCATTCGCAATAGCGATCAACACTTCAAAACCGGCTTTTTTGAAAGCCGCCTTGTAGTTATGCAGAACAAACTCGGAATTGTTGTCAGGCGAAACACTATACTGTGTGCGGATTACCTTGCCCTCCAGAGACATGGGGCCATCCCAGTCGATAGTTCCCTTGTCACTAACAGGCAACCGATAAGCGCCCCACTTCGTCTCTTTGTAGAACTCAATAACCGAACCATCAAAACGGGACAGCAGGGGATAATCCTTGCTGTTTTCAATGTCCGTTGCTCTTTGCGCGTAGACCGGCGACAGAAACAACAGTGTGCCGAGAATCAAGACCAGACTTAAGTTTTTCACACTGTAACTCCTTGGATGTATTATACGTTGGCGGTATTGTAGCTGAATAAAGGAATAAAGCAAGTTTGCGAGTCGAATTATATATAGTCTATAGACAAAGAAGCTATCAAGTTATGGCATTTCCCATAAACGGAGCAAGGCCGGCTCGGCGGATCCGAAGCTTTCCAGCAGGCTCGGCAGAAAGGTCTCCAGCCCATCGTGGGGAAGCTCCTGTCTGGGGATCAACCCCTCGGTGTAGCCCCTGTCCAGAAAGGGGGAAAGGAAATCGGCCCGCCTGCTGATCACGTGCAGCGGCACGGAGCGGGACTTGTTCTTGCCGGTGATGCCGCTGTAGGGCTGGTGATCGCCGACCACGATGACCAGGGCATCCCCCTCCACGAAGTTGCTCAGGTACTCGCGAATGAGTTTCAGCTCATAGGCCATGGCCGCCACATAGCCTTCGGCTCCGGCTGTCTGGTTTCCGGCTTTGATGGGAAGCACTTCCACCGAATCCTCCCGGTGATAGATGCTCCCGTCTCCGATCTGGGACCAGTCCTCGAAGAGTTTTGGAATCATATTGAAGGGGTAGTGGCTGGAGATCATCACGTACTGGATAAAAAGCGGTCGGTCGGCATCCAGCACCTCGTTTCGATGAATGAAATCCAGAACGTACTGGTCGGTCATGGGCGCCCACTTCAGATTCGGACCGGCGTAGTCGAAATCCTTGTAGTAGTACTTCCGCTCGAAGCGGTAGAACTCCCCCTCCGGCCAGGCGTAGGTGGTTGCGGGCATGGCCACCACGGTCCGGTAGCCGATCTCATTGAAGAACTGGGCGATGGGTTTGACATCAGAATCGTGCAGCAATTCGTAAGCCGCTTCGTTTTCGATACGAATCCCCGTGGCCAAGGTGGAATCAGCCAGCCAGGAGTTACCGCCGAAGGCGGGGGAATCCAGGAAGGTGGAGGCAATTCCGAATCCCGCCTGGATGAGCCGGTCCTGGAACGCCTGAAGCTTCGGTTCGATCAGGTTGAAGTGCACCGGCTCGGAGTAGAGGGTATAGCCGTAGGATTCGACGATGAACAGATACACGTCCGCCCCTTGAAGTCCCTCCAACGGACGCATCACCCGGCTTGAGTCCTGGACCTGCCTGCTGAAAGCCTTCTGCTGCTCCTCAACGAATTGCTCCTTTTTCGCAATCTTTACCGCTTCTTCAGCCATGCGTGGCAGCGCAGTATTGGCGGTAAAACCAACCGGACCGGCCAGATCCAGCACCAGCAGCACAATCAGCAGAAGCAAAAAACCGTACCGTACGATCCGATTCTGAAATCCCTGCCTCAGATAGTGAAATCCCGCGTACAATCCGATACCCAATCCACCCAGTCCGGCGATCAGCAGGATCAGGCCGGGATAGAACAGCCAGGCGGGCATCGTATCCCGCATCAGGGCGTAGAGGTCCGGTAGATAGGTGATATCGGTGAACAGCTCGAAGGGCCGGTTGAAGAACAGGGGGATCAAGGCATCCGCAGCTTGAAAGCTCAGGACGGTCACACCCAGGAGTGCCAGCACACCCGCCAAAACGGGAAAACCGGGAAGAGCCGTCCAGGCGTACAGGCAGACCGCCAAGGCGAGCAGCGCCGCATCCAGGGAGGGAGAGAACAGTCGGCCCGCCCATCCCGCGCCTTGAGCCAGGCTGGGAAGGCGAAACAGCAGGCTCAGCAAGATAAGGATAGCCGGAACCAGCCAGTAGGCTTTCCCGGCTTCAGTGTTTGCACCTTTCACAGAACAAGGGTAGCCATATTCGGACCCGGATTCAAGAAAAATCCCGGCCGGTTGACTGTACGGCGGCGCGACTCCACGCTTCATCGACTTCTCTTCTGCGGTACCTTGGTATACAATCTATGATAAGGAAACGAACATGGAGCGAATCGTAATTTATACAGATACCCTTGAAGTCGAAACCGTCAAACCCGCCCTGGGAGACGTTGAGATCCTCCGTGTGGCCAGCGCCACTGAATTGGCCAGGGCTATCGTGGAACGCAGCCGGGTGATTGCCTTGATCATCGAAAAGGCGTACATCGATGAAACCTTCCAGCGTCTTCTTTCATCGATCAAGAAGAGCTTTCCGATTTTAAGGATCTGTCTGATCTCGGATTCTGCGGCGCAGCGGGATTCGAACGATCCTGCGACCATTGACTGCAGCATCCCCTCTGACGGGGAGCGCCTGGTTGAGGAGTTGAAAACCTTCCTCTCCGGCATCGATGTAACGGAAAGACGGGATCGTCCCCGCTTCGATTGGCCCCTCCAGGGCAGCCTTTCAGCGGACGGAAACAGCTGGCAGACTCATAACCTCTGGGCGCTGAGTGCTGACGGGGCATTCCTGGAAAGCATAGCCGATGCTCCGAGCAAGGGCAGCAAAGCAACCCTCAAGGTGAGCTTTCAAAACTCCCGCATGGCAACCGAGTGCGAGGTGCTGGACCGGCGTCCCCCTTCTCTCAGGCTCCCGGCGGGTTTCGCCGTACGTTTCACTCGATTGAGTGAGGACTCTATTGGGTTGATCGAGAGGATTGTTAAGGACGCCCTGGTGCAAACCCTGCTGGAACCGGACTCAGAACCGGAGATCCCCACATTAGGCGAGGAGGATCTGTCCATCCCGGGTTTCGAGTTGTTTTAGCCGGGGCGGTCTTGGCCCAGTAGCCCACCGTGCCTAGCCGCCGAGCGCGCCCTACTTCATGCTCAGATTGAACACCCCATCCCAGGAGGCGGGGGGCGGTTTCTTCTGAAAGCCCTGACAACGTTTGGTGAACACCTCCGAGGGCCCGTCACCGGGCAGGATCTTCAGAGTCTTGCGGAACTCGGCGATGGCCGCATCCCAATCGCGAGCCTCGAACAGATCCAGCCCCTTGTGGAACAGCTCGATCGCCTCCAGGGTCTTGGCATCGGTAGTCGCTCGTTCGTCGATCAGCTCGTACAGACGGACCGGTTCCTTGATGTTGACTACCCGTACCCGGTCCATCTTCCGTACAGTAAAATCCGATCCGGCCTTGTTGTAGGTTTCCTCGCTGATCAGGGTCCAGGTCCCGTACTGCTTGTTGACCCCTTCCAGGCGGGAGGCCAGGTTCACCGAGTTGCCCATGATCGTGTAGTCCATCTTCTGCTTGGTTCCCATGTTGCCGACAACCATCTCTCCGGTATTGATGCCGATGCGGGTGTAGACCTCTGAGGGGCTCAACTTGTTGTTCACAAAGTGCTCGTTCAGATGCTGCTCGATCTTCTTCATGCGCACCGCCGCCCGGCAGGCCCGGGCCGGATGATCCTCATACGGAACCGGAGCGCCGAAGAAAGCGATGATCGCATCCCCCTCGTACTTGTCGATCGTGCCCCGCAAATCGAGGATGATGTTGCTCATCTCGGTGAGATAGGCATTGAGCAGAGCGACCAGATCGGTGGGATCGAGCTTCTCCGAGATACTTGAGAATCCCTGGACATCGGTGAACATCGCGGTCAGGTACTTCTTTTCCCCCCCAAGATCCAGCTTGTCCGGGTCGGCGACCAGCTCGTTGATCACGTCGGTGGACAGGTAGTGGGAGAAGGCATTGCGGATGAAACTCTTCTCCTGCTCAAGCAGCAGGAACTTGACAAGGATTACGGCTGCAAGAGTGAAAAAAATGGTCAGCACCGGAGTGAGCAGATACAGATACCAGCCTGTGAACAGGAAAAATGCAGCCCCGGCGGCGATGATCACGAGTAAAAAACCGAGTCCGATGAGGATCGACAGCAGGGGATTCAGCTTGCGGATCACGAAAGCGATGACCAGGGCCAGTATCGCTCCTAAAGCAGCCCCGTACCACCAGGGCAGCTCGTCCAGAAAGCGCTCCTGTAGAATCGTGTTGACAAGGGAGGCGTGGGTGCCCACGTTCATGTACTCCTCTTCGAAGGGATTGACTCCGATATCGGTTGTGGAAGTTCCGGTCCAGCCGATGATGCAAAACGCCCCCGGAATCATCTCCTTCAGGGTTCCCCGCACCTTGGCCAGCTCAGTCGACAGATCCCGAGTCGAAGAGAACACAGTGGGCACCTGCTGGCCGATTTCCCGGTAGGCAGCCTTGTCCTGTTCCGGGATCTCCTCGCTGGCCAGCAATGCTTCCACCTGATCCAGGATCTGCTGTTCCGCAGCTCCGCTCAGATACTGGCCAATGGCCTGGAAGAAGGTCTCCCGAACCTCCCGATAGTCGGCCATCAAGGCGGGATCGCCTCCCTGAAGCACCTCTTGCAGAATGCTGTCGGCGTAGCTGTGGGCATCGAGCAGTGCGAAGTCTCCCTCGAAGTAAGACAGGTATCCGGCCTGATCCATGATCTTGAGGTTGTACATCAGGTCTTCTTCCAGCCTCTTGTGCCGCACCAGGGTGTAGTAGCCGAGGTGCCGAAAGCTCTCCAGATACTCCGCCTTGGGCCAGTTGATAAGGAATCGGTACTTATCGGTCATCGGGATAATGATGTCCTTGCGCAGGTTTTCGCCGACCTCGGCATCCCGTAGCACGATCTGTCGGTTCCGCAGCTCAACTGTCGGGTTGCCGAGCCAGTCGAGCAGCGGTGAGAAGGCCAGTTGGGCGAAGTAGTGCCCGTCGTATTCCTTGACCAATTCAATCCGCCGGCGCACACCGTCACCATCTACAACCACGTTGGGGAATCCCGCCCCATCCGCTCCCTGAAGAACAGGCAGAATCGCCGGGCGAATATCCACCGCAGAAAGCGAAGGATCGGAAACGAAATCCTCTGCGGGCTGGATCTGCTTGCGGGCGATATTCTCCAGTACGTAGTTGCGAAGCTCATTCGATATGACATCCTCCGCTTCCGGAAGCATGTTGACGGTGAAGTAGGCTTTGCCGAACAAGCGAGCCGCCTGGCCCAGGTAAGCATCGTTGTCCCTGGAGATCTCCCGTACCTTGTTCAGGAGAATGTCCCGGGACATATCGGTCAGCCCGGTCAGATCCTGTACGTAATCCTCGGCATCCCGCAGGGAGATCATTCCACTCTGCAGGGCCAGAAACAGATCCTGGATGTTCTGGCTGATAACGGCGAACTCTTGAACGAAGATCTCGGGGATCTCATCGTTGAGGAAAGCGACATTGACCCCCCGCGGACTCTGCTCAGTGTACTCGATGTCGAATACGGTGTAGGCCGCCTGGAACTCCTTCAACAGGATGAGACCGTCCGCCATGATATCCCGACTCCACGGGAACTGCCCCACCTGCGCAATGGCCGTATCGTCGATGTCGAGGAACAGCAGAGATTCATCCTCCGGTACCGCGGGTTTCACGTGTAGAAGCAGATCATAGACGCTGCGCTCCAACCCCGTGTAAAAATCGAGCTGGTTCAGGGCCGCAAACGCGCCTGCTACCAGTAGAGGTATCAGAATGACGAGCCAGATTCGATTCATGGTAGGCGAGCTCCTTTCCGGACCAGGGTGGTTTCAGACTGTCCAGTCTGGCTGTTGCGGCAGATTGCCCTGTTCAACCACCGAATTCTTCGATGGACCGCTTGGGGGAAAGTATACTATACTTGCTTTCTAAGTAAAACGATAAGAGTTACGGGAGGAGGGAGTATTCAATGGGGAAAACCTTCACTCTTTTACTGGCAGTTACCCTGCTGGCCGCCGCCGGGTGCCTCTGGGGGCAATCCAATGAGCTTCTCGACACTCTGTTTGATGAGCCTGCGACGACTCTAGGGCAAGCCGCCTACCTGGTTCTGACAGCATCCGGGCGTATTCCGGATGATTCCTCTCCTGCTGATGCCGCGGCGTCCCTGGCCGGGCAGGGGTGGAACGTTCCGGAACGCATCGCGGATGAGCCTCTGACCCTTGGCGAGTACTCGCACCTGCTGATGCAGGCCTTCGAACTGAAGGGCGGGGTGATGTACCGCATCGTTCCCGGACCCCGCTACGCCGGCAGAGAGCTCGCCTATCTGGAGCTCATTAAAGGTGACACCAGCCCCTACCGGACCTTCAGCGGAGAGGAGGCGATCGGCATCCTCGGCCGCCTCATGGAGTGGAAGGAGGAGCAGTCGTGAAAGTGAAAACTCTCATCCTCAGCCTGATCCTGGTAACCGCCCTCGTGGCGGGAGCGTTCGCTTTCGACTGGGGCGGCACGGTAGACAGCTCCGCATCCATTACCTACATGAAAAGCGACCAGTGGCTCATAGAGGTCAAGCCGGCCCTCTGGTTTACCTCGCCTATCGGATCGTCCCTGGAATTCACCGCCCAGGGCAGCTACACGCTTTCCTACACCAGCCCGGATACGACCGAACATATCTTTGATATCGACCTGCTGCATCTTCAGGGTGCGTTCCTGCTCGGGCCGGCTCAGTCTAGTCAGTTAACCTTCCGAACAGGCCGTTTCAAAATCTCCGATATGACGGGATTCGTTCTCGATGACAACATCGATGGCATCGAGCTGGGCTGGTTGACCCGGGTGTCCAACACCATCGTTTCGGCAGGATACACAGGGCTGCAGCTGGATCCGGTTTCGACCATCAGTATTTCACAAGCTGACGAGACCGACGGTGATCGATGGGCTCCACCTCGCCTCATCGGATCGCTCCAGGCTCAGTTTCCCGAAATCTTTGTTCGTCAGGACCTGCTTGCTTCACTGATGTTTCAGCAGGATCTGCGCCCGGAAGGTTCGAAAATCAGCACTCAGTACTTCGGATTGGGAATCGGGGGACCGCTAGCCTCCTCCCTCTATCACAGTACCTTCGCCTATCTGGGCACAGGAACTGCTCTGGCTGACCCTGTACTGTCTTTCCTATCCGGCGTCACACTCCGCTACTTCATCGAGGAAGCCCTGACCTCTAAGATCGAGCTCAATCTACTGTTTTCCAGCGGGGATGAGGATTTCCTGGACGTGCCTGAAGGATACTACGAAGGAAACACCCTGGATCGAGCCAATGTTTTCGTGCCCATCTCCAGACAGCAGCTGGCCGTGGCCTTCTCTCCCCGTCTGGGCAACCTGGCAATCCTGGATGCCGGATATTCTCTCAAGCCGGCAGAGAACCTCCAGACCTCGTTGAAGGGAATCCTCTTTTTGCGGCCCACGACCGGACCGATCATGGATCAACGCTTAGTCGATCCCGCTTCCGACAGCAAATACCTGGGCACCGAAATCGACGGTACTGTCAATTTTCGTCCGTTCTCGGATCTCGGAGCATCCCTGGCCCTGGGTGTGTTCCTGCCGATGGGCGGAGCGCTCACGGAACAGGATGTCCTGTTTAAAGGACAGCTCGAGATATCCTTTAGTTTCTGAGCTATATTTATGAACGGGGTGACATCATGAAGAAGATAGGAATCATTCTCATTTTAATAAGTTTTGCAATTATACCGTTGTTTGCGCAGAGCTCTGCGGTAATCAAGGAAGCTACGGGGAAGGTAGAGGTACAAGCCCCGGGCGGACGCTGGGAAAGCGCCACAGTCGGCATGAGCATCTCTCGGGGGACTACGATTTCCACGGGTTTCGGTTCAAGGGCCTTGCTTGATCTTGGGAATGCGGTGCTGAATGTCCAGCCGCTGACCCGCCTGCGTCTGGAGGAGCTCATCCAGAAAGAGGGAACTGTTCAGACCGACCTCTTCCTCCGGGTAGGCAAGGTAAAGGCAGAGGTGAAGTCCGCGGCCGGGCTCCAGCAGGACTTCAAGCTCCGCAGCCCGGTGTCCACAGCAGCGGTTCGTGGAACGGAGTTCGACTACAGCGGTTATGACATCGTAGTGATGAACGGCGAGGTCATCTATCAGACCTCCCGGGGTCAACAACGTTCCTACTCATCAGGAGAAGGAGGCGGTGACAAGGGTGACGGCACCGCGAACAGCGGCGGGGATTCGAAAAACCAGGGTTCCGGCATCAATCCTTATACGGCCGGACCCGGCGGTGAATCCGGGAGTCGGCTTCCTGGAGATGCCGGTCTGGACCTGACCGGCAGCATCACTGTTATTATACCCCCGATAGACTAGGAGGCAGGATATGAAGAGAGCAGTTCTATTCATCGCGTTGGCAATATCAGTCATGTTCCTTGTCTCCTGCTACTGGATAAGCGGTCTCAATTCCGCAAGCGTGCGACTCGACCTGTCCGGCCTTGCAGATAAAGGCATCGGCGACCGATACGCCCGCATCTGGTTAGTATCGAATGACAAGATCTTCCCACTGGGTGAGGACAAGGACTACATCCAAAAGCTGATTCCCGGGTGGGAAGAAGTGACGGTTACTCTGGAAGATGTTCCCGCCGGAATAACTTACCGGGTGTGGGTTTCGGTTGTAATTCAAGAGGTGGACGGATTTTCCACCTACGTTTGGGCGGAATCCGCCGAGTTCCCCCTGTCTCCCGGAGATGAAGCTGCCGTAGCTTTCACCACTGAAAAATTGTATGAATCCCAAGGAATGATATTCTCTCCCGTTATCGATACGGATGCGGATTTGACGAAATTGGCCGGGGGTCTCAAGGATGTGGAGGTATATTCGGGAAATGTCTATGTCACCGACGGGTCGAAACTGTACGAAATAACCTCATTCAACACCACTCCCGGTGTTGTGTCTCTGGATGCTCCCGCAAACCAGGCTATCAATTCCGTCTCTAGAGGAGCTGTAGACTATATGATGACTGCCCTGGTTTTGGATACAAATACCGATATCGTGCCCTACAACGGGGATCTCGGATACAATCCCCCTATAACGACCAATTTGAGCCCCGTGTCGGTTCTGGATTCCGCTTCCGGCGACTACTCGGGAGGTAAAGTTCTTCTTTTCCGGAAGGCGGAAGGCTGGGGCGGCACCTACGTGGATGTGAATGCTTCCGATCCCGCTGCCTGGAAATGGCTCAATCGCAGCAGCGGCAAGGTATACGATCTGGTAATGTCGCAAAACTTTTCGGGCTTCTCCTATTTCGCTAATGAGACCGGGGCTTTCCGCTTCTCAGGCGATTATCTATCCACTTTGTTTTTCGGAGGGTCTCCGAATCTTGACGACTATACAGTCGGCTTCCAGGCACCGGAGCCGATCCTCTCCTTGGGTCTGATCAACCCGGATGGTGAAATCCTGCTGATGGGGACAGAGGATGGTGTGTATAGCGCTTGGCCGACAGGCGAACCCGATGTAATCGGTACACCTTCAATCGAAAACGGAACCGAAGGATATCGAATAAATAAAATAG
>Ga0272441_10006162_pt1 | contig 20299 bp, 26 predicted proteins | sample SSMProp6N_FD_193582 | JGI IMG/M metagenome (GOLD analysis project Ga0272441, IMG submission 193582) | Marine sediment archaeal communities from Little Sippewissett salt marsh, Falmouth, MA, United States - SSM-Prop-6N | ecosystem: Environmental > Aquatic > Marine > Wetlands > Sediment ...
ATATTCTTCTCTTTCAAAATAAAAGCTGCAAAGAAAGATTTAAAAAAGTAGGTTTTGATGGAGAAAAATATATAGGAAAATCTATAAGAGATTCAGAGTTCTGTAAACCAATTGCAATGGATTGTAGTAAGTGTCCAGTTCAATTAGCTATGGATACAAAAGAAGTCCACACAATTGATTACAAAAGTTTTGTCACAGGAATAACTTATAAAATGATTTGTATCCCTTTAGTATTTGACGGTGTTTCAGGAGTACTTGCAATATTGAGTGATAAGAATGGTGAATGAGTTTGATAATTGGGACATGAAGCAAGCTGAGTGGAGAGGTTATACTCTCAGAGCTCTTGAGGATATGAACACAGAGATAAAAGGTCTCAAAAAACAATTTAATAGAATGGAAGAAAAGATAGATAAAGTTAATAGAAGATTAACTAATACCCAAATAAAACTAGCTACTTTAGCTGGTACAGTATCTATCTTAGTAACCTTACTAACTACTGTAATATTAAATGGATTGATGTCATAATGTCATTTAAAGAAATAAGAGAAGCATTAATATACAATGGTCAAGTATATCAATTAATGCAATCTAAAGAAGAAAAAGTAGAAGAGCATAAGATACCTTTTAAGTTAAGAGGTAATATAGAAATAATAAATAAAGCTGATGAACCCGATGGAGATAAGATAATTGCTGGATATGCAAATGTAACTATAGTAGATGATTCAGAACAATTCATTCCAGTAGAAACATTACAAGAGGGAATAAAAAGTTTATTAAGTGATCCTCATTACTCTAATTTAATGATTATGCATGGAAATATCCAGATAGGTAAGATAATATCTGAATATAAAGAATTAAAGACCCATGTTGATGATAAGGGACTATTTATAGTCTGTCAATTAAGAAATGATTTGAAGATAGCCACAGAAATATGGCAACAAATTTTAGATGATAATATTAAAGGATTTTCTATAGGATGTGAAGTATTAGAAGACCATGACGAATGTAATGAAGAAAGATGTGTAACTGTACTAGATCGGATAAATATATTTGAAGTATCTATATGTGAGTCTCCAGTAAACAAGGAGTCGGGCTTTAAAGTCATAACAAAATCTGAGTTTAACAGCCTTTATCCGAAGGATTGTATGTCAAAATGTAATAATACAAACATTGGTGAAAATATGGCTAAGAAAAAAGTCGAGACCAAATCAGAAGACATAAAAGATGAAGAGATTAAAGAAAAATCTGAAGACAAAGAAACTAAAGAAACACCAGAACCAGTCGAAGAAACAAAATCAGAACCTGAGCCAGAACCTGTAAAGGAATCTGAAACAGTAACTGAAGAAAAAGAAGATACGCCAGAACCAGAGGTAGAAGAGAAATCTGTCACAGAGAGACTCAATGACATCGATAGCAAGATAGAGGAATTATCTAATATAATTTCAGCTCTAATACCAGACACTGAGGAAAAAGAGGATGTCCCTCCAGAAGATGAGGATGACGAAGCTCCTCCAGAGGACTACGAAGATGAAGTACCTCCAGAATCAGATGAATGGTCAGAAGACAAACCAAAACCAGAGGAAACTGTAGAAGAGAAAACCAAAGAAGAAGAAACACCTACAGAAGTAAAAGAAGAACCTAAAAGTGATTTTGATGAAATCAAAAAATCTATAGATTCTATCTTAGAAAAACTCAATGAATATACAAAAGGTGAAGACTTCAAATCTGAATTAAAAGCTAGAGACGATATTATAAATTCTTTATCAAAGAAAATTGAGATAATTACCAAAGCTAGAAAGGAGAAAGCAGAGCCAAAAACTGTTCAAGCCAAGGATGATAATATTCAAGTAGAAAGTGATATTGTTATTCATAGAGGAATGGTATATCATCGTTAATGTTAGATGTACTTAACAATGTTATAATATAAGGAAAGTGAATAAAATGACTTATACCGCACCAACAGACGATATTATGTATCAAGGCCGACCTGATATGCTAGGTTTTACTGCGTCAGGTACTATCAACGAAGGTCAATGTTGCATGGCAGTTGGCACATTACAGGCAATTGCTGCAACAGAAGACGTAGATAAGTTTATCGGAGTAGCTGTCTATAAAAAGACAGATGGAGAAAAGATAGCTTTAGCAGGCCCAGGTACAATAGTAAGAGTCGTAGCTAGTGGAACAGTTTCATCTGCAGATGATGTTTTCTGTGGTTCTGAAGGTAAAGTTTACAATGCTGGAACTGCAGCTAACAAGATTGGAGTAGCTTTGGAAGATGCTGATGGTACAACTAGTGTCGTAAGAGTTCTATTAATGTAATCTCTTAATAGTAGAATAAATATGTTATATGTTTGTTTAAATGTTTAATAATAGAAAAGGAAAAGTGTCATTATGAGTAAGTTAACCGCACTCTTAAAATATGGTCATGCAGGAACAGCAGACAAGAAAAAGATGCTAGGCTCAAAAGGGTTTGAGAACGATGTAGGGAAAGAACTACACACTCTTTTACAATCAGAGGCAACAGCAATAAGCGATTCAACATTAGTGCAGGAAGAAGTATATAAAACAGTAGTTGAAGGTGCTGAACCCTTTAAATGTATGAGAGAGGTTAATCCTATAGTTAATGTAGATTCCTACTCCTTAAGAATTGTAACTGGAGAGACTGGAACATACGCTGAAAAAGTTGCAGAAGGACAAGCAATTACTCTAGATACCCAAACTTATTCCAAAACAGACATTACCATAGATAAATATGGTACACGTCCATTAATTACTAATGAATTAATAGAGGATTCTCTATTTGACGTAGTCGAATTGGAACTTAAGAAAGCAGGTGCTAGATTAGAAAACGGTTTAAACCGAGTAGTCCTTGCAGCAATCTTAGCAGGTGTCACTACAAGCACTCTTAATCCAGCAGGCTCACATATTGCAGTATCTGATATTGCACAAGCAGCAGCTAAAGTTAAGAAACAAAACTATCTCCCTGATACACTCGTAACTCACCCAACAGCAGAAGGATACTTATTACAAGATTCAAATCTTGCTTACGTATCTTATGCAGGTCAATCAAACTCATTAACAGCAGGAACAGTTCCTAAATTAATGGGATTGACACCATACACCTGTACTGCTACAGATGCAGCCTCCCCAACATGGGACGATACAACTGCAGCTTCAGATGTAACTGCATTAGTCTTCTCAAAGAATGATCTTGGTATGCTAGGAATGAGACGAGATCTTGCAGTAGAGCAATATGAAGACCCAATACATGACCTAGTCGGTATCTCATGTACAATGAGATTCGGATATGGAGTCATAAACGAGACTTCAGCATGTAAAATCTACCATAAGTAAAATTAGAGAAGAGATATTCATTATCTCTTTTTTCTTTTTATTATGTATGTATTAATGTTTAATTATAAAAAGAGGTTGGAATATGCCAGGAAGTAAATTACCGATACTGACCATAACCAATAAGCAATATTGGCGTGATGACGGTCTCTATATCTATTCATCCGCAGACGGACAATTAGATGTAGTCGCTGACACTACGTTCAAAGTAGCTGCTCCAACAATTGATTTAACATCGACAACTACACTTAAAAGTACAAACAATGCAGCAACATCAGGAAGTTATGCTGCAACCAAATGGAAAAGTCTTGCATCAAGTAATGCAGTTGGTTATCTAAAATGGTCTGTAGGTTCAGTAGCAGGCTATATACCAGTATTTAGCTCTAACTGTATAATATAGGTGTAATACATGGGTGATACACAGCTAGATAAGACTAAATGGAGAAAGATAATAATCCTCACAGACGGATTAAAATGGGAGGTAGATGCAGAAAATAGCAATACCTCCATGTTAGAATTAAAAGAGATCTGTAGAGAACTTCTAGAGAAGTTTGATGTTAATAAATAATAGGTTATAAAATGTTACACGGAAAAGGAGATCAACTTATACTTAGTAAGAAGTATGAAGAAGATAGGAATAAAAGATTAGAAGATATATCTAAATATCCAGATTCAGATATTACATATTATGAAATAACTGGCTCAGAAGGTGGTAGAAGTACCTATGATAAAACTTACCAAATATGGCAATATCCTTTTCCAGAAGATCCTTCAATTAGAAGTAAACAAAAGATTGATATAAGATCTGATAAAGCAGTAGGAGATTAATAGTATGCCTTATAAAAATCCAGAAGATGCTAAGAAAAATAAAAGAAAATATTATCTAGAGAATAAAGATAAATTAAAAGAAAAATCTAGACAATATTACTATGAAAATAGGAACAAAATTATAGCTAATGTGAAAAAATATCAAGAAGAACATAAAGAAGAAAGAGAAAAATATTTTAAGGAATGGTGTAAAATGAATAAAAGAGAATCTGATAAGAGATATTTATCTACTGAAAAAGGTAAATTAGCTCATAGAAAAGCTAATGCAAAGAGGAAGAGAAATTTAAAATTTGAACCTCTATTTGCAAATCCATTTCCAAATGATATTGATATGGATTATCATCACATAAATAATTTAATAACTATTCCTATTCCAAGGAAATTACACCGATTGAACTATGGTAATAATCATAGGGAAAAATGTAATGAACTAATAATGGATTTATATGGTATAAACATAGATAATATATTAAGAGGAGATTAAATGACAGATTATGTACCGTCTATAGTAACGGAGAAGGATATCCGCAATTTTTTCACACCTCCTTTAGATTATGACGATATAACTAAAGCAGAGATTCTTATTAAAATAGAATCTGTGGAAGATTATATCAATGCAGTATATGGTTTAACAAATGCATCTGATGCAAGAATACCTGCATTATTATTAATAGCAGCTAAAATCATACAAAGCCCATCTCTAGCCAGAAAATATTATACTTTATCTGAAGAACAACTTGGTGATTATAGATATGTAATGGCTCAACCAATTTCCAGAAGTACAGATGTTCAGTCATCTCCATTTGTTATATCTAAAACATGGGAAAGAATGGCTCTAGAGATATTAGATGCTAGATCCCAAAAGAAATGGACAATATATAAAGCTAACGATTAAAATGACTTATCATCCAGGTCCCTCATATCCAGACAATTGGAATAAGATTAGATGGGCCATCTTTAATAAATGTGGATATAGATGTCAAAGATGTGGAAGGTACTCAAGAGGTAATCTCCACCTCCATCATATAAGACCTATAGGTAGAGGTGGAACTCATGATACAGGTAATCTAGTACCTTTATGTTCTCAATGTCATTACGAAGTCCATAGAGATAATGATAGAAGGTGGCTTAAATGAGTTATGATTCATTACTAATACATAGTGTATATTTGAACTCTGAAGCATCATCTCAGAATGATCTAGGTGAGTGGACTGTAACATACACTCAAGGAACAACTGCATATGATTGTAGATATAGTCCAATAAAAGCTGAGGAAGTAACTCAATTACCTGGAGATTATAATGACGTAAGATATAAATGCTTCTGTAAGTCTAGTAATACTATAACTAGAGGAATGAAAGTTAGTGATGGAAATCATGACTATAGAGTAAAGGAAGTAATCATAGATTCATCTGGTCATCATAAAACAGCATATCTGGTGATGTTATGATAACATTTAAATTAAAAGGTCAAAAGAAAGTAAATGCCAATATAAATAAATGGATTATAAGAAATAGTAATGCAGTTAAAAGAGGTTTAACTAAATCTGCAAATAACTTAAATCAATTAGCTATGGAAAATTTAAATAAAAAGATAGGTCATGGTTATACAGGGATAGCATGGGGGCATTCAAATCAACAACCAATAGAAGATTCAAAGTTTATATCCCAACCAGCAAGTGAAGGAGATGGATCAACTATAACTCTTCAATATGATTCACCTCATGCAGCAGTAGTTGAATTTGGTGGTTTATCTACTCAAGGAGTACCAGCATCTGCATATGGGCATAAAGTTTGGCCTATAGGTGCTAGTCAAGGTGGAGGAGTAATATTAGCTCCAACATTTAGAGTACAACCTGGGTATCATTATTTACAGAATGCAATGCAAAGTATAACATTTACTAAATCTCCTGGAACAAGCATGCGTTCAATAATAAACAATGAATGTTTAAAAGTTAAAAACAGTTTAAAGTGATGACATGTCTTATGACGTAACAAAAGATATAAGAGGATACTTAATTAGTTCCAGCGATGTAACTTCTCTAGTAGATACTGGTAACATAAGAGTAGGATGGAGTCAACAAGCTGATGAATTTCCTTGTATAATAATTCAACAGACTGGCGGCACTGATGTAGGATATATTGGATATAATCAAACAGCTGCTGGTTCAAAAGTAAGATTAGAAACTGTAACACTTCAATTAGATATATTCTCACAAACAAGTAGAGCAAATGTATTAGATATTGCTGATGCTGTAGTTCCAGTTATGATATCTGGAGGATGTAGGAAAGAATCTGATATGGATATGTATAATGATGATATAGAAGTCCATAGAAAGGTTCAGACTTATACTCTTAACAGATTTCATGATGATTGATGTATGTATTAAAGAAATGTATAATTAATGTAGGATTGGTAAAATGGCAGCAACTGTAACTGGAAAAAGTGCAACTCTATATATAGGAGCTACCGCAGCAGGTGGTTCAGATCCAACAAAAGGTGTAAACACTTGGGCTATTTCAGATTTCTCTTTAACATTCGATAGAGGATCTGTAGAACAAGAACTCATAGGTCAACCAGGAAACTTTTTTGACCAAGGTGCTTTATCAATTGAAGGATCATTGACACAATGTAGATTTGCTGCAAGCGGAAATGCAGACGCATTACTAAATGTCGTAGATGGTACAGGAGACCAAGCTTATTTCAGAGTATCTGGAGCTGTAGGTTCAACTGGAGGTTTGACATTCTATTTCAAGTCTTGTCAAGTCACTAGTTATGAAGTATCTATAGGTGATGCAGATACAATTACTGAAGCAAGCATAGATTTCCAAGTATTAAATCCATATGATGCTACCTATTCTGCTGGAAGTATAAAAGCTTAGGTGATGAAAAATGACAGACCCAGTAACATATAAAGGTGACGATGCAAGTATTTGGTTATCAGGTACTGCACACAGCTCATTTGCATTATCTGACTTCACTATTACTATCAGCAAAGGTGTAGCAGAACAGGAATTACTTGGAGAAACAGGTAATTATTTCCTAGCAGGTTCTCAATCTGTTGAAGGTTCATTCACAGGTTGTAGATTAACTACAAGTGGTCTAGGTGTATTACTTTCAGCTATGATAAATGGTGATCCAATTAAGGTCTCTGGTAATGCAGGAGCAAATTCTTTGCATTTCTATATAAAGAGTGCACAAGTAACAAGCTTTGATTTCTCAATTGGAGATGCAGATACTATTACAGAAGGAAGTATGGATTGGACAGCATTATATCCATATAAGATATCTTCAGTTGAACTTTTAGGTGGTGGCGGAACAAAGATCAAAGACTTTGCATAAGCTTAGTCTTGGAGAATGTAATTGACTTGGGCAAAAAAAAACTTAGGAGGTGATACAAGTGCCCGATGAACAAAAGAAAGAAGATACTAAAGAACAAGAGAAAAAAGAAGAAAAACCCAAAGAAACCGATGAAGAGAAACAAAAGAAACAGCTAGAGGAATTAAAGAGCAAAATCAAGAAAGAAAAAGATACCAAAGTTCAAAATGCAGCCAAAATGCTAGATACAAGAGAAAAGATAGAAAGAGACTATGAAGAAGATTTATTAGTAGTAGCTTTCCAATCTTCTAGCAAAACAAAAAGGGCTGTAGAAGCTAAAAGACCAACTCAAGAAGAAATGATGACTATCATGAGATTATCTGCAGAATCAGCTATCTATGAAGGTAGAACAGACCCAGACTCATTATCGAGGATGGTTGATATCTATGACAAACTACCAGAATTAGCAGCTGAACTGTCCGTAGATAAGACTCTAGATAAGATGTTTTGGAAAAAGAAGGTATCTTTTGGTGCACTTCAAAGTTTCATAACTGAGCTTATTAAAGAAACTCAGCGTGGGTTCGTCACGGCTGATGAACTAGAGAAATTTCGTTAAAAGTGGATTTGGTTATATAGAATACAAGATGTGTGAACTCTTAAGAGTAACTCCTAAGCAATTAGGTAGATTAAGAAGTTCTGACCCAGTTGGAATAGGTTTTCTAGAACAATACATGGTTCATGAAGCAAAAGAAAAGGAAAAGGCATATAAAGATGCCAAAAAAAAGGCAAAGATTGGTAGGAAGGGTAGAAGACACTAACCAAATGTAAGTTATTTATTTATTTAACTAATGTAATAATTTAAAAGGGATAAAAAAATGGCAGCAACAGTTCAAATCGAACAGGCAACTGGAGCATCTCCAGACTATACAGTAAAGAGTACTACAGCAAAGACTAGATATTATACTGCAGATTCTTCAGCATCAGGAGCAACTACAAACCCAATACCTATACCAACTGAAAATGCTGGTATAAGTGGTTCATTTTGGGTATCTCATTGTATCAACGTAACCGTAGCACCAACTGCATATATCAAAGACTTAAGATGGTATCTTACCATGACATCTAGTAATATGAATGATGATTGGTTGTTAGGTGGTAGTGGAGATTTAATGGTAGGAGTATCCTCAGCTAGTGTATCAGATGCTAAGACTCTATCACAAGGATGTCCAAATGCAAGCTATGATCAAGCAACAGGAACTACAGGTTCTTTTGGAGATTATATCTCAAGTAACCACACATATTATAGTGCTTGTGCAAGTGCTTTATCAGGTGGAGCTACATCTACAAAAGACTATGATAGCTTAGCAAATGCATTGATGGTACAATCTGGTCAAGTTGTAGCAGCAGCTACTGGAAGAAGTGACTTTTTAGTTACACAAGTATTAGTAGGCTCTGGTGCAACACAAGGAGACAAAGACGATAAGACAGCTACGTTTGTCTATAGCGAAGTATAGTGCTAATTATTAGCATGATTGTATGTAATAAATTTTATTAAACTATATATGGTGATTATATGGTGAAGAGCAACTATAGTGTAGCTGATAAAGCTTACGCAGCAGCGATATTAGATGGAGAAGGTTGGATGTATGCTAATCTCATAATAAGAAAAGATACAGGTTATTCTAATCCTGCATTTAAGATTGGAGTAGCTAATAAGTCTATGAGTATGTTAAAATGGCTACAGAACAACTTTGGAGGAAAAATATATAATCAAACATCTGATGGAGTTTATGCATGGAATTTAACAAAATTATCTGAAATGTTATGGTTTTTAAAAAATGTAAGGCCATACATGAAAATAAAGTGTGAAGTAGCGGATACTATGATAGATATCTTAGGTAAAAGAGTAGACGGTGTAATCGATGGACATTACACTAATAAAATGACAAATAAGGAGAAAAGTATTATACTTAAGATTAAAGAGCTAAATGAAACTCAAAGCTACTTAAAGTAATAATTTATGTTTTTATTTTACTGTAGAAACTCCAATAAAATGGAATTGGTGTAGAGGTATACAAACCCCAGGAGATTACTATGTCAAAGTCAAGACCACTTGTGTATCAGTGGATAGCACATTATAATGATGGAACTGGTTATCCTCAGTTTGATACAAAAACTGGAAAAGAGAATTCTTTTCTAGATATAGATAAAGATAGATTAATAAAATTTGGCTTATACCATATTAAGAAGGAACAAGCAGACATAATAAATAAATCAGGAAATAACTCGGTTGTATCTTTAGAGTTCCTTCCAACATATGAAATAAAATTAAAGGATTATGAGAGAGTAATCTACTATAGAGATGTATTTATAAGTCAAGAAGCATTTCATAGATGTAGAACATGCAATAAAGAATTCCACTATGATGGAATACTAAGACATGTTCTCAAAGAAAAAGACTTAAAATTAGGTATAAAAAGGGCAGAGACTTGTCCTATATGTCCACACTGTGGATCACATGATTATTTCAAATGTAGGAATTGTGGTAAAATATTCAATACCTACAATGAAGCTGATTATGGGATGTGTCAAGATTGTGGGAGACTTAATGGTTATCTAGAAAGAATAGTATTAACATCTGGTTCTCTCTCTAGAGAAAGAAGATGGATTGAATATTATATTGGTAAACAATCTACAATCCAAGGTACTAATATAAAAACAATCCTCAAAATCAAAGAGAATGGAAATTGTACAATACTATAGGAGTCATTACATCATAAAAATCAATGCACAACGATAAAGCTTTTTTAACGAAACAACATCGCTTGATATAATAAATATGAGTGACTTTATGTTTTTATGTAATTAATTTAGGTTAGATTTAAAAAGGTTGATTTAATGGCGTTTAATGACACTAAAAATATAGAAGATGTAATCAATGCCTCTGATTGGAATGATTTTGTTGATTATGTAGAAGACATCTCTGGTCAGACATATTGGATTAGCGGTAGCTATATCGGGCACTCTGGAAATACCGACATCCACTATCCTTCTTCACAATTCAGAACTTGGTTAGACCAAGTCTATGCACCTTCAGGAGTATCTGGAGACACTTCAAGTCAAGTTACATTATCAGATGGATTAGAGATAGATGGTGTAGGATTATTCCATGATGCAGCAGCTCAAACTTTAGGTTTAAATAATGTACCACAAACAGTCTTAGCTTCAGGAACTCAATACTATCAAGCATATCAACATAGTTCTTCAACAGACAATCCTCATGATGTAACTGCAGTTCAAGTTGGAGCAGAACCAAGTGTATCTTGGGTAGCAGTTGGTGATGGTACTGGAATTAATTCAGTTGATTTTAAAGCTAGTGGTACTGGCTCTCCTACAATATCTATAGATTTTAGTACTGTAGCATCTAGCAATCACTTACATGAAGGTGTATATGAGCCTGATGTTACATGGGGAACTATACAAGATGGAGATGGTATATCTAATTTTGAATTTAAAGCTAGTGGTGATGCCACAATCTCAGTAGATTGGTCTACTGTTGCGTCTGGAAGTCATACTCATGCTGATTTATATTATCCATCTTCATTAGGTAATGGTATTTCAGGCACTCTTAATAGTCATGTTGCAGATACCAATAATCCTCACTCAGTTGTATGGGGAGATGTATCTTCTGCAGCTTATACAGAACTTGATAATGTATATGCTCCATCTGGAGTAGCAGGGTCCGATACTTCCTCACAAGTCACATTAGCATCAGGACTTGCTGATAGTTTAGGCTCAAATCTTTGGCATGATGGTGACGCAACAACTTTATATTTAGTATCTTCGAGTAAATATGATGAGGCATATGATTTTAGTTCTAATGCAAGTAGCTTATTTTATCCATCTACTATGGGATATGGAGTATCAGGTACACTAAATAGTCATATTGGAAATACAAGTAATCCTCATCAAGTAGTTTGGAGTGATGTTTCTACTGCAGCAAAGACTGATTTAAATGACGATTATTATCCAAGCTCAGTTGGAGCGGCTTTATCTGGTAATTTCCAGGCTCATGAAGCTGATTCTACTATACATTATGCACAAGGAGATATTACTACAGTAGGTACAGTTACAACTGGAACAATAAGACAAGTGGCATTAGCTTCTGGTACTCAGTATTATCAAGCATATCTATCTGGACAAAATGCTTTTTATACTAGTGCTGATGTAGACCACGATGCTACAACAAACTTTGTAGCAAATGAACATATAAACCATACATTGACACTTACAGCAGGAAATGGACTCACTGGTGGTGGTGATATTACTACTGGTAGGACGTTTGCTGTAGGAGAAGGTACAGGAATTACTGTGGCCGCAGATACAGTATCAACTAATGATGGAGAGATAGTACATGATAGTCTTAGTGGATTTGTGGCTAATGAACATATAGATCATAGTACAGTCACTCTTACAGCAGGAAATGGTTTAACAGGCGGTGGAACTATTGCAGCTAATAGAACATTTGCAGTTGGTCCAGGAGCATTAATAGATGTAGCTGCAGATACAGTTAGTGTAGATTTATCAGAACTTACTGATGGTACAGGAGATATAGTTGGCTCTGCAGATGAAATGGTTTATCTTGATGCTGGCTCACAAAAGAGAAAACAGATTGATGAAATAAAATTATCTCAGTTTAACAATGATGCATTCTTAGAAAAGGACGGTACTGTTGCTTTAACAGGAGATTGGAACTTTGGTACTGGTCATAGAATTAGTGGGGGTGGAGCTGGATTACAGTTACATCCATCTGGTATTATATTGCCTCACTTCACTGGTAGTGGAGGTTCATGGCCTGGTGGTGATAGTCCACCTCTTGGTTTAATGTGGATATCTGGGAGCTAAGTGATAATATGAGTAAATGGGATTTAATATTAGATTATTGCAAAAAGTTAGGTTTGGTTAAATCTACTGCAATTGCAAGTGAAGCAGTTGCTTTCTCAGATAAATATTTTAAAAAAATAGATAGTGATAGATTCAATAATGATGAAAACGACATTATTGCAAAAACTGATGGTGAACAAGATTTAATAAGATGTGGTGAATATCTTGTTATATTGGCGAGAAGTGTACATTATTGTAGTGCTTGTTGCACTTTTTCTAATATGTTGTCAACAAAGGTGATAACGTCAGAGGAATGTGATAATTGTCCTATTTCAAAGTATGATATTAGATGTACCGAAGAAGGTTCTTTTGTTAAAAGATTCATCTCTGCTGTTCGTGAAGAAACTGGTTTAACAAAAGAACTGTCTGATATGGATAATATTGACGTATTTAAGGAGGTTAATCCATGAGTGACTGGGAAATAAAGATAATAAAGACTGATGATTCTATACAAATGATATGGGATAAAAATTTCAATGTATACGAATTTATTGGTTTTATGTCGGTTGAACTAGAAAAATTAAAAAGTGAGTTATGTAATAAGATAGAGTAATTATGACTAATACATATTTGTTTTTAGACCCGACAGACTCAACACCAACTGGTTGGTCTGTTGATGCAAACTTTAATGATACATATATTCGTGGTTCATCTTCATGGAATCTGTCAGCAGGTTCTGCAACACAACACAACCATGATTTATCATCTCTTACCTGTGTCAACACCACATCACACAACCTCATTACTTCCCTTGGTAAAGATGTTCAACATACTCGTAGTTATACTACTCATACTCATACTCTTTCAAGTTTCGCTGATGATAATAAATCAAATGATCCTCCGTATCGTCAATTGAAGGTAATAAAATATACAGGTGTTCCAAGTACGCTTGAAGCAGATGTCATTGCTATCTTTGATGAGACTGTGGCTTCTGGCTGGACACGTTATAGTTCTCAAGACGGTAAATATATAAAGGGTACAACGGGTGGTACAGCAGGAACAGGTGGTTCTCTTACACATACTCATACAATAACGGGAACACTTGATACTGATGGAACAACAAATGGAGGAGAGGAAGAAGAAGCAACAGGACCGCATCCTGACCATACTCATTCTTTTAGCCAAAATTCTGGTAATCCATCTGTTGACTGTGAACCACCATACATAACTGCATATCTATATAAAAATGATAGTCAGTCATCACTTAAAGATGGGATGATAGCAATGTTTGACGATGACCCAGGTGCGAATTGGGCTATTGTATCTGGTGACGGAGATGATTTTTATCAGAAATTCATAAAACCAGCAGATGGTTATGGTTCAACTGGTGGTGCTTCAACACATACTCATTCTCTCAGTGCTGCTTCTAGTGCACCATCAGCAACTGTTGATTATTATGGCTCGGTACCTTCACAAATACCATCAGCTACGCATACTCATACTGTTACTGCAACACTTGATGCTGTGTCACATCTTCCAAAATATGCAGATGTGTTGATGTACAAATATACGGCACCAGCAGCAGGTTACACAGATAGTGGTCTCAGAGTTTGGGATGGCTCTAAATATATAGTAGTAGGTAAATCAGATACAAGAGGAGCTGATGATATACTTTGTCTTTGGAATGGAAGTGAATATGTTTATCCAGCGTTAGTAGACCCAGATGATGCAGATGCTACAAATGTTTATATCTGGAATGGCTCTGCTTATAAGTGCCTTGTTCATGTGAGTTGATAGATGACAAATTATGATGCAGTTTTTGGTACAGCCCAATTCGGGGAATCATGGTTCAACACTATGTTTGAGGATTACAATATAGATGTACTCTTACAAAGTGCAGGACAAAACGATTTAGTAGTAGATACCAGATTACTAGGGACTTTAGATAAGGACTTAATCATAGATACTCTATTAGAATCTAGAGAGCAAAGCGATTATATCTTAGATATATTAACCAGATTAAGACAATCAAAAGATATAAGCTTAGATACTCTATTACAAATATTACAATCAACCACTTATGATATAGATACTAGACTGACATCAGGAGTATCTGTATCTCAAATAATAGACACTCTTCTGCAAGGAAGAGAAGATAAATCTCTTATAATAGATACTTTCATAAGTAAATTGAAAGAGAATCCTCATATACTAGATACTATTCTAGAAAAGAGGATAAATGAATTAGGAATAGATTTAGATACATTTATAAAGAATACAGGTTTAGATAAGGATCATGTCTTAGATACTATACTCAAATCTAAAAATATATATAAAATGTTTGAATTAGATACCTTACTTAAAAAACCTGATAATATAACTTCTTATATAATAGATACTATCTTACACAGATTAGAAATAACTGAAGATTATAATATAGATACATGGTTAGAGAATACTGGTATAGATAAGAATATTGTCCTAGATGTTCTATTACACGATGAACAGATACTTAAACAATTGGATTTAGATGTACTTTTAGAACAAGAGGATATAACTACACAACAGATAATAGATGTTGTAATTGAAAAATACAATCTAAAAGAATTCACTTTAGATGCTCTATTAAAGCATACTCAAGTAGAAACTTCACATATTATAGATACTATAATAACATCCGATCAAGTATATAAATCATTAAAACTAGATACAATCCTTAAGAACGAAAATGTATATAAATCTCATCTTATAGATGTATTAATAAAAAAACTAGAACTCACCTCTGAATATGATATAGATACTTTCTTATCCAGAATAGATATAACATCTGAATATCTGTTTGATATTCTTTTAAATAAATTATCAGTAGATACAGATATGGATGTAGATACTATATTAAAAGGGATAGAGGATAAGACCCACACAATTGATACTTTACTTCGTAAGCATAACCTTACTGTGGATTACGTCTTAGATTGTTGTTTGTCTAGTGGAGAGATATATAAGAGTCTTATTTTAGATGCATTATTAAAAGGAACTAATGTAGAGTCTATGAGCGTAGATGTAATACTCAACAAGATAACCTCCAAAGAATACTATTTGGATTCCTTACTAAGACAGCAGAATGTAGAAAACTCTTATGCTATAGAGGTGTATTTATCTTCTGGTGAAGGTTTAAATTCATATAAGATAGATATATTATTAAAGAAGCTAGATATAGAAACGGGCTACTCCTTAGATACATTCACATCGTTTCTAAATATAGAAAAATCTTATGTAATTGATACTTGCATTAGACTAATAAAGGAATCTGATATAAATATAGATACTGTATTAGAGAAATTAAACATAAATGAATCAGATTTAGATATATTATTAAAAATAGCTTTATCAAATAGTTTAGATATAGATACAGTACTATCAAGCACTGGAACAACTAACTACTTTATCGATATACTAGCTAAGAAAATAAATATTCCAAAACAAACTCTATTGGATATGTTATTAGAATTAGAAGGGTCTTTAGAGAATCCAGTAGATACTCTCTTAAGTCGTCTCTATATAGAAGAGTCTGTTGTAATAGATGTAGTATTAGAAATATATAAATCAAAAAATTTAAGTGTAGATACAATATTATTAAATGAGAATATTAGAAAGAACTTTTTGGTAGATGTGGTTCTTTCTGGAGTAGATGTAACTACAACATATATTATAGATACTATGCTACAGTATATTGGAATGAATTCTTATCTCTCTGATACAGTCTTATCTCTAGCAGAAGGAACGTCACAATATACTTTAGATACTATAATAGAAAAGGGAGATGTAACTACATCTCATTTATTAGACACAGTTTTAGAATACTATAAGTATAGATATGTAGTTCTAGATACAATACTACAGTTAGTAGGTAGTTCTGAGTATAATTTTGATGTGAGACTACTCCAAGATATAACATCATCTGATTATAATATAGATTTAATAACTTTTAATTATGTATGGATAGATACAGTAATAAACACCATGAGTTCATTGTATAGTATTACGAATACAAATACTAGTCTATATACAATAACACAAACTCATGATGCTGCCAATTAATGTAAATATGTTTAAAATGTAAAAGAGGATGAATATGAATCTTACAAAATATGAAAGAAAAAATACTATCCGTTCTGACGTGGACTTCAAAGTTAGTGATGTCCTCACAGACCCATCAGGTAGCGTAGCCTATGTTCATGTAATTAAATCTGATGGAACATATCTCATTAGTGGTGGCTCTGGAGTAAGGGACAGTACAGGAGAATATCATTTCTTCTTTGCTACTGGAGAAACCGACCCTCTAGGAGTATATGTCGTTGAATGGTATGGATGGCATAATCTAGGTAGTTCATTCGGTACAAAAAGAATAGTACAAAGGGATGCAATACAGATTGTAGATGTTGAACAGTAAGTAAATATGTATAAATAAAGTGATAAAATGGCTACATTAGGCACTATAAGTGTAGATTTACACGCAAATATAAGTCAATTCAATTCTCAATTAGGTTTAGCTAAAGGGGCAGTTACTCAGTTTGCAAAGCATGTAAACACTAAACTTAGCAGCATAAAACCTCTAACTGCAGGAATGATGATAGATCCAAAAGCCACTCAAGGATTAAACCAACAAATGATTGGTATACTGAAAGGAATGGCTAAAACTAATAAAGGATTCTATGACTTTGCAATGTATGGAGGAAAAGCTAAAGTATCAGCTGAACAGTTAGGCCAAGGATTAAATAATGTTTTAAATCCTAGCTTTGCTAAAACTGGAAAAGCTGCAGAGAAAGGAACTGCAACAGTAACTAAATCATTTAAGAATATGAATCAGAACTCTTTAGCTTATATGCTGTCTCTACAGAATATGATGAAGAAGATTATACACTATATTACTTTCAGTATTGGTGTACAGATGGTTATGGGTGTAAAAAAAGGTTTCCAAGATATGATAGAAACTTTCAAAACATTTGAAAGAGCAGCTACAAATGCAACAACAGTCTCAGGACATTTAGGATATTCTTTTGAAAGAGTTAGAGAAGGCATAATGGCTATCAGTAAAGAATTAGGAAAAGAAACTATATTTAGTGCCTCTCAAGTAATAGAAGCTTATTATGATTTAGCAAGTGCTGGTTATGATATAGCAAATATGACAAAAAAAGACTTAGTACCTATATTAAATTATGCAGCTGCAACTCAATCTGAACTAAAAGATGCTACATATGCAACAGCAACAGCTCTAAAAGCATTTAGAATGGATATATCTGAAACTGAAGTGGTTGTAGACTCATTTACAGCAGCAATTACATCATCTTTCATGACCTTCAAAAAGATGCAAGAGTTCATGAAATATGTAGCACCATTAGCAGGAGAATTAGGCTTAAGTCTACAAGAAACAATAGCAGCAGGTATCCAATTAACTGACGTTGGTATGGAAGGTAGTCAAGCTGGTCAGAGATTAAATATGGTTTTAACTAAATTGTTAAAGCCTACAGAAAATACAAAAGAAATGCTAGCTGGTATGGGTCTCACTATGGAAGATTTAAACCCAGAAGTATATTCTCTTACTGAAATATTATATAAATTGAAAGCAGCTGGTTTTGGTGCAGCAGAAGCAGCAACTATGTTCAGAGCCAGAACTGCAGCATCTGCAACAGTTTTAGTTAATGCAGTAGATGAGATTTCACGATATAACTCTATGTTATTACTCTCTGAAGGTATAACCCAAAGAGTAGCAGCAATGCAAGAAAATACCTTATTTGGAGCATTTCAACGTATGTCTAATGCAATCAATGAGGCATTTATAACACTTGGAGATAAATTAGCACCCCAATTGGAACATATAACTGAGGTAATAACATCTAACGTTATACCAGCATTGGTATCATTTACAGACAAATTCTTTTCACTATTACCGTTAATTTTGAGGTCATTAAGTATGTATCTAAAGTTAAAGTTAATATTGTTTGTAATAACCAAAGCTTATAAATTATATCTACTGTTACAAAAGGCAGGACTTATAATACAGGCATTACGTAATAAACAATTAAGTATTACTGCAGGATTAATGAATATGTTAACACCATTAACTATTTCAGCAGGTGGAGCAACTGCAGGATTCTCAACAGTAACAGGAGCTGCAATTCCAGTAACACAAGGTTGGGCAGCTTCACTCTGGTCAGCAGCAACACCTTTAAATATATTAACATTTGGTGCAGCAGCAGCTGCAGCCGCAATATCGTTCTTAGCTCTTAGCTCATTAGGTGTATTTGATACAATAGATGCTTTAGGAGGTCTAGCAGACGTAACTTCAGACTTAAAAATAGGAGAATTCTATCCAGAGGGACTCACAGACGCTATAAATCAAATGGAACTTTGGGAAGTAGCTATGTTAGAACATTCTAGATCAAGTAAGACTTTCTTAGAATCTATGAGTATGATAACAGATGCATTTTATTCAGCAAGAGAAGCAGGAGATGTACCTGAATGGAGAGGTTTAACTCAAATTGACCAAGATTTTCAAGGTGGGATAGCAGATGTCATAGCAACTGCACAAACCATAGATGCCGATGTGGCAGCAGGATTCGATGAGGGAATGACTGTTTGGGGTATGAAAGTAGCAAAATCAATATTAGACTTTCAAAAAGCATCAGATAAAGGAGATATATTGGGTCAAATATGGGAAGGAATCACAGTGCCATGGGATTTTGCTATGGCTGGAATTGCTAAACTATTCCCAGATATAGAAGGAGTCATGAAAGAATATGATATAACTGAATACACTGGAAGTATGAAAGAAGCTTTTAGAGAATCATTTGCAGCTATAACTAATATGACATGGGATGTAGCTGAACAAATGATAGAATATAAATACATAGTTCATCTTTTAAGTAATGAGTATAGTGACCTTAAATTTGCTGCTAAAGAATATGAAGATGGAATGAAAGAATTAGAAGATGCACAAACTAAACTAGATGAAGTTACTAAAGAATATGCAGGAGATGTTACAAAATTAGTAGAAGCAGAAGAGAATCTTAGGAGAGCTGAAGAAAAAGTATCTAGAGGAACACAGCTTATGATATCTGCAATAGGAGATTTAATGACTGAAACTAGAAGATATAATTATACTGTAGATGAAACTATACAATTAATTGAAGAGTATTTCAATGCAGAAAGAGAACTTCTACACACAAAACAAGAAGTAGAAGAAGCAACTAGAAATGAAGCTGATGCATCCATGGAACTATCAGAAGCTATAATACAATATGGATCTAGTTCTAATGAAGCAGCAAATGCTCAAGCAAGATTATGGAAAGCTTCTGCAAATACAGTTGAAATGCAAGAAAGAATAATGGATTTACAACAAAAATTAACGATGGCTCAACAAAAGTACGAATCTGCAATGGCTTTGGGACCAGAAGTAGAGAAAACATACAATGAACTAAGAGATATGGGTTATGAAAATGCTGATATCATGAAAATGATAGCTGGTTATAGTGAAGAAACACGAGAAGCATTTATCCCTGATGCAGGAGAAGATTCAACTACTGCATTAAAAGTGAGATTAGAAATATCGGACTTAGATAGAAAATTAATAGAGCAAGGATTTGATTTAGCAGAGATTAGAGAGAAAGTAGTAAGATTAACTGCAGAACAAAGTATATTATATGCAAAAGAAGCTGCATACATGATGATACAAGATGACTATCTTAAATATATCAATGAAAAATTAAAAATATACTTTGAAAGACAAAAAAAGATTTATGATATAGAAGAGAAACTATATAAACTTAGAAATTCAGAAAAAGACCAATTTGATGATTTGTTCCAATCACTTGCAGAACAGGGTCTAGTTAATGATGATCTTATAGGCATGTACAAA